>Ga0209985_10000474_pt1 | contig 43662 bp, 43 predicted proteins | sample NOAtaG_FD_187305 | JGI IMG/M metagenome (GOLD analysis project Ga0209985, IMG submission 187305) | Freshwater lake microbial communities from Lake Erie, under a cyanobacterial bloom - NOAA_Erie_Diel6S_1000h metaG (SPAdes) (version 2) | ecosystem: Environmental > Aquatic > Freshwater > Lake ...
GTGTGAATCGTGGCGCGTGAGCCGCAACGGCACGGCGAAACCGCCATCCTCGCGCACGACATCACGGTCGATCACGACGCGTGCTGCGACACGAGCACGAATCCGGCTTTTCCTACAGCCTCAACGTCTCGCAAGTCGCCGCGCATGCATCGAATCGCGCCGAGAACCCAAGGAGAGACCATGCACCGTGTATCGTCAAAGGCCGTGGATGGTGGCGCAGCGACATCCGTCGTCGGGATACGCCCGCATGGCAGGGGACGGGGGAAGCCCGTTCCGGTGATGTCGTCGAGGATCCTACTGCTCAGCGCCTGTCTGGTCGGGTTGGCACAGCCGCACGGAGCCCAAGCTCCCCGCGTGGAGATGCGGGTCGGTTTCTCCGACTTCTCGTACATGCTGCACGTCGGCCCGCCTTGGCTGGGCCAGCGATGGGTCGGGCAGTCAGGCGTGAGCGTGTCGAGCAGTCTCAGGTTGTGGTCGAGCGGCCCGGTGTCGGTGGCTGGAGAGGTGAGCGCGAATGTGCGCCTGCCCGACCGCATACCGAACGCTTGTCCTGACATTCCCGGGGCGGTCTGCGACTTCCGTGATGTCGGGGACGTGATCCGCTTCGGGTTCTCTTCCCGCGTCCGCAAGCTGGACGGCGCTGGCCCCTATGCGCTCGCCGCTGCGGGATGGTGGGGGACCCCCTGTCCGGCGACGTGTACGCCGATAACCGTGTCGTCAAGCAATCGCAGGGGGACCGGGTCGGCGGCTTGGCACTCGATCTGGGCGCCGGGACGTCGCTGCCGGTCGGCGACCGGCGCACCGGCATCGAGCTTCGCGCCGGCGTGTTGGGCGGCGTCCAGCGGGGCAGGACGCTGCAGTTGGGGCTGACGCGCCGGTGGTGAGCAAGGCGTCACGCATGCATGCCGTAGATCGCCGCGCAAACGTGCGGCCACGGTCCACGCGGGGCGAGCGGCCGGGCGACCGGCGCACTGGTGATTTGATACAGCTTGGCCTGACCCGCCGTTGGTGACCGCACCGCAACTACACGAGGTGGCATCATGATTCGGTCGTTGTCGAAGGCATTACATGCCGTCACGGTCACCGCTGATGGGGCGCAGCGGCGTGTCGCGTGCGTCGGAGTCCGTGCGCTTGTCACCGCGATGCTCGCCGCGGCCCCCCCGCTCCACGCCCAGCGACCGCCGCTGGAGGTCGGGCTCAGCTACGGAGGCATTGTCTCCGGTTCTTCTCAGGAGTACGCCGGGCTGTCGAGCAACGTGTGGCTGTGGTCGCGCGGGTCGTTCGCCCTGACTGGGGAGGCGAGCGCGAGTTTGCGCACTCACCGGGTCGGGATCGTTTGCCCTTCTGTCCCTGGATTCGGGTGCGATCAGGGCACGATCGGCGACGTCGCCCGCCTCGGCCTCACGTCGCGCGTCGGCAAGCGGGACGGCTCGGGTGCGTATGGGCTCGCGGCCGTGGGATGGTGGGGGGCGATGCCGTTGGACGTGTGGAGGGACAACAGGGTGCTCGAGCGCGCCTGGAGCGAGCGGATGGGCGGGCTGGCCCTGGGGCTGGGGGCGGGCGTGTCGTTGCCCTTCGGGGACCGGCGCAGCGGCATCGAGGCTCGTTGGACCAGATTGGCGGGAAACCCACGGGCCGGTGACTGGCTGCAGGTGAGCCTGACCCGCCGGTGGTGACGAAACCATACGAGTTCGGTTACCCAAGGAGGCACCATGATGCGTGCGCTGTCGAAGGCGCTGCACGTCATCGCGGTTACTGCTGACGGGGTACGGCAGCGTATGGCGTGCGTCGGAATCCATGCGCTTGTCACCGCGATGCTCGCCGCGATGCTCGCCGCGATGCTCGCCGCGATGCTCGCCGCGATGCTCGCCGCGATGCTCGCCGCGATGCTCGCCGCGATGCTCGCCGCGATGCTCGCCGCGATGCTCGCCGCGATGCTCGCCGCGGCCCCCCCGCTCCACGCCCAGCGACCGTCGCTGGAGGTCGGGCTCAGCTATGGAAGCATTGCCTTCGTCGGAAATGGTTCCTATTTCGCCGGGCTGTCGAGCAACCTGCAAGTGTGGTCGCGCGGGCCGCTCTCCCTGTCCGGGGAAGCGAGCGCGAGTCTGCGACTTCCCGATGGATTCGGGGCCGCATGCCTCGATTCCGCCGTATCCGTGTGCGACGGGCGCCGAATCGGTGACGTTGTACGCTTCGGCCTCACATCCCGCGTCGGCAAGCGGGATGGCTCGGGCGCATATGCGCTCGCGGTTGCCGGATGGTGGAGCGCGCTGCAGTACGGCGACTTGACGCGGGGCACCACGGTGCTCGAGAGCAACCGAGGCGATCGGCTGAGCGGGCTGACTCTGGGGCTGGGGGCGGGCGTGTCGTTGCCCTTCGGGAACCGGCGCACCGGCATCGAGGCTCGTTGGAGCTGGTTGGCGGCCGACCGGCGAACCGGTGATTGGATACAGCTGGGACTGACCCGCCGGTGGTGACGCGATCATGAGCAGTCATCGCCTCGCACGAGGTTCTCGAGCGGGGCTGAGCCATGCATGCCTCTGCGTCTCCTCCGGTCGCTTCTTCATTCGTCGGCAGACAGCTGGTCGGGGGGCGAGACCACCGACCCGCTCGAGTTCCTGGCCCGGGTGCTCGTGCACACACCCGCCATCGTGCCCGCGCCCCGACGCGCGGCAGCGTGCCCGCCGACTCGTTCGTGCGCCTCAAGGGCCGTGGGAACGGCGGTTCCCGTGGGGCTCGCGAGGTGCCAGACGCGCCGCATCGCCCCCGGATGCCGCCCAGCGCATGAACCGCTCCAGGAGGCCAGGTCGTGCTCGGCGCCACTGCGACCAGCCCACGGCCCACCCGAACATCGCCACACCAATCGTGATGGCCACACCGGGCGACCACCGGTGGCGGAACCCTGCGGCGTAGAGCGTCATCAGCAGCACGATGTGCAGCAGATACCACGTGAGCGCGCGCCGTCCGGTGGCGACCAGCGGTTCCACGAGGCCGCGCGGGAGATGCGGGATCAGCGCGACGACGCTACCCAGCAGGAGCGCCGTGGTGCCGACCGCCGAGACCAGGAAGAGTGGCAGCGGCGGCAGCGATGTGGTGCCGACGAGGCCCTCCCGCGTCAACGCATCGAACTGCGGTGCGTGCTGCAGCAGCAGCTGGTTCAGTGCGCCTGACGTCAGCACCGCCGCGAGTGTGAGCACACTCCCTGCGACCAGCAGCCGGCGCCAGAGGCGCGCATCCTGCAGATCCTGCTCGGCCAGGACGGTGCCCATGATGAAGAAGGCAAGCCACGGGACTACGGGGCGGAAGCCGTCGTAGAGCAGGTTCCGCACGAAGCCGGCCGGGGTCCAGACGCCCACGTAAGTCAGCGTCTCGAGCTGCCAGTGCTGCGTCCAGTCGATGACGGTCATCAGCAATGGGAAGGCGATGCCGAGCGCGATGCTGGTCACGACGCGTGCTCGCGTGGAGAGGCGGAGAAGCCAGGGGGCGAGAAGCAGGGCCACACCGTACACGCGCAGGATGTCGCCGGGCCAGATCATGAGATTCGCAACGCCCATCACCCAGAGCACCAGCGCGCGGCGATGGAGCACGCGCAGGCCTTCGGCGTGATCGTGCCGCGCGGCGAGTCGCGCGACGCCGAACCCGGCCAGCGTGACGAAGGTGGCGGCGGCGCGCCCGTCACACCACCAGAGGATGAAGCCGCTGGCGCCTTGTGTGGGCACGGCCGTGGCGAGGACGAGCACCGCGTGAATCACGAACATGCCGAGAATCGCGACGGCGCGGGCGACGTCGATCGACTCGTCACGTGCGGAGTGGACGGTAGGTGTCATCGTGCCGCCGGTGACGCGGGGGAGGGGCCGAAGCCACGGCGGAGGGTGTCGCGCACGAGCTCGGGCGCATCGAGGCGTGCGATTTCGCCGACGGCGACGGCGGTCCACGCGGCGTAGAGCAGCGCTTCGAGCGCTCGGAAGCGCCACGCCGCGGGAAGGTCGTTCCGCAGCACCCCCGCGGCAGCGGCCGAATCGAGCAGCTGCCGGATCGACCCATTCACCGCCGCTTCCGCGGCGGCGAGATCGGGATCGTCGATCAGTTCGCCGGTGACGAGGAGGAAGTGGAGGCGATCGCCGAAGGGGACGAGGATGTTGATGAGGGCATCGAGGGCCTCGGCGGGCCTGCGCTGGCCGAGCGCGGCGGCGTCGAGGGCGGCGGCCAGAGCGGCAATGCCTTCAAGAGCGGCGGTTCGGATGAGGGCCGCGCGTGACGGGAAGTGGCGATGCAGCGTGGCGCGCCCAACGCCGGCGCGCTGTGCGACGACATCGAGGGTGGCGGAGGGGTCGGCGGCCCAGACGGTGGCGGCGGCCTCGACGATTCGGTCCCGGGCTGCGAGCAGTGTCCTTGTCATATGAGACAGAATACTCTCACATGAGACATCTGTCAACCATTTGGCGTTGAACGGAGCGCGAGGGGGCGCCCGCGCGGGGCAGGCTGGTGAATGGATGGCATGCTCACCCGACCGGGCCCGGCTCTTGTGGTCCGTCACGGATTCCGGGATTCAGCGTGTGCCGGCAGTCGAACGACTTCCACGATCGCGGACCAGCACACGCGCGACTTGCTCAGCTGCCACGGCCTGTCGTCGTTGATGGGAGAGGAGGCGCGGCCCGCGTTCGAGCGCACGTTCCGTGAGGACGGACTGCCGCGTGCGATCCGCACGGACAACGGGCCCCCGTTCGTGACCCGGGCCCTGTGCGGCCTCTCGCACCTGAACGTCCGGTGGATGCGCTCGGGGCTCCAGCATCAACGCATCCGGCCGGCTTCACCGCACGAGAACGGCGCGCACGAGCGGATGCGCTGCACCCACACGCGCGAAGCCATGAGTCCCGCGGATCCTACGGGGTGAGACGCGTGACCACCGTCGGCATCTTCGGCGTCAAGATCAAGCTGCTCGTCATCGCCAGCGCACTCCGCGGTTACTGCATCGGCTTGGACGAGGAGGCCGACGGCATCCGGGCGATCTGCTGCGGCGACATCCTGCTGGCGATGCTCGAGGAGCGCGACTGGATCATCCGGGAGTGACCGGGCACCGTCACCAAGGGTCGCCCATGTCCCCGGTTTGAAGTGTCACCGATGTCGCCGGCTGTTCAATCGCGCCTTGTTCGTTGACGCCGGTGAGTGCAGCCGAGCGGCCGACCACCTGGCTAGATGACAGTCGAGCCCACTGAGGGTGCATCACGAGGTTCCCGCATCCGACGCCAAGCAACGCGGCCAAGCGCAAAGGAACTACCTCCGAGCAACATTGGCCACGGCTCGAAATGCTCACTGGACAGCCGGTAGGCGAGCACCGCCGCTACGATGAAGAGGATGACGCAGAGTGCGAAGACGCCGATCCACGGTTTGCGACTCATGCGGGGCGTGCCGAGGTGATTGTGTGAGGACTCCGAGGTGATCCGTACGTGCATTATGCAGCGGCCATAGGCGCATGCAGTCGCGAAACCCTGCGAGCAAGCGCACAGATGCACGTACAGTCGAGCAGTGGCGCCAACGGCACAAGTCCCGCCCCGTGCGGCACTTCCGCCACGATCGGTGAGGGCTCGCACGCGGTGCTTGATTGTCCGGCGTGGTCTGCGAAACACCGGCGAATCCCCGAGTGTCCGCGGAGAAGACCCAGTCCTCCCTCGGTCGAGCAGCGGATCATGGCACGTGGCATGCCGCCGCGTGGCCCGGATGCCGCCCAGCGCGCGCCTGCGCGTTCACCCCCTGCGGGTGTCCCGTGCGACGACGGGAGACCGATGTGGGGCAGGGCAGGCGGCGAATCGTCACGCCGTCTTCGGCACCCCGCCCGCCCGGCCCGCCGCCTTCCGCTTGCGGATCAGCGCATAGAGTTGGATCCCGAGCCCCAGCAGCACCACCATCGCCGCCGAAATCACCACCCCGGCCAGCAACCCCACGGCCGAGCGCAGCACCGCATATGTGCAGATGAGCACCAGGGCGACGGTCGGCACCTCGTTCATCACGCGGAACCGTTCCCCGCGCATCACCATCTCGCCGCGGCCGAGCCGCCGCGTGACGCCGATGCACCACCCGTGATAGCCCGCAAGCCCGAGCAGCAGCACGCCCTTCACCACGAACCACGGCTGCGCCAGCGTCTCCGGTTTCATCACCAGCATCGTCCCGCCGGCGACGAACGTCAGGACCATCGCCGGCGTCATGATGATGTCCTGCAGGCGCGACTCCATCACCGCGTACTGGCGCGTGAGCACCTCCCGCTCGGGCTCGCCCAGGCCCTGCGCCTCGGCGTGGTACACGAACAGCCGCGGCAGGTAGAACAGTCCCGCCATCCATGCCACCATCGCGACCAGGTGGAACGTCTTGGCGTACCAGTACGTCACGCGCCGATCCAGTCCCGCGGCGCGAGCATCGCGATGAGCCGCGCCTCGAACGAGCCCGGCGCGAATTGCGGGTCGTAGTCCCACGCCGCCAGCGGCGGCAGCGACATCAGCACGCTCTCGATCCGCGCGTTGGTCTGCAGCCCGAACGTCGTCCCGCGGTCGTGCACGAGGTTGAACTCGACGTACCGCCCGCGGCGCAGCAGTTGGAAGTGCCGCTCGGCCTCGCCGTACGCCTCGTCCCGTCGCCGCTCGACGATGGGCGCATAGGCCGCCTCGAGCGAATGCCCCACGGCGTCGGCGAACGCGAAGCCCTGGTCCCACGTGAGCTCCAGGTCCTCCGGTCGGAGGTGATCGTAGAAGATCCCCCCGGCCCCTCGCGCCTCGCCCCCGCGGTGCGTGTTGCGGAAGTACTCGTCGCACCACGGCTTGTACTTCGCATAGAAGTCGGGGTGGAACCCGTCGCAGAACCGCTTGAGCGCCCGGTGGAAGTGCGCCGGGTCCTCCTCGTGCGGGTAGTACGGCGTGAGGTCCGTCCCGCCGCCGAGCCACGCGTCCGTCACGGTCCCCGACTCGTCGGTGAGCTCGAAGTAGCGGACGTTCAGGTGCACCGTCGGCACCTTGGGGCTCCGCGGGTGGATCACCAGCGAGACCCCCGCCGCGAAGAAGTGGGTCGAACCGACGGCCGCCCCGCGCCCGCCGAGCTTCGCCGCCGCCGCCGGGGGCAGCACGCCCAGCACCACCGAGCGGTTCACGCCCGCCTTCTCGAAGACGGCACCGTCGGTCATCACCCGCGCCCAGCCGCCACCGCCGCCGGGCCGCTCCCACCGGTCCTCGCGGAAGCCCGCCTTGCCGTCGAGCCGCTCGAACATGCGGCAGATGTCGTCGTGCAGCGCCGCGACCCAGGCCTCGGCCCGGGCGCGCCGGCTCGTCACGACCGCCGGCGCCGTCGCGGTCATCGCGCCGTCGCCGGCGAACGCCAGCTCTTCACCGTGTCCACGAACGCCTTCGCGCTCTCCACCGGCGTGTCCGGCAGGATGCCGTGCCCGAGATTGGCGATGTGCCGCTGCCCGCCGAAGCCCTCGAGCATCTCGAGCGTCCGCGCCCGCACGATGTCCGGCGGCGCGTACAGCAGGCACGGGTCGAGGTTCCCCTGCATGGACACCCCGTGCGGCGCCAGCCGCCGCCGCGCGTCCGCCGCCTCGATATGCCAGTCCACGCCGATCACGTCGGCCCCGGTGGACTCCGCCAGCAGCTCCAGCGCCCACGACGCGCCCGGCGCGAAGACGATCAGCGGCACCCCCGCCGTACGGGCGATCGCCGCCGCCCGCGAGAGATACGGCAGCGCGAACGTGCGGAACTCCTGCGGCCCGAGCGACCCCGCCCAGCTCTCGAAGAGCTGCAGCGCCTGCGCCCCGGCCTTCACCTGCGCCACGAGATACTCACCCACGGCATCGGCCAGCCGCGCCAGCAGCGCGTGCGCCGTCTCCGGCTGCTGGAAGAGCATCTTCTTCGCGACGCTGAACTGCTTGGTCCCCTTGCCCTCGATCATGTACGCGGCGAGGGTCCACGGCGCCCCCGCGAAGCCGATCAGCGGCACCCGGCCGCCCAGCGCCCCGCGCGTCATGCGCAGCGCGTCGAGGACGTAGCGCAGCTCCACCTCCGGATCCGGCGTGCGGAGCTGCCTTACGGCCTCCAGGGAACGCACCGGCACCGGGAACTGCGGCCCGACGCTCTCCTCCATGACGAGGTGCATTCCCATCGCCTCGGGGATCACCAGGATGTCGCTGAAGATGATCGCCGCGTCGGTGCCGACGATGTCGATCGGCTGGAGCGTGACCTCGGTGGCCAGCTCCGGCGTGCGGCACATCGTGAGGAAGTCGGACTTCGCCCGCACCGCGCGGTACTCGGGGAGGTACCGGCCGGCCTGGCGCATCATCCAGACGGGGGGGCGTTCGACGATCTCGCCGCGGCAGGCGCGGAGGAACAGGTCGTTCGTCATGGGAGGGGCATCGAGCACCGGCGCCCCGGCCGACGCGGCCGTCGGCGCCGTCATTCGCGGAGGCCGAGCGCGCTCGCGCGCCGCGCCGCCTCCACCGTCCGCTTGGCGGGCCGGCTGCCGTCGAACAGGCAGTCGAGCGCCAGCGCGAATTCGTCCAGCCCGTCGCCGCGCGCGAGCGCGCTCCGGAGCGCCACCATTGGCCGCGCCAGCATCTTCGCCGCGATGCGCTCGGCCGTGCGCGCGGCGGCCTCCTCGCCCGCGGCGAAGGCGACCTCGCGCTTCGCGATCGCGACGATCGCGTCGTGCAGCGGGCGGATCGCCTGCCGTGCGGTCGCCGCCGAGGCCCACTCGGCGAAGCTCCGCAGCTCCTCCTCGACCAGCCGGGCCGCGGACGGGACGGCGCTCTTGCGCATCTCCTCCGCCGCCATGATCGGGATGTGCAGCGCGTCGAGGTCCACGACCGTCACCCCGGAGAGGCGCGCGCACGTCGGCTCGATGTTCCGCGGCACCGAGAGGTCCACCAGGAACAGCGCGTAGCCGGTCGTGCCGCAGTTCTCCCGCGTCTGGCGCAGGGCGTCGTGCCGGATGATCGGCACCTCCGACCCCGTCGCGGCCACCCCTACGTCCGCCATCGCCAACTCGAGATGCAGACTGTCCATCGGTGCGGCGCGACCGCCGACCGCCTTCGCCAGCACCTCGGCGCGGTCCATCGTACGGTTGATGATCACGATGTCGCGCGCGCCGAGCTTGTGCAGCTGCCGCACCGTGCGCTCCGCCGTCTTCCCCGCGCCCGCGACCACCACCCGCGTGTGCTCGAGCGAGCCGAAGCGGTGCAGCGCCATCGCCGCCGCCTCGGCGCCGATCGAGTTGCGGCCCGCCGAGAGCGACGTTTCGGTGCTCACCCGCTTGCCCGTGCGGAGCGCCGTCTCGAAGAGCCGGTGCAGCACCGGACCCATCGCGTGCGACGCGTGCGCGAACTTGTAGCTCGAGCGGATCTGCCCGAGGATCTGCCCGTCGCCGATCACCTGGCTCTCGAGCCCGCTCGCCACCCGCAGCAGATGCCGCGCGACGTCGAGCCCGACCCGCCGCTTGGCGATCTGCAGCAGCCCCCGGGTCTCCTTCTTCGAGCCCATCCACCGCCGGGCCAGTTCCTGCGTCGCGCGCTCGAGGGCGGCGTCGCCCTCGAGGTCGCACCAGGCATAGAGCTCGTCCCGGTTGCAGGTACTCACGAGGGCCAGCTCGCGGATCAGCTCGTCGCGCTGCCGCGCGTAGAGCGCGGAGACGCGGTCGCCGGTCAGATGGTACTTCTCCCGCGTGGCCACGTCGGCACTGCGGAAGTCCACCGCGATCGAGATCAGCATGGGGTTCGGAGAGGGAGACCGAAAGGCCGCTGCAGGGTCGCGCTACGGAACTGCGGGGACATCGCGGGCATCACGTCGGCGCCAGCACGCCGGAGAGATGCCCGAGGTTCTTCAGGAAGATCCGGGCATGCGCGAGCGGCTTCGCGAAGACCAGCCGCTTGCGCGTGTATCCATCGAAGGCCAACCGCTGGATGTCGGTGTCGCGACACAGGGTCACGAACCGCTCCCGGCGATCGTCGTTGCCGTACCACGTGTCCTGCATCACACCCAGCACGCCGAAGACCAGCCCGTGCGCCAGCATGAACCGCCGCCGCGCCCACGCGAGCTTCGACGCCTTCCCCGTGCGGAGGGCCTGCTGCACCGCCTCCGCCGCACATCGGCCGGACGTCATCGCGTAGAAGATGCCTTCCCCGGACGCGGGCGCTACCACCCCCGCCGCATCGCCGGCCACCACGACGTTCCGGGCGTCGTCCCACCAGTCGAGCGGGCGCAGCGGGATCGGCGCCCCTTCCCGACGAATCGTCTCGCAATTCTCCAGCCCGGCCTCGCGCCGCAGCGCCGCCACTGCCGCGCGCACGTCGAAGCCCGCACGCAGCGACCCCGTCCCGACGCTTGCCTCGGGGCCGTGCGGGAAGATCCACGCGTAGAAATCCGGGGAAAGCCGGCCATCGTAGTACACGTCGGCCCGTCGCGCCTGGTACCCCTCGCTGTCCCCGGCCGGCGAGCGGATCACCTCATGGTATGCCGTCACCCGAGGGGTCCCGCGGTACGCCACGGGAATCGCCTGCCGGGCCACGGCCGAGAGCGCGCCGTCGGCACCGATCAGGTATCGGGCGGTCACCGTGACCGATTCGCCCTGGCGCGACCCGCCCGCGCGGTACGTCACGTCCACGCCACCGTCCCGGCGGCGCTCGAACCGCTCGAACATCCCGGTGACCCGCTCCGCCCCCGCCTCGGTGGCGCGCACGCGCAACCACTCGTCGAAGACGCCGCGATCCACCATCCCCACGAAGTCGCGACCGACGGGAATGTCCACCCGCTGCCGACCCGGCGAGACCATCCGCGCCGTGGCGACCTTCGCCACCAGCAAGTGGTCGGGGATCGCGAAGTCGTCGATCAGCCGCGGCGGAATCGCCCCGCCGCACGGCTTGATGCGACCGGCCTTGTCGAGGAGCATCGTCGAGACGCCCGCCGTGGCCAGGGTGTGCGCCGCCGTCGCGCCGGCGGGACCACCGCCGACCACCACGGCGTCCACCCGCCGCGTGCCTCGGTCAGGCCATGGCGTCGCCGTCATGCGATCACCCGGGGACGCCGCCCCATCCTTGCTTGCGCCGCCGCCGCCGCCGCCTCGGCCGTCGCGCGATACTCGGCGGCCGGTACGGCGTCGAGCCACACGTCCGCCACAAGGGCGTCGAGCAGCGCGCGGCCGCGCGCATTGCGCACGATCGCCCACGGTGCGGCCCCGGCCACGGGCGCGCCCAGCGAGATGTCGGCGAGCGCGTTGAACCGGTCGCCGCACGCCGGGCAGTCGTGCGCTGCGGCCTCGCCCGGCGCCGTCGCCGACGGCGCCGCGACGGTGCCGAGCACGTAGAGCGACTCGAAGCCCAACGCCTCCTCCGCCAGTCGCACCGCCAGCACGTCGCACGGCGCCGCCATCACCAGCGCGCGCCGCATGCCGCGGTCGCGCGCCCGCGCGAGGTCCTCCACCGACGCCGTCAGCACCCGCTCCGCCAGCCCCGCCTCGACCCCGCGGGCGCCGATGCGCTCGGCAAGGGCCGCCGCGTCGGTCGTCCCCCGCCGCACCCGGATCGTCCGCAGCGAGCGCACTACCCCCAGCCACGCCTCGCCGGCGCGCGACGCGTCCCGGGGGCGCCCGTGCACCGCGCCCTCGAGCGCGACCCAGTCGCGCGGGAGCGGCGCGGCCGCGACGACGGAGGAAACGGCGGCGGTCGCCATCAGTGCATCACCGCCAGCAGCCGGTCGGACTGTCCCTGCACGGCACCGGCCGAGAGCCGGGCCGTGGGGGCCGAGCGCATCGCGAAGTACGCCGCGATCGTGAACATGAGCGCCTCGGCGCCGAAGACGGCGCCGTAACCCAGCGAGACGCCGCCGAGCAGCGCGCGCGAGACGTCGCTGCCGGCCGCCCCGAGGAACTGCCCGATGCCGGTCCCCACCGCCTGCGCCGCGCCGAAGATCCCCATGCGGAGGCCCGACGTGCGGTCGCCGGCGTCCGCGGTGAGCGTCATCATCGTCGAGATGGCGCCGATGGCGAACGCCCCGTTGGCGACGCCCAGCCCCATGAGGATGACGCGCAGCAGCGGGACGCTGCCCGCGAGGGGCGAGAGCGCGAGCGCCACGAAGAACACCGCCGAGGCGGCGCACCCGACGCTCGCCCAGTGGCGCGGGGTCCCCACGCGCATCGCCAGCGCGGCGCACAGCAGCATGCCGACGAGCAGCCCCGCCTGATGCATGCCGCTGATGGCGGTGCTCTCCCTCGGGCTGAGCCCGTACACCAGCCCCGCGTACGGCTCGAGGATCAGGTCCTGCGCCGAGTACGCGAACATCGAGAGGAAGATGAACACCGAGAACGCGCGCGCGACCGGCTCGCGCAGGACCCCGCGCAGCGCGCCCGCGAAGGACGCCCCGGTCGTGGCCTCCGCGGCAGCGAGCGCGACCCGCGGCCCGCGATCGAGGCCGATCACCGCGATGCAAGTCACGACCATGCACGTGAGTCCCACGGCCGCCGTCACCGACACCAGCCGCGCGTGCGAATACGGCGCGAGGCCCCGCGAGGCCAGCAGCGTCGTCACGATGAACCCGGCGATCATCATCAACCACACCGTGGCCGCCGCCGCCGAGCGCCGCCGTTCGGGCACCCGCTCGGCGAGGATCGCCAGCAGCGGGGTCCCCGCGCCGCTCACCCCGGCCCCGAGGAAGACGAACGCCACCGCCGCCGCTGCGAGCCCGAGCGGCCGCGACCGCTCGATGAGCATCGTGGTGGCCGAGGCGGCCACGCCGCTCGCCGCGAGCAGGGCCACGCCGCCCACGATCCACGCCGTGCGCCGCCCGGAGCGGTCCGCCCCGAAGCCGAGCCGCGGGCGCAGCCACAGCTGCACCACGAAGTGCAGCAGCACCAGCACTCCCGGCACCGACGCCGGGAGCCCCAGCTCGACCACCATCACGCGGTTGAGCGTGGCGGTCATGAGCACCACCACCGCCCCCAGGCACGCCTGCACGAGCCCGATGCGCACGACCTGCGGCCAGCCGAAGGTGGTCGGCGCGGCCGCCGGCGTCGCGGTGCCGGGCATCGGGACGGTGGCGGCGGTCACGGCGTCGCGAGACCCAGATTCCGGATCGCGAAGGCCGTGATCATCATCGTGATCACGTAGAAGGGCACGTTGAAGGCGCTCACGTACAGCGCCGCCTTCGGGCCCGGCCGCACGAGCAGCGACGCCGCCAGCGGGAACTGCGCGAGGATCAGCGCCGCCACCCACCACATGTAGGCGCGTGTCCCCCAGCCGGCGTGCAGGGCGAGCACGGCCGCCTGTGCGAGGTACATCGTCACCACCGCGATCCACGCCGCGGCGTCCTCACCGTGCCGGGCGGGGAGCGACCGGATGCCCATGCGGCGGTCGCCTTCGACGGCCTTGAAGTCGTTGAGCACCAGAATGCCGTGCGCGCCGAGCCCGTAGAGCAGCGCCACGAGCAGCACCGCCGCCGACGGGCGCGCGCCGCCCAGCGCCACGGCGGCGCCGGTCACCCATGCCAGCGTCTCGTACGACAGCCCCACCGCGAGGCAGCCCAGCCAGCCGTTCCGCTTGAGGCGCAACGGGGGGGCGCTGTAGGCCCACGAGAGGGCCACCGCGACGGTCGTCGCCACGAAACCCCACGGGCCGAGCAGCGTCGCCACCGCGAGCGAGAGCGCGCTCCACGCGATCGCGAGCCCCAGCCCCCACCGGCCCGGCATGCGGCCGGACGGGATGGGGCGCTGGGGCTCGTTGATCGCGTCCACGTGTCGGTCGAACCAGTCGTTCACCGCCTGGCTCGAGGCGCAGACGAGGGGGCCCGTCAGGCCGATGCCCAGCAGCAGCATGGGCCATCGTCCCTCGAGCGACACCCCGGACGACACCACGCCGCACGAGAAGGCCCACATCGGCGGGAACCAGGTGTGCGGCTTGAGGAGCGCCAGGACGGCGTCCGGCGTGGGGACGCGCCGCGGCACCGAGGGGCCGGCGGCGGACGGCGCATCGCCGGCCGCGGTCACCGGGTCGAGCAGGTGTCCCGCGGTCATCCCGCCACCTCGAGGCCGCCGTCCTGCTCGTCGTCGCCCGCGGGCTCGAGCAGGCGGTGGCGCCGCATCTTCACGTACAGACTCTGCCGCGACAGGCCGAGCACCTCGGCCGCCGACGTGCGGTTGTCCTGCGTCATGTCGAGCGCCGCCTCGATGAAGTGTCGCTCGACGAGGTCCACCGTGTCGCGCACCAGCTCGCGCAGCGCCACGCGCCCGACGAGTCCCGTGAGCTGCTCGACGGCGCGCGTGAGGTCGCGCGCCCCCTGCGGCCCCGCAGAGAGCCGGCGCCCGACGTCGCGGATGATGAAGCCCACCACCGGCGGCTCGGCGTCGGGCACCCACGCGGCGCTCACTTCGACCTCCGTCACCGCCCCGTGCGCGCCGCGCGCCGACGTCGCCATGAGCCGCACCGAGCCGTGCTTGCGCAGCATGGCGAGGAAGACCGGCAGGTCGGCGCCGGGCCGCCCGATCCACGTGCCGATCGGCTGGCCCTTGGCCTGCTCCTCGGTGGCGAGCTGCGCGAGATCGAGGAACGCGGCGTTGAGCATCAGCACGCGCCCGTCGAGGTCGGTGACGACGAACGCGTCCGGTGCCTGCGCCATGAGGTCGTGCGTCGGCGTGGCGGGGGGGCGCTCGCCCTCGCTCGCGCGGGGCGTCAGGCGCACCAGCAGCAGCGTCTGCGTGTCCTGCCGGAACGTCGTCGCGGCGATCGTCACCGCTGCCCCGCCGGCCAGCCGCACGGTGGTGTTCGCCGCGCGCCCCGAGGCCTTCGCGGCCCCCAGCGCCTCGTCCACCGCCCGCGCGTCGTCGGCGGCGAGCCCGAAGGGGAAGGAGCGCCCCACCAGCCGCTCGACGGGCTCGCGGAAGAGCGTGGCGGCCGCCTGGTTGGCATCGGTGACCGTGAGGCCGGCGGCGTCGAGCACCAGGATCGCGTCACCCGCAAGCTGGAACAGCAGGCGGTAGCGTGTCTCGATGTGGCGCAGCTTCCAGTAGTCGCGCTCCATCGCCTGCTGCGCCTCGATCAGCCGCTGCTGCAACGAGGACACCGTACGCAGGTCGCGTCCCACCGCCACGAGTCGGTCCCCGCGCCCGAGGCGCGTGAGCACGTACTGCACCGGCGCGTCGGCACCGAGGGGGGTGGGGTGGTTGAGCTGCCGGCGGCGCGTCAGCCCCTTGGTGCCGACCTCGGTGAGCAGCGCCTCGGCCTTCGTGCGCGAGTCGGCGCCGACAATCTCGGTGAAGGAACGCCCCACCCACGCCTCGGACCCCTCGACCTGGAATTCCGGGGCCGAGAAGGTGACGCTCTCGACCACGCCGCGCCGCGACAGCACCAGGACCACGTCGCCGGCGATCGCCATCAGGGCGGCGGCGGCGCCGGGGTCCAGCGCGTCGAGGGCGGCGCGGGCGTCGGTCACGCGATCGCCTCGCCGGGGTGGGCAGCCGCGTGCTGGTGCGCCCCGCCGCTGCGGCCGGCGAGCGCCACGCGCGCGACCCGGGCGGCGTGGCGCGCGTCGGTGATGCCGTCGTCGGCCCCCACGGCCTGCACGAGCGCCGCGTCCTCGAGGAAGGCGTGCCCGCCGAGCAGCACCACGAGGTCGGGATTGCGGGAGGCGCGGCGCACGCGGGTGATGGTGCCGCGCAGCTCGGCCGCGCGCTCCGGCAGGGCCATCGAGACCCCCACGACGTCGTACCAGTCCTGGCGCACCGCCTCGACCAGCCCGTGGTCCATGAGCGGGTGGCCGACGTTTACCGTCCAGCCGTCCCGCACGAAGCACTCGGCCACGATGAGCAGCCCCAGCGTGTGCTGCTCGTCCGGCAGGCCGGTGATCAGCACGCTGCCGGGCAGGTCGGTACGCGTGGTGCCGGCGGCGGCGGCGGAGAGGTCGCGCAGCGTCTGCTGCAGGCGGCCGAGGCCCACGGTGACCTGAAGGAAGTCGCACGTGTCGTCGTTCCAGCGGTCGCCGAGGACGCGCGCGGCGGGACCAAGCAGGTCACAATAGATGGACTCGACGGTGGCGCCGCGGTCGAGCAGGTCGCGCACCTGGGCGCCCGGCAGGGGTTCCCGCTCGTCGAGGACGCGGGCGACGAAGGCCTCGACGTCGGTCGGCAGGATGACCGGCCGGAGGCCGGTGCCCTGGGCGTCGGCCTTCCCCGCTGGTCCGCGATGGGCCAGCCCGAGCCGGGGCAGCAGCTCCGACTCGACGGTCTCCGCCAGCCCCGGCGCGCGGCCCGCCCCGAGCGGGGGAGCGCCGGGCTGCGGCTGTCGCGGGCGGTCCGACCGTGGCATTCGAGGGCCCTCCACAATCGCGAACGACGCCCGGTCGCCGGCCCGCGGGAATCGCGGTCCGAACCGGGCGACGAAAAGCTGTCGGGTCCCGGAAAAACTGTCAACCTCCGGTTGACGTCAACTCGGCTTGACACTCCTTCCAGCCCACCGTTAACGTCGGTTCTCACGGCACCGTCGGGGAATGTCCGACGCATGCGCGTCGTTGGCCTCCATCGTCTCGCGATCCGCATCACAGATGGCGTCCTCCAAGCCGCAGCAGCAGCGCAAGCCGCTCTACACGCCGGAACAGCGCGCGCGCCGCAACGCCACGAAGTGGACCTTGGTGCAGGGGATCCTGGCCCCGATCCAGTTCCTGGTCTTCGCCTGGTCGCTCGTGCTGGTCATCCGGTTCCTTGCGACCGGCGACGGGCTCTGGTGGACGAACGCGTCCATTCTCGTGAAGACCGTGCTGCTCTTCACGATCATGGTGACGGGGTCCATCTGGGAGAAGGTCGTCTTCGATGTGTGGCTCTTCGCCGAGCCGTTCTTCTGGGAGGACGTCTTCAGCTTCCTGGTGATCTTCTTCCACTGCTGGTACCTGTACGGGCTGTTGACCGGCATGGAGCCGCGGCTGCTGATGTACATCACCCTGTGCGCCTACGGCGCGTACGTGATCAACGCGACGCAGTGGATCCTCAAGCTCCGGGCGGCACGGCTGCTCGAGGCGTCCGAACGGGCGGCGGCGGCGGGTGCGGTCTCCGGGGATCCGGCGGGAGTGGCGGCGTGAGCGACCGCCCGGGGTTGCCGGTGGTGGAGCTGCCGACGAGCGGCGGTTGCGCCGACGTCCCGGTGCTCAAGGAGCGCGGCCAGCGCGAGGTCTTCTGCGGCCTGACCGGGATCGTCTGGCTGCACCGAAAGCTGCAGGACGCCTTCTTCCTGGTGGTGGGCTCGCGCACCTGCGCGCACCTGATCCAGAGCGCGGCGGGGGTGATGATCTTCGCCGAGCCGCGCTTCGGGACGGCGATCCTGACCGACCGTGACCTCGCCGGCATGGCCGACGCCAACGACGAGCTGGACCGCGTCTGCGCGACGCTCCTCGAGCGGCGGCCGGACATCCGCACGCTCTTCCTGGTGGGCTCGTGCCCGAGCGAGGTGATCAAGCTCGACCTCGCCAAGGCGGCCGAGCGGCTGAACGCCCGCGTGCTGCCGCGGGTGCGGGTGGTGAACTACTCGGGGTCGGGCATCGAGACGACGTTCACGCAGGGCGAGGACAACGCCCTCAAGGCACTGGTGCCGCTGCTGCCGGCGAGCGACGAGCGCCAGCTGCTGGTCGTGGGGACGCTCGCGGACGTCGTCGAGGACCAGTTCGCCCGCCTCTTCCGGCAACTGGGCATCGGCCCGGTGCGCCACTTCCCGCCGCGCCGCTCGACCGACCTGCCGCCGGTGGGGCCGGGCACGCGCCTCCTGCTCGCGCAGCCGTTCAACGGCGAGGCGGTGCGGGCCCTGCTCGCGCGCGGCGCGACGCTGCTGCCGGCGCCGTATCCGTTCGGGGGTGAGGGGACGACCGCGTGGCTCGCCGCCGCGGCCGCCGAGTGGAACGTCAACGCCGAGCACTTCCGGCAGGTCACGCAGCCGCTCCACGAGCGGGCGCGCAAGGGACTCGACCGCTACCGCGCGACGCTCGAGGGGAAGCGGCTCTTCTTCATGCCGGACTCGCAGCTCGAGGTGCCGCTCGCCCGCTTCCTGCACCGCGAGCTGGGGATGCAGCTCGTCGAGGTCGGGACCCCCTACCTCGACCGCCAGATGGTGGGGGCCGAGCTGCCGCTGCTGCCGGCGACGACGACGCTCTCGGAGGGGCAGGACGTCGAGCGGCAGCTCGACCGCGTGCGCGCGGCGAAGCCCGACCTCACGGTCTGCGGGCTCGGCCTCGCCAACCCGCTCGAGCGCGAGGGCTTCGCCACGAAGTGGAGCATCGAACTCGTCTTCACGCCGATCCACGGCTACGACCAGGCGGCGGACCTGGCCGAGATCTTCGCCCGCCCGCTCCTGCGGCGGGAACGGCTCACGGTATAGGCGCCCGGCATGCAGCTCACCCTCTGGACGTACGAAGGCCCGCCGCACGTCGGCGCGATGCGCATCGCCACCTCGATGCGCGACGTGCACTACGTGCTGCACGCGCCGCAGGGCGACACCTACGCCGACCTGCTCTTCACGATGATCGAGCGGCAGGATGCGCGGCCGCCGGTCACCTACACGACCTTCCAGGCGCGGGACCTCGGGGGCGACACCGCCAACCTCGTCACCACCGCCGTGCGCGACGCCTTCGAGCGGTTCAAGCCGAAGGCGCTCCTGGTGGGGGAGTCGTGCACCGCCGAGCTGATCCAGGACCAGCCGGGCTCGCTGGCGCAGGGAATGGGGATCCCGGTGCCCGTCGTGCCGCTCGAGCTGCCCGCCTACAGCAAGAAGGAGAACTGGGGAGCGGCCGAGACGCTCTATCACCTCGTGAAGGCGCTCCTCGCCGACCGGGTACCGAAGCCGGGCACCCCGCGCCCCGCGCGCCCCGAGGGGCGCCGCCCGCGAGCGAACCTGCTCGGACCGACCGTGCTCGGCTTCCGCTGCCGCGACGACGTCCGCGAGGTCACGCAGCTCCTCGGGCAGCTCGGCATCGACGTGCATGTCGTCGCGCCGCTCGGCGCCTCGCCCGACGACGTCGTCCGGATCCCCGAGGCCGACTTCAACGTGGACCTCTACCCCGAGGTCTCGCGCACGACGGCCGGCTGGCTGCAGCGTGCCTTCGGGATGCCCTACACGAAGACGATCCCCATGGGGACCGGGGCCACGCGCGACTTCATCGCCGAGGTGGCGCAGCTGGCGGGCGTGGACGCGGCGCCGGTGCTCGGCCGCGAGCGGCCGGGCGTGGCGGGGCTCGCCTCGTCGCAGTCGCGGGCCCCGTGGTACCAGCGGTCGGTGGACTCGACGTACCTGACCGGGAAGCGCGTGTTCATCTTCGCCGACGCGACGCACGCGATCGCGGCGGCGCGCATCGCCGCGCAGGAGATGGGCTTCACCGTGGTGGGCCTGGGCACCTACAGCCGCGAGTTCGCCCGCGAGGTGCGCGAGGCGGCCCGGCAGTACGGCGTCGAGGCGCTCATCACCGACGATTACCTCGAGGTCGAGGCGGCGATCGCCGCGGCGACCCCCGAGCTGGTCCTCGGCACGCAGATGGAGCGGCACATCGCCAAGCGGCTCGGCGTGGCGTGCGCGGTGATCTCGGTGCCGATCCACGTGCAGGACGTCCCGGCGCGCTACTCGCCGGTGTACGGCTTCGAGGGCGCCAACGTCCTCTTCGACACGTGGGTGCACCCGCTGGTGATGGGGCTCGAGGAGCACCTGCTGCAGATGTTCCGCGAGGATTTCGAGTTCCACGACGGGGCGGTGCCGTCGCACCTCGCCGCCGTCGCGCCCTCGGCGCCGGCCGCGGGCGGCGCGGTGCCCGCGCCCGCCGGCGAGGCCGAGGGGGTCCGGACGCTGGCCAGCGTGCCGCAGTTGCAGGTGACCGTGGCGATGCCCGCCGTCACGGATCCCGCCGCCGCCGCGGCGCCGGCCGCGTCCGCCGGACCGGTGCCGCCCGTCTGGACCCCCGAGGGGGAGCAGGAGCTCCGCAAGATCCCATTCTTCGTGCGCGGCAAGGCCAAGCGGAACACCGAGGCCTACGCGGCGCAGCACGGCATCGCCCGGATCGGCGTCGACACGCTGTACGACGCCAAGGCCCACTTCGGCAGGTAACCCGGTACTCCGCGCCAACGCATGGCCACTTCCGTCGTCCAGGGTCCGGAACTGCGGTTCGTGATCGTGACGCTCGACGCCCACCTCGCGGGGGCCTTCGAGACGGCGCGGCGCAACCTCGTCCGGCAGGTCCCGGCCCTGAAGCTGGAGATGCACGTCGCCGCCGAGTGGGACACCGATCCGGCGGCGGCCGAGCGGGCGCGGCAGGCGATCGGGCGGGCGCACTGCCTCGCGATCACGCAGATCTTCACCGAGGAAGGCACCCGCGAGATCCTCGAGGCCGTCCGCGCCCGCCGCGACGCGGCCGACGCCGTGCTCTGCGCGCTCTGCACGAGCGAGCTCATGCAGAACACGAAGCTCGGCAAGTTCTCGATGGCGGCGAAGGACAACGGGCCGTTCTCGCTCGGCACGCTGCTCCGCAAGCTGCGCGGGAAGCGCGAGGAGGGTCGCTCGAGCGGCGAGCGGCAGATGCACGTCCTGCGCACCCTGCCGAAGCTGCTCCGGTTCATCCCCGGCACGGCGCAGGACGTGCGCGCCTACTTCCTGCTCCTGCAGTACTGGCTCGCCGGCTCGGACACCAACATCGAGCAGATGGTCCGGTACTGCATCGACCGCTTCGCCGCCGGCGAGCGCACGGTGTATCGGGGCGCGCTCAAGCCCGGCGAACCGGAGGAGTATCCGGAGGTGGGCGTCTGGCACCCCGACCTCCCCAAGCGCGGCATCGCCGCCGACCGCGCGGCGCTGCCGGCGCGGGGGACGCAGGGCGCGGTCGGCGTGATGGTCGGCCGGTCGTACCTGCTGGCCGGCAACACGCGCCACTACGCCGCAGTGGTGCGCGCACTCGAGGCGCGCGGACTCGACGCGGTGCCGGTGTTCGCGAGCGCACTCGACGGCCGGCCGGCGCTCGACGCCTTCTGCAAGGACGCGCAGGGCCGGCCGACGATCGACGCGCTGGTGAACCTCACCGGCTTCTCGCTCGTCGGGGGGCCGGCGTACAACGACGCGCCTGCGGCCCAGTGCGCGCTCGCCGGGCTCGACGTCCCCTACGCGTCGCTGCAGACGCTCGAGTTCCAGACGATCGACGAGTGGCGCGCCGACGCCCGGGGGCTCAACCCGCTGCAGGCGACCCTGCAGGTGGCGATCCCCGAGCTCGACGGCGCGACGCTCCCCCTCGTCTACGGCGGCAAGGGGAAGGCCTCGCCCGAGGTGCCGGCCCCCGAGTCGGTACCGATCGCCGATCGCGTCGAGGTCGTCGCCGACCGCGTCGCCCGCTGGGTACGACTCCGCCGCACGCCGCGCGACCGACGCAAGGTGGCGGTGATCCTGTTCAACTTCCCGCCGAACGCGGGCAACACGGGGTCGGCGGCGTACCTGAACGTCTTCGCGTCGCTGCAGCGCACGCTCGCCGCGATGAAGGAGGCGGGCTACCGCGTGGACCTGCCGCGGGACGTGGACGAGCTGCGCGCGGCCGTCTGCGACGGGAACCGCGAGCAGTACGGGGCGCCGGCGAACGTGCACACGGTGATCCCCGCCGACCGGCACGTCGCGACCGAGCGGTACCTCGCGGAGATCGAGGCGACGTGGGGGCCGGCGCCGGGCAAGCAGCTCACCGACGGGCGCGGGCTCTTCGTGATGGGGCGCCAGTTCGGCCACGTGTTCGTGGGGGTGCAGCCCAGCTTCGGCTGGGAGGGCGACCCGATGCGGCTGCTCTTCGAGGGCAACTTCGCCCCGACGCACGCCTTCAGCGCCTTCTACCGCTGGCTGCGCGACGACTACGGCGCCGACGTGGTGCTGCACTTCGGCACCCATGGGGCGCTCGAGTTCATGCCGGGCAAGCAGGCGGGGCTCTCCGGCGACTGCTGGCCGGAGCGGCTCATCCGCGACCTGCCGAACGTCTATCTCTACGCGTCGAACAACTCGTCGGAGGGGACGCTCGCCAAGCGGCGGGGCGGGGCGACGCTGGTGTCGTACCTCACCCCGCCGATCGCCAACAGCGGGCTCTACAAGGGGCTCGCCGACCTCAAGGCGGCGCTCGACCGCTACCGCGCGGCGGAGGCCGAGGGGGAACGCGCCACGCTGGCGGCGATGCTGCAGGCGCAGGGGGCGGCGCTCGACCTCTGTGCCGCCGAGCCGGCGTGGCCGGCCGAGGGGCGCGAGCCGGCGGTCGCGCGGCTCCGCGAGCGGCTGCTCGAGATCGAGTACTCCCTGATTCCCGTGGGGCTCCACGTGGTGGGGGAGGGGATGACGCCGGAGGAGCGGCGCGGCACGCTGCGGGCCTTCGCCCGCAACGGGCGGCCGGAGGCCGACCTGCCCTCGCTGGTGGACGCGATCAAGGGGATGGCCACGACGCCGGACGTGGTCGCGCGCGCCGAGGCGGCGGCGGACAAGGCGGTGGACGCGATCGTCGAGAAGGGCTCGGCGGCGTGGGGCCGCGACGCGATCGCGCGGGACGGCTGGGCGCGGCACACGCTGGCGATGGAGGGCTCGGACCTCGCGCAGATCGGCCGGTGCCTCGACGACCTCGCGCGGATCGACGCGATGCTCCGCGAGGACACCGAGGTCCCGGGCATCCTGCGGGCGCTCGACGGGCGCTACGTGCCGCCGGCGCCGGGCGGCGACCTGCTGCGCATGCCGCAGGTGCTGCCGACGGGGCGCAACGTGTACGGGTTCGACCCGTACCGTGTCCCGAGCGCGTACGCGATGCTCGAGGGCAAGGCGCGGACCGAGCAGCTGCTCGCGCGCGTGACCGCCGACGGCGCGCCACTGCCGGAGACGGTGGCCTTCGTGCTCTGGGGCACGGACAACATGAAGAGCGAGGGCACACCGCTGGCGCAGGTGATGGCGCTGATGGGGGTGGCCCCGCGCTTCGACGGCGTGGGGCGGCTGTGCGGCGCGCGGCTGATCCCGCTGGAGCAGCTCAAGCGGCCGCGGATCGACGTCGTCGTGACGCTCTCCGGCATCTTCCGGGACCTGCTGCCGCTGCAGGTCAAGCTGCTGGCCGAGGCGGCGCTGCTCTGCGCGAAGGCCGACGAGCCGGAGGCGCTGAACTTCGTGCGGAAGCACACGCGCGAGCACATGGAGCGGCTCGGCGTGGACCTCGAGACGGCGGCGCTGCGGGTCTATTCCAACGCCGACGGCGCCTACGGATCGAACGTCAACCTGCTCGTCGAGACCGGCCGCTTCGAGGACGAGGACGAGCTCGCCGACCAGTTCGTGCAGCGCAAGGCGTTCGCCTACGGGGTCAAGGGGACGCCGCGGGCCCAGGCGGCCCTCATGAAGCGGCAACTGGCCGGCGCGTCGGTGGCGTTCCAGAACATCGACTCGGTGGAGCTGGGGGCCACCGACATCGACCAGTACGTCGAGTCGCTCGGCGGGCTCAACCGCGTGATCACGAAGGAGCGCGGGGCCGAGGTCGCGGTGTACATGGGCGACTTCACCGGCGAGCAGGGGAAGGTGCGGACGCTGCGCGAGCAGGTGGAGCTCGAGAGCCGCAACCGGATGCTCAACCCCCGATGGTACGAGGCGCAGATCGCGAACGGCTACGAGGGGGTGCGCAACCTGGCCGGCCACCTCACCGCGACGTTCGGCTGGAGCGCCACCGGCGGCACCGACACCGTGCCGCAGTTCGTGTACACGGAGGTCACGCAGACCTTCGTGCTCGACACCGCGATGCGCGAGAAGCTCGCCACGCTCAACCCGAACGCGGCCGTGGCCATCGCCCAGCGCCTGCTGGAAGCCAACGACCGCGGGTACTGGCGGCCCAGCCAGGACATGCTCGACCGCCTGCGCGACGCGACCGCCGAGCTGGAAGACCGGCTCGAGGGCGTGTATGCGGGGTAGGTTCACACTGCCGGTCACACCGAGGATCACCGCATGACGATGAAGCTGCCGATCGTGGACGCCGACCGCGTGGGCGACGGCGACGGCTCCCTCCAGGTCCACCTCGACCCGTCCCAGAAGATCGAGGGGGCGCTCGTGATCGCCGTGTACGGCAAGGGGGGGATCGGCAAGAGCACGACGTCGTCGAACCTCTCGGCGGCGTTCTCGCGGCTCGGGAAGCGGGTGCTGCAGATCGGGTGCGACCCGAAGCACGACAGTACCTTCACGCTGACCAAGCAGATGGTGCCGACGGTCATCGACATCCTCGAGACGGTGGACTTCCACGCCGAGGAGCTCAAGGTCGAGGACTTCGTCTTCCCGGGCTACAACGGCGTGCAGTGCGTCGAGGCCGGCGGCCCGCCGGCCGGGACGGGCTGCGGCGGGTACGTGGTGGGGCAGACGGTGAAGCTCCTCAAGGAGCACCACCTGCTCGAGGAGACCGACGTCGTCATCTTCGACGTGCTGGGCGACGTCGTCTGCGGCGGCTTCGCGGCGCCGCTCCAGCACGCGCACTACTGCCTGATCGTCACCGCCAACGACTTCGACTCGATCTTCGCGATGAACCGCATCGTGGCGGCGATCCTGGCGAAGTCGAAGAACTACAAGGTCCGGGTGGGGGGCGTCGTCGCCAACCGCTCGAAGGACCTCGACCAGGTGACCAAGTTCAACGACGCGGCCGGCCTCAAGGTGCTGGCGCACCTGCCGGACAACGACGCGATCCGCCGCTCCCGGCTCAAGAAGTGCACGATGTTCGAGATGGAGCCGACGCCGGACGTCGTGGCCATCCAGGACGAGTACCTCAAGCTCGCGCAGGCGATGATCGACGGGGTCACGCCGCTGCCGGCGAAGCCGCTGAAGGACCGCGAGATCTTCGACCTCCTCGGGTTCGACTGATGGCCCGGCCCGGCACGTTCGTGCACGAGACCGCCGGCTGGCAGCGCCGCCGGCAGTGGCTGCACGAGTACTTCGACCGCACCGCGGTGAAGGCGTGGGAGACCCTCACGTCCGACGCCCCGGTCAGCCGGGTGCGGCAGACGGTGCGCGAGGGGCGCGACACGATGCGCGCGACCCTGCTCGGCTGGCTCCCCGCCGACCTGACCGGCCTCCGGGTGCTCGACGCCGGCTGCGGCCCGGGCATGGCGGCGATCGAGCTGGCGAGGCGCGGCGCCGAGGTCGTGGCGATCGACCTGTCGCCGACCCTCGTGGACCTCGCCCACCGCCGCTACGGCGACCAGGACGCTGCCGCCCGCATCACGTGGACGAGCGGCGACATGCTCGACCCGGCCCTCGGCGAGTTCGACTACTGCCTGGCGATGGATTCGCTCATCCACTACGACGAGCCGGAGCTGATCGGGGCCCTGCGCGGGCTCGGACACCGCGTGCGGCGGGCGATGGTGGTGACCTACGCGCCGGCCACGCCGGTCCTGCGGACGCTCCACGCGGTGGGGAAGCTCTTCCCCCGGCGCGACCGGGCCCCGCGGATCCAGCCGATCGGGCCGAACGCCGTCCGCTACGGCATCCACCTCGACCGGGCGATGGCGGCCGAAGGGTGGCGGGTCGGGCGCACCGAGCGGGTGCAGCGCGGCTTCTACACCTCGCAGGCCCTCGAGGTCGTGCGCCAGGGGGGATCCCCCGCATGACCCGCGGTTTCGGCGCGGGCCGATCGGCCCCATCTTTCCCGACATGACCACGATCCTGCTCCTGGGCGGCGCCGTCGCGGCGCTCGCCGCCTGGATGACCTGGCGCCGCGTCCGCACGGTGCCGGTGACGATCGACCTCGAGCGGTCGCACGACACGTTCCACGCGCACGTCGAGCTCCCCGAGGGAGTCACCGTCCACGAAGGGGACGAGGTGCGGGTGCACCGTGCGCCGCACACCCTCGCCTTCGGCGAGAAGTACACCATGCAGTCCACCGCGACGGTGTCGCACGCCTCGTGGCCGCGCCGCGTGCTCCAGCGCGTGCTCGGCGTCAGCGAGGTCACGTCGCTCTACGAAGTCGGCTTCGAGGGCTGATCGCCATGTACCAGAGCACGCTCGACGCGCCGGTCAACGAGACCACCCGCGTCGCCCAGGACGACGCGGTCCTCAACCCCAACTTCTACACCACCGACTTCGACGCGATGGACAAGGTGGACGTGTCGCTGATGCGGAAGGAGTGGGACGAGCTGATCGCCGAGTTCCGGGCGGACCCGAACAAGGACCACTTCAAGCGCAACGCCGAGTTCGACGCCGATTTCTCGCACTACTCGCCGCAGCTCAAGCGGGAGTTCGTCGATTTCCTCGTCTCGTCGGTGACGGCCGAGTTCTCGGGGTGCATCCTCTACGCCGAGATCAAGAAGCGGGTCCGGAACAAGGACATGCGCGAGCTCTTCGGCTTCATGAGCCGCGACGAGGGGCGCCACGCCGGGTTCATCAACCACACGCTCAACGACTTCCGCGTCGGCGTGGATCTGAGCTTCCTCACGAAGGCGAAGAAGTACCGCTACTTCCAGCCGAAGTTCATCTACTACGCCACGTACCTCTCCGAGAAGATCGGGTACGCGCGCTACATCCACATCTACCACAACTTCGCGCAGCGGAACCCCGACAAGCGGTTCCACCCCATCTTCCGGTGGTTCGAGAACTGGTGCTGGGACGAGTTCCGCCACGGCGAGGCCTTCGCGGTGCTCATGCGGTCGCAGCCGCACACCCTCCGGGGCGTCAACAAGTGGTGGATCAAGTTCTTCCTGAACGCCGTCTTCACTACCATGTACGTCCGCGACCACGCCCGTCGGCCGTTCTTCGAGGCGATGGGCTGGGACGTCGACGAGTTCGACCGCCGCGTGATCCGGATGACCAACGACATCTCGAAGCAGGTCTTCCCGGTGGTGATCGACGTGGACAACGAGCGGGTCTGGCAGCTCATGGAGCGGATGCACCGCAACAACCAGACGCTCCCGGCGCTCCGCCGCGCGGGCGGCATCGTGAACGCGGTCAAGGAGAAGCTCACGCTCCTCGACAACGGCATCACCTTCCTCAAGCTGCTGCTGACCCCGGGGAAGGAGAACCCGCTCAAGCCCGACTTCCGCTCGACCCCGGAGGCCTGGCTCCCCGATCTTCGCACACCGGCCCCGGCCGCCGCCTGAGCGTCCGGTCGTGACCGACTCCCCGGCCCCGGCGCCCGACGGCAAGGACCAGCGCCGCCGCGAGAACGCGGCGGCGATGGTCCAGTTCTACCGCCGGTTCGGCCCCCTCCGCGAGTTCGAGGAGGAGGGGCTGTCGCTCAACCGGCTGCTCCGGCTGTCGCTGTTCCAGGTGACGGTGGGGCTGGCGCAGGTCCTGTTCTACGGCACGCTCAACCGCGTGATGATCGTCGAGCTCCACGTGCCCGCGACGATCGTCTCGATCTTCATCGGCATCCCGGTGCTCGTGGCGCCCTTCCGCGCCCTCATCGGCTACAAGTCCGACACCCACGTCAGCATCCTCGGCTGGCGCCGCGTGCCGTTCATCTTCGGCGGCACGGCGCTCCAGTGGAGCGGGCTCGCGTTCATGCCGTTCGCGCTGGTGCTCCTCGAGGGCGAGCAGCGCTGGGGACCGACCTGGCTCGGCTGGCTCTTCAGCGGGCTCGCCTTCCTGCTCGTCGGCACCGGGGCCCACGTGACCCAGACGGCCGGGCTCGCGCTCGCCACCGACCTGAGCACGCCGCGGATGAAGCCCAAGGTCGTCGCCCTGATGTACCTCATGCTGCTCGTCGGGATGACCCTCTGCTCGGTGGCCGTCTCGGGGCTCCTCGCCGACTACACGCCGATCAAGCTCATCAAGGTCATCCAGGGGACGGCCGTCGTCGCGCTGGGCGTCAACGTCTTCGCCTGCTGGCGGCAGGAGGCGGGGGACCGCGAGTGGGCCCGCGCCCAGCGGGGGAAGCGCCAGCCCGTTTTCATGGAGGCCTGGCTCAAGTTCATCGACGGCGGGCCGGCCGTCCGGCTCCTGACGGCCACGTTCATCGGCATGTTCGCCCTCAACCTGCAGGACGTGCTGCTCGAGCCCTACGGCGGCGAGGTGCTCGGGCTGAGCGTCTCCCAGACCACCTGGCTGACGGGCGTTTACACCATCGGCTCGCTCGCGGCCCTCGGGCTGGCGGCCCCGATGCTCGCGCGCGGCTGGGACCCCACGCGCGTCTCGTGGGCGGGCCTGGCGGCCGGGGCGGTGGGCTTCGTCCTGATCATCGTGGCGGCCCCGTCGGCCAGCCGGTGGGTCTTCCAGGGGGGGACCCTGATCGTCGGGATGGCCGAGGCGTTCTTCGCCGTCGGAACCCTGGCCGCGGCAATGGCCATTCAGGACCGGAACCAGCACGGCATCGCGCTCGGCGCCTGGGGGGCGGTCTATGCCACCGGGGAGGGGTTCGGGCTGGCCCTCTCTGGCGTCCTGCGCGATTGGGTGGCACACTTGATGAACGTCGGCATGTTGCGGGGTAGTTGGGTCTCGGCCGCGACCCCGTACGTGGCGGTGTACTACCTGGAGATCGCGGGCGTGGTGCTCACGGTGCTCCTGATGATTCCCCTCCTGCGGCGCGAGCGGCAGGCGGCGGAGGTTCCTCCGGCGGCGAAGCCGCTGGATCTCGTGGAGTACCTCGCGTGAGCCGGGTGCACGCGGGGGGCTGGATTCCCGGCACCTTTCTCCGGATGGAGGCACGATGAAGTACTTCGACGGGACGCAGATTGTCCTCTACGCGTTCTGGCTGTTCTTCGTGGGGCTCATCATCTACCTGCGGCGCGAAGACAAGCGGGAAGGGTACCCGCTCGAGTCGCCCCAGGGACCGCGCAACGGCTGGCCGCTGCCGCCCGAGCCCAAGACCTTCGTCCACGGCAACCTCCCCGGAGGAAAGCACTGATGGCCGAGTACAAGCTCAACGCCGTCCCCGCCGACGACTACAACGGGTCGCCGATCATCCCGCTCGGGGACCCGATGAAGGACGGCCTCGGCCCCGCCGCGTGGGCGGATCGCCCGGATCGCCCGGACTACACCGTGCACGGCGACCCCAAGATCGTCCCCCTGCGCGTGGCGAAGAACTTCTGGCTCGAGCCCAAGGATCCGAACCCGATCGGGCTCCCCGTCGTCGCCGCCGACAAGCAGGTCGCGGGCACCATCGTGGACTGCTGGGTGGACAAGGCGGAGCCGCAGGTGCGCTACTACGAGGTCCGGCTCGCCGGCTCCGAGGAGACGCGGCTCCTGCCGGTGCCGTTCGTCCAGTGGCCCAACTTCGGGCTCTGGGGCAACGACAAGGTCCTCGTGAAGAGCATCACCTCGAAGCACTTCGCCGGGGTGCCGAAGACCAGGAACCCCGATCTGGTCACGCTCCTCGAAGAGGACAAGATCTGCGCCTACTACGCAGGCGGCCACATGTACGCCGTGGCGGGGCGCGAGGGGCCGATCATCTAGGGCTGCGGCCTCGGCCGGGCGTTGCTCCCCGGCGCGCGGGAGCAGCCAGGCAGGTGCGAGTGCCCGGACTCGGGGTCCCACGAGTCCGGGCTTTGCGTCGTCCCGTTCCCGTTGCCGGGACGCAAGACCGTCATGTCGCGCGACCCGTGCGCCGAGGGCATCCGTTCACCGGCCGCACCCCCTACTTTTCGGGGGTGAGCGAACTCCCTCAGCCCCCTGCCTTCGACCCGGAGGCACAGTACATCCGCGGCATCCCGTACCCCCTCCCGAAGGGCGAGCGCATCCTGTGGCAGGGGGGGCCGGAGTACTTCGCGCTCGCCAGGCACGTCTTCAAGGTCCCGGTGTTCGTGCTGTACTTCTCGGTGCTGGTCGTGGTGCAGGGGTGGTACGTCACCGTCACGCGCGACTCGCAGGCCGCCGCGCAGGTGCTGCTCCCGCTCACGGTGGCGGGGATGGGCACCTGCCTGTACATGCTGATGTTCGCGTGGCTCACCGCCCGCAATTCGTGGTACGCGGTCACGACGCGGCGCGTGGTGCTCAAGGTCGGCGTGGCGCTGACCGTCACGGTGAACGTGCCGCTGCGCGTCATCGCCAGCGCGGGGGTGCGGCGCTTTTCGGACGGGTCGGGAGAGCTGGCCTTCCCGCTGGCGCCCGAGGAGCGGCTGTCGCTCTTCCAGCTCTGGCCGCACTGGAGGCCGTGGAACATCAACCGGCCGGTGCCGCAGATGCGTGGGCTGCGCCAGCTCGACGCCGTCGCCGAGGCGCTCAAGCAGGCGCTGGAGGCCACGCGGGACGACATCGCGGCGGGCGCGGCGGCACCGGCCGAGGCCCCGCGCCACCCCGCGCCGGTGGCCGGCGCGGCGACCACCGAGGCCGTCGCCGCCGGCTCCGGCGCGCAGGCGGGCTGATGGCGGCCAACGACACATACGTCACCTTCGAGCCCGAACCGGGCCAGAACGAGCGCATCGAGGTGCCGCGTGGCCCCCTGCTGGGGGCGCTCGGGCTCGTGATCCTCACGTTCTCGCTGGCGATCACCGCGCGGTTCACCGGGTGGTTCAAGCTCCCCGAGCCGGTGAGCAGCCCGGAAGCGCGCCGCGCGCTGCGCTTCGCGGACGCGAGGGACGGCGGCATCTTCGTTTACGACAACGCCACCGACTCGCTGATCATCAACCTCCCGGCGGGCTACAACGGCTTCGCCCGCGGCGCGCTGCGCGCGCTGGCGCGCAAGCGGATGCTCGCGAGCGTCCCGAACGAGGCGCCGTTCGTGCTGACGCTCTGGCGCGACGGCCGCCTGACGCTCGACGATCCGAGCACCGGGGACAACGTCGAGATCTCGTCGTTCGGGCCGGTGCAGATCGAGTCGTTCATGCAGTTCCTGGTGCCGGATCCGAAGGGGCGCATCATGGGGACCCCGGCGGCGGGGACACCGGCCTCAAAGGCCTTCACGGCACCGATGAAGGGCGAGACGCCGGTCAAGCGGCCCGGGGACCCGGTCACACCCTAGCGTCGCACGGGGGGCGCGCCGCCCTCGGGCGGGACGCCCCGTGACTCAGCGCGGGGGCGGGTCCGGGTCGCCGGTGCCGGGCACCGGCCGCAGCGCCGCGAGCCACAGCGGCTTCGCCTGCCCCAGCGGCTCGTCCTCGTAGAACCGCACGCGGCCCGGGGCCATCGCCTTGGCGAGCAGGATCATCTGCCCGGTGTGCATGGCGAAATGCTCGACGACATGGAGCACCGCCGAGAGCACCGAGATCTCGCGCGACTGGATCGTGCGGCGCGACAGCAGGTCGGCGGTCGTGAGCCGTGCGAGCACGGCGTCGGCGTCGCGCAGGGCGGCGTCGAGGTGCGCGAGGAGGGTCGTCGCGTCGGCCCCGTCGGTGGCGGCATCGGCGGCGAACTCGCCGTTCCGGTCGCGGGCGAAGGTCGAGCCGCCGACGCCGGCGACGATCCACTGGCGCACGTTGCCGGCCAGATGGCGCAGCAGGTTGCCGATCGCGTTGCTTCCTTCGGCGGGCCGCTGCCAGAGCACGGCGGGGGGAAGGGCCTCGAGCAGGTGCGCGATCTTGGTGCGGTACTCGACCGTCAGGTAGAACCGCGCCTCGGCCACGACTTCGGCGCCGAGGGAGCCCGGGGCCGCGTCGGCGGGCGGGAGGCGCATCGGCGCTCAGAACTCCCGCTTCTTCATCGTGCGGAAGATGTCGCTCGCGTCGCTGTCGTCGGCGGTCTGCTTGGGGCGCGTGGCCTCGAGCGTGGGGTCGAACGACGGCTTGGACTTTGCGGCCTTCTGGGCCGCCTTCGCCTGCGTCTTCTTGAGCAGGGCCTGCATCTGCTTCTCGTTCATCGCGCCTCGGGGCGGACGGGGGAGGTGGAGCCGGGCACCTTCGGTCGAAATTGCGGGCTGGGGCAGGCGGGCGTCAACCGGCGCGAGCCGCCGGGGCCGCCGGGGCCGCCGGCGTCACGCCGACGGGGCGCGGTGCGGCCGGCACTTCCCCCAGATCCATCGGCGGCGGGCCGAACCACCCGATGTCCCCGGTGGCCGCCTCGCCCATGCTCATCTTCCCGAAGAGACTCTTCGCCAGCAGCTCGTACGACGCGGGCGTCATCCCCCAGAAGGGCAGGGGGTCGCGCGGCGCCCACACGACGTCCCGCGCCTGCCAGAGGTTCACGAACTGTTCGCGCGAGGGCCGGCCCGAGAGCAGCGCCCCCTCGGCCTCCATGAGCGTGGCGTAGAAGTGCTGCAGGTGCGTCTCCGGCCGGTGCGGCACGGGGCCGCTCGCCCCTTGGGAGAGCACCGCGCGGGCCACGGCAGGGTGGTCGAAGAAGTGCATCCCGCTGGTGACGCGCGGGTTGCACTCGATGGCGTAGGGGGTGCCGTCGCCCGCGACGATGAAGTCGAACGAGACGAAGCCGGAGTAGCCGGTGCGCGCCACGAACGCTTCCACCCACGCCTCGATCGCCCGCGCGTCCGCCACGCGGCGGAAGCACACCGCCACCGTGCCGGCCATCACCACGCCGCGGTACACCGTGGTGCCGAGCACGCGCCCCCCGACGGCCACCGAGCAGGTGCTGAGGTGCGTGCCGTCCACGCGCTGCTGCACGAGGGCGGGGCCCGCCGCGCGCGCCGCCGGCAGGGGGGCGCCGTGCTCGAGGAACTCGACTCCCGCGCCGCCGCACGACCAGATCGGCTTCACCACCGCGGGGCCCGCCTCGACGACGGCGCGCGCCGCGTCGTCGCCAAGCGGCGCCGACGGGGGCACCGGAAGCCCGAACGTCGCGGCCAGCCGGTTGAAGCGCCACTTGTCGTGCAGCGTGTGCACGAGCGCCGCCGGCCCCGCGAAGAGGCGCGTGCCGGCCGGCAGGCGGTCGCCGAGCCGCACGACGTGCATGGTCTCCTCGGACACGGGCACGACGAGCTCCACCCGTTCGCGCGCGACGATGTCGGACAGCTGCTCGAGGTAGCGGTCCGGCTCGCGGGCCGGCGCCACTGTCCGGTGGGTCGCCGCCACCGCGCGCGACAGCCGGGCGACGTGCCAGCGGTAGGGATCGGCCACGACCACGCGGCAGCCCTCGGCCGCGAACCCGCGCGCGAGGTCGAGCCCCTTGGGCATGCGGCCCACGGTGATGAGCACCGTGCGGCTCACGGTCGCCCCCCCGGCGCGTAGCGCCGCGTCTCGCCGTGCCGCAGCACGCGGAAGCGTTCGGCCGGCACGCCGCGCGCGGCCAGCGCCGCGGCGAGGTCGCGGGGCGGCTGGTCGAGCGGCTCGTCGGTGAGCTCGAAGGTGCCCCAGTGGATCGCGAAGGCCTCACGCGCCCTCACGTCGTGCATGATCTGCACGGCCTCGTCGGGATTGCAGTGCTGCCCCTTCATGAACCACCGCGGCTCGTAGGCCCCGATGGCGATCGCCGCGGCGTCGAAGCCCCCGAAGCGCCGCCCGATCTCGGCGGCGTCAGCCGAGTAGCCGAGGTCGCCCGAGAACCAGAACGAGAAGCCGTGATGGCGGATCGCCCAACTGCCCCACGGCGTGTCGTTGCGCGAGAAGGGCGAGCGGTTCGACCAGTGCTGCACCCGCAGGAAGTCGAACGTCAGGCCCGGGGCACGCGGGTGGTCGGCGAGGACGTCGTCCCACTCGAAGCCGCGCACGGTGGCCGCGTCGCCCGCGAGCACCGTGCCCGGCACGTTGGCGGCGAACCAGCGCTCGACGCCGGCCGGCACGAGGAAGAGGGGCGGCCCGCCCGCCTGCCGCGCCAGCGTGCGCACCGAGCGGCGGTCGAGGTGGTCGTAGTGGATGTGCGAGAGCAGGACGACGTCGATGCGCGGCAGCTCGGCCAGCGGCACGCCGGGGGGCTGGTGTCGCCGCGGGCCGCCGATCGGCAGCGGCGACGCGAAGCACGAGAACATCGGGTCGGTGAGGATGTTCACGCCCCCCACCTGCAGCAGCACCGTCGAGTGGCCGATCCAGGTGGCCGCCGGCGTGTCCCGGTTGGCCGTGAGGAAGGCGAGGTCCGGGGCGATGCCGCGCACCGGCGACCGCGGTGGCCGGGGGAGGCGCCTGACGGTGCGAGTGGCGAACCACCGGAGCGCCTGCCAGCCGCTGACGTCCTCGCCGGACGCGTTGCGATAGGGGCCGGGCATTGCGGGGAAAGCTAGTGCCTCGCTTCGCGGGCGTGGGTAGGTTTGGGGGGTGTACGTGCCGCTCTGGATCCTCGTGCCCGCCGTGGTGTTCGTGCTCTGGGCGCTCTTCGCCGTCAACGGCCGCAACCTGCTGCCATTCCCCGATCCCGGGTCGCGCATCTTCCTGGCGGCCTCGCCCGCCGCGCAGGACGCGGTCGTGACGCTGCTCGAGCGGCACGGGCCGCGGCAGCGCTACTGGGGCATCACGCGCGGGGTGCGCCGCGCGATCCTCTGGGACTGGACGATCGTCAGCAGCGCCACCCCCGAGGTGCGCGCCCGGGTGCACGGCGCCACGTCGAGCATCGGGCTCGTCGTGGACGACCCGCACCGCCGGGCGGAGGAGGCGGCGACCTTCCTCCGCGACCGTGGCTTCGCCGCCACCGTGGTCCCGGACGCCGAGCCCGAGATCCCGATCTGCTTCGTGGTGACCGACGCGATGCCCGGCACGACGCTCAACTTCCGCCGCCATGCGGTGAGGTTCCCGATGCCGCAGCGGCTGTCGTTCGAGCGCCGCTCGTGACGGCCGCCGCGGGGTACCGGCCGCCGGCACCGCGCCCGATGTCGCCGCTGCCGTCGCTGCTGCGCACGGTGGCGCGGCGCGACCGCGACCTGCTCTCGATCCTGCCGGCGGCGGCGTACACGCAGCTCGTCACGACGCTCGGCTGGTCGCGCCGCGGCATCCTGCTGGTCAACGACCCGCCGGAGGTGAGCCGCATCCTCGCCGATCCGGACGGCGACTTCCCGAAGAACGACCTCATGACCGGGGCGCTGATGCCGCTGGTGGGGGAGTCCATCTTCGTGAGCAACGGCGGGACGTGGCGGCGCCAGCGGCGGATGATCGAGCCGGCGTTCTCGCACATGCGCATCAACCGCGCCTTCGCCCCGATGTCGGCGGCCGTGGACGCCTTCGTGCCCGAGCTGGCGCGCCACGCCGCCGACGGGACGCCGCTGGTGCTCGATCACGCGATGAGCCAGCTGACGGCGGACATCATTACGCGGACGATCTTCTCGAAGTCGCTCGCGTCCGACGCGGCCCGCGCCGTGTTCTCGGCGTTCGCCGAGTGGCAGGGGCGCGTGGCGAACGTCGAGGTGGGGCGGCTGCTCTTCGGCGCGCCGTTCGCGGACGTGCCGCAGCCCCCCAACGTGGTGGACGCGTGCACCCGCATCCGCGCGCACATCGGCGCCCTCCTCGACGAGCGGCTCGCGCCGGGCGCGCCCGTGCTCGACGACATCGCCGGCGCCGCGATCGCGGCGCGCGATCCCGACACCGGGGCGGCCTTCTCCCGAGACGAGCTGATCGACGAGATCGGCACCTTCTTCCTCGCCGGCCACGAGACGACGGCGAGCGTCCTCACGTGGATCCTCTTTCTGCTCTCCCAGCTCCCCGACGTGGCCGCGCGGCTCCGCGACGAGGTGGCGCAGGTGGTGGGGGACGGACCGGTGGAATTCGAGCACGTCAAGCGGCTGCCGTACGTACGGGCCGTCTTCCGCGAGACGATGCGGGTGTACCCGCCGCTGACGTTCATCCCGCGCGTTGCCTCGCGCGACACCGTGGTGGCCGGCCGCCGCGTGCGGCGCGGCACGATGATCATGATCGCGCCGTGGACGATGCACCGGCACCGGAAGCTCTGGCCCGAGCCCGAGCGCTTCGACCCCGACCGCTGGGCCCCCGAGCGGGAGAAGGGGCACGTACCGGGGGCCTACATCCCCTTCGGCGCGGGGCCGCGCGTGTGCGTGGGCGCGGCGTTCGCGCAGGTCGAGGCCGCGCTGATCATCGCGCGCGTGGTGCGCGACTTCGACTTCGTCCCGCGCGACCCGGCGGGCGTCGCGCCGGCGTCCCGCCTCACCACGCGGCCGCGGCGGCCGATCGTCGGCACGGTGCGTCGGCTGGGCTGACGCGCGCCCGCGGCCGCGCCTACGTCGGGACGACCGCGCTCGCCGGTGCCTGCCGCGCCCGCAGCCGGATGAACCGCGTGAAGTGGTAGATGATGATGGACAGCCCGACGACCAGCGGGATGGACCACAGCACCGGCGAGAACACCCGGTCCGGCATCAGCCGCACCAGCCCGAAGGCCAGGAACGCGGTGTAGGCCGAGATCGCCGCTCCCACCAGCGCCTTCACGTGCTCGATCATGTACGCGAAGCGCTTCGGGGCCGCCTGCCACGCGAACCAGAGGTTCGTCACCCCCGACGCCACGCCCACGACGGGCAGCCCCAGCATCACGTACTGCCCCAGCCGGATGCCCTGCCACGCGGTGTTGAGCGCCGTCACGATCACCACCACCTGCAGCGCGACGTTGAGGGGCCGCCGGTTGAAGGCGTGGTGCGCCTTGTGCCGCACCGCCCCCCAGCCGTGCCATGCCAGCGAGATGGTGAGCAGGGCGAGGAACTGCATCATCCACCCGAACAGCCCGCGCACGAGCGCGGCGTCCTTGAAGATCGGGTGCTGCACGAAGTGCGGGTGCGTCGCCATCGGATCGACCAGCGTGAGGGTGCTCATCCCCACCGCCATCGAGCCGGTGAACAGCATGCAGTACACGAAGACGAGCCCCCACCGCTTGTGCGGCGTCGCCCCCTTCCGCGAGAAGACGCCGACGACCCAGAACAGCACCAGCCCCACCGCGCCGGTGACGAGGTGGGCCCAGACGAGCACCCGGAACAGGTCATGCAGCATCGGTCAGCCGGCGCCGGCGGCAGCCACCGGGCCGCTGTGGTGCATCCGTTCGCGCCGCGGCGTGCCCGGGGCGCGGCCGATCAGGTCGGCGACGATCTTCCCGCTGGCCACGACCCCCGGGATGCCCGCCCCCGGATGCGGCCCCGCCCCGCAGAAGTACAGGTTGGGGATGTCGGCCGAGAAGCTGTGCGGGCGCATGTAGGCGCTCTGCAGCAGCGTCGGCTCGGGACCGAAGGCGGCCCCGAGGTAGCTGTTGAGCGTCCGCTCGAAGTAGCGCGGGTCGATGAACCGCTCGCTGACGACGTGCTGCGAGAGCCCGGGGAGATAGCGCTCCTCCAGGTACCCCATGATGCGGTCGCGGTAGCGCTCGGCCGCGCGCTCCCAGTCGATCGTCCGGCTGCCGAGGTGCGGCACCGGCGACAGCACGTACCAGCAGTCGTGGCCCGGCGGCGCGAGCGAGGGATCCGTTGCCGTGGGACGGTGCAGGTAGAGCGAGAAGTCGTCGGCGAGGACCTTCCGCTCGAAGATGTCCTCGAGCAGCTCGCGGTAGCGCGGCCCGAGCAGGATCTCGTGGTGTGCCACCCCCGGGTACTGCTTCGTCGTGCCGAAGTAGATCACGAACAGCGACATCGAATGGCGCATCCGCTCGAGCCGGGCGTCCGGCATGCTGGGCCGCGCGCTCGGCGGCAGCAGCGTCCGGTAGGCCTGCGCGAGGTCGCCGTTGCACACCACCGCGTCGGCGGCGAGCACGTCGCCGTCGGCCAGCCGCACGCCGGTCGCACGCCCGCCGCCCGGCGCCAGCAGAATCCCGGTCACCTCGGCGTTCGTGCGCAGCGTGCCGCCGATGTCCTCGAAGCAGCGGACGAGCCCGCGCACCAGCGCCCCGGTGCCCCCCATCGCGAACCACACCCCCCAGCGCTGCTCGAGCGCGTGGATGAGCGAGTACATCGCCGAGGCGCGGAACGGGTTGCCGCCCACCAGCAGCGGGTGGAACGAGAACACCTGCCGCAGCCGCCGGTCCCGCAGGTAGTGCTCGGCCGTCCCCGCCACCGAGCGGTCGGCGCGCAGCTTCGCGAGCGTCGGCACGACCTTCAGGGTGGGCCAGATCGTGTGGAACGGCTGGTCGATCAGCGCCATCCCGGCCTCGAGCACCTGCTGCGAGTGCGCCGAGAACCGGCGGTAGCCCTCGACGTCGGCGGGGTCGAACTCGCGGATCTGCCGCTCGAGCTGCGCGCGATCGTCGTTGTAGTGGAAGACCGACCCGTCCTCGAACCGGATGTTGTAGAACGGGTCGAGCTTGACCAGCTGCACGTAGTCCTTCGTCTCCCGTCCGGAGGCGGCGAAGAGCTGGTCGAGCATCCACGGCACGGTGACGATCGTCGGGCCGCCGTCGAACGTGAAGCCGTCGCGCGTGAAGACGTAGGCGCGGCCGCCCGGCTTGTCGAGCTTCTCGACGATCGTGACGTCGTGCCCCTGCGCCTGCAGCCGGATGGCCGCGGCGAGGCCGCCGAACCCGCTTCCGATGACGACGATGCGCATCGCGATGTCCTACGCCCGCGGCAGGCGGGCGAGATGCCAGAGATGGAGGGCGAGCGCCGCCGTCATCGCGAGCCCGAAGCCCGCGACGCCGTCCGGCCGCCGGTGGAAGTAGAGCGCCGCCATGAGCGCCGCGCCACTCGCGAGGAAACTCACCACCAGCCGGGGCGCCGGCCCGCGGCCCGTCCGGCGGCGTCGCGCGAGCAGCACCAGCCCTTCGAGCGCGATCACCCCCAGCGCGGCCAGCGGGATCAGGTCGGAGGCGAGCAGGGTCGGCAGGTCCACGGAGGTCGGCTCGAGAGCGGGGGCGCCGGCGTCGGCGGGATCGTCCCGGGACGCCGTCAGTCGCCGGCCGGCGCCATGCCGCCCAGCGTCGGAACCGCGCGATGCGCGGGGGCGGGCAGGGACACCGGCTCGCCCGGCGGGGCGAACGGCACGGCGCGCCACGCGAACCACAGCGGCAGCCCCATCACCGCTCCGCCGGCGAGCCCCGCCCACGCCATGTCCTGCCGCAGGCAGATCGCCAGCGGCAGCAACCCGTTGACGCCGTAGAGCACCAGCGGGAAGCGCCATGGTCGTAGCGCCGCCGCCCACGCGCTCGGCGGCACCACCGCGAGCGCCGCCCGCGACACGACCGTGCCGGTCAGCAGCCAGCCCAGCCAGTTGGTGATCGGCATCCCGTACACGATCGGCTCGCCGATGAACCGCTGCCACGCCGGCGCCCCCGACAGGTCGGGGACGCGCCAGATCCAGTGGTACGTCTTCACCATCGCCGGGTCGAGCAGCACGTCCCACGCCGTCAGGCACGCCCCGCTCACCAAGGCCCACCACCACCGGCTCGTCGCGTCGTCCTTCGCCGGCAGCAGTCGTGCGCAGATCGCCAGGCAGCCGACGATCATGTAGAACCACGACGCCGGGATGTTGAACGGCACGAGGTCGAGGATCTTGTACCCGAGCCGATCGGAGTAGCCGTACACGCCGAACGGGACCCCGAAGTGCGTCCCCGACAACTCGGCCAGCAGCGACAGCACGAACGTCACCACGAACGCGAGCGTCGCCGCCCGCACGCCGAGCACGCGCACCGCGAACGCGTAGCCCGCGACGGCCCCGAGGACGACCGTGATCTGGCCGCCGAACTTCAGGCCGAAGTTGAGCAGCCCCAGATACTCCGGGCGGCTCAGCCACGCCGGGTACGGCTCGACGAGGAACGTCGCGAACGCGACCGCCGAGATCGCCTGCGACACCGCGTGCACGACCAGCGCCCAGTACGCCGCGACGTACCACGGCGAGGCCGCGAGCGGCGCGGGGACCATCGAGTCGGGCAAACGGGTCATGGCGCGGGGCGGGAAGGGCCGGGGGAAGTATCCCCCGCGCTGCGGGGCGGTTCAAGCGGCGCGGGAGCGATCACGGCGCGACCGGCAGCCCGAGGGCCTCGCGTACGGCGTGGCGCACGACCGGCCACGCCGTCGTCCACGGTGCGACCAGCTCGAAGTGCCCCGCGCCCTCGACCGGCCGCACGGCGATTGCCCGGCGCGGCTGGGCGGCCACGAGGGCGTCGCCCTGCGCGGCCGGCACGATCGGGTCGCGCGTCCCCGTCACGAGCCACGTCGGCACCGCACTCCCCCCCAGCGCCACCGGCGAGGCCATCGCCACCCGCGCGGGCACCTCCGCCGGGGCGCCGCCCAGCAGCAACGGCACCGACGCGCCGCACCCCGTGCGCGCGGCATACGTCGCGAGGTCGGTGATCGCCGCCAGCCCCACGATCCCGCGCACCGGGAGCGGGTCGGGCATCGCGAGGTCGCCGGAGGGGAGCAGCGTCTGCCGCGCCCCCACCCACAGGGCGAGGTGGCCGCCGGCCGAGTGCCCCGCGACCGCCACGCGCCGCAGGTCGAGCCGGTGCGTCGGCGCGAGAACGCGCAGGTGGTCCACGGCCGCGCCGACGTCGCGGAAGGTCCCGGGCCAGCCCCCGCCGGACTCCCCCAGCCGCCGGTACTCCGGCAGCCAGACCGCGACGCCGTCGTCGCGCAGTGCCCCCGCGAGGTGTCGCAGGTACATGCGGTCGTACTCGGCCCGCCAGCAGCCTCCGTGCAGCAGCACCACGACCGGGTGCGGCCCGCCGCCCGACGGGACGAACAGGTCGCCCACCTGTACCGGCAGCCCCGCGTACGCCACCTCGGCGTCGGGCGCGGGATACGGCCGCGCCGTCAGCGCGCCGAACGGCATCGGCTGCGCGTCGCCCGCCTCCGCCGTCAGCGCCACGGCCAGTCCCCCGAGGATCGCACGCGACGCCCTCACGCCTCGTCGTCGGCCAAGGCCCTGCCGCAGGCCGGCACCTTCGCGTCGGGCCGGCGCAGGGACTGCGTCCGCGGCCACCGGTGGTCGATCAGGGGGGACAGCAGGAAGCGCTCGCGCACCGTACGGCTGCCGGCGAACGCGTGGGGCTTGTCGCCGAGCGCGTGCTGGCGAACGGAAGGCGTGGACATGCGGGCTGGGGCCGTACCGGGCTGGGGATCCGGCAAACGTGCAGGACGGCCCGCGCCGCGGCCAGTCCGGGACCCGCGAAAATCGGGGAAACCCGCACTCCACCACCACCCTTCCCCCGTTTCGCCCGCGCCCCCCCGCGCCCACCATGGGGGATCGCCACCCGTGCCCTCATCGGAGGATCGTCATGACCACCGGTACCCTCGCCCTGATCGCCCCGGAGCAGTTCGATGCGCTCAAGCGCGGCGACGAAACCGTGCTCGCCGACCTCTTCAAGGCCGACTACGACCCGCTCGAGCAGGCCGCCGAGCAGGAACTGCACGACCCGGCAGCGGCGGCGCGCGCGGTGGAGCACGCGTTCGTCCACGCCTACGCCGACCTCGACAAGGTGCAGTCGCCCGAGGGCTTCAACGCGGCGCTCGTCGCCGCCCTCCATGAGGAGACCGCCCGCGAGCGGCGGCGCCTCAATGCCGCGCACCGCATGGCCGCCTCCCAGGGGCGCGAACCGCACGCCGCCCGCCAGCCGGTGTCCGTGGACGACGCGTGGCGCAAGGTCCAGGAGGCGCTGCATCCGAAGGCGGTGGACGCCGCCGGCGCGGCGGCCTTGCGGCGCGAGGAGGCCAAGCACCACGCAGCGGCGCACGTGAAGGAACTCGGCAACAAGCGGAGCGGCTGGGTGGTCGGTGGCGCGGTGATGGGCGTGGCGGTCCTCGCGACGGCTGCCGTCCTGTGGCTCGACAAGGGGAGTGAAGGGGCACGCGTCACCGCCGCGCTCAACAGTCCCGACGCGGCCAGCGTGAAGACCGAGCCGGGCCAGTCGGGGTCGCTCAAGCTGTCCGACGGGGGCGAGGTATCGCTGGCGCCCGCCAGTCTGGTGAAGGTGCCGCCCGGCTACAACAGCAAGTGGCGCGCGGTGCTCATCGAGGGGGCGGCCACGATCACGGTGGCGCCGAACGGCACGTTGCCCTTCGAGGCGCGCCTCGGGCGCGCGGCCGTCGTCGCCACCGGGACGCGCTTCGCCGTGCGCCGCTTCGACAACGACGGTGTCGGGGTCGTGCGCGTGCTCGAGGGGAGCGTCAGCGTCCGCTTGGGCGACGTCGCGACCCCCGTCGCGGCCGGCCAGGCCGTCGTCATCACCGACGACGCGGTGCGGCCGGCGACCCCCGGCGAAGCCGCGCGGCTGACCGGCTGGGTCGATGGCGTCGTGCACATCGAGACCACCTCGCTCGAGGCCGCCCTCCCCGAGATGCGGCGCTGGTGGGGACTCGTCATCACGATCGCCGATCCCGCGATCGCCTCGCGCCCGGTCTCGATGCAGGCCCCGGCGTCCGACCCGACCGCCGCGATCAGGATGCTCGAGCAGGCGGCCAACGTGACGCTCGCGTGGGAGAACAAGCAGATGGTCCTCCGCCCCGCGCCGACCAGGTCCCGGCGGTAGGCGCACGACGAGCGGGATGTCGCACGGGGGTGGGCGGCTCGCCGGACGCGCACCCCCGCGCGGCTCGGTCGCGCGGCTCGGTCGCGCGGCTCGGTCGCGCGGCTCGGTCGCGCGGCTCGGTCGCGCGGCTCGGTCAGCCGGCGCGCCTGCGCCCGGTCGCCGTGAGCGTCGAGTAGCAGCTGATGTCGCGGCCGGTCGGCTGCCGCCGGTATCCGATGATGTTCACCTCGCCAATGAACCCGTCGGCGGTGAACTGACCGCTCAGGCGGCTCGTGATCGCGCTCGACCCGACGGACGCCTCGGTCTGCGGCAGCAGCGAGGTCGCGAAGTTCGCCCCGGGGTCGATCACCGCGCTGAAGGTGCCACCGTTGTCGGCCCGCAGTGAAAGAGTGTCCGCGCCCGGCAGGTGCACGACGATCAGCCGGTCGTCCGCGGGTGGCGTGCGCCACAGCCCGCGGCACTCAGGCGATCCCTCGACGCGCGCGAGCCGGTAGCTGACGTCGTATGTCCCACCCACGCCGCGTCGGACCAGCGGCCCCATCGCCACGACCGCCGGCGACGCTCCCGCCGAGCCGTCGAAGCGCACGCGCGTCCCGAACTCGGTGATGATCTCGCGGATCTCGCGCTTGGGAATCGCGTACCGCAGCCGCGACTCGGCTTCGTAGAACTGCACGTCGCCCGTGCGCACCACCTCGACGCGCCCGGCGAGCACGTCGCCGTTGCGCTTGACGACCCGGTCGAGCGACCCGGTGCCGACGTTCCGCAGACCGAGCCCGGGCCGCTCTGCCGGAGGTGCCGCCGCCCGACCCGGCGGCTCGGGGGCCACCGGGGCGCGCAGCGGCGGTCGCACGTACACGAGGCGCGACGAGTCGGCGGCGGTGGCCGGCAGCGCGCCGGATGTCACGCCCGGCAGCGCCGGCGGCATGACGGGCACGCCGAGGGCGGCGGCATTCGGGCGCGGCGTCGCGGCTGCGCCGGGCCCCGGCATCGCCGGCGCTGGCGGGGGTGACGCGTCGGCCGCCGCTGACGCCCGTGTCGCGCCGGGGGCTGCCGGTACCGGCTGTCCCGGCGCGGTGCCGATGCCGCGGCGCGGTCCCGCGACCACGAAGATCGCGACCGCGAGGGCGCAGAAGACGCCCACGCCGATCACGGCGCGCTGCACCACGCGCGTCGGCAGCCCCCCGCCCGTCGGCCGCGTGCCCAGCGGGCCCACGTTCGCTCGCGGCGGACGGTATCCGGCCGGCGCGTTGGGGGGCACGTACGGCCGCGCCAGCGGCGAGGGCGATCCCGCTGCGCGCGGGGGCGGCGGCACGGGTCGCGGCGCGCGCGCACCGGTGGACGCCGGCGGTGCCACCGCCGGCGGTGGCACCGCCAGCGGTGGTACCGGGGGCGGGACGGGGCGCGCCACGCCCGGGGTCAGCTCGTCCAGCGCCGCGAGGCCGAGCCCGAACGCCCACGTCTCGACAGCCCACTGCGCCATC
>Ga0209985_10000477_pt1 | contig 43619 bp, 45 predicted proteins | sample NOAtaG_FD_187305 | JGI IMG/M metagenome (GOLD analysis project Ga0209985, IMG submission 187305) | Freshwater lake microbial communities from Lake Erie, under a cyanobacterial bloom - NOAA_Erie_Diel6S_1000h metaG (SPAdes) (version 2) | ecosystem: Environmental > Aquatic > Freshwater > Lake ...
CCCGGCGGCCAGGCGCCGCAGGTAGCCGCCGCCGCAGCGGCGATACACGTCGAAGGCCACCGCCTTATGCTCGGTTTCTTCCACCGCATGCCAGCCCCACAGCAGCGCCAGTTGCGGGTGCGCGCCGCGCAGCACCGCCGGGTTGGCCAGCAGGTTGGCGGCCAGGACCGCGGTGTAGTGCTCGTAGGCCACCGTGATGGCCAGACGGTCGAGCGGGCGCAGCCAGCGCCGCGTCAGGCGGATGCGCCGCTCCAGCCGCGCCTGCAGGCGGTCGACGAAGCCCAGTTCTGCCAGGCGTTCGTTGTAGCCGCGGTGGACTCGGGCGTGCGTGCCCTCCTGACCGATGAACCCCAGGACCTGCGCGCGCAGGTGGGGCTCGGCCGCCAGGTGCGGCAGGAACTCGCGAACGGTGTCGATGAAACTGCGCTCGCCCTGCGGAAACATCAGCGACAGCGCGTTGAACAGATGGGTACGGAAGGCATCGCCACCGTGCCAGTGTCCGGCCAGCGGCTCGGCCAGCCGCACCCGCGGCTGGCGTGCTGCCGGCGGCGGCGACGGAACGCGCGGCAGAGTCGGCGACAGGGTCGGCGGTGCCATGGTCACCCTGCCCGCGGCACCGCTAGTAGCCGGCCGGCACGCGCTGGTGCCAGTCGGTGGCTTGCTGGTAGGCGTGCGCAATGCCCAGCATCTTGGCCTCCTCGAGGTGATTGCACATGAGCTGCAGACCCACCGGGCGGCCCCCGGCACCGAAGCCGCAGGGAATGCTCATGCTCGGGATGCCGGCCAGCGAGCCGGGCACGGTGTACAGGTCGGCCAGGTACATCGCGACCGGGTCGGCCGCCTTCTCGCCGAAGCCGAAGGCGACACTGGTGGTGACCGGGCTCATGATCACGTCGCACTGGCGGAAGGCCGCCTGGAACTCGTCGGCGATGATGCGCCGGACCTTCATCGCCTGGATGAAGTAGGCGTCGTAGTAGCCGTGGCTGAGCACGTAGGTGCCCACCAGGATGCGGCGCTTGGGCTCGGGGCCGAAGCCTTCGGCGCGTGACTTCTCGATCATGTCGGCCAGGTCGGCGTACCGGGCCGCCCGATGGCCGTAGCGCACGCCGTCGAAGCGGGACAGGTTCGACGAGCACTCGGCCGGCGCGATCACGTAGTACACCGGGATGCCGAGCTCGGCGTTGGGCAGGCTGATGTCGACCAGCTGCGCGCCGAGCTTGCGGTACTGCGCCAGCGCCGCGCGCACGGCGGCCTCCACGTCGGGCTGCAGGCCGGGGCCGAAGAACTCCCCGGGCACGCCGATCTTCAGGCCCTTGACCCCGGCGCCGAGCGCTCGGGTGAAGTCCTCGCGGGGCTGGTCGAGGCTGGTGGAGTCCCGCGGGTCGAAGCCCAGCATGGCGTTGAACACCAGCGCGCAGTCCTCGGCCGAGTAGGTCATCAGGCCAGCGGTGTCGAGCGAGGAGGCGAAGGCGATCATGCCCCAGCGCGACGGCCGGCCGTAGGTGGGCTTGGTGCCGGTGATGCCGGTGAAGGCGGCCGGCTCGCGGATCGAGCCGCCGGTGTCGGTGGCGGTGGCCACCGGGGCGATCCGCGCGGCCACCACGGCGCTCGAGCCGCCCGAGGAGCCACCGGGCACCGCCGCGCCGGGGCCGCCCCGGCCGTCCGAGCCCATGGCCCAGGGGTTGAGCACGTTGCCGTAGGCGCTGTTCTCGTTGGACGAGCCCATCGCGAACTCGTCGCAATTGAGCTTGCCCAGGCAGACCATGCCGGCGTCCTTCAGGTTGGCCACGACGGTGGCGTCGAACGGGCTCATGTAGCCGGCGAGCATCTTGCTGCTCGCGGTGCTGGCCCAGTCCCTGGTGACGAAGATGTCCTTGTGCGCCAGCGGCACGCCCAGCAGCGCGCCGGTCTCGCCCCGGGCGCGGCGCGCATCGGCGGCGCGCGCCTGGGCCAGCGTGACCTCGGGCCGGACGTCGAGGAAGGCGTTCAGGCCGCGGTGCGCCTCGACCCGCGCCAGCGCCGCCTGCGCCAGTTCCACGGCCGAGACCTTTCTTGCGTCGAGCAGGCGGCCGAGTTCGGCCACCGAAGCGTGCGCCAGGTCGGTCATCGTCTAATCGATCACGCGCGGCACGACAAACAGGCCCGCTGCGGCGGCCGGGGCGTTCTTCAGGTTCTCATCGCGGTCGACCTGCTCGGTCACGACGTCGCGGCGCAACCGCTGCACGCCGCCAAGGGGATGAGCCATCGGCTCGATGCCGGAGGTGTCGATCTGCTGCATCCGCTCGATCATCTTGAAGATGTCGTTTAACTGCGCCGCCGTGGCCCGCGCTTCGGTTTCGGTGATCTCGATGCGCGCCAGGTGGGCGATGCGGCGGATGTCGTCGAGGTTCAGGGACATGGCGAAGGGGGCGGAAGGTGCCGGCCGATCGGCCGGGTGCTCGGCCTTGCGGAACGCGCAATTGCAAGGTTTCCCGAGGGGCGTTCTGTATTATCTCATTCGCATTGCACGGCCTGCCGGGAAGCGGGCGTCGAGGTGCCCGCCAGGGCGCAGCCAACGCAGCCCTGGTTGGTCGCGTCAAAGGAGCATCGTGCCGGCCCCGTGGGGTCGTCCGCCGCCGCACTCCCAGCCGCCTGCACCTGGCCGTGCAGGACGACCAAGAAAGCCTACATGTTCGGATTCCTCCGCAGCTATTTCTCGAGCGATCTGGCGATCGACCTCGGCACCGCCAACACGCTCATCTACGTCCGTGGCAAGGGCATCGTGCTCGACGAGCCCTCGGTGGTGGCAATCGCCCAGGAAGGCGGGCCCAACGGCAAGCGGATGATCCGCGCGGTCGGCCGCGAAGCCAAGCAGATGCTGGGCAAGGTGCCGGGAAACATCGAGGCCATCCGCCCGATGAAGGACGGTGTCATCGCCGACTTCGACGTCACCGAGCAGATGCTCAAGCAGTTCATCAAGATGGTGCACCCCTCGACGCTGCTGGCGCCGAGCCCGCGCATCATCATCTGCGTGCCCTGCGGCTCCACCCAGGTCGAGCGGCGCGCGATCAAGGAGTCGGCCGAGGCGGCCGGCGCCAGCCAGGTGTTCCTGATTGAGGAGCCGATGGCTGCGGCGATCGGTGCCGGCCTTCCGGTCAGCGAGGCATCGGGCTCCATGGTGGTTGACATCGGCGGCGGCACCACCGAGGTGGCGGTGATCTCGCTCGGCGGCCTGGTCTACAAGGGCAGCGTGCGCGTCGGCGGCGACAAGTTCGACGAAGCCATCATCAACTACATCCGCCGCAACTACGGCATGCTGATCGGCGAGCCCACCGCCGAGGCGATCAAGAAAGAAATCGGCTCCGCCTTCCCGGGCTCCGAAGTACGCGAGATGGAGGTCAAGGGCCGCAACCTGTCCGAAGGCATTCCGCGCAGCTTCACCATCAGCAGCAACGAGATCCTCGAGGCGCTTACCGACCCGCTGAATCAGATCGTCAGCGCCGTCAAGATCGCGCTCGAGCAGACCCCGCCCGAGCTGGGTGCCGACATTGCCGACCGCGGCATGGTGCTCACCGGCGGCGGCGCGCTGCTGCGCGATCTGGACCGCCTGCTGATGGAGGAAACCGGCCTGCCCGTGATCGTCGCCGAGGACCCGCTCACCTGCGTCGTGCGCGGCTGCGGCACCGCGCTCGAGCGCATGGACAAGCTCGGCTCCATGTTCGCCACCGGCTGACTTCCGTTGAGCCTCGAGCGTTCAGCTTCGGGCGTGGCGGGACGCAAATCGGTCGTGCGCTCTTGACGCTCGACCCTGGAGGCTTGACGACGCCATGGACTACGGCCCCCCGCCGCTGTTCAACCAGGGCGTGTCCGCGCGGGCTCGGCTGGCCTTCTTCGCGTTTCTGGCCATTGCGCTGATCGTGGTCGACTCGCGCCTGAAGGTGCTGGAGACCGTGCGGGTGGGTCTCGGTGTGGTGCTGTATCCGCTGCAACAAGCCATGCTGGTCCCGGGCGCCGTATTCGATCGCGTGGGCGACTACTTCACCTCGGTGGAGCGGCTGAACCGCGAGAACGAGTCGCTGCGCCGCCAGGCCGTCGAGCGGTCCCAGCAACTGCTGCAGGCCGAGCAGCTGCGCGCCGAGAACACGCACCTGCGCGCGCTCTTGTCGCTCGGTGAACGAGGCAGCGCACCCACGCGGGTCGCCGAGGTGATGTACCAGCCGCGCGACCGCTTCAGCCGCAAGCTCGTGCTGGACAAGGGCCAGGCGGCGGGCCTGAAGCCAGGGCAGCCGGTAATCGACGCCATCGGCGTGGTCGGGCAGGTGACGCGCGTGTTCCCGGCCACGGCGGAGGTCACCCTGCTGACCGACAAGGACCAGACGATTGCGGTGCAGATCCTGCGCAACGGCCTGCGCGGCATCGTCTACGGCGGCGCCGACCCAGGCACGCTGGAGTTGCGCTTCATGGCCTCCAATGCCGACATCCAGCAGGGCGACGTGGTGGTGACCTCGGGACTGGACCGGCTGTATCCGCCTGGCCTGCCGGTGGGGTCGGTGGCGCGGCTGGAACGCAGCGTCAAGGACCAGTTCGCCCGCGTGGTCCTCGTGCCCGCCGCTGGAGTGGACAGCAACCGTCACGTGCTCGTGCTGATGGTCGACCCGGCGCAGGTGGCTGCCCTGCCGCCACCTGAAGAAGCCCGGCGCGAGCCCGCCAAGCGGGGGGCACGAAAATGAGCGCGGCGAACCCGCCCCGGCGCCAACCCCCCTGCGCAAGGCCGCAGGCGCCCTGCGGGGGCTTCAAGGGGGCCTCGTGAGCGGGCTGGACCGCCTGGGCGGCTGGCTGCGCGGCGGCCCGGCCGAGCCATCGGAACCGGGCAACGTGCCCGGTCTGGTCGGCCGCGGCAGCTACCGCCCGCAGGCGCTGCTGCAGCGGCCGGTCAACCCGTTGTTTCTCTGGCTTTCGCTGATCGTCGCATTCCTCCTGAACCTGTTGCCGGTGGGGGCGGTGCCCGGCGTGCCGGACTTCCTGGCCGTGGTGCTGGTCTTCTGGAGCGTTCATCAGCCGCGCCGGCTCGGCATGGCGGCGGCGTTCGTGTTCGGCCTGCTGATGGATGTGCACGACGGCGCCCTGTTCGGCGAGCATGCGCTGGCCTATACGCTGCTGAGCTACGGCGCCATCACGCTGCACCGGCGCATCCTGTGGTTCCCGGTGCTGTCGCAGGTGCTGTTCGTCCTGCCGCTGCTGGCGCTGGCGCAACTGGCTTCGCTGCTGATTCGCCTGTGGGTCGGCGGCGCGTTTCCCGGCTGGTGGTACTTCGCCGACAGCGCGGTCGGGGCGCTGCTCTGGCCGGCGGTCCACTGGTTGCTGCTGGCACCGCAGCGGCGCCCGGTGGACCGCGACGAGACGCGACCGCTCTAGGTCCGGGGCGTGCGTGCCAGCGACGCCGCGCGCTGGGCGCTGCCCCTAGAATCGTGGCTCTATGGCGCGCTGCAGGCTTGGTGACCCGGGGTCCGACGATGTTTGAGCGGTGGCGCCGCCGGCGGCGCCGGTCGCAGGTCGGCAGCCTGTCGCTGCTGGGCCCGCGCAGCAAGGTCCTTCGCAACACCGAGAGGGAGTTGTTCTTCTTCCGCTCGCGCGTGCTGGTGGCCGGGCTGGTGGCGCTCGGTTGTTTCGCGCTGCTGCTGACGCGCTTTGTCTGGCTGCAGGTCTTCAAGCACGATGATCTGCACGCGCGCGCCGAGCAGAACCGCATCGCGGTCGTGCCGGTCACCGCCAACCGCGGCCTGATCAAGGACCGTAACGGCATCGTCATCGCGCGCAACTACGCCGGCTACACGCTGGAGATCGACCCACGCCAGGTCAAGAACGTCAACCCGCTGATCGATGAACTGGCCCAGGTCGTCGAGGTTCAGCCGCGCGACCGGCGCCGCTTTGCCAAACTGCGGGAGGAACTCAAGGGCGCCGATTCGATCCCGATCCGCACGCGGCTCAGCGACGAGGAGGTGGCGAAGTTCGCCGCCCACCGCTGGCGGTTCCCGCAGGTGCAGTTGCGGGCGCGGCTGTTCCGCGACTATCCGCTTGGCGAAGTGGGCGCGCACCTGGTCGGCTACATCGGCCGCGTGAGCCAGGCCGACAAGGAGAAGATCGCCAGGCAGGCCGATGCGGCCGACTACGTGGGCACCGAGTACATCGGCAAGCTCGGCCTGGAAGGCAGCTACGAGCGCGAGCTGCACGGCACCACCGGCTTCGAGGAAGTGGAGATCACCGCCGGGGGCCGCGCGGTACGCACGCTCAATCGCACGCCGCCGGTGCCCGGCAACAACCTCATTCTTTCGGTTGATATCAAGCTGCAGGAGATCGTCGAGAAGGCCTTCGGCGACCGGCGCGGCGCGCTGATCGCCATCGAGCCGGCCACCGGCGACATCCTCGCCTTCGTCAGCAAGCCCACCTTCGACCCCAACCTGTTCGTCGACGGCATCGATCCGAAGAACTGGGACGAGCTGAACAACGACCCGGACAAGCCGCTGCTGAACCGCGCGCTGCGCGGCACCTACCCGATCGGCTCGACCTACAAGCCCTTCCTCGGACTGGCGGGACTGGAGCTGGGCAAGCGCACGCCCGAGACGGTCATCATCGACCCGGGCTTCTTCATGTACGGCAACCACAAGTTCCGCGACAGCGCCAAGGTGCCGCTCGGACCGGTCAACCTGCACCGCTCGATCGTGCAGTCGTCCGACGTGTACTACTACAAACTCGCCGACGACCTGGGCGTCGACGCGATCCACGACTACATGAAGCCCTGGGGCTTCGGCCAGCTGACCGGCGTCGACATGGAGGGCGAGCAGCAGGGCATCCTGCCGTCGACCGAGTGGAAGATGCGCCGCTTCAATCAGAGGTGGTACGGCGGCGAGACCATCAGCGTGGGCATCGGCCAGGGCTACAACGCCTTCACGCTGCTGCAACTGGCGCACGCCACGGCGACGCTGGCCAACGAGGGCAGCGTGATGAAGCCGCACCTGGTCAAGCAGATCGAGAACTCGCAGACCGGCGAAAAGCGGTTCACGGTGCCCAAGGAGAGCTACCGCATCCCGCTGAAGCCGGAGAACCTGAAGGCGGTGATCGACGCCATGGTGGATGTCAACATTTCGGGCACCGGCCGTCATGCCTTCGCCGGTGTGCCCTACAAGGTGGCAGGCAAGACCGGCACCGCGCAGGTGATCACCATCAAGCAGAACGAGAAGTACGACGAGAGCCGCATCGACGAGCGGTACCGCGACCACTCGCTGTTCATGGCGTTCGCGCCGGCGGACAAGCCGACCATCGCACTGGCGCTGCTGGTGGAGAACGGCGGCTTCGGCGCCCGCGCGGCCGCGCCGATCGCCCGCCAGGTGCTCGACTACTACCTCCTTGGCAAAGTGCCCAGGGCGCCCGCGGATCTGAGCAACCGGGACGAGGCACCGGCGGCCGCGCCCAGGGCGCCCGGCAAGGCAGTGCCGCCGGTGGCGCAGTCAGCGCGCTGGGCGCAGACCCCCGCGGCGGGGGCCGGCGCAGTGGAGGTCCGTTGAGCACGCTGATCGGCACCCGCCACCAGGCGCCGACCCTGCAGTCGCGCGTGGTCTTGTTCATGCGCGAGCGGCTGGCGGTGCTCGACCCCGCGCTGCTGGCGATCGTGGCCGCGTTGGCGATGGTCGGTTCGCTGACGCTGTATTCGGCGGGCGCCGACTTTCCTTGGCGCTTCACCGACCAGATGCGCAATTTCGCGGTGGCGGCCTTCGTGATGTTCGTGTTCGCCAGCATCCCGCCCGCCTTGCTCATGAAGTTCGCCGCGCCTGTGTACGCGCTGGGCGTCTTGCTGCTGGTCGGGGTGGAACTGTTCGGCGTCACCGTCAAGGGGGCGCAGCGCTGGCTCAACCTCGGCGTGGTGACGATCCAGCCGTCGGAGATCATGCGGCTGGCGCTGCCGATGATGCTCGCCTGGTACTTCCACAAGCGCGAGGGGCAGATCCGCACGCTCGACTTCATCGTGGCCGCCACGCTGGTGGCGGTGCCGGTGGTGCTGATCGTGCACCAGCCCGACCTCGGCACCGCGCTGCTGGTGCTGGCTGCCGGTTTCTTCGTGATCTTCTTCGCCGGTCTGCCCTGGAAGTGGCTGATCGCCATGGGCCTGGCCGGACTGGCATTCCTCCCGGTGGCCTGGACGCTGATGCACGACTACCAGCGGCAGCGCGTGCTCACGCTGATCGACCCGATGACCGATCCGCTCGGCAAAGGCTTCCACACCCTGCAGGCAATGATCGCCATCGGCTCGGGCGGCGTGTTCGGCAAAGGCTGGATGCAGGGCACGCAGACGCACCTGGAGTTCATCCCCGAGCGTACCTCCGACTTCATCTTCGCCGTCTACTCCGAGGAGTTCGGTCTGGTGGGCAACATCGTGCTGCTGGCGCTGTTCCTCGCCCTCGTGGTGCGTGCCCTGTCGATTGCGCTGGGGGCGGCCACGCTGTTCGGACGGCTGCTCGCCGGCGCGATCGCTCTCATCATCTTCACCTACTGCTTCGTCAACATGGGCATGGTGAGCGGCATCCTGCCGGTGGTCGGCGTGCCGCTGCCGTTCATGAGCTACGGCGGTACGGCGCTCGTGACGCTCGGCATGGCCTGCGGCATGTTGATGAGCATCCAGCGGCACCGCAAGCTGGTGCAGACCTGAGCGCAGCAGCGGCGCAGCGCCTGATGCATCGCTACGGTGGCAGCTTGGTCGACGACGAGACCGGCGGCCCCGCGCCTGACCGCTGCGGCAACCAGCGCCCCGGCGCCCCGGCGTGCAGGGCAACTAGGCGACAAGGCGATAAGGCGATAAGGCGATGAGGCGATGAGGCGATACGGCGATACGGCGATACGGCGATAGGGCGATAAGGCGACAGGGCGATAAGGCGACAGGGCGGCGCTGCGACCTGCTCCCGGCATGTCGTCCCGGCCACTGTTGTTTCTTTCAGTGGCTGGCGCTGCGTCCGACCGCCATACTCATTTCCCTCGAAACTGGTCCGAGTGTCATGGTGCTGCGAATCCTTCTGCCGCTGGGCTGCCTTGCGCTGAGCGGTTGCGCCACGGTGATCACCTCGACCACGCAACCCGTGCGCGTCGAAACCTTCGACGCGGCGGGTGTCGAGGTCAAGGACGCCCGCTGTGAACTGAGCAACCCCGAGGGAACGTTCAACGTCACTACGCCCGGCCAGATCATTCTTCGCAAGTCGGCCAGCGACCTGCAGGCGCGCTGCAGTGCCGACGGCCAGCCGGCCGAAGCGCGCGGCGTGCTCGTGTCGCGCCTGGGTGGCGCAATCTTCGGCAACATCATCCTGGGAGGAGGGATCGGCGCGGTCATCGACCACGCCTCCGGCAGTGCCTACAGCTATCCGTCCTGGGTGCAACTGGTGTTCGGGCGCACGCTGAGTTTCGACCGCGCCGAGCAGAAGGACGGCGAGCCGCCGGTGGCCTTCGAGCTCAGGGACGGCAAGCGCGAGCCGTTCAGGCTGGGTGGTGCAGCGGTGGCCGCTGCGCGCGGTTCCGGGGCAGGAGGGTCCGGGACGGCCGGTGCGCCAGCAGCGGTCGCGGCGGCCGGGCCAGCCGTCGCCCCGCCGCCAGCACCGGTCGCAATGGCCCAGCCGGTGGCGCCACCGCAGCCCGCCGAGCCCGCCCCCGTTCCCGCTGCTCCGGTTCCCGCTGCCCCGGCCCCGGCGGCCCCGCCGACGCAGGCGGCGGCGGCAAGCCCGGCCGTCGAAGAGCCGCGCACCCTGGTTGCCGCGGTCAGCACTCAAGCGGCAGCCGCGACCGCGGCGGCTCCGACGGCTGCGGTACCGGCGGCGGCGATGGTTGCGCCCGCCCGCGAGGCGAAGACTGACCCGGGCGGTCGTTTTGCGGTGCAGGTGGCCAGCCTGCGGGTGGCCAGTGCCGCCCAGTCGGTGCGCGACCGCGTGGCGCAGCAGCTGGCCGGCAGCGAGCTGGCCGCGCAGCCGGTGCACGTACTGGCTTTGCCGTCGGACCGTGCGGTGGTGCTGGTCGGCGGGACCGACGATCGCGCCCAGGCCGACCAGCTCGCCGAACGGCTGCGCCAGTTGCTGCGCCAGGACGTGTTGGTGATCCGCCGCTGACAGCCGGGACGCTGCGCGCTAACTTTGCGCGGTGTCCACTTCTGCAACTTCCTCGCGGGTCCTGCGTGGCCTCGCCGTGGCCGCGCTGACGATGCTGCTGGCGGCCTGCGGCAGCATGTCCAAAAGGCCCGGCGGCTTCTACCAGGACGACGGCCCGCCGCGCGAGCTGCCGCGCGACCTCGAGCGCATCCCCGACGCCGTACCGCGCGTCGAGCCGTTTCATCGGTTTGCCAACCGGCCGTATACGGCGCTCGGCCGCAGCTATGCGCCGATCACCGACGACCGCCCGTTCCGCCAGCGCGGCCTGGCCTCCTGGTACGGCCGCCAGTTTCACGGCAACCGGACCTCCAGCGGCGAGATCTACGACATGCTCGCCATGACGGCTGCGCACCCGACGCTGCCGATCCCGAGCTACGCGCGGGTGACGCACCTGCGCAATGGCGCCAGCGTCATCGTGCGCGTCAACGATCGCGGGCCGTTCAAGCCCGACCGCGTGATCGACCTGTCATATGCCGCGGCGGCCCGGCTCGGGTTCGTCAACGCCGGCACCGGCGAGGTCGAGGTCGTGCGTCTGACCCACGCGGACATCCGCGCCGGGCGATTTGGCATTGCGCCGCCGCGCGACGACGGCGTCCCGGTGGCGGCGGCGCCGATGCCGGTGACGGCCCCGGTAGAGCGGCCGATTGCGACGGCGCCCGTCGCAGCGGCCGGTGCCGGCGGTCCCTGGTCGGTGCAGCTCGGTGCCTTCCAGCAGGCGGCCAACGCGGAGGCGTTGCGCGAGCGCGTGGCCGTGCTGCTGGAACAAGCGGGCTTCGATGCGGCCGAGCGCAGCGCGCGCGTGGAGCGCGATGGCCCGGTGCACCGGGTGCTGGTGGGCCGCCTGCCGGGACGCGAGGCGGCCGCTGCGCTGGCCGCGCGGCTGGAGCGGGCGCTGGCGCGCGAGACGTCGTTGCACCGGGCGCAGTGAGTCCGGGCGGACCGCCGGCGCGCGTAGACTCATCGCCGCGTTTCTGGAGCGCCGCCATGAACCTCGCCGATCTGAAGCACTTCACCGACCGCCGCTGGGACGAGGACCTCGTGCCGCGGCTGGTGGAGTACGTGAAGGTGCCCGCCAAGAGCCCGGGCTTCGACGCGAGCTGGGCCGCGCACGGCCACCTGCAGGCGGTGGTCAAGGAGGCGCACGCCTGGGCCGCCGCGCAGAAGATCAAGGGGCTCAACCTCGAGATCGTGGCGCTCGAAGGCAAGACGCCCTGTATCTTCTTCGACGTGCCGGCCACGGGCACCTTCGGCAATGCGAAGACCGTGCTGTTCTACGGCCACCTCGACAAGCAGCCCGAGATGGTCGGCTGGCGCGAGGGCCTCGGCCCGTGGAAGCCGGTCGTCGAGGACGGCAAACTGTACGGCCGCGGCTCAGCCGACGACGGCTATGCGATCTACGCGGCGCTCACTATCGTCGCCGCGCTCGACGCACAGGGCACGCCCCGGCCGCGCTGCGTGGGCATCATCGAGACCTGCGAGGAGTCGGGCTCGCCGGACCTACCCGCCTACCTCGACCTGCTGGCGCCGCGCTTTGGCGATGTGGCGCTCGTCGCCGGCCTGGACTCCGGCTGCGGCAACTACGAGCAGCTGTGGGTGACGACGTCGCTGCGTGGCCTGGTGGGCGGGACCATGACCGTGGAGGTGCTGACCGAAGGCGTGCACTCGGGCAAGGCCAGCGGGCTGGTGCCCAGCTCGATGCGCATTGCGCGGCAACTGCTCAATCGCATCGACGATCCCGCCACCGGCCGCGTGGTCGACCCGGTGTTTCACGCCGACATTCCCGCCGAGCGTCTGCAGCAGGCGCAGAAGGCGGGCGAGATCCTCGGCGACCAGGTGTGGAAAGAGTTTCCTTGGGTCGGCTGCAACCACGGGCCCGCCGTTGAAGATGCGGCTCACGCGCACGCGATGCCCACGACCACCGATCCGGTCGAAGGCATCCTCGCGCGCACGTGGCGCCCGGCGCTGTCGGTCACCGGTGCGGCGGGCTTCCCGAGCGTGGACGCGGCGGGCAACGTGCTGCGGCCCAAGACCACCTTCAAGCTGTCGCTGCGCCTGCCGCCCACCGTCGACGGCGAGCGTGCCACCGCGACCATGAAGAAGCTGTTGACCGAGAACGTGCCCTACAACGCCAAGGTCACGTTCGATGCGGACTGGGGCGCCACCGGCTGGAATGCGCCCGCGACCGCGCCCTGGCTCAAGCAGGCCGCCCATGCCGCGTCGCGCGCCGTGTACGGCAAGGACGCGGCCTGGATGGGCGAGGGCGGCACCATTCCCTTCATGAACATGCTGGGCGAGAAGTTCCCCCGCGCGCAGTTCCTGATCACCGGCGTGCTCGGACCGCACTCCAACGCACACGGCCCCAACGAGTTCCTGCATATCCCGTATGTGAAACAGCTCACCGCGGCGGTGGCGGGAATCGTCACCGCCGTGCCCGGCTGACTCGTCGCGTTCGTCGCATCCAGCGTGGGATCGCCGCTGCGGCGCCGACGCAATGGCGTTGGCGCGCGGGCTTCGGGCCGCACACGGCGGCGTGGGAGATCGCCGTGCCGGAAAGTCGACGCCAGGAGTGTCGGGTTTCGACCCGAAGCAGACTGCTGCCTCGATGACTTGGTTGCCGTAATCCGGTCACTCGGCCTCGAAAACGCACTCGCGGGAAGCTCGGCGGCTGGCTGCACCAGCGTACCTCGATGAGACGGCGCACGCCGCCAGCTTCTCCGACCGCTCGGCGCTGCGCCGTTTCCTCAAGCGCCTCGCGCGGTGTCGACCTTGGGTTGGCTGGCATGCTCGCACTCAGGCAACACCTTGTCTTCAGACACGTCGATCGCCACACCCAACGCCAGCAGGTCGGTGGCCGTAAGCCCGAACATGCGCTTGAACGTGCTGCTCAGGTGCGCCGAACTCGCAAACCCGGCGGCGTGGGCGGCTTCGGTCAAGCTGCCGCCGGCAGCGACCGTGCGCATCACGGCGGACATGCGCCGCCATAGACGATAGCGGCGGAACGGCAGGCCAAGCTCCGCGTCGAAGCGTGCCCTGAAGCGCGATGGTGAGAGGCAGGCCAGCGCAGCAGCGTCCTGCAAACGGCCGAAGGCGTCGGGCCGGCGTTCGACTTCGCGCACGACGCGGGCGATGCGTGCGTCCCGCGGGCTGTGAGGCCTCAGCCCGAAGGCGGCGAAGGTTTCGTCGAGGCCGATCCGCGGGCCCGCCAGCCTCAGCCGCTCGCGGCCGCGCAGCAGCCCGGCCCGGGACAGCGGGTGCCTGCGGTCGGTGAGCGGGTCCAGGTAAAGGAAGGCCATCGGCCCGAGGCTCTTCAGGTGATGCAGCGTCTGCGAAGGGACGACGCTGATCAGCTCCGAGCGCCACGGCGACCAGCCCCCCGGCTTCGCCCAGGTCCGCAACTCGAAGGGCTGCCGCAGAGACACCGCGATCGTCGTCGCCACGTTCAGGTGCGGCGACAGGTCCAGCCCCGGGCCAACATACAGCGCGCGAGCCGGGCCCACCCAAATGCGCGGAAGGACAGGCGATTCTTGAAAGCCCGAGGCGACCCGCTCCGACACGATGACGGCATCGATTCCGCTGTGGCTGCGCTCCATGCAAGACCTTCCTGTCCTTCTCGCGATCGCCGGATTCACCGTCATGGGCGTCGGCGCGATCGCCAAGCCCGCCCTCGTGACGGCCCAGTTCGGAATTCTCGAACTTACACCGGCCGGCCGCAGCGAGGTGCGGGCCGTCTACGGCGGCTTTGGCATCTTCATTGCGCTAGCACTGCTGGTGGCCCTGCGACAACCTGAACTGCGCAGCGGCATCCTCTTCACCGTGGCTGCGGCGCTCGGCGGCATGGCCGCTGGCCGCCTGGTGTCGGCTGCGATTGACCGCACCATCGACCGGAAGCCGCTGGGCTACCTCGCGCTGGAAATTGGCGTTGCCGTGATGCTGCTGGCGGTTGCATGAAGGCCGCGACGCGACGAACGTCTGCTTGGGCGGTGCCCGGCACCGTCTACGCGTTGTGGCTGCTCGCCGGCACATCCATCTTCGTGGCCCCCGCTCAATTCCACGCATTCACCCCCGGCGTCGCCCTCTTCGGGCCGTTCAATGCGCACTTCATCCGGGACGTGGGCCTGGTGTACGTGGCCAGCGGGCTCGTCGGGCTGTACGGACTGCGGTCTGGAAGCGTGCCGGTAGCCGTCGCGGCGGCGCTATGGTCATGCCTGCACGCCGTGTTTCACCTGCACGTGTGGATCGACCGGGGGTTGCCCCTGGACGGCATCTTTCTGTTCGACCTGAGCTTCGTGATCGTGCCGCCGTTTCTCGTTGTCCTGGTCTTGCTGACGAACCGGAGCCAAACGCAGACGAATCCATGACTACGCCCTTCGATTCTCCGGGTCGCTTCGGCGACTCGATGCTGGGATCGGCCACCTGGGGACGCGCCAACGGCGGACGCCTGACGATGGCAGAGCAGTCCCGGTTTGCCATGCAGACTGTGGTCGCCCACTTGCGGCTGCAGTGGCAAGGCCGTGGCGCCATGTCGGACGACATGAGGCAACGCTGGAGTCGCCTGGAGCCCGATCGCATCGAACTGCCCGACACGCCGACGGTCGCCCGTGCGCTGGAACTGTTGCAGCAGTCCGTGCCGGTCTGGCTGTGTCGGCACAGCCTGCGGACGTGGGCGTGGTCGACACTGCTCGCGCAGAGGGATGCGCTGAAGCAGGACGCAGAGGTGCTGGCCGTTTCCTGCCTGCTGCACGATATTGCGTTGCTGCCGAACGGTCGGCCGCCAGCAAGCCTGCGCTGCGCTTGCTTTGCGATTGACGGTGGCCAGCGGGCGCGCCGGTTTCTGCAAGAGCAGGGATGGGCAGATAGCCGGGCCCTCGCTGTGGAGAACGCGATCTGCCTTCACATGAACCCGCGTGTCCCGCCGGGCGCCGGTATCGAGGCGCACTTGCTCCAACAGGCTGCGGCCATGGATGTCGTCGGGGCGCGGGCGAACGGGATCGACGCCGCGTCGAGACACGCCGTGCTGAGCCGCTACCCACGCACGGGCTTCGCGCAACGGATGTCAGAGGCCATGCGACTGCAAGCGGAACGCGCTCCGGATACGCGCACGCGACTGCTCTGGCGAATGGGCTTCGAGCGCGCAATCCGCCGATCCGTATGGCACGGGTGAAAGCACCCCGCCCGTGCCCGTGGACAGGCCCCGGCCCCATAGCGACTGATCCAACCCTGAGGAAACCCATGAAATACGTCTCTATCGTCGCCCTGCTCGTCGCAGGCATCATTCACCTGCTACCCGTCCCCGGCTTCATGGGGGTGAGCACACTTGCACGGCTCTACGGGATCGAGGTGAATGACCCGAACACCGCCATCCTGCTGCAGCACCGGGCGCTGCTGTTCGGCGTGCTGGGTGTGCTGATGCTCAGTGCGATCGCGCTGCCCTGGCTACGCGTCACGGCGCTGACAGTTGCGCTCTTCAGCGCGGCCAGTTTCATCGTCGTTGCGATGGCGGTCGGTGGGTACAACACGGCCATCGGTAGGGTGGTGGTCGCCGACGTCGTAGCCTCGGTGCTGCTAGCGGCCGGTTTGGTGGCAGAGCTTTGGCTGATCGGCAGGAAGACCACGTAGGTTGCCGACCCGCCCGCTTTGCCGGCGGGCCGGGGTCGAATTCAAGTGGTGTCTCCTGCCGACTTGCGGCAACACGCGCATCGATCTGGTGATGACGGCAAGCTGCCGAGTCTTGCCGGTTAGCATTCATCGGTCACCTTCCGCTCCTGGCCAAATCGAGCGCTCAACCGAGCGCCGCAGAGCCGACATAGGCAGTCCAGCGAGCGCGAGCGGCATGGCAGGCTGGCAACCGGTGGCGAGCAACGAAACCGACGCCGGCCGTACGAAGAACCGGTGGATCGAGATCGACGTCACCAAGCCGGCGCACAGGTGGCGCGGAGGTGGCGCGGAGGTGTCGCAGACGTGGCGCTCGACGGGCTAGCGACCGGCGTTCTTGCCGCTGTCCTTGCGGCCTTGCGCGCTGCGGTCGCTGTGGCGAATGAGCTCCGCGTAAAGCGCATCGCGCGGCAGGCCGGTGGCCCGCGCAGCCACCGCCGCGGCCTTCGAGGCGGGCAGCGCTGCGGCCAGCGCGCGCAGCCACGCGCGGGTGCCGGCGTCGATGGCAGCGCCGGTCGCGGGCGTGGATGGCGCATCGACGAGCAGGACGTACTCGCCGCGCGGCGGGTGGCTGGCAGCAAACTGCGGCAACTCGCTGGCGCGCACCACCTCGATCGACTCGAACTTCTTGGTCAGCTCGCGAGCCACCACGACGCGCCGTCCGGGCTCCAGCGCCGCGTGCAGCGCCGGCAGGGTCTCGAGCAGTCGGTGCGGCGCCTCGAGCAGCACGAAGGCCGCGCCGCTGGCGGCGGCCTCGTCGAGCCGGCGCGCCCGCTCGGTGGCGCCGGTCGGCAGGAACCCGAGAAACTGGAAGCCCTGGCCGCCGAGACCGGCGGCGCTCAGCGCCGCCAGCAGGCTGCTGGCGCCGGGCACCGGCAGCACGCGCAGCCCGGCGGCCTGCACCGCGGCCACGATCCGGGCGCCCGGGTCGCTCACGGCCGGCGTGCCGGCATCGCTGACCAGCGCGACGCGCTGGCCTGCACGCAGAAGCGCCACGATGCGCTCGGCGGCGGCGCGCTCGTTGTGCTCGTGCGCAGCCAGCAGTGCGGGCGGCGCGATGCCGAAGCGATCGAGCAGCTGGCGCGTGACACGCGTGTCCTCGGCGGCGATGGTGTCGGCCAGCGCCAGCGTCCACAGCGCCCGCAGCGTCAGATCCGCCGCGTTCCCGACGGGTGTGGCGACTACATACAATGTACCGGCCGGGTAGTCCTGAGCGGCAACGCCGCTGTCCTGCAGCCAGCGCACGGCCTGTTGGAGATCGATCGTCATCGTGTCTGCTGTACCCGCCTCGCTTCACCGGCCGTGTGTCTGGCCATATGTCCGGCTGCATGACCGGCTGGCCGTTCGCGCGCGCCGCCTGGCCCTGCGCGGTCTCCTGCTGGCCGCCTGCCTGACGTCATTCTCAGCCAGCGCACAGGCACCGGCAAACGTGCCGGCAAGCGTGCCGGTAAACGTGCCGGTAAACGTGCCGGTAAACACGTCGGCAAAGGCGCCACCCGCCGCCGACAAGGCGGCACCGTTGGCGGTTGCTCTTCTGCTGCCCGCTGCCGGCACCCCGTTCGGCCGCGCCGCCGACGTGGTCCGGCAGGGCGTGTTCGCGGCGCAGGCGCAGGGCGATGCGGAAACCGCGCTGCAGGTGATCGAGATCGACGAGCGGCCCGAGTCGGTCGCCACCGCCGTGTCGCGTGCGCGCGAGCTCGGCGCCCGGGTCGTGCTTGGCCCGCTGCTGCGCGACCAGGCGGCCGCTGCGGTGCGCCTGCGCGACAGGTTGCCGATGGTCACGCTGAGCCAGCCCGAGCGCGACGCCGACGCCGCGCCGACCCTGCTCGCCTTCGGCCTGTCGATCGAGCAGGAAGCCAGGCAGATCGTGGCGGCCGCGCTGCGCCTGCGGTCGTCCGCGGCGGGCACTGCCCCGCGCTTCGTGGTGATGGTGGGTGAATCGCCGCTGGCGCGGCGCGCCGGCCTGGCGTTTCGCAACGAGCTCGCGGCGGCGGGCGAGCGCAGCATTGCGGTGCCGTTTGCCGCCCGTCAAGATACGCTCGTCGCCATCGGCGAGTCGCTCGCCGCCAGCCCGCCGGATGCGGTACTGCTCGCGCTTGATGCGCGCGATGCCGCCACGCTGCGGCCGCGTCTGCCGCGCGAGCTGCCGGTGTTTGCCACCTCGATGGTCAACCTCGGCGGTGCGGAAGGAACGCTGCTGGCGCCCGATCTCGAAGGCGTGGTGTTCGTCGACCTGCCCTGGCTGCTGGAGCCCGATCACCCCGCGGTGATGGTGTACCCGCGGCCCGAGCAGCCGCTGTCGGCCGAACTGCAGCGGCTGTATGCGTTGGGCATCGACGGCTATCGTCTGGCGCTCGAGTGGGCGCAGGGCCGCAGCGCCTTCACGCTCGATGGGGTGACCGGGTTCATCACCGTCGATCGCGCACTGTCGGCGCGCACGGAACGGCGGCCGGGTTTTGCGGTCTTTCGCAGCGGCAGGATCGAACGGCTGGAGGTCCAATGAGCTTCCTGCGGCGTCCGCCGCTGGCGGCGCGCACGCCCAAGCAGCGCGCCGGTGCTGCCGCCGAGGAGGCGGCTGTCCGGCTCCTGCAGCAGCACGGCTGCACCATCGTCGCGCGCAACGCGCGCTTTCGCGAGGGCGAACTCGACATCGTGGCGCGCGAGGGAGAGCTCATCCTGTTTGTCGAAGTGCGGCGGCGCAGGGACAATCGGTTTGGCGGCGCCGGTGCCAGCGTCGATCACTTCAAGCGCAGGCGGTTGCTGCGTGCGGCGCAACACTTCCTGTTGCAGAACTATGGCGACGGCATCGCGCCGGGGCGCCGCCGCGGCGCGGGCGGCTGGCCGGCTTGCCGGTTCGACGTGGTCACGGCGGACGACCAGGGCGTCACCGAGTGGATCCGCGATGCGTTCCAGGCCGACTAGACCACTCACCGGGCCGCGGCGGCAAACTAGGGCGGCGGGATGAACCAAGGTAGGACGAAGACACAACGAAAGGGAAGCAGTTGAAGAGCAGGCAAGCAAGGGCGGCCGCGCTGGCCGCCGCAGCAGTGATCGGCGCGGCGGGCCTGGCGGGTTGTGCGCCGCTGGTGGTGGGCGGGGCAATGGCCGGCGGCGCGCTGGTGGCTGCGGATCGCCGCACCGTCGGCATCCAGATCGAGGACCAGGCGATCGAGCTGCGCGTCAGTCGCACGATTGCCGAGCGCGTGCCGCGCGAGGCGGCCAATGTCAGCGTCACCAGCTACAACCGCAAGGTGCTCCTGACCGGCGAGGCGACCACCGAGGCCACGCGGGCGCAGATCGGCGAGATTGCCGCGCGCGCCGAGAACGTGCGCACGGTGGTCAACGAGGTGTTCGTCGCACCGCTCACCACGCTGCCCCAGCGCAACAACGACCTGGCCATTGCCGCGCGTCTGAGCGCAGCCCTGCTGGCCGGCCAGGACGTGCCCAGTTCCGCCGTGACCACAAAGACCCAGCGCGGCATCGTCTACCTGATGGGCCGGGTGTCCGAGGCCGAGGGCGAGGCCACCGCGCGCGCCGCCAGCCGGGTTACCGGCGTCCAGCGGGTGGTCAAGGTGTTCGACTACATCAGCGCTGAGGAGGCGGCTCAATTCAAGCGGGCGCCGGAGGCGCCGCCCGAGACCACGCGTAAGCCCTGAGCGGGTGAAGGGGCAGCCGGTCAGCGCCCGCGTCGCAGCCGCAGCGGCCCGCGCAGCGTGCCGTCGAGCACATGCCGGGGATCCACCACGGTGCTGCCCTGGGTGATCAGCAGCTCGCCGCGCAAGGCCATTGTCGCGGCCACGCGACGCACGAGCGGCATCAGCGGGCGCCATTGGTCGGCCGACAGCGCCCGCGCCGCTTCCGATGGACAGGCCGAGCGCGTGGCGCTGCGAGAGGCGAGCAGTTGCCGGATGACCGCCTCGACGGCGGCGTCGCTGGTCGGTGAGTGCACGAGATCGGCCAAAAAAAACGCTTGCGTGCGGGAACACATTTCCTATAGTCGCGCTCCGCAGCGAAGCACCGCCTCAGCCGCACCCAGCGACGGCGACCGCGGAAGACGCCTAGCTCGCCTTTCGTTCAAAGGAGAGTGTGATGGGCATTCTGATCTTCCTGGCGATCATCGCCGTCCTCGTGTTCTGGGCCATCGGTGCATACAACCGCCTGGTGGACCTGCGCAACCGCTTCAAGAACGCGTTTGCGCAGATCGACGTGCAGCTGAAGCGCCGCTACGACCTCATTCCCAATCTGGTCGAGACGGCCCGGGCCTACATGAAGCACGAGCGCGAGACCCTAGAGGCTGTGATCCGCGCCCGCAACAGCGCGGTGACTGCCAATGCGGCGGCGGCGGCCGATCCCGGCAACGCGACGGCGATCGCCGGCCTGGCCGCGGCCGAAGGCTTGCTGGGCGGCGCGCTGGGCAAGCTCTTTGCTCTGGCCGAAGCCTACCCAGACCTGAAGGCCAATCAGAACATGATGCAGCTCACCGAGGAGCTGACCGGCACCGAGAACAAGATCGCCTTTGCGCGCCAAGCCTTCAACGACGCAGTGATGACCTTCAACACCGCCGCGGAGCAGTTCCCGTCGAACCTGATTGCCAGCATTTTCAGCTTCAAGCCGGCCGAACTGCTCGCCGCCACCGAGGCGCCCGAAGAGCGCAAGCCGGTCAAGGTCCAGTTCTGAGGGCAAGGACCCGGGACTGCGGATTCCGGACTCGGGCCAGCGCGCCGCCCCCGCGGCCGCGCCGGCGGTGATCCCGCCGGCCGCGGGGGCGGACGGGCGCTCCGGGTCCTGACGCCGACCTTCGGCCGCCATGAACTTCTTCGAGCACCAGCAGCAGGCGCGTCGGGCGAGCATGCGCCTGGTGCTGCTGTTCCTCGTCGCCGTGGCCGGCGTGGTGCTGGCGGTCAACGTGGTCGGTGCCCTGAGCTACGCGTGGACGCTGGCCACGCCCGGCGGCGCGCGGGCGCCGGCCGGCTTCCACCTGGCGGTCACGCTGGTGACGCTGGCGCTGATCGGCGCCGGCACATGGTGGGAGACCAGCCGCCTGGCCGCCGGCGGCGAGGCGGTGGCGCAGATGGTGGGCGCGCGCCCGCTCGACCCGTCGACCCGCGATCTGCTGGAGCGGCGCCTGCTCAACGTCGTCGAGGAGATGGCGCTGGCCTCGGGCACGCCGGTGCCGCGCGTGTACGTGATGGACCACGAAGCCGGCATCAACGCCTTCGCCGCCGGTCACGGCATCAACGACGCGGTGATCGCGGTGACGCGCGGCACGCTCACGCGCCTTTCGCGCGATGAGCTGCAGGGTGTGGTGGCACACGAGTTCAGCCACATTTTCAACGGCGACATGCGCCTGAACCTGCGGCTGATCGGCGTGCTGTTCGGGTTGATGATGATCGCGATGGCCGGCCGCTTCATGATGGAAGTCGGCCGGGGCGGGCGCGACAGCAAGGCGGCCACCGGCATCGCGGTGGTGGGTGTGGCGCTCTGGCTGGTCGGTTATGTCGGTGTGTTCTGCGGCCGGCTGATCAAGGCGGCGGTGTCGCGCCAGCGCGAGTACCTGGCCGACTCGAGCGCGGTGCAGTTCACGCGCAATCCCGACGGCATCGGCGGCGCGCTGCGCAAGATTGGCGGGCTGACCGGCGCGGGTACGCTCGGCACCGAGATCCGCCACCCGCATGCCGAGACGCTGTCGCACCTGTTCCTCGGCGCGGCGCGGCCGAGCTTCGTGGCGGGCCTGTTTGCGACCCACCCGCCGGTCGAGGAGCGGGTGCGGCGCATCTATGGGCGCTCGATGGGATTGCTGTCCGCGCCGGAGCAGCCGGTCGCGCTGGCGCTGGCGGGCAGCAGCACGGCCGGCGCGCTGCCGCCGATCGATTACTACCCTGCCGGCGCCGCCGCCATGGCGGCGGCCAGTCCGCTGGCGGCGCTGGCTGCGGCCGCCACGCCACCGCAGCCGCAGGCGATCGGCCGTGCCGCGCCCCAGGCGGCCGGTTATGCACGCTCGCTCACCGAGCAGTTGCGCGCCCTCGAACTCGAGCCGGCGGTACACGATGCCGCGCTGGCGCAGTTGCTGGTGCTGGCCCTGGTGATCGAGAAGAGCAGCGCGGTGGCCGAGCGCCAGCGACAGGCCATTGCCGAGGCGCTCGGAGCCCCGGCCGCTGCGGAGGTGGACCGCCTGCACACCGCGGTCGCGCAGTTGCCGCCGGGGGCGCGCCTGCCCTTGCTGGACCTTGCCGGCCCGGCCTTGCGCAAGCTGTCCGCCGCCCACGGCGACCGGCTGCTGATGCTGGCGCACACGCTGGTCCACGCCGATGGCCGCATGACGCTGGCCGAGTTCCTGCTGTACACCGTGCTGCGGCGGCGGGTCGGCAGCGACAGCCGGCGTGCGGTGCCGGTGCGCTACGCGCGGGTGCAGGACCTGGCCCCGGCGGCGGGGCGCGTGCTGTCGCTGCTGGCGCACGTGCGCCTGCCGGATTCGCCCGAGCGCGCCTTCGCGGCGGGCACGCAGGCGCTGCCGGCACCGTCGCCGGCGCTGACACCGCGGCATGAGCTGACGCTCGAGGCCATCGCCGCCGACTTCGAACGCCTGAACCAGCTCGCACCGCTGGCCAAGCCCGCCGTCATCCGTGCCGCGGTGGCGGTCGCCTTCGTCGACGGCCAGACCTCGTGGAAGGCGGCTAGCTGCGTGCGCAGCCTGTGCGCCGCGCTCGATGCGCCGCTACCACCGCAGGTGGCCGAGGCGTGAGTCGCGCCGGGGCGGCCCGAGGTGATCGCCCAACGCGTCTGGCACCTGGCCCCCGCCAACGGTAGCTTCATGACCGGGGCCATCATCGACTTCTCGGGTGGCTCGCCGGCGGCTCTGCGGTGCCGGGCTGGCGCCCGTCGGAGACCTTGCGCAACAGCGCTCTGTCGCTGCCCAGCGGATCGCTGCGCAGTGGCTTCTGCTCGGCGGCGAGCATCGGGCACAGGCCGTCGAGCGCCCTGGCGGTGACGTGGTCCTCGACGCGGGTTTGGCCGACCCCTGCGCGCGCAGGGGCATGGCGACGCCGGTGAGCAGCGTCAGGCCATGGCTTCCTACAATCCGGCGTCGTTCTTGATGCCTGCTGCCTGCCATGACTGCCTCCAAGGACCGTGATCCCGCCGCCGAGGAAAGCCGCGCCGTGCGCTGGCTGGCCATGTCCCTCGGAGGCCTTGCGTTCGCCATTGTCGCCAGCCTGGCGGCATTGCCCTTCCTCGCCACGCGGCCCGTGGCTGCGCCGGCGGTCACGCTGCAGACGGTGCAGGGCGACCGGACGCCGCTGGCCGACCTGCGGGGCGAGGTGGTGCTGGTCAGCTTCTGGTCCACCACCTGCGCGCCGTGCATGAACGAGATGCCCGAGAAGATCGCCCTGCACCGCGCGCTGGCCCCCAGGGGCCTGAAGACCTATGCGGTGGCCATGCAGCACGACCGCCCGGACCGGGTGCTGCACACCGCGCAGCGCTTGGGCATGCCGTTCGAGATCGCGCTCGACCTTCAGGGCGAGGTGGCGCGCGAGTTCAACAACACCGACACCACGCCCACCAAGTTCCTGATCGACCGCCAGGGCCGCATCGTCAAGCGTTTTGTCGGGTTCACCGACTTCGTCGCCCTGCGCAACCGCATCGAGACCGAGCTGGCCGCGCCGCGCGCGGCGTCCTGAGGGGCGCTCAGCCGGTTGCGGACTTGCGCTGCAGCCGGTGCACGATGATGCCGGCCACCACCGGCGCCACCGCCCACAGCAGCGCCAGCAGGGCCGAAACCGGGATCGGCACGTCGTTGCGGCGGTCAAAGACGTAGAACAGGAAGCTGAGCAGCACGGTGACCGCGCCGATCGCGCCGGCGCCGCCCCGGCGCGCCAGCAGCCACGGATAGATGAAGATGCCGAGGCCGATCAGGGCCACGATGGTGACCGTGCCGGCAAACCAGTTGGGGAAGTCGAGCAGCATGCAGGCTCCGCGACGCCGGGCACCGGCGCGGTCCGAATTCTGCCGTGCCGCGCCTGCGGTGGCTGCTGGGGGAACTCCGCCCGCTGGCCGTCTGCGCGGCTAGGCGACCACGCCGGCGGCGTGCGCCTGCTGGTCGGCGTGGTACGACGAGCGCACCATCGGGCCGCAGGCCGCGTGCGAGAAGCCCATCGAGCCCGCCTCGCGCTCGAACATCGCGAAGACTTCGGGCGCCACGTAGCGCTGCACCGGGAAGTGGTGCGCGGAGGGCGACAGATACTGGCCTACCGTCAGCATGTCTACCTCGTGCGCGCGCAGGTCGCGCATCACGTCGAGGATCTCCGGGTCGTCCTCGCCGAGGCCCACCATCACCCCGCTCTTGGTCGGCACTTCGAGCCCGCGTGCGCGCATGCGCCGCTTGAACTCCTGCAGCAGCCGCAGCGAGTGCGCGTAGTCGGAGCCGGGACGCGCCATCCGATACAGGCGCGGCACGGTCTCCAGGTTGTGGTTCATCACGTCGGGTGGCGCGGCTTCGAGGATTTCCAGTGCGCGGTCGAGCCGGCCGCGGAAATCGGGCACCAGCACCTCGATCCGCGTAGCCGGCGACAGCTTGCGCACCGTGCGGATGCAGTCGACGAAGTGGCCGGCGCCGCCGTCCTTCAGGTCGTCCCGGTCCACCGAGGTGATGACCACGTACTTCAACTTCAGCGCGGCGATGGTGCGCGCCAGGTTGAGCGGCTCCTCGGCGTCGAGCGGATCGGGCCGGCCGTGCGCGACATCGCAGAAGGTGCAGCGGCGCGTGCAGCGGTCCCCCATGATCATGAAGGTCGCCGTGCCCTTACCGAAGCACTCGCCGATGTTCGGGCAGCTGGCTTCCTCGCACACCGTATGCAGCCGGTGCTCGCGCAGGATGTTCTTGATCTCGTAGAACCGCGTGGTCGGCGAACCGGCCTTCACGCGGATCCAGTCGGGCTTGCGCAGCGGCGCGCGGGTCTCGCGCACGCTGACCACCTCGACCGGGAATTTCTTGAACACGACACCGGTCTTGGCCTCGCCCTTCTTCTTGGGCGAGACCGGCGCAGCCGGGTCGGCGCTGGGCGGCGGAGCACTCATTCGGGGACTCGCAGATGCAGGGACAGGCGTTGCGCCAGGAGTGCGGCCGCCTCGTCCCAGGAGACGTGGATTCCGAGTGTAGCGAGGTCGACCGTCGGCAGACCCGCGTAGCCGCAGGGGTCGATGCGCCCGAACGGCGCCAGGTCCATCGCGACGTTGAGCGCCACGCCGTGATAGCTCGCGCCGCGGCTGACCTTGATGCCGAGCGCGGCGATCTTCGCCAGACCGGCAAACGGTCCGCTGGCAGCACCCTGGGCGCACGGCAAGTAAATGCCGGGCGCACCAGCCACACGCCGCCCGTCGAGGCCGTAGTGATCGAGCACCTGGATCACCGACTGCTCGATGCGGTAGACGAGCTCCTTCACGTAGATGCCCAGCCGCCGCAGGTCCACCAGCGGGTAGGCGACCACCTGGCCGGGGCCGTGGTAAGTGACCTGGCCGCCGCGGTCGCTCTGCACGACCTCGATATCGCCCGGCGCCAGCAGGTGATCGCGCCGGCCGGCCTGTCCGAGCGTGAACACCGGCGGATGCTCGACCAGCCACAGCTCGTCGGCCGTGTCGCGCGTGCGCTGCCCGGTGAACTCGCGCATCGCCCGCGAGGTGGGCAGGTACTCGGCCCGGCCGAGGTGGCGCAGCAGCATGGGCACCGCTGGCTAGAGGACGACCTTGACCAGCGGATGGCGGGTCAGCGCGCGATACAGCGTATCGAGCTGCGCGCGCGAGGTGGCGCGTACGGTGGCGGTGACCGAGAGGTACTTGCCGCCGCTGGAGGCGCGCAGCTCCAGCGTGGCCGGGTCGAAGTCGGGCGCGTGCTCGCGCACCACCGCCACGATCTCCTGCGCAAATTGATCGACGCGCAGACCCATGACCTTGATCGGGAAGTCGGTCGGGAACAGGAGCGGCGAGCCGGTGTCGGCCGGGGCGTTCATCGGGCGGCGGTCGGGTGGGTCAGGCGGAGCTGCGCAGCGCCTCAATCGCGGCGTCGTAGCCCGCCCGCAGCTTCGCGTAAATGGGGCCGGGCCGGCCAGTTCCAACCGGGGCGCCATCCAGGCGCACGATCGGCAGCACCTCGCGCGTGGCCGCCGTCAGCATGAGCTCGTCGGCGCTGCGCACGTCCTCGAGCGTCATCTCGCGCACCTCGAACGGCACGCCGGCAGCGGCAGCCAGCTCTTCCATGAACCCGTAGCGGATGCCCTCGAGGATGTAGTGGCTCCGCGGCGGCGCCAGCAGTCGGCCGCCGCGCACCACCCACAGGTTGCTGGCGGAGCCTTCGGTCAGGCGGCCGTCGCGAAACTGCACCACCTCGTCGGCGCCGTGCTCGGCGGCGTACTGCCGCGCCAGCACCGCCCCCAGCAGGGACACGCTCTTGATATCGCAACGCAGCCAGCGCTCGTCGGCGCGGCTGACGGCACTGAGCCCCTGCTCGCGCTGCACCGCCCCCGGCCGCGCGAAGGGCGTGGTCATGGCGAACACGGTCGGCACGGCGTCCTTGGGAAAGGCGAAATCGCGCCGCGCCACGCCGCGCGTGACCTGCCAGTAGATGAACTGGTGCTCGGCGCCGCAGCGCGCCACCAGCGTGTCGATGATCTCGCGCCAGCCCGCCCGCGTCAGCGGACCGGCCAGGCCGATCTCGCGCGTGCTGCGCTCGAAGCGCGCCAGGTGCGAGTCGAGCCGGAACGGCCTGCGGAAGTAAATCGGCACCACTTCGTAGATGCCGTCGCCGAAGATGAAGCCGCGGTCGAGCACCGAGACCTTCGCCTGTCCCAGCGGCAGGTACTGGCCGTTGAGGAAGCAGATGCTGGCTGCCAAGCTGCCCAAGGGATCGTGGTGGGCGGGGGCGGCGGTGTGGGATGATGAAATCGAATCGGTCATGGCATTGGCGCTCGGCATGGGACGGGCAAGCGGGCGTTGACGGAAGAGCGGGTGGAAAGAGCGGCAGTCCGCGCGTAGGCGCGACGATACCGTCCGGCGCGTTCATGCGCGGCTCACGGCGCGTGCGCTAGGCAGATCAAGCAGTGGCAATTTCTAAGCGACGGGTTTTCGGTGCGGTGCTCAGCGGCAGCGGCTTGGTCGCCATGTCCATGCCCTTCGTGGCCGCTGGCGGCTACGGCGCAGGCCTGGATCTATGGCTGCTGCTGGGGGGGGCGGCCGCGCTGGCCGCCGGGCTGATTGTGCTGCTGATGGCGCGCAAGCCGGCGGCGAGCGGGGCGCTTGGCGACGGGCCCCGGCGGCCCGTCTAGCCGCCCACGTAGAAGCCCTCTAACCCGAATGCTTCATCAGGAGCGCAGAACTTGCGCGGATCCTCCCGCGAAGGCGGGGCGCCGTGGAGAGCTGCCTCGCCCCGACGGACCCAACTGGCTTCGGCAGGACGCGCGCTCCTGCCGCCACTGACAGAATGCAACCGGTAATGCGCTGGGGCGGCCCGGTGAAACATCGGAGCCAGTTTGGGGCGCTGGGGGGTTGTGGCCTCGGGCACGCCGCGCCCTCTGAGCATTCTTGCTGCCGTCAGCGACGACAGGCGTTCGAAAGGAGGACAGCAACGGACGAGACTCATCTCAGGAGCCGCCGCCATCAACGGCACGTGTGCGGGAGCAAGAACAAGGGCTCGCACGGCGTTTCCTGAACAGCGCCGCGGCCCCGCTGTAGCCAGCGGGTCGACCGCTCAGCGCCCGCGCCGCAGGGCGCGCATGTAGTCCTGCGCAGATGCCTCGCCGAGAACCCCGGCCACCAGCCTTTCGGCTTCGCGAACACGATCGCGCAACTCGTCGCCGTTGCGACATTGCTCGATTCGCAGGCTCATGGTCTCGCCGTCAGGCCCCAGGAGTTCAATCAGCTCGCGTACCGCCCGGCGCTTGGCTTCGTCCAGGGTAAGCAGATTGCGTTCTTCCACCAGCCCGCCGACGGTACTGACGTCCAGGGACACGCTCAGGTCCAGAGCCCGCGTGGCGGGGCGGGTTGGCTCGAACGACTGGTTACGACTGATGAAGCCCTGGGCTTCCAGCTGGGCGAGCACGCCGTCGATCTCGCCGGGTTTCAGCAGCGGCGCGAGGTCGGCCACCGTGCGCTTGCCGTCGACCAGGATCAGCACGCGGCGTGCTCCCATGCTCAATGCGGCCGATCGCGCAGCCATCTCGGCCGTACCCTTGGGGGTCTTGCTGTAAACGAGGCGCTCGTCCATGGCTTGCATCAAACCGCTCCGCGCAGGTTCCCATCGGCGATCGACACGGCGCCGACCTGCACCGTGCGCGGGAGCGGGCGACTTGTATCGGCTTTACCCGGTGCCGTCAACTTTCGCTTCGGTCCGTCCCCTTCGACCCAACTCCTCGACCCCGCTGGCGACCTCCCGTTGCGCATGGACGTGTGCGATGACCAGCCGCTTGAGGATCGACAGGCGCCGATGGAAGAAGTGATCGGCCCCCGGCAGCACCACCACCGGCAGGTCCTGCGGCCGCGCCCAGGCCAGTACATCGGCCAGAGGGATGGTCTCGTCGTACTCCCCGTGAATGACCAGCGTGTGGGCTGGCACCGGCGGCATGGGCCATTTGCCCGCTGCCGTGCCCACCAGCACGACGTGAGCCGGTGCGGCGCTGCCCTGCAGCTGCTGCACGGCGCGCGCGGCCACGAAAGAGCCGAAGGAAAAACCGGCCAGCGCCACGCTGCCGGAGGCAACGCCGAGCAGCGGCGGCACGCTGCGCATCAAGTGCAGCAGATCCTCCGTTTCGCCGACGCCATGGTCATGCACGCCGGCGCTGCCGCCGACACCGCGAAAGTTGGGCCGTACCGACACGAAACCGAGCGCGACGAAGGCGCGTGCCAGGGTCGCCGCCACCTTGTTGTCGAGCGTGCCGCCGTAGAGCGGATGCGGGTGGCCGATGTAGGCGCAGCCCAGCGGGGCCGTGGCCGGCCAGTCGAGCGCGATCTCGATGGGGCCCACCGGCCCGTCGATGCTGCGGCGTTCGGTCATCGGCGCCTAGCCCGAATGTTTCGTCAGGGACGCGGGAATTGCGCGGATGCCCGCGCGAGCCAGACTGGGTGAGAGGGGCGCAGCCGATGCCCGTGGGCATCGGCGAACGCTTGAGCGATGTGGCCGCGCGCGGGCGCCGCGCAAACCCGCGTAGCCCCGGCCGTCCAAAGTGGCTTGGGCCAAGTGCAGGCGACCGCCGCGGCATACAGAGGCAGATCGTGGTTGCACGGGGGCGACCCGGTGAAACATCCGGGCTAGATCTTGAGCCGCTCGACGACCCGCCCGTGAACCAGGTGCTCCTCGACGATCTCGTCGATGTCGTCGCGATCGACGTAGGTGTACCAGGTGCCCTCGGGATAGACGACCAGGCAGGGTCCTTCCTCGCAGCGGTCGAGGCAGCCAGCCTTGTTGATGCGCACCTTGCCGGCGCCGGCCAGGCCGAGCTGCTTGACGCGGTCCTTGGCGTACCCCTGCAGCGCCTCGGCATCGTGCCTGGCGCAGCAGGCGCGCTCGGTGCCTTCGCGGCGGTTCAGGCAGAAAAAGACGTGGCGCTCGTAGTAGCTCATCGCGTTGCACACCCGGGCTGGGGAAGACAAGTCTAAGGCGACCTCCCGGCGCCGCCACGGCGCCGAGCCAGCAGGCCGAGCCCGGCGAGCAGCAGCAACGGCCAGGCCGCTGCCAGCCAGTCGGCAATGGCCGCAAAGTGGCGCAGGCGTCCGACCCGGTAGCGGGCGATCAGGTCGGCGTGGTACGGGTTGTCGGGGACGGCGTTGACCACCAGCAGCCAGACCGCGGTGGCCGCCAGGGCGCCGGCCAGCAAGGCCGCGCGCCGGCTGTGGGCCGCCACGCCCAGTGCCAGCAGGCCCACGATCAGACCACCGAGGGCGCCGTGGGTGGACCAGGCCAGCGCCTTCGCGGGCCCGAACAACCACGCGTAGAAGAACGACTTGACCAGCAGTGCGAGCGCGAAGAAGGCGACCAGCAGCCGCAGCCGCGGCGCATTCGGCTGGCACAGCGCCGCCAGCGTCAGGCCCACCGCCAGCGTGGCCGCGGCCACGACCAGTACCTCGGCCAGCACGAACTCGGCCGTGGCGAAGGAGCCGAGCCAGCCCAGCAGCGGCGCCGAGTCGGAGGCGGCGGCCCACTCGTCCAGCGCCAGCAGGCGGCCGTTGCCGAACAGCATGGGCGTGGTGCTCACCTGCGCGGCGGGCCACAGCGCCAGGAGCACCAGCAGGCCGCTGGCATCGCGCGAGAACCATCGCGCGCGCAGTTGCTGCAGGCGGCCACGGTCGATCAGCGGGGCGGCCACCGGCGCCGCGAGCACGGCGCCCGCCAGTGCACCGAGCGTGTTGATCCCGAGGTCGATGTTCGACGGCACCCGCCCGGGCAGGTAGGTCTGCAGGGCCTCGATGCTGCCGGCCAGCAAGGCGCCGCCCACGGTGGACAACAGCACCGCGCTCAGTCCGCGCAGACGTGGATGTGCCGCCAGCACGATCAGTGCCCCTAGAGGGACGTAGCCCAGCACATTGACCGCCACGTCGAACACGGTGACATGGCGCGGTACCGGTGCCATGAGGAACGCCCATGGCGCAACTCCGAGGTCGCGCCAGCCGCTCCAGGGAGCCAGCCCCGCGTACGCCACCAGCATCGTGTAGGCCAGCAGGGCGCTGCGCGCCAGTGGCGAGGCGCGGTGCTGCCGCGCCCGGAGGGGCGCGAGGTGCAAGGCGGGGCCGGTTTTCATCCAAGCAGCTGGCCGGCAGCAGGCCGGCCCGACAATCGGACACGCTACACGGTTGAATGGCGCGCCGACGCAGGGGAGCCGACGGTACGATGCGTCTACGCTACGACCGATCTGCCCGTCCGGTCGTGGGTCTGCATCAGCCCGCCGGGCCGCCCCTAGGGCGAATCCCCGAGCGCGCAGTGCGAGGGTTAGTCCAGTGAGCCCGCGGGACCGCCCAAACGGCGATTCCCGGCGCGCGAAGGGAGTCCAGTGAGCCCGACCGCTGTCCGCCCCATGTCCGCGTCCGCCGCGCCTGCCGGTCTGCCGGCGGGAACGGCGACCTTTCTTGCGCCGCTGCAACCGGCCGTGCTGGCGGCCGCCTTTGCGCAGCCCGGTGCCGAGGTGCAGGCGGTGCAGGCCACGGGTTCCACCAACAGCGACTTGGTACGGCGGGCGCGCGAGACCGCGCCGTCGGCGCCGTGGCTGCGCTGTGCGCTCGAACAGACCGCGGGGCGTGGCCGTCTCGGGCGGCGGTGGTATGCCGCACCGGGCTCGGCCTTCCTCTTCTCGGTGGCGCTGCCGCTGGCGCGCGAGACGCCGCCTGTCGGCGTGACGCTCGCCGTCGGTCTGGCGCTGGCCGAGCGGCTTCAGTGCCTGACCGAAGCGCTCGGTGTCGTGCTGGGCCCGGACGCTTGGCAGCTGAAATGGCCCAATGACGTCCTCCTGGCGACCCCGGCCGGCCGCGCCAAGCTGGGCGGCGTGCTGGCCGAGCTGGCGGTCGATCGCCGGGGTCGGCGCAGCCTGGTGGTCGGAGTCGGCCTCAATTTGTGGCTCGACCCTTCCGCGCGCGGCTCGATCGGGCAGGCCGCGGCGGCGCTGGCCGATGTGCTGCCACTGGCGCAGTTGGCGCCGTTACGCGAGCGCTGGCTCGGCGAACTCGCCGGGGCCGTGGTCGGCGCCGTGCGCGAGGTCCAGGCGCAGGGCTTCATGCCGAGGCAGGCCGACTACATGCGCCGCTTTGCCGACCTGAACCGCGCGGTGGAGCTGAGCGAGCAGGGCAGCCCGGTCGCGCAGGGCCGCGCCCTGGGCGTGGACGGCGAAGGGCGGCTGCTGGTGGAGGCGGGCGGCCGAGTCCGCAGCTTTGCCAGTGGCGAGTTGACGCTGCGCGCCGGGGTGGTGCGATGAGCCTGCTCGTCGTCGACGCCGGCAACACCGCGGTCAAGTGGGCGATCTCCGATCGCTCGGGCCTGCGTTTCGTCGGCAGCGGCGTGCAGGGCCACGTGGCCACGGCCGATCTGCAGGCCCAGCTGACGGCGGTATGGGCGCCGCTGACGCCGACGGCGTTCTACGGCATCAGCGTGGCCGACCCCGGGGTGGTCCGTGCCATCGAGCGGGCCGCGCACTCCGCCGGCGGCCTGCCGGTCACCTGGTTTGCGACCCAGCGGCACTTCGAGGGGCGCGGCGCGGCGCACGCGGCAGCACTGCTCAATGGCTACCGTGACCCGGCTCAACTGGGAACGGATCGCTGGCACGGCATGATCGCCGCCTGCGCCAAGTACCCGGACGAGTCGCTGGTCATCGTCAGCGCCGGCACCGCCACCACGGTGGACTGCGTGCGTGCCGGGCCGCTGGCGGCGGCGGTGTTTGTCGGCGGCGTGATCGCGCCCGGCTTCGACCTGATGCGGCTGGCGCTCGCCCGTGGCACGGCCCGGTTGCCACTGGTCGAAGAGGCCGCCGTCACCGCCGCGCCGCTTGCGCACCCCGCGACCACCGAGGAGGCCATCGCAACGGGCGTGTTGTTTGCGCAGCTGGGGCTGGTGGAGAACGTGGTGCGCCAGTTCTCGGACGAGCTCAAGCAGGCACAGAAGGCCCCGCCGCGCCTGCTGCTCACCGGCGGCCGGAGGCGCTACTTGCTCGGGGTGCTGACCCGCTCGCTGCTTGCGGGTCGATCGGTCAGTGCACTCGCGCTGGAAGACGGCCTTGCCCTGCGCGGGGCGGCGTTGCGCGCACTCAGCGAGGAGGCGGCTGCGCAGCCTAGCGAAACGACGGCGGGGCCCGCCGCTCCCGGCGCGACCGCGGCGGTCCGATGAAGCTGCTGTTCCTGCTGCTGGTGCTCGTCAATCTGGCGCTGTTCGCCTGGCACAGCGGTGCCTTCGGCACCCTGCCCGAAGCGGGCCGCGAGCCGGCGCGTTTGACCAACCAGATCGCGCCCGAACGCATCCGCGTGCTCACGCCGGACGAGGTGAAGAAGCTGCGCGAGCAGGCGCGCGAGGCGGCCCCGGGCGCGGGCGGGTTTTCCTTCGCGTCGCTCGACCTGGCGGGCGGCCAGGCCTGCGTCGAACTGGGCGACTTTGCCGGCTCGGAACTGGCGCGCGCGCGCGCCCGCCTCGATGCGCTCGATCTCGGCGCGCGGCTGTCCTCGCGCACGGTGGAGATCCCCGGCTGGACCCTGGTGTACCTGCCGCCCTTCAAGACCCGGGCCGAGGCGGAGCGCGCTGCGGGCGAGTTGAAGAAGCAGGGCGTGCGCGACCTCGCGGTGCTTGACAACGCGGCGATTCGTTTCGGCATCGCGCTCGGCGCGTTTCGCGACGCCGAGCTTGCCAGGAGCCATCTGGCCGACCTGGAGAAACGCGGCGTCAAGGGCGCGCGCATCAGCGACAAACCGGGCACGCAGCCGGGCACGCGCTTCGTGATCAGGGGGCTGGATGCGGCAACCGTCGAGCGGCTGCGCGGCCTGCAGAAGGAGCTGGCGCCAGCGCGTTTTAGCGCCTGCGCCGCGTAAACCTGCGTAGCCCCGGCCGTCCCAAGTGGCTTGGGCCAAGTGCAGGCGACCGCCGCGGCTTACAGAGGCAGATCGTGGGTACACGGGGGCGACCCGGTGAAACATCCGGGCTAGCTAGCCGACCGGTGCGTCGGGCAAGCGGGTGCGGATCTCGGCGGCCAGTGTGTCGAGCTTCGTGCGGCGAATGTCGCGTCCGCCCGCATCCTCCTCGCGCAGCCGTTCGGCCCATACCGGTCGCGGAAAATGCGCGTCGGTCTCGTAGCGCGGGATTACGTGCCAGTGCAGGTGCGGCGTCAGATTGCCGAGGCTGGCGAGGTTGATCTTTTGCGGTGCCAGCACCGCACGCACCGCGCCTTCCACCGCGAACACGGCGCCCATGAGCCGCGCGATCTGCGGCGGTTGCAGATCGGTCATCTCCCTGACGTGTGCGTTCCAGATCACACGGCAGAAGCCGGGGTGGTCGGCGTCGTCCACCAGCACCACCCGCAGCTCGTCGTTGCGCAGCACCAGCGAGCCGCCGTCGGTGGTACAAAGTTCGCAGTCGTGGCTAGCCACGATTCCTCTCGCCAAGCAGCTACGCGGCGGCGCGCAGACACTTGGCGTTGTCGAGCGCCTCCACTAAGGCATGGAGCGCGAGGCAAACGGCCAGTCCGAGGATCGCGCCAACGACCCACGGAACTCCTCCAACACCGCCGAGCAAAGAGTTAACTCCCGCGGCGATGAGCGCCCCGGCGATCATCCAGCCCGGACGGCGCCTGCGGCTGCTGTACTCCTCGAGCGTCAGTAACGCGTGCCGACGGTCGGCGGTATCGCGAGCAAGCCGTTCGGCTTCGACTTCCTGCGCCACGTTCATGGTTGTTTGCCTCATCTCCGTTAAACGAGGACTCTCTCGATGCCGCCCGCGTTGGCGCCCTGCACGTACTGCGGCAGCCAGTTCTCGCCGAGCACGTGGCGGGCGATCTCCACCACGATGTAGTCGGCATCGGTGGCCGCATCGTCGTTGTAGCGCTTCAGGCCCTGCAGGCAGCTCGGGCAGGAGGTCAGGATCTTGACCTCGCCCGCAAAGCCGTCGGCGCGCAGCTTGTCCGCGCCCTTGCGCATCTCCTCTTCCTTGCGGAAGCGCACCTGGGTGGAGACATCCGGGCGGGCGACGGCGAAGGTGCCGCTTTCGCCGCAGCAGCGGTCGTTCTTCTCGATGGCTACCGCGTCGGCGGTGGCGATCAGCGCATTGACCGTCTTCAGCGGGTCCTGCTGCTTCATCGGGCTGTGGCAGGGGTCGTGGTACATGTAGCGCGTGCCCGTCACGCCTTCGAGCCGCACGCTTTTTTCCAGCAGGTACTCGTGGATGTCGATGATGCGGCAGCCGGGGAAGATTTCCTCGAACTTGTAGCCCATGAGCTGGTCGTAGCAGGTGCCGCAGCTCACCACCACCGTCTTGATGTCGAGGTAGTTCAGCGTGTTGGCAACCCGGTGGAACAGCACGCGGTTGTCGGTGATGATCTTCTCGGCCTTGTCGAACTGGCCGGCGCCGCGCTGCGGATAACCGCAGCACAGGTAGCCCGGCGGCAGCACCGTCTGCACGCCCACATGCCACAGCATGGCCTGCGTGGCCAGGCCCACCTGCGAGAACAGCCGTTCCGAGCCGCAGCCCGGAAAGTAGAACACCGCCTCGGCCTCGCTGCTCGTGGTCTGCGGGTTGCGGATGATCGGGACGTAGTGCGGGTCCTCGATGTCGAGCAGCGCGCGCGCCGTCTTCTTCGGCAGGTTGCCCGGCATCTTCTTGTTGACGAAGTGGATCACCTGCGCCTTCAGCGGCGGCTTGCCGGTGGAGGCCGGCGGCTGCTTCGTCGTCGGCGCAGCAAACGGCCGCAGCAGCTCCGCCGCCAGACGCTGCACCTTGTAGCCCCACCCGATCATCGCGGTGCGCGCCAGCTTGATGGTCTGCGGGTCCCTGGCATTGAGGAAGAACATCGAGGCGGCGGTGCCCGGGTTGAACCTGCTCTTGCCCATGCGCCGCAGCAGGTCCTTCATCATCATCGACACGTTGCCGAAGTCGATGTCCACCGGGCAGGGAGACTCGCACTTGTGGCACACCGTGCAGTGCTCGGCCACGTCGGCAAACTCGTCCCAGTGCTTGATGCTCACGCCGCGCCGGGTCTGCTCCTCGTACAAAAAGGCCTCGACCAGCAGCGAAGTCGCCAGGATCTTGTTGCGCGGCGAGTACAGCAGGTTGGCGCGCGGCACGTGGGTCGAGCACACCGGCTTGCACTTGCCGCAGCGCAGGCAGTCCTTGATCGCGTCGCTCACGCCCTTGATGTCGCTCTGCTGCATGATCAGCGACTCGTGGCCCATCAGACCGAAGCTGGGCGTGTAGGCGTTGCGCAGGTCGGCCCCGGGCAGCAGCTTGCCCTTGTTGAAGCGGCCTTCGGGATCGACGCGGTTCTTGTAGGCGCGGAACGCCTGCGTCTCGGCGTCGGTCAGGAACTCGAGCTTGGTCAGGCCGATGCCATGCTCGCCCGATATGACGCCATCGAGGTCGCGTGCGATCTGCATGATGCGCGCCACCGTCTCGTGCGCCAGCCGCAGCATGGCGTAGTTGTCGCTGTTGACCGGGATGTTGGTGTGCACATTGCCGTCGCCGGCATGCATGTGCAGCGCCACGAACACACGGCCGCGCAGCACCCGCTGGTGGATGGCCTCGCACTCGGCCAGCACCGGTGCGAACGCGCTGCCGGCAAAGATGCGCTCCAGCGGCGCGCGGATCTCGGTCTTCCAGCTCACGCGGATCGAATGGTCCTGCAGCAGCGCCACCAGCGGCTCGGCGGCGCGCTCGGCGGCCAGGCCCACCAGGTGGGTGATGCCCAGCGCGGTCAGCTCGCCCTGCGCCTGGCCCACCGGCAGGTCGAAGTGGTGCAGCAGGAACAACCAGCGCCTGCGCGCAAAGTCGATCAGCGCGCCGGCCTGCTCGACGCGGTCGCCCAGCACCTCGTCGCGCGGCAGGCGGTCGAACTCGACGTCGCCGGTCTTGCCGAGCGCGAACTCGGTGGCCAGATACGCCTGCAGCTCATCCAGCAGCTCGAGCTTGTTCTTGATCGACAGCTCGATGTTGATCCGCTCGATCGCATCGGTGTAGTCGCCCATGCGCTCCAGCGGGATCACCACGTCCTCGTTGAGCTTGAAGGCGTTGGTGTGGCGCGAAATGGCGGCGGTCTTGGCGCGATCGAGCCAGAACTTCTTGCGCGCCTCGGCGCTCGCCGCGACGAAGCCCTCGCCGGCGCGCGAGTTGGCAATGCGCACCACCTCGCTGGCGGCACGCGCCACGGCGGCGTCGTCGTCGCCGACGATGTCGCCGATCAGCACCATTTTCGGCAGCAGCCCGCGCTTGCTCTTGGTGGCGTAGCCGACCGCGCGCAGGTAGCGCTCGTCCAGGTGCTCCAGGCCCGCGAGCAGCACGCCGGTGGCCGCCTGCTGGCCAAGCAGCAGGCCCTTGATCTCGACGATGCTGGGCACTGCCTGCTTGGCCGGCCCGAAGAACTCCAGGCACACGGTGCGGATGTTCTTCGGCATCCGGTGCAGCACGAAGCGCGCCGAGGTGATGATGCCGTCGCAGCCTTCCTTCTGCACGCCCGGCACGCCGCCGAGAAACTTGTCGGTGACGTCCTTGCCCAGGCCCAGCTTGCGAAACGCCGCGCCCGGCATCTCGATGCGCTCGCGCTTCAGTTCGCGCGCCTTGTCTGCCGGCTGGCGGCCGTCTTTCCACACCAGGTCGAACAGCACCTGCGCCGCGTCGTGGATCTTGCCGAGGTTGTGACCGACGCGCGTGACCTCGAGCCAGTTGCCGTCGGGATCGACCATCCGCCACCAGGCGAGGTTGTCGAGCGCGGTGCCCCAGAGCACCGCCTTCTTGCCGCCGGCGTTCATCGCGATGTTGCCGCCGATGCACGAGCTGTCGGCCGAGGTCGGGTCGACCGCGAACACCAGCCCCGCCTTGTCGGCGGCGTCGGCAACGCGCCGCGTGACCGTGCCGGCGCCGCAGCCGATCGTAGCCGTGGGGCTGGCTACGCCCGGCAGCGCCGTCGTCTCCACCGCACCCAGTTGCTCCAGCTTCTCGGTGTTGATGACCGCCGAGAAGGGCGTCAAGGGCACGGCCGAGCCGGTGTAGCCGGTGCCGCCGCCGCGCGGGATGACGGTCAGGCCGAGCTCGAAGCAGGCGCGCACCAGCGCCGGCACCTCGTCCTCGCGGTCCGGCGCCAGCACCACGAACGGGTACTCCACGCGCCAGTCGGTGGCGTCGGTGACGTGCGAGACGCGCGCAAACGCGTCGAAGCCGACGTTGTCGCTGCGCGTGATGCGGGCGAACAGCCGGCGCGCCTTCTTGCGCAGGTCCCACATCGTGGAGAAGTCGGTCTCGAACTTCGCCACCGCCTTGCGCGCGGCCGTCAGCAGCAGGCCGACCTTGCCGTCGCGCTCGGCATCCTGCGGCTCGCGCCGCTTGTCGATCTCGTGCAGCCGGTGGTGCAGCGCCTCGATCAGCAGGCGGCGCCGTTTGGGATTGTCGAGCAGGTCTTCCTGCAGATAGGGGTTGCGCTGGACCACCCAGATGTCGCCCAGCACCTCGTACAGCATGCGCGCGCTGCGCCCGGTGCGCCGCTCGCCGCGCAACTCGTCGAGCACGCGCCAACTGTCCGGTCCGAGCAGCCGGATCACGATCTCGCGATCCGAGAACGACGTGTAGTTGTAGGGAATCTCGCGCAGGCGCACCGGGGCTTCGGCGCGCAGGGCTTGCGGGGGCAGGGGTGCGTTCATGGGTGCGCGGGCCTGCGCGACAGGTGCAGGCACTGCGGGCCTAGTGTATCTGCGGCACTGCAGCGAAGCCTGTCGGCACATCAGGGCTTTGCGCTGCCGCCGCGGTCCGGATGCGGCCCGGACGCCGCCTGGAGGCGGCCCTGCCCATCGGCGCTGTCCTCACACCACCAGCGGCGCCTCGTCCAGCGCCGCTACCTGCTCGCGCAGTTCGAGAATGCGCTCCTCCCAGTAGCGCTGCGTGCCGAACCACGGGAAGGCGGCCGGAAACGCCGGGTCGTGCCAGCGGCCCGCAATCCAGGCGGTGTAATGGAGCAGGCGCAGCGTGCGCAGCGCCTCGACCAGATGCAGCTCGCGCCGGTCGAACTCGGCGAAGTCCTCGTAGCCCGTCACCAGCGCGGCCAGCCGCGCCAGTTGCTCGTCGCGCTCGCGCCCGAGCAGCATCCAGAAGTCCTGCACCGCCGGCCCCATCCGGCTGTCGTCGAAGTCGACGAAGTGCGGGCCGCTGCGCCCCGCACCGTCGGTCCACAGCAGGTTGCCCTCATGCACGTCGCCGTGCAGGCGCAGCGCGCGCACCGCGCCGGCGCGCTCGAAGGCGCGCGCCACGCCGTCGAGCGCCTGCTGCGAGACGCCGGCATAGACCGCGCGCAGCTCGCGCGGCAGCCAGTCGCCCGCCAGCAGAAAGACGCGCGGCTCGCGGCCGAATCTGTCCTGGTCGAGCGCCGGGCGCTCGGCGTAGGGCCGGGCGGCGCCGACCGCATGGATGCGGCCGAGAAAGCGGCCGATCCACTCCAGCACGTCGGCGTCGTCGAGGTTGGGCACGCGGCCGCCCTGGCGCGGGAACACGCTGAAGGCAAAACCGGCGGCGTGGTGCAGCGTGGCGCCCCGCAGCGCCAGCGGCGGCACCGCCGGCACCTCGGCGGCGGCCAGCTCGGCAACGAAGGCGTGCTCCTCCAGGATCTGCGCGTCGCTCCAGCGCGCCGGGCGGTAGAACTTGGCCACCACGTAGCCTGGCCGCCCGTCGTCGCTTTCCACGCCGAGCTGGAACACGCGGTTCTCGTAGCTGTTGAGCGCCAGCAGGGTGCCGGTGGTGGTCAAGCCCAGCGCATCGACGCTGTTGAGCACGAGGTCCGGCGTCAGGGCGGCATAGGGAGCGGCGGCGGGCTGGTCGCGCATGGGCCATGCTAGCCCGGTTGTTTCGCCAGGTCGCCCCCGTTCATCCTGTATCTGTTCTCTGAAAGCTGCGCAGACCGCGCGTCATTGGCCGCAGCCGCTTTGGTCCGTCGGCGCCACGCGGGGGTTGGCGCGTCGCTGCTGCCAGCTTGGCGGCAGCCTCGGCGCGACCACGCGCTGCGCGCCGGCCCGGCGCGCCTCAGTCGGTGCGCAGCGCCTCCACTGGCCGCAGCCGGGCGGCCTTGCGGGCCGGGTAGAAGCCGAAGAACAGCCCGATGGCCGCCGACACGCCGAACGCCAGCAGCAAGACGCTGGGCTGCAGGCCGGTCGGCAGATCCATCGCCCGGGCCGCCAGCACGGCCGCGGTGGCACCGAGCAGCAGGCCGATCGCGCCGCCCACCAGGCAGATGGCCGCCGCCTCGGCCAGGAACTGCAGCATGATGTCGCGGCGCTTGGCGCCGATGGCCATGCGGATGCCGATCTCGCGCGTGCGCTCGGTCACGGTGACCAGCATGATGTTCATGATGCCGATCCCGCCCACCAGCAGCGAGACGGCGCCGATCGCGCCCAGCACCAGGGTGATGGCGCCGGTGATGCGCCCCATGGTGCTGATCAGCGAACTCATGTCGCCGAGGGTGAAGTCGTCGGGATCGCCCGGTGCGATGCGATGGCGCTCGCGCATCAGGTTGGCGACCTCGAAGGCGACGTCGCTGCTGACCGCACCGCGAGCCACCTGGATCATGGCGTAGGAGATCGACGCGGGCGGCAAGCTCGTGCCCAGAGCGCGCGGCACCGTGGTCAGCGGCACCAGCACCAGGTCGTCCTGGTCGTTTCCGCCGAAGGCCTTGCCCTTGACGTCCAGCACGCCAACCACCTCGAACGGCACGCCCTTCATGCGGATGAACTTGCCGATCGGATCCTCGCCGTCCGTGCCAAACAGCTGATCGACCACGGTTTGTCCAATCACGACCACCCGTGCCGCGCCGCGCACGTCCGACTCCTGCAGCGAACGGCCGACCGCCACCGTGCGGTTGTTCAGCTCCATGAACTCGGGCGTCACGCCCTGCGCGATCGCCTGCCAGTTGTTGCTGCCGAAGGTCGCCTGCGCCTGCGCGGCGATCACCGGCGCCACCCGGGCCACGCCGGGCACCTCGTGCACGGCGCGCGCATCGTCCAGCGTCAGCGTCGTGGCGCGCACGCGCACCCCGCTGGCGCTGCGCGCCCCGGGCGACAGCCACATCAGGTCGGCACCGAACGACTGCAGGTCGCTCACGACCTTCTGCTGCAGCGCCTGTCCCAGCGCCACCACCACCACTACCGCCGCCACGCCGATGATCATTCCCAGCAGCGTCAGCAGCGTGCGCAGCCGGTTGGCGCCGAGCGCGCGACGGGCCTCGAGCAGGCCGGAAGCAAGGCTCATCGGGCCCCCTCCGGCCCGCCGTCGTAGACGACGCGGCCGTCGCGGAACTTGATCAGGCGCCGCGCGTACTGCGCGATGTCCGGCTCGTGGGTGACCAGCAGGACCGTGATCCCCTGCTCTCGGTTGAGCCGCGTGAACACCTCCATGACGTCGCGCGAGGTCTGCGTGTCCAGATTGCCGGTCGGTTCGTCGGCCAGCAGCAGGAGCGGCCCGTTGACCAGCGCGCGGGCGATGGCCACGCGCTGTTGCTGGCCGCCCGAGAGCTGACTGGGTCGCCGGTCGCCGAGCGTGCCCAGGCCCGTGGCCGCCAGCATCCGCTGGGCGCGCTCGCGCCGCTCGGCCCGCGCCACCCCCGCATAGACCAGCGGCAGCATCACGTTCTCGAGCGCGGACAGGCGCGGCAGCAGGTTGAAGCCCTGGAATACGAAGCCCAGCGTGCGGTTACGCAGGTCGGCGAGTTGGTTGTGGTCCAGCGCCTCGACGTCCTGCCCGGCCAGCCGGAACTGGCCGCGGCTCGGCGCGTCCAGGCAGCCGACGATGTTCATGAAGGTACTTTTCCCGGAGCCAGACGGCCCCATCACCGCCACGAACTCACCCCGGTCGACCCGCAGGCCGACGCCGTCCAGCGCGGGCGGCGCGTCGACCGCGTTGGGGTAGATCTTCACGAGATCGACGACCTCGATCAGCGGGCTATCGGTCACGTCGGTGCTAGAACGAGACGCTCACTTCGCCGGCCTGCCGCGCCTTCATGTCGCGGATCACCAGCCGGTCGCCGGCGGCCAGCGGTCCGCCCTCGGGCGCGCCGACCGTCTCGACGATCTCGGTGAAGCGGCCGTCGCTGATGCCGGTGCGCACCGGCACCGGCGTCACCTTGCCATCGCGCAGCCGGTGCACACGGGGGCCACGGTCGGCCTTGTCCTGGGGGCCGGCCGCAGCGGCGGAGGTGGCTTTGCTGTCCTCTTGCCCCGGCTCGGTCGGCCGGAAGCGCAGCGCCGCGTTGGCGACCCGCAAGACCTGTCGGCGTTCGGCCGCCACGATCTCGACGCGCGCCGTCATGCCGGGCAGCAGCAGCCGCTCGCGGTTGTCGGCCGCAATCACGACGTTGTAGGTGACCACACCCTGCTCGTTCTTCGGATTCAGGCGGATCTGGCGGACTTTGCCATCGAAGCGCCGGTCCTGGTGCGCGTCGACCCGAAACCGCACCGGCAGGTCCTGCCGCACGTCGCCGATGTCGGCCTCCGAGACGCTGGCGTGGATCTCCATTTCGGTGAGGTCGCGTGCGATCACGAACAGGTTGGGCGTCTGGAAGCTCGCCGCCACGGTCTGGCCCACGTCGATCTTGCGATCCACCACCACGCCGTCGACCGGCGCGCGGATCACCGAGTTGGACAGATCGGTCTGCGCCCGCTCCAGTTGCGCGCGCGCCACGTCGAGCGCCGCCTGCGCGGCCTCGCGCTGCTGCACGGCGCTGTCGAGCTGCTGCTTGGCGATGAATTCCTGCTGCACCAGCGAGCGGTTGCGCTCTTCGTTGCTCAGTGCCAGCGCGAGATTGGCCTGCGCGCTGGCCACACCGGCCTGCGCCTGCTTGACGGCCGAGCGAAACAGCGCCGGCTCCATTTCGGCCAGCACCTGCCCCGCCTTGACCGGCTGGTTGAAGTCGGTGAACAGGCGCGCCACCGTTCCGGACACCTGGGTGCCCACACTCACCTGCGCGGTGGGCTGCAGCGTGCCGGTGGCCGCCACGCTGCGCGCGACGTCGGCGCGCTCGACGGTGACGGTGCGCCAGCGCTCGTCCGGGTTCGGGGGCTGGCGCAGCAAGAACCAGGCAGCGGCGGCAGCCGCGACCGCGATCAGGAGCGCAGCCAGCCAGAGGCGACGGCGGGTGAACCAGGAAAACCGCAGCATGGGTCCACGCAAGAATCGTCGAAGTTTCAGTTTACAGACGCCCGTCTCGCGATCGCCGTCGCGCGACCGCCGTCCTGCGTGCTCCATCGGCGCGCGACGCGGGGCCGCGTGCCGCCGCCAGACCTCGCGCGGGCGGCCGCAGCACGCCGGTCCGTCCCGCGGCGCTTGCGGCTGACGATAGCTAGGCGGTCGCGGCGCCCCGCAGCCTGCGGCGCAACCCGTGCCCGGCGCCGGCGCGCCGACGGCCGCCGCTGCCAGAGTCCCTGCGGCCGAGGCGCGACCGCGCGTTGTCAGAGGAGAACGAAGCCTGCAGACAACCGAGGATTGCCGATGCCGAAGTGTACGCAAGACAAGATCGACTTCGGCCGCCTGGGTCGTCGCCGCATCGAGGCGGACTTCAGCGGCGGAGACTTGAGCAGTGACGGCGGCCTGCTGCTGTTGCGCCAGGTCGATGAGCATCTGGGTTTGAGCCGCGCGGCCGCTGCCGCGATTCCCGATCCGCGCGACCCCGAGCGCATCCGCCATGGCCTGCGCCAGATGCTTGCGCAGCGCCTGTATGGCCTGTGCTGCGGCTACGAGGATCTGAACGATCACAAGGCATTGCGCGACGATTTGCTAATGCAGACGGCGGTGGGCCGCGATGAGGCCCTGGCCTCGGCGCCCACCTTCAGCCGCCTGGAGAACCGGGCCACGCGCGCGCAGGCCGTGGCGCTGCATAGGGTGCTGCTGGATCAATTCGTCGCCAGCTGCGTATTGCGGTGAAACCCGCCGTGCGCAATGCCCGCAAATGCGCCACCCAGAATGCTTCAAAGCCGCCAGTCATGGGATCCAGCCTGGACGGCGAGACCCCTTACTGCCGTTCGAGTCGACACCCACAACGACTGCAAGGCAGCGGGAGCGGTCACCCGCCGTCGAGCGTGGAATTGACGCTGACGGCCAGTTCGTGCCATTCGCGACCGGCGGCCTCAAGG
>Ga0209985_10000478_pt1 | contig 43599 bp, 59 predicted proteins | sample NOAtaG_FD_187305 | JGI IMG/M metagenome (GOLD analysis project Ga0209985, IMG submission 187305) | Freshwater lake microbial communities from Lake Erie, under a cyanobacterial bloom - NOAA_Erie_Diel6S_1000h metaG (SPAdes) (version 2) | ecosystem: Environmental > Aquatic > Freshwater > Lake ...
TGGGGCGAATGGGCTCGTTTTTCGCCTGTTTTCGGATTTCGCAATCTGAAATCTACGATTAGACTGCGAAATGGCCTACGCAAGTCCTTGAATTGACTAGCGTTGCGCCGCTTGCGCATTTGCGACATACTCAATTGATGGACAATCCCTACCCCCGCGTGCCCGGTCTAGGTGGCGCACGACCTAACGCCGGTCGCAAGAAGCGCAACCCTGACGGCTCTCTGAAAGAGGGCGGGGCGCCGCGCGACTCGGTTGACGACATGTTCGGCCTGGACGAAAGCGGCGAATCGGCCTACTCCAAGTACGAGAAGGCACGCGCCGAGAAGGAATATCACTTGGCTCGACAGGCGGCGATCAAAGCCGACTTCGAGGAAGGGCGGGTTGTTCAGCGCGCCGCGGTGCAAACTGCCTGCGCGCGTGCGTTCGCCACGATCAGCCAGAGCCTCGACGCGATCCCCGACGTGCTTGAGCGGACGCTCGGCATCTCGCCCGAGACCGCGGAAGCGGTCGGCGACATCATCGCTGCCAGCAAGGGGCAGTTGATGAAAGACCTCGAACTCGCATACCGCACCAATGTCGCAACAGCCAACGACACGTGAGGAATCCCGCGCACTGGTTGATGTGCTTCAATCGCATGAAGCCTTCAAACCGCCGCGCAAGGTAACGGTCGCTCAGTCGGCAGCCGAGACGCTGTGCTTCAAGCAACCAGGCGGCGTGCCGGGCTTGTGGAATGCCGAAGAAACGCCGTACATGATCGAGCCAATGAATATGCTCGCCTCGCGGCGTCACGAGGCGGTGTGCTTCATCGGTCCGGCGCGCACCGGCAAGACCGCTGGTTTGTTGCTCGGTTGGATGGCACACGGGGTTTCATCCGACCCTGGCGACATGCTTATGATTCAAATGAGTCAAGAGAAAGCCCGAGAGTTTTCGCGGGTTGAGATTGACCGCGCGATTCGCAACTCGCCGCGCTTGAACGAACTTATGGGCGGGTCGCAAGACGACAACATCCACGATAAAACGTTCAGGCATGGCATGTGGCTGCGCATCGCATGGCCTACTGCGTCGAACGTATCGGGTTCGACCTACCGTTACGTGGCGATCACTGACATCGACCGAATGCAGAACGCCGAAAACGTGGACGGCGAGGGTCCGCTTTTTTCGCTCGCGCTAAAGCGCACGCAGACCTACTTGAGCCGCGGCATGTGCCTTGTCGAGTCGAGTCCCGGCAAGGAACTGATCGACCCCCACTGGCAGCCGCGCACTTTGCACGAAGCGCCGCCAGCACCTGGCATTCTCTCGATCTACAACCGCAGTGACCGTCGCCGGTTCTACTGGCAGTGCCCCGACTGCAGCGAATACTTTGAAGCCGCCCCTGGCCTATCGTTGTTCGGCCTGCCGGCAGAGGACACGCTGTTGGAGATCGTGCGCGAAGCTGACCTTGAGGAAATCGCGGTCGAACACAATCGCGTCGTGTGTCCGCACTGCAAGGGAAAGATCGGGCCGCGCGCCAAGTTCGATTTGAACAAAGCCGGCCGCTGGTTGCAAGATGGCTTGACGCTCACCAAAAGCGGACAGGTTGTCGGCAAGGCGCACCAGAGCACGATTGCCGGTTACTGGATGGGCGGTGCAGCCGCTGCTTACCAGTCTTGGCGTTCAATCATCCTGCGCTACCTGCAAGGGCTTCGTGACTACGTTCTCACGAACTCTGAGGAAGCGATAAAAACGACGACCAACACTGACCAGGGCATGCCGTACCTGTCGCGCCATTTGCGCGAAGCTGCCGCCGCGGCGCGCGATCCCTCATCGCGGCGTGACAAGAGTCTTGACCGCTACGTTGTACCAGATGCCGCGCGCTTCCTCGTCGCCAGCATTGACGTGCAGGGCGGCGTGGGCTCGCGCTTCGTCGTGCAGGTTCACGCCATTGGGCCACACCGCGAGAAGTGGCTCGTTGATCGCTACGCCATCACCGAGTCGGCGCGCGAAGGGCTTGGCGGCCCGGCGCCGATCGACCCTACAGGCTACGCCGAGGATTGGGACTTGATTACAGAGCGCGTGGTGCGCTCGACGTACAAGACCAAGCACGAGAACGTCGAGATGCGAATCAGGCTCACCGTGGTTGATACGGGCGGTGAAGACGGTGTGACCGAACGCGCCTATGCGTGGTATCGCCGCGTTCGAGCGCAGGGCATCGGAATGCGCGTGATGCTCATCAAGGGTCAAGACAGCAAGAAGTTTGCGAGCAACACGCCGTTCATCAAAGAGTCGCTTGTGGGTGGCCGCAACCCGAAGGAAAAAGGCGACATCCCTCTTTATCTTCTGAACAGCGACCGCTTGAAAGATGTCATTGCCGCCGGCTTGAAGCGCCCGACCCCTGGTCCCGGTTACGTTCACATCCCCGCGTGGCTACCGCCGTCGTTTCTCGACGAATTGAATTCCGAGGTCCGCAATTCTGACGGCACCTGGTCGCAGATACGCAAGCGCAACGAGGCGTTCGACCTACTTGCCTACTGCGAAGCCGGCTGCCTGCGTCTCGGCGTTGACAAGATCGACTGGAACAGTGCGCCCGAGTGGGCGCGTACCATCACAGAGAACAGCGACAAGATCATGCGCGAGGACCGCAGGGAGATGCAGGCCAACACGATCATCGCGCAGCCTGCGGCAGAGCGACCTACGCCTGAGTCTGCGCCTGCGTCGCGCACGAGCACGGGCACGCGCCGCTCTCGCGGGTCGTCATATCTTTCCTGATTGGTAAGCGTCGTAGGCCACGTCGGCGGCCTTGCGCACGCCGGCTGAGACGTTGCCGTCTCCGAGCACTCGCAGCTTGCGTAGTGTCATCTTGTCAAGCGTCAGTCCGATGCGCGCCATCGCCTCGGCGTCAATCATCGGCTTGCGCCCTCGCTTCGTCTTTGGCTCATTTTTCATAGGCTAAATGATATGCCGCTAATTCAATGAAAGTGCGCAGCGAAATTTAACCGACTCTGTGTTTGCGTGTTCCGCTTGCATAATTCGGTCGCACTGAATTGGTGGAACCTTTATGGCCGTCTCGCAAGCAGACCTCGACGCATTGAACGCCGCGATTGCATCCGGAGAGCGCCAAGTCACGATCGGATCGCAAAGCGTCACCTACCGCTCGATTGACGATCTCATCAAGGCGCGCGACGACATCCAGCGTCAGATCGACGCGCAGAGCGGCACCACACGCGCTCGGCAGACTCGTCTCTACTACGCAGGGCGGGGGTACGAGTAATGCCCGCTCGCCGCAAGCCAACAGTGGCCGCCAAAACCAAGGCGGCGCCTCGCGCCAAGCCGAGCAAGAATCTAGGCACGCTCGTCAACAAGTACGACGCGGCCGGCATGGGTCGCCGCATGAAGGGCTGGAACCCTCCGACCAGCGGCCCGAACAAGGCGCTAATAGGTCTACAAACGATACGCAATCGTACGCGCGATGTTGTGCGCAACGATTGGGCTGGTGCGGCTGGCGAGCAACGTTGGACGACCAACCTCATCGGCGTAGGTATCACGCCGCGTTTTGACAAGATCGCCAGCGAGAGCGCGAAGGCGCGATATACCAAGCTGCGCACTGATTGGGGCAAGGTCTGCGATGCTGACGGCGTTCTCAACGAGTTCGGCCAGCAGACGCTCGCAACGCGCTGCTTCATTCGTGACGGCGAGATTTTCGGTCGCCTGCGCTATCGACGCAGCAACTCCGGGCTTATCGTCCCTTTACAGATTCAGTTGCTTGAGAGCGAATACTGCCCGCTGCTCGATGCAGACACGTGGCCGTTCCTGCCCATTGGGCATCGCATTCGCAGCGGTGTCGAGTTAAACCGTGTCGGCATGCGCGTGGCGTACTGGTTCTACCGCGAGCACCCCGGCGACAATGTTGGATCGGCGTCGATCTCGACTGATAGGCTCGTGCGCGTACCTGCGGACGAAGTGATGCACGTGTTCGAGCCCAAGCGAGCGGGTCAGTTGCGGGGTGTGCCCGACTTTGCGTCAATTATCACCAAGCTGCGCAACGTTGCTGACTTCGACGACGCTGTGCTTGAGCGTCAGAAAATTGCCAACTTGTTCACGATGTTCATCACATCGCAGATTGGCAATGGCTCGGGCGCTGACGTGGACCCGCTCACTGGCCTACCGATCAAGACCGACATGGACGGCCCGATAGCCGGGCTTGAGCCTGGCACGTCGCACCAGTTGCTTGCCGGCGAGGACGTGAAGTTCGCCAATCCTCCCGAGGCCGGCACGACCTATTACGAGTACATGCGGACGCAGAACATGGCGACCGCGGCAGGCCAAGGTCTGCCATACGAATTGATGTCGGGGGACATCAAGGAAATCAGCGACCGCACCCTGCGCGTCATCATCAATGAGTTCCGTCGCTACTGCGAGCAGCGGCAGTGGCAAGTCATCATTCCGATGTGGTGCCAGAAGGTCAATGACGCATGGGTTAATGCGGGCATCTTGTCCGGTCAGATCGCAGCTTCGGATGCCGACGCTTTGATGAACGTAAAGTGGGCGCCGCACGGGTGGGCGTACATCCATCCGGTGCAGGACGTGCAAGCCAAGCAGACAGAGGTTGAGGCTGGCTTCCGTTCGCGCAGTAGCGTCATCGGCGAGCGTGGCGACGATCCTGAGACTGTGGACAAGGAGCGCAAGGCGGACCAGGAGCGGGAGAAAAAGTTGGGCATCGAGGCGATGCAACCCGCTCCTGGTCAGGGCGGTGAGCCCGGCGCCGATGGCGACAACATCGCTCCCGGCGAGTATCCGCGCAACGAGATCAACACGCTCATTGCAAGCGTCGGCAAGCTCGAAAGCGTCGTGGCTGCCCGTGCGAACGAGCCTCGCCCCGAGCCCGTGGTCGTCAAGATCGACAACCACGTCCAGCCGCCGCCCGTCACCGTCAACACCACGGTCGAGCCTGCAGCCGTGAGCCCGACGCCGATCGTGGTCGAGAACAAGGTGGACGTGCCTGCATCGGTCGTCAACGTGGACGTGCCTGCGCCTGTCGTGAACGTGGCGGCGCCGAACGTCGAGATCACCAACGAAGTCCCTGCCCCGGAAGTCACTGTGAATCTGCCGGACCGCAAGACAACCTCCGAGATCACGCGGGACCGCAACGGTAACATCATCAACGTGACTCAGACCGAAACCACTTTGCAGTAGTCCTTACCTAGCGAGGAAAAAATGTCAAAAGTTGTTCCCGATGCCTTTATTGACGGCGGCCTGACGCTCGACACGTTGCTGAATCAGGTTCTTGTGTGTGCCGGTCAGCCGACCAGCTACGCCGACGCGGCTACTCGTGCGCTCGCCACGGCGAGCATGAGCGCGCCGACGCTCGGTGCGGGCTCGCCTGACGGCCGACAGTCAAACTTTCCGGCCGTCAACAACATCATCATCTCGACGAGCGGCACCGCGGATCACATCTGCTACCGCGACACGGTGAACTCGCGCTACATCGTCACGACTTGCGCCTCGACCGCCCTGGTCGCAAACGGCAGCAACACCGTGAGCGTTGGCTCGACGACCCGTCGCGTCGGCGCCGCAATCTGATCGGAGAACCAAGAATGAAAACGATCAAACTGAATTCGGTCTACATGCACCAAGGCCAGAAAATGTCGCCCAAGCTGGTTTACAGCGTGGATGACGCTGTTGCTGACGGCCTTGTTGGACTTGGCCTTGCCGAGCCAACGCTCACGGCCCAAGCAGACCTCACGCTTGACGGTTTGACTTGGGAGAGCGGCACGGCGCTCTACGCGGCTCCTATCCTGCCGAAAGTGTTGGCGCATCTGGAAGACTGACATAGGAGAGCGCCATGAAAGCAGCCATCGAGCAACTGTTTAACGGCACGCTGCCGGTAACGACTTTGCCAAGCTACAACCCCGACAACATCAACGTCGGGAGTTTGCTCGGGCAGTTTAATCTTGGCGCAAACCCGGAAGATCGGTTTGTCGGGCCGCGGCCGGCTGTGACTATCCGGCCAATCGAAACTTCGGCCGCAATTCCGGCCACTGCTGTTCACCCGATGCAGATCGCCCCGGACTTGTTCTGGGTGTTTGCTGCAGACGGTGCCACTGCAAGTTCGACGCGCCGAATCCAGTTGTTCACGTATGTGCCGAGCACAAACGTCGCCACGTTCAACGGTTTCGTGACTCTGACGATGGCAGCGGCGAACAACCACACAATTCGCGGTCTGCGAATGGCTCGTGATCTCCACACGGCGGGCACTGTCACGGTCAGCGGCACTGCGGTTACGGGAACCGGCACGACTTGGTTGACGGATCGCGTTGCTGTCGGCTCAAGAATCGGCTTTGGGTCAACTGATCCGGCGGCGATAACAACGTGGTACGAGATCAGTGCGGTTGGCACGAACGGCTCGATCACGCTGACCGGCTCGGCTGGAACGATCGCTAGCGCGACCGCGTATGTGATCGAGGAACTGCGCGCAGTTCTCACTACGACCAATTCGGTCGCAACCAATGGCGGCTTGTTCGTCGCCAAAGGTCTGCGTATTGAGAACTTCATTCTTGGCGGCACGACAATTTCGGCTGCGACTACGGTGGACAACATCCGTGCGGTCTACTGGCTGCGCGATGCTGCAACCGTAACTAACACCGTAGCAGCCGGTCTAGCAATCGTTCCGCGCACGTCGTTTCAGCAGCATGACGTTTATGTGCTCGATGGTGCGGCTACGACTGCGCGTGTTTTTCGTTACAACATTCGTGCAGCGCTTACTCTGACGGCAGGTGCCGCAACCTTGACCGCTGGCACCGACTTGACTGTCACGGGTACGCAGACCGTCACCGGGAACATCTCGCAGAACAACAACGGCCGAGTGTGGACAGCGAATCACGGCCCTGGGGCCGGTGTTGCATGCCTCTACTTCGTCACTGCTACGCGAGTCTGTCGAGCACCGCTCTCGGGTATCACGGCTGGCTCGACGACGTTTGTTGCTGACAGCATGCTTGAAGTGCCGCCCGGTGGGACAAACACTTTCACTGCAACGGCAACAATGGCAGCATTTGACGGAGCAGACTCTTTTGACCGTATTGTTGTCGCAACCAGTAGTGGTCGTATCTATACGACGCAGTATCGGACAGATTCCGGGCAGTTTGAAGGAATCGGGAATATTGCTGTAACGCAGACCGACCAAGCCTCGGCAAGCGCAGGATCGTTCCCCTTCCTACACGCACCGGCTTCGACGGTGACGCCCTTTGTTTGGACGGAAGCGGGGTATCTGTTCTATGTGCTGGCTGGCACCACTAATGTCAGCAACTTCCTTTACATTCTGCCGCTCGGAGCGGATTGGAACTATGCGGCGACGACGGCTCAGCGCGTCATCTTCCCGCGCATGAATCTCGGGCAAGCCGCGCAGCGTTTTTATCGGGTGCTCGTAAACGCCGCAGGCAACTTGGGTAGCAGCGCATTCGGCAAAGTCTGCGCGGGTTTCCGCGTCTACGTCCGAACCGCTGGAATCAATGACAACTCAGGCGCGTGGACACTGGTTCCGGCGAACGGCGATCTCTCGGGCCTCGGCTCGGTCAGTGAAGTGCAGTTTATGGCCGAGTTTCAATTGCTGACAGACATTATGGTGCCCGCTCGCGTGATGAACATGGCACTGGTCTACGAGACCCCTGATCCCCTGCCGTCGCAGTACCGCTGGAACTTCGGCGACTTCAACACAAGTAACGGAACCTTCGCATGGGTTCAGAGCACGCCGTTTGGCGGCACTCTTGGGACTCATACCATCAACATCTTACGGGCGGATACCAACGCACTCGTGCTTACGCAGTCGAGCAGCAGCACGACCAACGGCACATTCGAGTTCTGGAATGGCTCAGCATGGGCGGCGGGTCTCGGCTTCGACGTGATCGGCACTCGCCGTCGCTTCGTGCCTACTGGTTCGCTCCCTGGCGGTGTGCCGCTTTACGCGACGATCAGCGTAGGCTAGCGCCATGCTCGAAGCTGGCGGCGCAAGTGCGCAGCTAACGCGCGACACGGGAACCCCCAACGCAGTCCAAGGGCAACAAGCCTTTGGTTCTGCGTTGCAGGGGGCAAACCTGCTTGTAGGTTTGCCGACGACCGTCGTTGTGCAGGCTGGAAACGAGGCAGCGCAGTTCAATCAAACGATAGCGGGCACATCGCTATCGCCGAACGCGCTCGCGCACGCGCAAGTCTTCGCGGCGACGACGGCAAGTGGAAGTCGGAATGTCGATCCGAATGCGCTAAGCCACGCGCACACCCTAGCAGCATCGAGTGTCGGCGCATCGGGGGCACTGTCTACTGCGTCGCTCGCGCATGTGCAAACGCTGTCGGTCCCGAGCGCAAGCAGCCAACAAGTCGTCGCCTCAAACACGCTCACGCACACGCACACCATCGCTGTTCCTGCGGTAAACACCGGGCGGTCGCTGGTGTCCGATACCCTGACGCACGCGCACACGATCGAGTTGCCGAGTTTTACCGCTGCTCAGCAGATCGCAGCAGCGAGCCTCGGGCACAGCCACGAGATCGCGCAACCGGCCGTCAACACGCCGCGCACCCTAGCCCCTGCGAGCGTGGCGCACGCGCATATCCAAGAGATTCCGCTGCTACCGCAAGGCTGGCCGGTTTCGCCAGTGTCAGTGACGCACGGCCAGAGTTTCGACGCGGCTGCACTGGTTTACAAGCTGACTATTGATCCTGACGCGATCTATCACGAGCAGTTGATCGGCCTTCCAAATCTGACTCGCGGCTCGACGCTCGGGCTCACGCCTGAACAGGTTTGGGAGTACGAGATCGTGCCGGGCGTCAGCGCAGCGAAAATGTTGCGCGAGCTTTGGCTCATGCACGGCCTGGACAGCAACAACCCGCTGCACGTTGCACAAACGAGCCGTCAGGTTGCCGACATTGCACAGACGATCAGTGAGCAATCTGGCACTGTGACTATCACGAGGCAGTGATGTTGAACTCGCGCGCTATCGCTGTGCAAGGCGTGGGTTTCGGCCCACGTCTGCTTGCGGTTCAGGGGTTCTCCGCTATTCGGGCAGTGGAGCCGCCAGTTGACATCGTTCCCTACAGCAGCGGTCGGTTGGTGCGACCGGACGCGAAGCGTAAGCGCCGCGATCAAGACGATGATGTGCTGCTGTTCATGCTGCATTAACGAAATCGGAACGTACAGGCGCTCGCGCCTTTCGCGGCAATAATTGCAGAATGCGGTCACGATATGAAAGATGAAGCAATGACTCACGACGACAAGGTTGCATGGTTGAAACTGATCGGCGTATGGATTGCGGCGCTCGGCTCGTTTATCACCTTGCAGCACCTTCTTATGTTTGCAACTCTGATTTACACGCTGCTGCAGGTGTACGTCCTTGTGCGCGACAAGATCATCAAGAAGCGTGAAAACAAAGAGCAGCGGGAATAACTGCATACGAAATTCGACCGGACACTAAACCGCAACACTATCCGATAAGATTCCACGCTATGAAAACTTGGTTCACTATCAAAGCGCTTGCCGATGACTCGGCCGAAATCTCGATTTTTGATGAAATCGGGTTTTGGGGCGTCACCGCCAAAGACTTTATCAACGAGTTCCGCAAGGTGAGTGCGCAGAAGGTCACTGTGCTCATCAACTCGCCTGGCGGATCGGTATTCGACGGCCTGGCGATTTACAACGTGCTGCGGCAAAGCAAGGCTGACATCACGGTGCGCGTCATGGGTGTGGCTGCGAGCGCAGCTTCGTTCATCGCAATGGCCGGCAAGAAGATCGTCATGCCGAAAAACTCGTTTATGATGGTTCACAACCCGATGGGTGTTGCCATCGGAAATGCTGACGAGATGCGCGAGTGGGCCGATACCCTCGACAAGATCGCAGCATCGCTGGTTGGCATTTACACGGCGCGCACCGGCAAGAGTGAAGACGAGATCAAGGCACTGCTTGACGCCGAGACGTGGATGACGGCGGATGAAGCGGTCGAACTCGGTTTTGCCGATGAGGTTGAGCCCGAGATGCGGATGACCGCGCTGTTCGAGACTGAGCGTCTGCCCGAGAACATCCGTGCTGCGTTCGTACCGGCCGAGCCTGCGTCGCAGTCTGTGCAAGAGCCTTCGGCCACGCTCGCCGAGCAGATCGAAGTGCTTGCCAAAGCCGCAGGCTTTTCCGACTACGCACCAGTCTTCGCGGTGAACGCTGTCAGCATCGAGGACGCAAAGAAGTCCATTGATGCGGCGCGCGAGATTCGCTCGCTGTGCTGCGTCGCCAAGATGGCAGACAAAGCCGATGGTTTCATCCGTGCGCGCAAGTCTGTCAACGATGTGCGCGAATCGTTGCTGACTGCGATGGCCGAGCGCGACGAGAACACGCACACCGATACTGCTGCACGCAACCCGTCTTCGCCCGCACCAATAACGCAGCCTGCGGCGCTGAATGTCACCGACGTTTGGGCTGCGCGTCGCAAACTCAAAGGCAATTAGGAGATTAGGTCATGTCCACTCGGTTTGAAGGCAAATACGCTGCGGAATTTCTGCTGTCGGAAGGTAACGGTTCAATTAGCCGCGAGCAAGTTGTAATCGCTGCCGCTGCTCCTGCGATGGTCGCTGGCACGGTGCTTGGGCGTATCACTGCCAGCGGGAAATTCACTGCGTACAACAACGCAAACTCAGACGGCACTCAGACTGCGGTCGGTGTGCTCTACGAGGCTGTTCCCGATTCAACGTCCGATCAGAAAGCGGTTGCCATCGTGCGCTATGCCGAAGTGCAGCAGCTTGAGTTGACCGGCTACGACGCCGCAGCCAAGCCGGAACTTGAAGCCCTCGGCATCATCGTTCGCTAATCACCGACACAGGACTAGGAGTAAAGGACATGCCTACTCTCGACATCTTCACCAACGACGCCTTTAGTCTGCAGTCGATGACCAGGGCGATCAACGAGTCGCCGTATCAGCCGATGCTGATCGGCTCGCTCGGCCTTTTCAGCGAAGAAGGGATCACCACGACCAGTCTGTCGATCGAGATGAAGGGTACGACCCTGACCCTGATCCCGGCTGCCGCTCGCGGTGCTCCCGGTCGCGTTGAGCGCAACGACAAGGCTCGCCTGATCCCGATCAACACTGTGCATCTGCCGCAGCGCACCTCGGTGATCGCCGACGAAGTGCAGAACTTGCGTGCTTTCGGCACCGAGAACGAAACCGAGACGGTGCAGAACCTTGTGAACCGCAAACTCGGCAAGCTGCGTCGCAACCTAGACGTTACGATTGAGTGGCAGCGCATTGGCGCCCTCAAGGGTCAAGTGCTTGACGCGGACGGCGCGGTGCTGCTGGATATGTTCAGCACGTTCAACGTGACGCAGCAGATCCGGCAAATGCTTCTCGGGACCGACTCGACCAAGGTCAAGAGCCTGATCGTGCAAGCGCAGCGTCAGTCCGAGGATGCGCTTGGTGGCGTGATGCACCGCGGTTTCGTCGCGCTGTGCGGCAAGAACTTCTTCGACTCCCTAGTCGGTCATCCGGCAGTCGAGAAGGCTTACGACCGCTGGCTCGATGGCGCCTTCCTGCGCGACATCCAGCGTTCGCAGGAAGGCGGCTCGCCCGGCTTCCAGTTCTGCGGCGTGTCCTGGCACGAGTACAGGGGCCAGGTCTCGGGGCAGAACTTCGTCGGCGACGATGACGCTTTTCTGATCCCGCAGGGAGTACCGGATATGTTCGTGACGAACTACGCGCCGGCCGACTACATGGAGACGGTCAACACCATCGGCCTGCCGTACTACGCCAAGCAGGAAATGATGCGGATGAACAAGGGCGTCGAGATCGAAGCGCAGTCCAACCCGATCTCGATCTGCACTCGTCCGAACGCCATCGTGCGCCTGCTGCGCAACACCTAACCGTGGTGAACCCGATCCTGAGTCGGGCCGCAGAACGCATCCTCGCTCGCATGGGCGAGGATGCGTTTTTGCGTGGCACCCTCGAAACGATTGTCAACATCCAGCAGGATGTCGAGATGACCGACGCCGAGGGCAACGTGGCCTACATCCGCCACCTTGCGCGCATACCGTCTAAGCACGCGCCGCAAAAGGGCGACACGCTGGCCGTTGGCGCCGACAACTACGTGCTCGATGCGCGAGTTGACGACGACGGCTATTTCGCCAGGTACGTTCTGCGCAAGGTCTGATCGTGGCGTTTGCAGTCGTCATCAACACCCTGGACGTGGGGCGCGTAGCACAGCGACTCGGACAAATCAACGCTGCTGACATCAACCGCGTCTCGCTGAGAGCCGTCAACCTCGTCAGCGAGCGGGCGTACAAGGACTCGCTGACGCGCATGACCAAGCGCATCAACTGGTCCCGCGCGTACCTTGAAGAACGGATGCAGTTCATTGCTGCCAACGACGAGCGCAAACCGCAGGCGAAGATCGTTGCGTTCCGCGGCGGATCGGGCAGCAAGAAGTCAGCACTGCGGCCGTCGAACATTCGCCAGTTCGCGCCGCGGCAGGTTTCGGTGCCGGTGCGCTTCGACAACAGTCTAGCCAAAGGCCCGACCTGGATTACCAAGGACGGGCGTCGCGCCGCGCAAATGCTGCGCAACCCTCGCCGCAAAGACAAGCGCCTTCCATTCATTCTGCGCACGGGCTCAACCTTCCGCGAAATCCCGGTCGGCAAGAAGCAGGCAGGCATTAGTTTCGAGTTCATCAAGGGCCGCCGCGTCGTGATCCCGTATGCCTTCTTTGGCGATACGAAGAAGGCTCCAGGTGTTCTTGTCATGCAGCGCGAAAATACCGACCGCAAAGGCAAAGGAAAAATGAAGGCAATGTACCGCCTTCAAGCATGGTCGGTGTTTCGGAAAACCGCCGCCGTCATCCTGCCGATGGTTCGGCGCGACTTGGAGCAGACGGTCGGCGACAACGTTGTTCGTGAAATCAATAAAAGGCTCACCGTATGAGCAAAGCCAGCATGCTCGCGCAGAAAGTGTCGGATCGAGTCGGCACGATCTCCATCGCCAACGGATACAACACCGACATCGGTCTGCGCGTGTTCCGTGGTCGGATCAACTTGGTGCCGGAAGAACTGCCGTGCATCGTCATCGTTGAAGGCGAGGATGACGTGCAGGCCACCAAGGGCACCGAGGCGAAAGTGCGCCAGGCATATCAAATCGAGGGGCATGACGAGTGTGATCCCATGAACCCGAACGACAAGGCGCACTTGATCCTTGCCGACTTGAAGAAGGCGATCTTTGGTGTTGACCCTTCATTCGACGGCGCGGTGCGCCCAAGCGAGCTTGAGTACGCTGGTCGTCAGATCGGCGTGCGCGAGGACGGCACGGCGTTTGTGTCGGGATCAATTGCCATTCGCATCACCTTTGTCGAGAACCTAGCCGAGCCGTAACGAAATTGGACCGGACAGCGTTTTACTCGCGTCACCCTTAAACTCATTCCTGTTTTTGGAGAACCACTATGACATCTCGCGCATTCCTGGGCGCTGGCGATCTCTACATCGCGCGCTTCGTCAACGGCGTCTTCGAGGACTACAGCGGTCCTTACGAGTGCGACCAGTTTGAGATCAAACCGAACGTTGACCTCAAGGAAAAGACTTCTCGCGGCCGCAACACCTACGGCCAGGTGATCGAGTCGGTGGCTGTGCCGCAGCCGGCCGACCTGACCATCGCGCTGTCCGAGGTCAACAAAGAGTCGCTGGCGATTGCGCTGCTTGGCACGACCGCGGCTCTGAGCCAGACTGCCGGCACGCTGACCAACGAGCGCATCCGCGTCAAGGTGGACAAGTGGGTGGCGCTGTCGCGCGCAAACCTGACCGGCGCGATCACCGTGGCCGGCGACGCGGCCAGCGTGACGGGCGCGATCAGCGGCACGACCCTGACCGTCTCGGCTTTGTCCTCGGGCTCGCTGCATGTTGGTCAGACGATCACCGGCGCGGGTGTGACCGCTGGCACCACGATCACGGCGCTTGGCACCGGCACGGGCGGCACGGGCACTTACACCGTGAGCGCGTCGCAGACCGTTGCGAGCACGTCGATCACGGCGTCTGGTCCGAACTACGTCGAGGGCGTGGACTACCTGCTGAACAAGCAACTCGGTTGGGTCAAGGAACTGGCCGGTGGCGCCATTGCCAACGACCAGTTCGTGCGCGTGAGCGGTGCGTTCAGCGCGATCACCGGCACCGAAGTGCGAGGCATCACCGACGCGCAACTGCGCGCCCGGTTCCGCCTAGACGGCAAGAACTTCGCCGACAACCAGCCGGTGATCGTGACGGTGTTCGAGGCGGTTATCGCCGCTGACTCGGCGTTCAACTTCCTGGCCGACGACTTCGCGTCGATCACCCTGCCGGGCCGCATGAAGACGCCGGTCGGCTTCAACGAGCCGTTCACCGTGCATCTGCGCGACGCCTAATCATCGGTTGACGGGGGCCGGCTCGGGGCGTCGGGGTTAAAACCCTGACGCCCCGTTTTTATTTTGGTGAATGAGCGATGGCGACTGAAAACTCGCGCGACATCGAGCTTCGGATTGCAGCGACCACGAGCGGGTCGGAGCAAGTCAAGAAACTCGCTTCTGAACTCGATCAACTGTCGAAAGAAGGTGGCGAAGCCACGCCGGAATTTGTGCGGCTTGGGCAAGCCCTGGACCGCGTTGCCGAGCAGGGTGATGCGGTCGCTGCGCTGAACGCCATTGAGGAACAGGTTACAAAGACCAGCGCGTCATTTGCTCAGGCGCGGACCAATGTCGAGCAACTACAGACATCATTCAATGAGCAGCGCACGGTTGTCGAGGGATTCCGCGCTGCCCAAGTCGCTGCACAGCAGGCCGTCAACACTACTGCTGTCCGCCTGCGCGAGCAAGAAGCTGCGCTAAACCTACTGCGAGCGGAGTACCAAGGCGCCGAGCGCAACACTGACTCCTACCGCGCCAAGAACCGCGAATTGCAGCGGAGCATTGCGGAACTTGAAAACACCCTAGCCGAGCAGAAGGCAACGCTCAAGTCTGCCAACGGCGATTTGCGTGAGAACGAATCCGCGCTGACCAAAGCCGAGAATGCGTACAACCGCGCATCGACGGCTGCGCAGCGTCTTGAGCGAACCCTAGCCGGGCAGAACTCCAAACTGGCTGAGTCGCGCGCCGAACTTGAGCGGCTTGGCGTGTCAGCGTCCACGTCGGCCGAAGCCCAGCGGCGAGTCGAAGCATCGCTCACGTCGCTGCGCCAGGAAGTCGGGCAAGCCAAACTCGCCGTCGAGGGATACAACCTCGTCATTGAAGAAGCAGCACGCGAGGAACGCGAATGGGCGCAGCAGAAAGCCGCGGCTGAGAAGGCCGCTGAATACCGCAAGCTGCAAGAGGCTCGCAACTACGTTAATTTATGGACGAAGGCGCTGAACGAAGCCGAAGTAGCGGAGCGGCAGGTTGCAGATGAAGCACGCCGCACGGCGGCTGCGCAGAAAACTCTCAACGACGCTTTTGGTGTAGCCGGCGTTCGATCTGCAGAAGCCATCAAGGCTGAGATCAACGAGCTTGTCCGCTCGATGGTCACGCTCAAGAACAACACGAACGTCACCGCCCAAGAGTTTGATCGAGCGTTTGCCAATGCTCAAGTGCGCTTTCGTGATTTAAACGACGAACTTGCGAAAACGCCCGAACAGATTGGAAAGACTGGTGCAGCGACGCGAGTTGTGTCGCAGGCATTCGGTCAACTAGCGGCGATCTACGGTGGATTTGAACTCGCAAGCCGGTTCGTTGAGGCGAACGTCCAGATTGAGACGTTGCGCCGCTCGCTCGCGCTTGTCACTGGTAGCACCGAGCAGGCTGCCAGGCAGATCGAGATTCTGCGCGAAGTATCGAACAACGCGGGCGTTGCGATCGGGGCGATCAGCCAGTCCTACGTCAAGTTCCAGGCTGCGCTCAACGGCGCCAACGTGCCGCTTGAAACGACAGAAAGCCTGTTTCGTGCCGTTATAAATGCCTCGGGGCAGCTTGGTCTGTCATCGCAGCGGACGGGTTTGATCCTCGACGCCCTGGCCCAAACTGCGAGCAAGGGCGTCGTATCGCTCGAAGAACTGCGTCAGCAGTTGGGCGACTCGTTGCCCGGCGCTCTTGAACTAACGGCGCGAGGGCTTGGCCTTAGCACGTCGGAATTGATCCGTCTGGTAGAAACCGGTCAATTACTATCCGATGACTTTCTGCCGGCGCTTCGCAAATCGCTGGTCGAGACTTATGGAGACGGAACAAAGTCTGTACAGGGCTTTCAAGCGGCGTGGAACCGCCTCAAGAACACACTCACTGAGACTGCACAATTTATTGGGGACAGCGGTGTTGTCCGCGCTCTTACGGTCACTATCGAACAAGCTGCAATTGCTGTTCGCGGCGTTACCACTGCGTTTGAGTTTCTTGGCGTCGCCGCTGGCAAGACGCTCGGGTTCATTGCCACATTCGACTTCAAGAACCCGATTGAGTCTGTGCGTCGGTTCGGCAAAGAGATCAGCACCGCTTACACCGAGTTGAATGATCGGCTGTTGAAAACAAATCAGTCGATCGCTCAAAGCAGCCAAGCAGCAATTGATGGACAGGGGCAGATCGGCAACGCTGCCAAGGAAACCGGCCAGATCGCGCAGAACGCCGCTGGCTCGTTCAATGCGCTCTCGACATCACAGCAGCAAACAAGTCTTTCTGCCGAGGAAGTCACAAACGAGATTGAACGACTAAAAAACAGTGCAGAGGCTTTACGCGGACAAGTCGATCTTTCATCGGTGTCTTGGCAGAAGTTGCTTGTTGAACTTGGCAAGGTTAGTGAGAGTTACGAGAATCAAGTGACCGTCAGCGAGAAGGTCGCTGCGGCGAAGAAGATTGAAGGCGAGTCGCGCGTGCAACTCGTGCAACTCGCAGGAGACGAAGCCGCTACACTGGACGCCGTTGCGCAGGCTGCCAATTCCGAAGCCGCTGCTCTCGCAAACGTGTCGGCAAAACGCGATGCCGAGATCGCAAAACTGCAGGAGTACCGAGCCGCGCTGATTGAAGAAGCCGCGCGTTTGGGCGACTCTACGGGCACGCGAAAGAAGGTGATCGAGGACATCACTCGCACGATCGATGTCAGGACCGCCGAGGCTCAAAAAGCCCGCGAGTCGGCCGAAGCGAGCCGCGTGGATGCCGAGCAAAAAGCCCTGGCCGTCAAGGTCTACGCCGACAACTCGGCCGCGCTGAACACATTGCGCGACGCTTACCTGCAGACGGCCAAGAATCTTCAACTCGTCATTCAGTTGGAGAAGGAAGGGCTTGCGTCAAAGGCCGATGTCAACGCCGCGACTGAGCGCGCCGCCATTGCCGAGGCGCTATACCGCGATGCTGTCAACGACTCGGCTGCTGCAATCGAGCGTCGCAGACAGGCGTTGTCCGCTGGTCTGAGTGTGCAGGAAGCCAAACTCAGGCTTGAGCAGCAAGAAATTCAGACGAGCATCGAGTATGCCAAGCGCCGCGGCGACGAGCAAGCGGTGATCGAACTGACCATTCGCCAGAAGCGGCTTGAGATCGAGATAATCGAGGCGAAGATCAAGGTGCAGATCGAGGAAGTGCGTCTTGAGCAGCAGAAACTTGAGATTGAGCGCGCGGCGCTTGACCAGTCTGATCCGCTCTACAAGCAGAAGAAGCAGGAACTCGACATCCGCATTCAACTGCTTGAAGTCAAGCGCCTTGAGACTGCGGCCACTGAGCAGCAGATCGAGCGCATCCGCCTTGAGATTCAGGCATTGCGCGATCGGGCAAACGCGAGCAGTGACACCGCGAACGGGTTCGTGAACGACCGCGAGCGCGAGGCAACGGCCTTGGACCGGGTTGCCGAAGCCTCTACCCGCGCGGCCGACGCCGAGCGCCGCCGTCGTGATGTTGACGCCGATGGCTTTTCGACCGACCGCTCCGGCAACCGGATCGGCGCTGCCGGCGAGACGTTCCTGTCGCTGTTCAATCAAGCGCGCAGCGCCGGCCTGGATGACGCTACGGCGCAGAGCGTCGCAGATCAGTTCACCGACTCGCAGGGCAATGTCCCGTTCTTTGACAACCCCGGCCAGTTGCGATTCGGCGGCCAGGGCTCGACGCTATCGCAGGCATTCTCCAACGCGATTACGCAGGCGATCCGCAACAGGATCAATCAGGCTACCGGGGGCGGGCAGCAGGGCGTGTTTCCGGGCCAAGGCGCCAGCCAGTCGATCCGGGTGGACATCAACCTCAACGGGCAGCGCACAAGCGTCAACGTCGCCTCGCAGTCGGATGCGACGGCTTTACAGAATCTCCTACGCCAACTTCAACAGGCGGCACAACGCAGCGGTGGCTAAACCATGAGCATCACCATTTCATATAGTGGAACGACGCTCACCCTCGATCCCGACCTCTATTGGGAGGACGAAGCCAACTGGCACCCGGTCGAGCAGAGCGTTCAACGGACAGTCACGGGCGCTCTGATCGTGAGCACTGCGACACGGCAGAAGGGCCGCCCGATCACCTTGCGCCCGCTCGACGACACGAGCGCGTGGATGCCGCGGGCGACCCTGGACATGCTGCGAAGTTGGGCCGCTGTTGCGGGCCGGGAAATGACCCTTACACTCCGGGGCGCGTCATATCAAGTGATCTTCCGTCACCAAGACGGCGCGGCGATTGAGGCCGAGCCAATCGTGCATTACAGCGACGTGGACGGCGCGGACTCATACAAGATCACCCTTCGTTTCATGGAGATTTAAGATGACCATCGAGAGCGGCGACATCAAACTGGTCGCGTCGCAAGTGATGCTGGACTCGGATCAAGGCGGCGGCGCCCCGACTTCCACCGTCATCAATGACGGCACCAGCAACAGCATCTTCCCCGATATTTCGGAAGTTGATCGCGCAGGCGGCCGAGTCAACCTGCGAAAACTGTTCGCATCGGTGCAGACCAGCGACACGGATCAGTATTTCGGCGCCAATGTCATCGTCGCCGACCCGCCTGACGATCCTAACGTGTCGGTCAACCTGTTCACGACCAACGAGGTCTTTGATCGGCGCACCGAAGCGCGAGATCGGATCGAGTCGTATCTTGCTGTTGGAGCGATCTACTCGGGCTACCTGTTCGGCAACCACATCACCGGCATGCGGACGCTGACAATTCTGCAGCGCGAGGAAATTTCGCCGCCTGTAGTTGGTGACACGTTCGTTTTGCGTGCGTTTGAAGGACTTGTCAATGAAGTTGAGCAGTATGTTCGAGTATCGGACGTGGGTACGATTGTTCGCACGTTCGCCGATTCCGGTGGCGAGTTCCGGCGATTGCAAGTCACATTGGAAATCACCGACGCACTGCGCTCGGACTTCCCCGGCTTCGATGCCATACGCAACGATGCGACGGTGGTTTACACCGGAAAGACCAAGGTCTACGGCACGATCGTCGCAGACGCAGCGCGCTACTACGGCGTGGTGCCACTCGAACAGCCGGCCGAGATTGGAGATTTTACCATCAAGGCCGAGACGATTTTTACGCAGCTTGTACCAAGCACCCGGTTTGAGGTTCCCATTGCCGACGCGCGCATGAATCGTCAAAGCGCGACCCTGGTCAAAGCCGGTGATATCTACAACCGCACGATCTCGATGACGTTCACCACGTCGCAGTCGATGTTCGTCGGTGGTGGCATTCTGCCGGGCAGCCTCAGTGTGACCCGAGGCGGCATCACGATCACCGACCGCGGCGGCGTGCTGATCGACAACGCTAACGCTCAGGTCGGCACCGTTGATTACGAGAACGGTATTCTCAGCCTACAGACCAACGTGTTCGGTTCAGGTGCAGGTACTCATTCGGTCGTATACACGCCTGCTCGGCGGCCAGTGGTTGTCACTGATTCTTTGGGCATTCCAATTAACGCGCAGAGCCAACGCCTGAACTATACGCTCACCCTCGATCCTGTTCCTGCGCGCGGATCGCTTGAGGTTTCCTATCGCGCGCTCAATCGCTGGTACACGTTGACCGACGACGGCAGTGGCACCCTTCGCGGTTCAGATGCAGCGTTCGGCGCCGGCACGCTGAACTACACGACTGGCGGCCTAAGCGTCACTCTAGGCGCACTGCCCGACGTTGATTCACAAGTCATCTTCACATACTCGTCGTCCGTGGTCGTCAAGGCGATTTCTGAGGTTCAGCAGGCAGGCCCTTCTTTGCCACGAGCCTTCGGCAAGGTCGTGACGCTCGGACAGGCGATCAAGCCAGGCACACTGACGCTCACGTGGAATGATGGAGCGAACCGGACGGCCACTGATTTGAACGGCGCGCTGACGGGCGACGCGAGCGGGTCGATCAACTACGCCAATGGTCAGATTGTCTTTCGGCCGAATCTCTTGCCTGCAAAGAACACAAGTATTTCGGTTGCGATTCAAAACATCACGTCTCAGTCAGTCGATGTTCTGTCTTTTAACGATGCCGGAGCTAACTGGACATTTGGCATTGCCGGGCCAGTAGAACCGCGCTCTGTTGAACTTGCGGTAAATGCGTTTTACAGTTACCCCCTTGATATAAGCGGTTCGATAGAGAATCGTTACTTTGTCATTCGCATAACCGACGATGGCGCGGGTAACCTTATTACCGGCAACATGACAAGCAATCTAGTAGTTGGCACTATCAACTACAGCAATGGGTCTTGCACGCTAGGAAAATCTATTTCTGAATACAAGGCTGAGATCGCTACTTTTAATTCTAGTTATCTGATTGGAGCGCAACCGTCAGGCGGTCAAGGGGGCGGCAGTATCGCTGCGTTTGATTGGAAGCGAACTGGAACTCAGATAATCAATGTCGTCATCAATCTGATTAACGGTCCAGGGTCGTTCACCATTGAGAATGCTCCTTGGCAGTGGTGGGCTGGTGTCAACGCCAACGCAGCTATTGTTCGTTACGCAAATGGCTCGACATCGGCCGGCACTAGCGCATTCTCCCTGGACGAGATTTTCCTTCCGAACAATTCAAACGGTTTCACCGTCACGCCGGGCTACACGCCAAAACTGTCGTCGTTCTTCATTGGCCCGAATCTCTACGTGCGACGCGACAGCGATTGGATTGTCAATCCTGATCCAACCGACGGAAACGGAACCACGGTTGGTTCCGAAGCGATCATCGGTGGTATTCCCGGCGTGCTGTTGAGCACGTGGACATCGGGACTGACATCTACGCCGACTCAGATTGCAGGCACCGCTGATCCGTCATCGAGCGGGTCAAGCACGCCTTTGATCGTTGCCGGCGTCACGTTCCGCACCGCAGTTGCACCGCTGTTCAATGGCGGTTTCTCGATTGCCGGAAACTGGGTGGACGGCGGCGGTGCTTTGTTCAGCGCGACAGCAAACAACGCCGGGTTTATCAGCACCGGCAGCGCACCGCCCGATGCCAATACGCCGGGCTCGTGGGGCGTCTTTGGTGTGGTGGACTACGAGTCGGGCGTCGTGCAACTGCGCTTTGGTCGTCGCGTGCCTGAAAGCATGGCTACGGCAAATGGCGTTGCTGACATCACCGAATTGGCAATACCGAATGTCACGCTTGTGCAGACGCGCTTTGCGCAGGCTGACACGCTACGCTACAACGCAGTGGGCTACGCCTACCTGCCGCTGGACGCGACCCTTCTCGGCCTAGACCCGGTGCGCTTGCCGAGCGATGGTCGCGTACCGATCTTCCGACCAGGTGCGTTTGTAGTTGTCGGCAACACCGCTACGGTCGGTCCCGTTACCGTGAGCAACGGGCAGACGATCAACTGTGGGCGGGTGCGCTTGTCTCGGGTGCGCGTGATTGGCGCCAACAATCAGGTTATCAACACTGGATTCACGACCAACCTCGACCTCGGCACCGTTACGTTCAACGATGTTACTGGCTACTCTCAACCTGTTCGCATCGAGCACAGGATCGAGGACATGGTGCTTGTGAGCGATGCGCAGATCAACGGTCAACTGACCTTCACTCGCGCGCTGACGCATGACTATCCGGCGCCAGGCACTTACGTGTCAAGCGCCCTGGTCGCTGGCGACCTTTCGGCTCGGGTCGCAGAACTGTTCGATCAGCAGACTTGGAACAACGTGTGGAGCGACAGTCCCGTGGGTAGCCCGGCCACGGGCACGTTCAACGACATCCAATATCCGATTGTCGTGACTAACCGCGGCGCGCTGACCGAGCGGTGGGCGCTGCAATTCATCAACAACACGAACTTCAACATTATCGGCGAGCACGTCGGCGTGATCGGCCAGGGGAACACGTCAACGAACTGCGCACCGCTGAACCCCGCAACCAACGAGCCCTACTTCACGATCCCGTTCCAAGGGTGGGGCTTGGGATGGGCGACCGGCAACGTGCTGCGCTTCAACACGGCCGGCGCGTTCTACCCAGTTTGGGTTGCCCGCACGATCCTGCAAGGCCCGGAAACGGTAATCAACGACTCCTTCACCATCCTGATCCGCGGCGACGTGGATCGTCCGTAACCTGAGAGCTACGCTATGTCCTCTGTAAAGTTCCTTCATTCGCAAATGACCGGCGCTCCACAACTGTCGGGGACGGTCGGCTCGATGATCGCCTTGCTCGACGCCTGCCTGATTAACGGGTTCGGCGGCGGCAGCGTCGATTCCCTGGTCGTCAATAACAACGTAGTGACATGCACGCGCAGCGCCGGCCACCCCTACGAGATCGGCAGCGTGTGCGAAATGTCGGGCGCCACGGTGACGGGTGGTGGCACGGTCAACGGACAATTCATCGTCACGACGGTCACTTCTACCCAATGGACATACGCAGTGACCGGAGTGTCAAATCAGACTGCGACGGGCTCGATCACGCACAAGGCCGCTGCGCTCGGATGGGCCAAGCCTTTCACGGGCACGAACCTCGCGGTCTATCGCTCACCGAACGTCGCAGGGACGCGATGCTTCTTGCGCGTAAATGACACTGACGCGCGTGACACTCGCGTGGTTGGCTACGAGACGATGAGCGACGTGAACACCGGCACCGGCATTTTTCCGACTGCGGTTCAGCAGTCGGGCGGGTTGTTTTGGACTAAATCGAATGATGCAAACGCAACCACTCGGCAGTGGATCATCGTCGGTGACGATCGCGCGTTCCTTATTGCGATCTCGCACGGCACGAACACCGCATACAACACGAGTTTCTTCGGAGACATTAACTCGGTTAAGTCGCCCGACCCGTTTGCTTGCATGATTCACGGTTTTCAAACCACTCGCACTAATACAACTTTGGCAGGAAACGGTCAAGGAGACTTGCAGCAGATTTCGCCGATTAACGCGGTACCTGGGCTTTTCTTGCCGCGATCTTCGAGTGGCCTTGGATCAGCCTCGCAAGCTCGCACAAGTTCGCTAACGATGAGCATAGGCGCTTCAACAGTCTTCTCAGGCGTAAGCACTGCTGGTTCAGTTACATTTCCGAACCCTGCAGACAACGGCGTCTACATCGCGCCGATGTATGTAATTGATTCTCCGATGTTGTCATATCGCGGCGTTCTACCGGGTCTGTATTGGTGCTTTCAGAACATTGGTGACGCCATCTTCGCCCCGCGAGAGTATTTGACCAGCGTCACGGCCTACCCCGGTCGCACTTTCCGCGCCATTAATAACAATACCGGCGTCGCGTTCGTGGACATCACTGGTCCGTGGAGGTAAGTCGTGCCGAACGTGTATCGGTATTTCAGCAGCACGCTAGACGGCGCGCTATTGGGCCGATCGGGTGCCGTTCTGTCGTCTGCCCAAGCGCGGTTCGGTGGAGGTTCTGTGCTTTGCGCCAACGGCGCGCATATCGAAGCTCCACAGATCGACGCTACTCATCTGTCGATGGACTCAGGTGACTTCACTATCGAAGGCTTCTCGTATCTGTTGTCAAAACCATCGACGTTCCCCGCACTGGTTTCAAACTTTTCGTCTTTTAGTTCAAACTCGATTGCAATTTATGCAGGGGGAAGCACTGGCAGTGAAACGCGGTATCTAGTAGCGATTACCAACAGCGGTTTTCCGACCATCACATCGACAAGCACCATCGTTTACAACCAGTGGCAGCATTGGGCGCTTACGCGCCTTGGCAACGTATTTACGCTCTGGATTCAGGGAACAAGTCAGGGTTCGGCGACAATCGCTGCAAACCTGACTTCAAGTATTGGTTGGACGTTCGGCAACAGCCGAGATTTACTTAACAACAGTTTTATCAACGGTCATTTGAACTGGATACGCATCAAGAAAGGCATTGCGCTTTACACAGCGCCGTTTACGCCGCCGTCCGTAGCCTTCGGCACCAACTCGGGCGGCGACGCAACTTGGAGCAACACGTCGCTTGTAGCGCCGCTTGATTCGCAGTTCGCACTACCGGCTAGGGGGTTGCAGAACGGCGCTGGCCGCTTCGCGCAGTTCGCTTCGCCTGCGTTCTCGGCCAGTGGCTTCTCGGTCCTGCCGTTGATGTACCGCATCGACTACGGCGGTCGAGGCAAGATTTACGGGACGGTGAAGATTAAATCAGCGACGCCGATTCCTGTTGCAAGAGCCGTCAGGCTAATCCGCGATGTCGATGGTGTGTGCGTGAGCGAAGTGTGGAGCGATCCGGCGACGGGCTATTACGAGTTCGTTGGGTTCGATCCGCGTGTGCGCTACACGGTCTTGACCTATGACTACACGAACAATTATCGCGCCGTCGTGGCCGACAACTTGACAGCGGAGGTCATTTAATGGCTGCTGTTGACATCTCAACCGCTCTTAACGAAGCGCGGCTTACTGCAACGCGAGACTATCTAGACAGCGGCACATCGAGCGCCAAGCTGCAAATCTACGCGACGCCTCGACCGACGCCGGGTGGAGCGCCTTCACCGGGTACGCTCTTGGTCGAATTGATTCTGACGGAACCCTGCGGCACGGTCGCTGGCGGCGTCTTGACCGTAACCGCCGTAGGTGAGGCTACAGCAGTGGGCTCGGGCACCCCGGTGTGGGGGCGCTTCGTGAATGGCTCTGGTGCATGGGTGATCGACGCCGATGCAGGCGGCCCCGGAAGCAACCAGCCTATCGTCCTGTCCGATACAAGCGTCTTGGCGGGAGGGAAACTCTCGCTTCTAAGCTGCGTCTTGGGGTAAGCAGTGTCGTCGTCTCCTGTCGAACTGCTATTTCGACAGCAACCGAAAAGCAACCCTGCCGAGTTGCTTTTCGGTGAGGTCGAGTCTCTGCCTGACGCAGATATTGCGGTCAACATCACCCTGCCGCCGCTGACCGTAGCGGCACTGATCGGCCGCGAGGTCGAGGTAACGGCAAACATCACGCTGCCCGCGCTCACGGTCAGCGCGAATGTGCTCGTATTTGAGCCGATTGAGATTGTCGCAACGATCCCCTTGCCGCCGCTGACTGTCGCGGTTTCTGCCGATTACGACATCGCAGTCTCACGCCCCCTGGTCAATCAGCGCTCGTCGTCATGGCAGAAGGCCAACGCTCTGTCGATCAATCGCGGTGCTCGCCACAATGTCACAGTCAAGCGATTGGACGGAAAGCAAAGCCGGTGGCAGGGCGCGCTCGGTGCAGACTCGTCAAGCGCAAGCGCGTACAGCGAAGGTGTACCGGTCAAGGGTGCGAGCCAAAGCGGATTCGAGGACGCTACGCGCGTTCAAACGTGGGAGACACGGACGCTACATCAAGACGCGATCCGCGACCGGCGTCAGTCTTCGGACAGTGTTTGGCAGAACGGCGTGCCTGTGCGATTCGACCGCACATCTCTGTTTTCTGACATGCTTCGCGGCGCGCGGCCAGAGATCGTTGCAAAGTGGGACCAAGGGGTCGGTGTGCGCAAGCAGCACGACCACGATATTCGGCTTGCGTCAACTCTGCGCAAACCGCTTCTCTCGACTTTTCAGCAGGCGTGGCGTCCGCGGCCAGGGCAATCACAGCCGCCGCAACCGCCCGGCCCCGAGCCCTGCTATCTGCCGGATACCAATCTGTTGTTTGACGGATTGGCGGCCACTGACGGGCATCTGATCTTTATTTGCGAGCGGCACGACGGCGGGGGCGGTGGACCCACCGAGACGATCGTCGTGCCGGTACGGAGTGTTTACATGGTCATCAACAACATTCTGCTGCGTCGCGTGAGCGACAACTTCCTGATCCCCACGTTCGCCTTGTCGTTGTCGATCGACGCCGACTCGTGGACGTGGGGATTCAGCGCGAGCCTTCCGGCGACAGCGCTCGACGCAGTTATGCCGTCAGCCGGCACGCCGATCGAACTCGACGCGAGCATCAACGGCACGTCGTATCGAGTGATCGTCGAGAGCATCGGACGCGAGCGCGCCTTCAACAGCGACACGATCCGCATCTCGGGTCGCGGCAAGAACGCAGTCTTGGCCGCGCCCTACGCGCCGACGCAGACCTTCACGAACGCCAGCCAGCGCACGGCGCAGCAGTTGATGGACGACGTGCTCACGCTCAACAACGTGCCGCTTGGCTGGACGATCGACTGGCAATTGGACGATTGGCTCGTGCCGGCCGGCGCATTCGCCGCGCAGGGAAGCTACATTGACGGGTTGACTGCTATTGCGTCGGCTGCCGGGGCATATCTGCAACCGCATCCGACGTTGCAGCAAATGCGCGTGTTGCTGCAATACCCGATCGCCCCGTGGGAATGGGCGACGGTGACGCCCGACTACGAATTGCCGAGCGCTGTGACGGTGCGCGAGAGCACCGAATGGATTGACAAGCCCGCCTACAACCGGGTTTTCGTGTCGGGCCAATCGCAAGGCATTCTCGGCCAGGTGACTCGCACCGGCACTGCCGGCGATCTCGTGGCGCCGATGGTCACTGACCCGCTCATCACCGAGGTCAACGCCGCGCGCCAGCGGGGCATCTCGGTGCTCGGCGACACCGGCCGCAAGGCGCTGCTCGGATTGCGTTTGCCGATTTTGCAGGAAACGGGCGTTATCCTTCCGGGCAAATTTGTCCGATACACCGATGGCGCCGACGAAATGATCGGCATCGTGCGTGGGACCAATGTCGAAGCCACGAGCCCCGAGGCGTGGCAGACCCTCGAAGTGGAGACGCAACTATGAATCTCTTTAAGGTCTTCAAGTCGCTGATCCCCGAGCCGCCTTTGCAGGTTGGCGACGTGATCGCATTTGACGATGGCACCGCCCTAGTCGAACTACCCGGTGGTGGTGTGGTGCAAGCACGAGGCGAAGCCATTATTGGCGAGCGAGTTTTTGTGCGTGATGGCGTTATCGAAGGCCCGGCGCCAACGCTGCCGGTAGAAATCATTTCTGTATAAGGAGTCGTCATGGCTGTTGAATCTCTGTTGGGTGGAATCTTCGGCGGACTGCTGCGCATCGCTCCCGAGGTAATGAAACTGTGGGATCGCAAAAGCGAGCGTGAACACGAGTACCGGATGGCCGGGCTTGAGATGCAGATTGCCGAGAAGCGGCTTGAGTTCGGCATGCGTCAGACCGAGGCCGTGGTCGGCGTCGCAACGCTCGACGCGATCGGCGAAGCGCTCAAGGGTCAAGCCGAGATGGCAAAAGCGGGTGGTAGACTTGTTGCCGGCATCAGTGCGCTTGTGCGTCCGGTCATCACCTACTGGTTCATGGCTCTCTACAGTCTGCACAAGATTGCATTGATGCTTGTGGCTTACGACCAGTCTGGCAACTGGCGCGACGTGTTCATCACGACTTGGACCGACCAGGATTGGGCTATCTTTTCGATGATCTTAGGTTTTTGGTTTATCGGCCGCGTGTGGGAGCGGGTAAATGCTCAACGAAGCTCGTGATCTCGCTATCGAGTCGCTTATCAAACCGTCCGAGGGGTGCCATCACGTACTCCCGAACGGGATGATCGCCCCCTACCTCTGCCCGGCCGGTTATCCGACGCAGGGGTGGGGCATCGTCGTGCCGAACATGAATGTGCCGCCGATCACGCGCGCAATGGCTGACGCGATCTTGGCGCGTGAGACGCCGCGATACATGGCCGACGCGCTCAACTTGAGCCCTGTGCTCGTGCTCTACCCGCGCCGGCTGGCCGCGATAACGTCGTTCGTGTTTAACCTTGGCGCCCCGCGCTATAGGTCAAGCACACTGCGTCGTCGAATCAACGCGCAAGATTGGCTCGGGGCTTCGCCAGAGTTTGACAAGTGGGTGTTCGCAGGCGGCGTAAAACTCCGCGGGCTTGTCCTGCGGCGCGCAGCCGAGCGAAAGATATTCGATTCGGAGACACGCCAATGACAACGATCGTCGCCTCGTTCAAAGAACGCGCAATGTTCTCCGACTCGCGGACTACGGATGAAGATGCAGGCATCAAATGGGCTACGCGCAAGATCGAGAAGATTGACGGTGTGCTCTACGGCGCTTCTGGAGACTGCATTGACATTGAGGCGTTCATCAACTGGATTAAAGCCGGCAAAAAGCGTCGCCCGAAGATTGTTGACGAGTCCTTCTGCGCAATCGAGTTGAACGAGCGCGGTATCTGGCTTTGGGATTACCGACTCAAACCTTTTGCAGCAGGCATTGACCGTCACGCGATTGGTTCAGGCGCGATGGCCGCCTTGGCTGCGTTTGAGATGGGCGCCGATGCTAAGACTGCCATTGAAGTCGCATGCAAGATCGACTCCCGAAGTGAAGGCCCAATTTATACGGAAAGTCTGTAATGCCAGCTAGAATCTGGAAGATTGACGAAAGACTCAAAGAGTTTGCCAGCGAGAGGCAGATAGAGTTAATCGACGCGGTAAACGCGCACCGCGGTGTACGCCGCGCCGAGAACGCTCTTGGACTTTCTAGGGGAAGCATAAGCATTTCACTTGCTCGCGTTAAGAAGAACGCTGCCTTGGCCGGTTACTCACCCGAGCACGACATGACCAAGGTCGTGCCCGAGCCCTACGTGGTCAAAGGTGTGTCCACGTACTACGACAAGGATGGTAAGCCGCGAGGCCAGTGGGTCAAGTCGAAACTCGATCACGAGCGCTATCAAGAACTCATCAGGGAAGCCACCACGGCGATTGCCAGTGAAGTGCGAGGCATGGCGCCTGTAACCCCTGCGCCCGAGCACACGAGCGCTGATCTGCTGGCCGTCTATCCCTTCGGCGATCCGCACTTCGGGATGTACGCATGGGGCCAGGAGACGGGCGAGGACTTCGATCTCGACATCGCCGAGCGGATCACGCAGGCCGCCGTTGATCGCCTTGTGGCGTCTGCGCCGGCTGCCGAGACGGCAATCCTGCTGCCGCTCGGCGACGTGCTCCACATGGACGATCAAAGCAATCAGACACCGGCCAGCAAGCATCAACTTGATGCCGATGGCCGATTCGTGAAGGTGCTGCATGTCTGCATCAAGGCATACCGGCACGCGGTCCTGCGCTGTCTGCAAAAGCACAAGAAAGTGATCGTGCGCTTTGTCAGCGGCAACCACGACCCGCATGCCGTGTGGTCGATCGCGTTCACGATCGCAGCCTACTTCGACAGCGACCCGCGGGTGACGGTCGATCTGAGCCCCGCCCCATTCTGGTTCTACCGCTTCGGCAAAGTGCTCATCGGCGCCACGCACGGCGACAAGGCCAAAGGTGACAGTCTTCTCGGAGTCATGGCGACCGATCAGGCCGAGGCGTGGGGACAGACCAAGTTCCGGTACTGGTATCTAGGCCACGTCCACCACGAGCGCGTCAAGGAGCTTCCTGGCGTGACGTGCGAGTCCTTCCGCACCCTAGCTGCCAAGGACGCCTACGCGACCGCCTACGGCTACCGCGCCGGCCGCGACATGCGCTGCATCGTCCACCATCGGGAGTTCGGCGAGATTGAGCGCCACCGCTGCGACGTGGCAATGATTGACAGGCAATGACAGCGATTCGCCGCCGTTTAAGCTGGCGTTAGCCGGCTCAAACTGCCACGACCCTGCGCCGAACGTGCTGCGATGAAACTCCACCAGCCGCACGATGCGGTGCTGCGGTTTGGCGCTGCGCCACTGCGGCCAGCCAAGCGCCACCAAGTCGCCGGCCTTGGCGCCGTCGTTGAACTGCGGGTAGACGAACTGTACGTAGTTGTCTTTGCGGTTCACCCATCCATCGTCAGGGTGCGCGGCTCTCACGCCGGCCGCCCGCAGCGCAGTAACCCATGCTTCTTGGTCGCGCTCCATGTCAGTGCAAATTTTCGCGTACAGCGCCACAAAGCCAGCCTGCCCAGAAACGCCGCGCATCAGTTTGCTTGCCAGTCCCATGCCAATCTCCTTTCGCTCCGGCACCAGCCGGCTAACGTTCGGCTTCTTACTGCGCGGTACCGTAGGTCACGATGTACGGCGGTTCCCACGGCTGGCGCAGCACCCAGGTCGGCGCAGGAATCATCATCGGCACGAGCAGCGGCTGTTCTAGGCGCGGCTCGGTCACGCCGTCGCACATCTTCACGTAAATGCAGGCGTCAATGCCCATGTCTTTCCTTTGCGCCGCGCTGGGCAGCTTAACTTAAACCGATCAGATTCAGTGAGAAACACCGCGGTTGACCTCAAACACGGCGCTAAGGCTGCGCCCCTTCTTGTTGACCCTGTAACGCTTACGGTTGGCCTTGGTGTCGGATCGAGGCTTCGGTTTGTCCTTGCCGTCGCCGATCGCATAGACCGCTCGCGGATAGCGGCGCTCGCCATCGTCGCCGTCGTAGACCCACGCGGAAATGTGAACTCGCTTGGGGCCAAGTGGGCGCAGTTGAGGGCGAGCCAGTCGCGTGAAGATCGCTGCGCACTTCTCGCGCGTGAGGCGCAAATGCGCGCACATTTCGCCCCTGGTCATCGGGCCGATATGCTCAAGCGCGTCTAGGATGCGCAGGGTGGTGACACCCCAAAAGCGATGCGCTGTCATTTCGGTTGCTTGTCGATGCAGTTGTCGCACGCTACAGCTTTGCGCTCCATGCCTTCAAACAGTTCGTCGAGCTTGCACATGGTCCCGCACGCGGGGCAACGCATCTTGGCTTCGCTGCTTGACGCAAACGCCATCAAGCAGATGATGGCGACGCCCAAGGTGCATCCAATCAGAATGCCGAGTGTGAAGGAGATCATCATGCTTTCTCCGGCAGCCGAGGGCGATCGTCACCCTCTGGATAGAAATGAACGTAGTGCATCAACATGATGATGTTGCAGGCGAAGTGACCTCGATGCGGTAGGCCGCTTTCCTCGTCATATACTTCGCCGGCCAGTGGACCGAAAACGATGTGGCGCATAGCGCAACCGATGGGAACTGACCACGGCATTCCTTTCGACCAGTTCCATGCCGAATATTTCTTGCGGCCGTAGTCAAACACTGCAGCGGCTTCGGCAAAGACCTCGTGCAGCGGACCAGTGTAGTAAAGCGATGCTGCCAGAGCAGCGGGCTCATCTAGACTGCGCATCTGAAATAAACCGAGGCAGTCAAGCGCATCTACATAAGCGGGGCGAGCGACAGGATCGTGCTTGCTAGATATCAAATACACGTCGCTTATGATCTTCGCAGGGATCAGTTCAAGCGGCACCTTGCCAGCGTTGTAGCGAGCCCCGCTGCCACGCTCATCACTGTTGATGTCGCCGATGCCTTTGATTGGCTCAAAGCCGAAAGTGAGCGACAGCGCATCTGGATTGACCAGGGGGTCGTCGGTGTTCATTGCGTGATCCTTTCAGTCGCCGTGATCGTCATGCCAAGCCTGTGCGCGATGTGCAGTTCAAGATGAGCCCCTTGCGAGTGCTCCCACCCGGGAAGCAGCGCGAGCGTGTCGCAGTCGCAGAGCAACTTGATGTCTTGCCGAAGGCACTCGTGCCAACTGAGTGTCACGTCGGGATTGACTTCGGCAGGGTTCACGACCTCGTAACCGAGAGCGCGCAGGCGCGCGGCTTCGGCGTTGAACGCCGGGAAGTTGTGCTCGGGGACGCCCGACATGGCCCCGCTGATATAGATGCGCTTCACTTTAACCTCGTTTCTTCATTGCGGATTTAACAGCGTCTTGCACGCTGGCCTTTGACTCGCACCGTTCTTGCATGTCTTCCTCAATCGTGCCTTCGGCGATGATGTGATGGACATAGCAAGGGCGATTCATTCCAGACTGAGCCTGACGGGTTGGGCCGATTCGCTCAATCACTTGTTCAAGGGATTCCAAATCCCATGTCTGCGAGAACAAGACGATGTTGTTGCACACGGTCTGCATGCCGTCAATCCCGTGACCGCCGCTCTGCGGGTGGATGAACAGCGTGGTAAACCGACGATTGATAAAGTCGTCCAGAGTGCGGGGGTTGTCGTCGAAGTAACGGCCCTTCGGGAATCGCTTTTGCAGGCGGGCGAGGTCGCTCTTGAAGTAGTACGCGATGAGAACGCTGGTGCCGTTCAGTTCGTTCACTATGTCCTCAACGGCATCGAGCTTTGCGTCGTGAACTTCAATCCAATTGCCGGCGTCATCCGTGTACGCGGCACCGCTGGCGATCTGCCGGCACTTCATCGACTTGGAGCCAGACGACACAGCCTCGATCTCGTGCCCGTTGATCTCGGCAAAAAACTCCTTCTCCATTTGCCGGTACTGGTTGTATGCCTGCGACGGTAGTTTGACCGACACGACGTTCGTGACCATCGGGGGCAGATCGAAGTAATCCTTCGCGTCGATTGTGATCGTCACGTCGCGGATGGCTTCTTTGATCTGTTGCTCGGCAAAGTGCAGCGGCTCAAGTCGGAAGTCCCACGGGTCTGAGCCAACGCGCACTTGCTGAAACCAACGCTCCTTGAACGCCGTGAACGATCGGCCGAGGCGTGCGCCAGCATCGACATACCACGCCTGGCCCCATAGATCGACGAGCCCGTTCGGCAGCGGTGTGCCAGTCATGTTCACCCACCGCCCCACGCGCTTGTGCGATACCGTGGCGAGATCAAACGCCCGCTTGCCGCCGCCCGAGCGCCGCGCAAACACCTTGCCCGTGGACGAGCGCCGCATGTCGATGCGCAGGCCCTTGAGGCGCGTGCTCTCGTCAGCGATCACCATGTCCCAATACCAGTGTTCGCCGACCGTATCCACGAGCCATTGCAGGTTGTCGTAGTTGATGGTCGTGATCGTCGCGCGCCGCTTGATCGCCGCGATGCGCTCGGCCGGCGTGCCAACGGCCACGGAAATGTCGATATGCTTGAAGTTGCTCCACTTGGTGATTTCTCGATCCCACACCATGCGCGCGATGCGCTTGGTCGAGACGACGAGAACATGCCGCGCTTCCCCGAGAAGCAGTAACGTGGACACGAGTTCGAGAGCCGACGCCGTTTTACCGACGCCGGTTCCTGCCCACCACTGGCAGCGAGGCACGTCGAGCGCGAAGTCTCGAAGCGCCCGCTGATAATCTCGGGGATTGAAGTGCATTAACCGAAGAACAAATCGCTGCTGTCTTGCGGCTCGGCCAGTTCGTCGGGCTCGTTGAGCACGTTCGCGCAGGCGAGGCTGAACAGCGATGACTCAGCAAGCAGATACCAAAGAGCTTCGTTGACGTGGCGGTTTGGCGTGGGAGGTTGCGCTTCAATCAAGTCACGAAACTCATCCAGACTCGTGAACTCAGGCAAGTAGTCGATGCTGAGTTGCAGCAACTCTTTCAAAGCCCAATCGACACCGGATGAAGGGTGATGATCGAGATAGAGATCAAAGCGCTGAAACACGCGCTCAAGCATTGATGTTTCCATGGCCGCGCTCCTTATGCGAAAAGGTCGTCGTTGTTTTCGGCAAACAAATCGTCATCGCCACCTTCGCCGAAAAGATCGTCGGCACCCTGGCCTGCAGACGGTGCCGGTGCCGGTGCCGGTGCCGGTGCCGGTGCCGGTGCGGGCGCAGATGCCTTCTCAGCCTTGCCAAGACGCTTGCCGTCGATCGCTGCGACGTTGACGCTGCGCGCCTTCTCGATGTGCGCGATGAGCGCATCGACGATCGCCTCGTACTGACCGATCTCCCACCACACCGCACGCTTCTCGTTGCCAGCGACAGGCACTTTGAGAACGTCAGTAATGAAGGTCGCCGTGACCGGAATGCCGAGCGCCGTTTGAATTTGAACAATGTTTAAGTTTGCCATGACAGTGATACCTTTCAGTGGTGAATGTAATCAGTACGCTTTGCCGCCTTCGGCCAGGCGCGCGTCCTTCTTGTGGTCTGGACGAGTGGCGTTGAACGCCAGTTTCTCGGCAATGGCCGATGCAAGGTCGTGTCCAAATCGTTCAGATACGTCGAAGCACATGAATACCGCCCGAGCCAGTTCAACGGCAATTGCGGGTCGGTGAATAAAAAGCGCATCCTTGCGAGCCTTTCGGTGGCCCTCCATCGCCTTTGCGACATAGCTCACGATCTGCATCAGATGCGCCCGCTCCGACTTTTGTTGAAACTTGCGCAGTAGGTGCAAAAACGTCTCGTCGAAACTGGATATGTCACCCATGACTTGACCAAGATCGACTCTAAGCGCACCCGTCAGATCGGCGATGCGAATCACCGTGTCAGCCAACTCAACCTCAGTCATCAACCGATGCGGCAACTTGTCGTCCATAGTGCTGCCAACGCCTTCGTTCGCTTCGGCAATTTCGCTGACGACCAGCATCAGTTTCTCGCCAACAATGTGCGGGCGGTTGATGAGTTCTTCGCCAGTGCGCAGATCGTTCCACCAACCAGCGGTGCGAGATGCACCGTGACAGGCTTGCTCAATCACAGTCGCAGCCTTGGCGACATCGCTCGGGTAAATCAACTCTGAGCGATAGATCGAAAGCATCACGGATTGAAGCGTTCGACCGGCGTTGAGCACATCGTTGTCGATTTCCATGTTCTAGTCCTTTCAGAGCAGGGGAAAATGCTCGTCGATCGACTCCCTAGTCGGACAGACGAGGACAGGGCAATTCAGACGCTCAAGGCGCGCGAACTCGCGCACTTGCGCAGGCCGAGGGCGCTTGCCGGGAGCTTTCGTTTCAACAAAAGTCGGAGCGCGCGTTGGCAGGAGCACCAAGCAGTCGGGCGCGCTACGCTGGCCGAGCCACTTGATGAAACGAACCTCGCCGCCAAGCGCTTTGACGCGCTCGCGCAGGTATTGCTTGACGGAGCCTTCGGGAGTCACTTCTTGTTCCCTTTCAACGTGCGGCGAATCTTGAGCAGGTGCTCGGCCTGGAACAGCGCGTCATCGAGCGCGTTGTGATGCGTGCCGCCGCGCGCATCGGGCTCGACATTCGGGTAGAGCGTCTTGATCGTGCGGTAACAACACTGGTTGCTGTAGCGCCAGGGAATCTCTATGCCGCAGGCGCGAAAGGCTTGTTCGCAGATCACGATGTCAAACGCGGCACCGTTGCCCCAAGGACGAACACTCGCCTGCGGCGCGCATTCGCTGTGTAGCCACATGCGGAACGCTGTCAGTGCGCGCGACAAATCTTGACGATGTGAGAGCGTCAGTTGTGAACGTGCTGCGTCGTTTTGCTGCAGCCACCACAGCACGGTGTCGCCATCGACGTGAAGGCCTACGTCCTGCGCCGAGCGAAGGTCGATCACGGTGTAGAACTTTGGGCCGATCTCAAGCGTGGCAAAGTTGAATGCAACAGCACCGATGGCGACGATCGCGGCATTGGGCCGCGTGCTCATCGTTTCAAGGTCAATCATGCAGTCGGGATAAACCATCACGCCACCTCATCAAAGTCGTCGGCCAAGTGCTTGCGCATCATCACCGGGTTGCACTTGTGCTCAGTGCCAATCTCGTTTAGCAACACTCGGCGCGCACCGATGCGAGCCCACTCAAGGCCGCTTTTGCCACACATACCGCACTTGGCACCGTCGTTGGCCGGCTCGATGCGGCGGAAGGGTTCAGTTGTTCGCATAACCGATGTCTTTCAGAATGTCGCGCGCTTCGCGCACGTAGAACTCGTAGTCGATGTCATCGGGCATCTGGTCAGGCAATTCCATCATCGGCCGACAACGGTCAGTCCCTGCGACCTTATTGCCGTTACTCTCGTAGCGGATCGGCTCATCGCCCTTGGTCGAGACGATCCACCGCACTGCCTTGCCGAGCCGCTGGCCCTTGTAGATCGCTCCACCCTTCACCGTGCGAATCGTGACAAACTGCCGAATGTCAGAGCATGCATGGACGGTCACATCGAGCGGTATCCCGTATTCAAGGTAGTCGCATACGGCATCAACGCAGATTTGGTTGTGCGGACTCGGCCAAGAAGACGCGACAGGCTCGGGTGGCGCGTAGGCGCCCTTGAGTTTGAAGCCGCCCTTGTCTTTCAGTGCGAAGTAGTTGTTTACGTCCCGGCTGTAGATCGCGCGGTAGGGCGTTTCTTCCGTCTCAAAGCCCGTCTCCAACTCCCACCCGGCGATGATGTCAAACAAGTCATGTCTGCGGCGGCGCGGGCACTTGATGACTATGCCGTCCGTGTTTGCGCTGACGACCGGAATGCCGGCAGCCTCGATACGTTCGATCAGCATAAGCAACGCAAGCTGCCCGGTGACGGTCGTTTGAATCAGCAGGTCGGGCGCGTAGAGCGTCGAGTAGGGGTTGCCAAATTTCCCGAACGAGCCATTGAGCACGATCTTGAGCGTGTCGGCTGTAACCTTGTCCCCGGAGTTCTTGGCCCTGATCCGTGTGTCGCGGATGTCCCGGTAAACGTGAAGAAAGTGACGCCCGAGATGTTTTGGGAACAACTCAGTCTCGATGATGATCGCCGGATAAAACGACGCCACGTCACGGTCCACGAGCATCACGTCATCGTTGGCTTCGTGCGCGATCGACTTCTCGCTGCTGTGCAGACCGCCGATGCCCATTCGGTAAACCCCCTGGCCGATTCCGATCTTCGCCTCGGCCAGCGCTTCCGGCATCTTCACGTATCCGCCAGCGTCAACGACGAAATTGGCGTCGGCGACCATCTTGAGCACGCCGGCAAACGTCTCGCTCTTGGCGCGAAGGAAGTTGGGAAAGCGGTACTTAAACGATCGCGGCACGATCTCGGGTTTGCTGATCTTGTAACCGATCAGGCGGCTCACCTTGTCCTTGATGACCGCTTCGGCGATCTGCGCGTCACTCTTGCTGCGAAGATCGACGCCGTACTCCTGGCTCATTTTCGCGCGAAGCTCGATCTGCTTCTCGAACTTGCGGAACAGCGCGATTGTCGTGTCAAGATCGTTGCCGCAGTAGTCGCGCACCACAGCGCGGCGCTCGGCAGTCTCGATCAGCGCATCGTGGTGATAGGGCAAGTCCTGCATCTTCTTGGCGTGCATCCGGCCGCCGTAGATTTTCAGGCTGACGATGCCAGGGGCGACTTCGATCAGGTCGATGTGATCGAGCCCTGTGATCTCGCAGGCGCGCTCACGCTCAAACATCCACCCTTGGACCCGAGCGCCGATGATGTACTCGGCCGCAGCTTTGATTTCCTCGCACGACGCGCCGCGGAGCGCGTAACCGATGAGCGGCGCGTCGAAGTTGCGCGAGTTGAAGCCGATCAACGTCGAGCGCCGCATTGTGTCCAGCAGGTTGCGCCGGTCGAGCGGCTGGCCGTCAAACATCTCAAACTCGCGCACCGCGCCGTTATCCACGCGCGTGAACTTGGCGAGGAAATAGTCGCGGAACACTTCGATGTCAAAGGCGACGAGGGGCTTGGTCATTTTGAGAAGGGCTCGCTCAACAAGCCCTGTTCAAAAAGACCCCGGCCGAAGCCGGGGGAACTTCGAGGGAGACAACCGAGATCAGGCCGAGAACATATCGTCGTTGTTGGAGCCGACACGCTTGGCGCTGCGCGCTGGCGGCGGGTTGTACGCCGTCTTCCAAACGCGGACTTCATAGGCTTTACCGCTGTCGGGATGTGTCACTGCCCGCACCGCAAACCCGCACTTGTTCTCGGGGTCGTTGCGGTAGCGCCAGGTGCCGGCCGCGCTGCGCACGTTGCTCACGATCTTGGCGATCTGATCCTTGGTCGCATCCGCTGGCACAGAAATGGCAAACGAGTCGCCATGCGCCATTTGCTTGAAGGGGTAGTGAGCATCGCGGGAGATGCCGCGACCTTTCGGTTGCGGCAGCGGCACACCCTTTTCAACGGTGTAGGTCATTACTGTTCCTTAGCGCGACAGTTGCGACGGGCGCACTTTGATCTGCTTACCAGTCTCCTTGTCGGCGATCTGCACAAACGAGCCGCGCTGACCGTCAACAATGCCGATCACCTTGCCGCGACCTTTGTTGCCGTGGATCGTGACGTAGTTGTAGTTCTGGCCCGGACGAATTTTGCTGAGTTCCATGATAGTTCCTTTCGGTTGAAGTCAATCAGAAGAACGAATCGGTACTGGCGGCAGTCGATGCGTCGCCGTCGTCCACCACACCGAAGTCGCTGTCGGTGTAGCCCTCGCCGCCGCTGAACGCTTGGCCGTCCTTGGCGAACTGGATAGCGATCAGTTTGGCGTTAATGCGCTTGCCGTAGCCGTTGTCCTGCGCCCAAATCTCAATTGACACATTAACGTAGCAACCGCTGTAGGGTTTGCCGTCCGACTGCGTAAGCGGAGACTTGTCTTTGTCAACGACCACGGGGCGAGCCTTGTTGCGCGCGGAAACAAACATATTCCCGGCGAAGCCATCGTAGGTCGCCTTCGTGGCGCCGTCTTGCAGGCACAGATCACCCTTGGCCTTGAGCATCGTGAGCATGTCATTGGCCTTGGCGCCCCACTTCTCTGCGGCTACGGCCTTGATCGCCTCGACAACTTTGCTAATCTCAGCCGGCTGCGTCTTCGGGTCGATGATGAACGCGGCGCTGCACGCCGTTTCACCTGTCCCGTTGAACTGCTTGGGCTCCCAAATCGAGGCGAACGCGAGTCGGACGCCGTTGAGTACAACTTTCGTGGACATCGGGATTACTCCTGAAACAAATCGCCAACGCTCTCATCTTGAAAGTCGTCAGCATGGTTGACGCCCATCGCGGGCCGAGAATCGGAATCGGGCACGACTTTCGGCGAGCCTTCCTCACGAATGATGAAATTCTGTAGTCGCTCCCACGTCTCTTTTGAGAGTTTGCGAGTCTTCGGTCGAGCCAGCTTCTCGATCTGCGCAGGGCTCTTTAGGTTGCGAGTCTGATAATCCTCGGGATCGACGCCATCGACTTGCAAGCAAGCCACCACGCGCATCTGATCCGTCCACTTGCGATCACCCTGGTCGCCTTGCACGAGTTTGTAACCGGGCACTTTGTTCCCGGACTGCAACTCGTTGCGCACGCGAGTGTTGATCCACTGGACAAACTGTTCGATGAGCGGGATCAGTTTCTTGAGCCGAGCGAGTTCGGATAGGTCGTTCGGCGGAACACGAGCGGCGGTGTCAAAGTCATCAAGGGCCGCTTTGAGCACGGCGTCTTTGGCAGCGCTGCACGGAAATGCCTTGCAGAACTGGCACGCTTTCTCGCTCGGGACCAGTGGGGCGTCGGGTGCCTTGGTGGCTTCGGCGCGCTCGCGCAACCACTGCACCCATTGCTCAAACTCTGCGATCGGCATGACGTGCTCATCGACGTGCTTTAGCCGCGGTTGACACACGATGATCCGCACGCGCTCCCAATCGCAGAAATCGCGGTATTGCTCAAGGAGCGCGCTCGCGTACATCACAAGCTGAGTGTTCGGCTTGAACGTGCCGTCAGCCTGCAACTCCTTGGCGTAGACCTTGAAAAAGCCGCCCTTGAGGTCAACGATGCAGATTTCATTTTGCTTGAAGAACAGAATGCCCGCGTCGCACGTACCCTTCGCGCCAGTCTCACCCGTGATGTGCTCGATGCTGAGTCGTTCTTCGATCAGCAGCGTGCCGCCGAGCGCAAGGCCGCGCACGAGGTTGACGTATGACTCGACGCAATCGGCCATCTCGTCGTCGATCGCGTGGCCTTCTGCCTTGTTGGCCGGCACGTAGTAGACGGTGCCGTCGTCACGCACAACGCCGCGTGCGCCGAGCCTGGTTTCCAGATACCAGTCACCATGGCGCAAAGTGCCTTCGGCCAGATCGTGAGCAACCGTGCCCCACTCGGCAGCAGCATTGCGTTGATCTGGCTTGCCGTCTTCCTCGCGCAGAGAGCCATGGCACGAAGTCCAGCGAGCGCTGCCCGAAGCAGACATGCGCGCGTGCAGTTTGATTGTGGTTTGCGAGGCGATTGTCATTGCACCATCTCAGCAACAGCCGATGTGTAATCCACTTTGACGCTATCAATCTTGCCGAGAGCGCCGAAGTCGATTGCCTCGTCGCAAGCGAGCCGTTCAGGGAGCTTTGCAAGAGCACCTTCGATGCTCCGCGCTTCGATCTTGATCTTGGCAATTCCCATCACGGGCACGCTCACGACGAATAGAGGCATGGTTAGGCCGACTTGCCTGCGTTCTTCACGAATTCCTCAGCGTACTCGGTGATCTCTTTCCACGCCTCGGGCTTGGCCTTGAGTTCCGGCACCTTGCTGCAGCCGTAGCGGGCCAGAGTGCCGGCAAAGTTCGAGCGGTCCATGACCGTTGACAGCGCTACCAGCGCCGGCAGCACGTCTTTGTCGTAGTCGAAGGTACGCTCGGGGGCGGCCGGCGCAGGAGCACGTGCGGCCGGCGCAGGAGCAGTAGCGGCCGGCGCAGGAGCAGTGGCGGCGTCAACGACGGCTGGCTTGTTATGCTGACCAAACAAGCGATCGGCAGCTTCGGCAGCAGTGGCCGGCGCAGGAGCGTTGTGCTTCGTCAAGAAAGCAGCGGCATCGGCCGCGCTCGGGAACGTGAAAGTTACTTGAACAGACATGAGGATTCCTCGTTGTTGGGGTTTGTCGGCAACCGACAGGGCGCATTATGCAGGTGCAAAACGGAATTTGGCAAATACCGCTTACGCGGTATGCGCCGAGGCTAGACGCGGCACTTTGCAATTGCTAAATTGTGTTCCGTCGTTGATTGAACGACGCCAACAACAGGAGAGCGAGAGAGCAGATGAGCAAGACCTTCACCGGCACCATCCAGGAAGCCGTCGGCGAGCGCGTCGCTGTGACGCTGCACGAGAAGACGCACAGTTACGTCGTGACTGACGGCTCGCGGGCATTCTTGAAACTCAACGGCGCGCAGGTTGTGGCCGAGCACGGCAAGGCGGGGCGCTTGTTGCTGCACACGTTGAAAGAGATGACATGAAACCCAAACGCAAGCCGATCAAACTCACCAAGACCGAGGTCCGCACGGTCGGCCAAGTGATCGCCGCGATTGCAGCGGCCTTTCTGCCGGTGGCGAGTTACGTCCTGGCGCACAGCGAGACGGCAAGCAACCCGTGGATGTGGCCGCTGATCGCCGCAGGACTGGTGTTCTCCGCGCCGACCCTGGCCGAGTGGGCAGAGCGTTGGTGCAAGCACAAGGTCAAGGCGTGGGGCTTCACGATCCTGCTCGAAGGTGTGATGATCTTCGCGGCGAGCGCGTGGCTCTCGCTGACCGGTCTTGCGATCCTGGTTGCAATCAACGGGCATGCGGCGTGGAACGCGGCGGCCAAGTACGTGACGAGGGAAGCGAAATGAGCGCGATCAACGACGTGAGACATATCCGTGTGCAGCAAGCCTCGACACGCATCGGTCGCCGTCTGCTGATCGTCCTAGTGTGCATGGCTATAGCCGCCGTAGGTGGTGTCTACGCAGGCATCCAAATCGGAGCAAAAGCGCTCGCGCTGCAGGCGCAGGCCGAAAAGCGCGAGGCAGACAAGTGCAAGCAAAAAGACGCGCTGGCGTTCATGGAGTTGGAGACACGCAGCGTGATTTGTTGGAGTGGAAGCAACAGGCTTAAAAAGTTAGGGAAATGAGCGACGTTTATTCTTGCGGTTATCGCTGCCAAAGACCCGAGTGTATTGCCGCTAGGAGAAGCAGATGAACCGCACACAAGACCTAATGCAGCGCGCCAAGAGCGAACTGATTGACGCCATCCGCGCCGCCGAAGACGAGCGCGTGCCGGCCGCGCTGCTAAAGCAGTTGGAAACACTGGCCGGCAAACTGGAAACGCTGCAATGGAAGGTCAAGGAGCGGGCGCAACGTGGCAACCGCTAAGACCGCGGCCGAGCGCAAGCAGCGTGGCCCAGCGGCCCGAAGGGTCGGATTAAGCGAAGGGTTAGGCTGTATTTAGCCGGAGCAGATCGACAAGGAGACGAAAAAATGAAGAAGCAGCGCGATGTCAAGATCAGAGGTGGGCGGGTGTTCTACGGCGTTCTTGTAGGCATCGCGCTGGTGATCGTGGTCGAGCATGTCATCGTCCACGGCTTTAAGTCTGCGATAGTTGCGATTTGGTGTGACCGGGGCCAGTGCTAGGTCCAACAACTTTGAACGGAGATTGAGATGATTGAAGCATTGCGCAAGATGATTGGCATTCCGCGAAACGACTTGGACGTGTTGCAACAGCAGTTGCACCAGGCGTTGGTCGATCGCGCGAATTGTGCTGCGACGCGCGAGTATTACGACGCGATGGAGCGCATGCTGCAGACACGTGTGTTGCGCTTGCAGCGGGAGGTCAAAGAACGCTTGGCTAGCGGCGTGGACAAGTAGTCCGGTGCAGCGCAGTGTTAGGCCACATTTAACCGAAGCGAGGAAGTGATGAAAAAGATTGAAAAAGACGGCCGCATTGCGGTGCTGTACTCGCCGGGCTTTGGCGCCGGCTGGAGCACCTGGGCTGACGACGACCAGAAAGAGGCCCTGTGCATGGATGCGCGCATCGTCGGCCCGTTTGTGGCCGGAGACAAGGCGGGCGCCGTGGCTGCCGCTGTGACAATGTTCCCCGACCTCTGCATTGGGGGCGCCGACAATCTGACGGTGATGTGGATTGAGAAGGGTAAGGCTTTCGAGGTGGATGAGTACGACGGCAGCGAAAGCGTGCATGTGCTGGGCGACCGCGCGTATTTGGTGGCCTAACCGACAAAGTGGAGCCACCACGCGCGGCAAGGAGGTTTGATGACTACAGAAGCAACGCCGCGCGAGGTCGGCTCGCACGCAGGGTTAGGCGCTGGTGCCGAGGTGGCCGAGCGCCACTTGCAGGCGATGCCGGACGGCACGCGCATGGTGCAAGCGTTTGGCACGTCGATGGCCCATGCAGCGGCGGCTCTGCAAGCGTTGGGCACGGCGGCTAAGGCGCTGGAAGAAGAGACCAAGGCGATGCTGGAAGCGCGCCGCGCTCGGCAGCCTTGGTGGCGCCGGCCATGGCGCTGCGACTGAGCCGGGCAGTTCCCCGGCGTCCGCTGCATCGCGTGGTTATGTCGGGTTGAATCACAAGAGGAGAACGTAATGGGTTACAGCGTGGAACTTAGCCGCCGGGTTTACGACAACAAACACGGGGTTTGTTTTGAGATTGCCCCTGACAGCGATGGATTAGATTGCGTGCAACTGCGAACACCGGACGCTGGCAGCAAGGAGTACTTCGGAGACGTTCGGTTCACGGTTCCGAAAGAGATGGCGATATTGATCGGGCAGGCGCTGATCGACGCGGCGAAAGAGGCAGAGTCGCGGGCATAGCGCCCGAGGTAAGCCGCGCCGTCAGGCGTCGGCTCGCACGCAGGGTTAGGCCCTGCGCAACCGGAGCGAGATGATGGCCGACCACCACGGAACACCGACACACCCGAAGGCCAAGAAGGAACACCGCTGCATCTACTGCGGAGGACCGATCCTGGTGGGCGAGCAGTATGTGCAACAAGAGGGCTTCTATGACGGCGCCCCCTACCGCAACCGCT
>Ga0209985_10000480_pt1 | contig 43072 bp, 73 predicted proteins | sample NOAtaG_FD_187305 | JGI IMG/M metagenome (GOLD analysis project Ga0209985, IMG submission 187305) | Freshwater lake microbial communities from Lake Erie, under a cyanobacterial bloom - NOAA_Erie_Diel6S_1000h metaG (SPAdes) (version 2) | ecosystem: Environmental > Aquatic > Freshwater > Lake ...
GATATGCGGGCAGACGGTGGATGCTGTCTGGCGCAACGAACACGCCCCAGAACGAGCGGCCTACCGCGCCATGATCGAAGCCGGCAGGATCAGGGAGGACGGGAAGTGACGGAAGCAGACGCAGTTGTCGCGCTTGGCCTTGCGCTCCAAGGGATGCTTCTATCGATCAAGGGGATGGCGTGGGTGTGGCGAACGATGACGCCACTAATCGGTCAGGCGCGGCAGTCTGAGCTACATGCCCGGCAAGCTCAGGCCCGCGCCGAGGCGTATCGGCAAGAGGCGTATCGGTTGGCGACCTAAGCCCCGTCATCCTGCCAAGAATCAGTAAGGGCGCGGGCGAGGCTGACTACCTTGTCCGCTGCGTTGCCTTCGGTGGCGACCTCGATACCGCAGGCGGCATAGCCAGCGGCGTCCACGAATGAATCGGCGTGCGTCGGGTCATAGTTGGCCCGCGCGACCTTGAGCAGGATCATCGCCAGCGCGACCTGATGCGGCTCTACCCTAACGCCGAACAGCGTTGACCAGAGGCCAGCGACGGCGCGGAAGTTTGATTCCGGCTTGCCGTAGTTAGCGCCCCTGGATGCGACGGCCTGCTCTGCGGCTTTAAGACACTCAACCCGGTTCATACATTCACCTTGTGTCGTCCAACTTCGCCGCGTTCCGAGTGCAGGACGATAGCTTGCATGGATCGTCCAGCCCGATAGCCCATTGAACTGTGCCACGCGTCGCGGGCTGCCGTGGTCTGGAAACTCTCGACCACCACGCCGCCCACCTCGACCGCTGTCTGTGTGTGGATATGTCCCGTCAAGACCGCGCGAAATTTCGTGGCTCCCCAGTCTTCGGGGCGGGATGCAGCCATGATCATAGGCAAATCTTTCATCTTGGCAAGGTCCCCATGGGTTCCGCCCAAGAGATTAGCGCCAAATCGCCACCACCAGAAGCGTGACGGATCAGTATCCACAGTCACTCTTTCGTCATTGCGGAACCAAGCCCACAAGGCCAATGCTATTGCGCCCGCCGTGATTTCGTCATGGTTGCCGGGCAAGATGCGTGCAATGACTTTGCCGTGGCGCTCTAGAGCCTTCTCAACACAGAAGATCATGAACAGCAAGGCGGTCTGACGGACCTTGGAATGCCGGGTGTCGACGTCCAGAGCGTGACCAGACTTCGCCGTCCGGTTCTCGGGATTGTCAGCGTGCAAAAGATCGCCAAGCCCAAGGATGACCGCCGTCCCGCTGGCAGGGGTTGCCCCGACCAGCCGGGAGAACGTCTCACGGTTCAGCGCATCGGCAATGGAGAGGTCATAATCCTCGCCGGCTTCCGGCCCGTAGGCATAGAGCCCGAAGTGGCTGTCAGCTATGGGGAAGATCGTCGCCAGATCATCAGCGACAACGGGAGGCGGTGCAGAGGCTCTGGGAGCCTCGTAGGCGGCAAAAGCCTCGCGGATGGTGTCTACCCATTGCTGCGGGCTGATCTCGCCTTCCTTGGTCTTGATCCACCGCTGAATGACCCTGCCATCAGCACCGACTAGCGCACTCTCGCCTTTGACCACATGCCCGTCAGGGAGTGTGTATTCCTCGCCAGCGGCAGGGCCTTGCTTGATCCACTCCCGCTGTGTCTCCCCGTCCGGCCCTAGCTGGGTCGATGTGGATTTAATCTCGAAACCGGGAAGCACTGGCTTGGTCCCGAGAAGACCGCGACGGGATGCGATCTGCAATCGGCTGGAAGCGGTCGTACGGGCGATCCCGAGGACTTCCGCTGCCTTCGTAGCACCGAGGGCTTGAACGGCCTGTGCGGTCTTTAGAAGGTCTTCGTCTGAAGCGTAAGCCGGCATCAGCGTGGCGCGCTCATGACCCATGGGATAAGGCCGCTAACCTTCGATGCGAGGAAGCCGCCAATTCCCACCATGATGAGGACAACCCACCGGACGCCCTTGGCCTGCGTAAGGAGGTCATGAACCTCCGTCAGTTTGGTATCCATGAGGCCAATCTTCTCGTTGAGATGCCCCACCTGTGTTTCAAGGCGGATCACCTTGTCGCGGATTTCCATGCTGTCGCCCAAGGTCACCTCCCGAGCATTCGACAAATTGCGGAAGACGGGACCATGAGCGTGATGCCGGAGACGGGGGCGAAGGGCGTTGCCATGCCGCCAACAAAGACCCCCACGAGTTTGCCGGCCATGGAGAAGACGCCGCCACCGGACATGCCGGGCATCCCGGTAATGTCCATGATGTGCGCGACCTTCCAGATGGCCCGCTCATCTTCCTTGGTGGAAATGAACCCGTTGAACTTGGCGAAGGTGATGTTGCCGGGGTTGCCGAAAGCCTGGATCGCATCACCCTGACGGAGCGTCCCGCAGGCGATCTGTGCAGCCGGGAGAACTGCGCCTTCGTATTGGATCACGGCGATGTCGTGGGCCTTCGCAATCCAAAGGACTTTGGCCGGCATTTTCTTGCCGTCGTGGGTTTCTATTTCGATGGAAGGGGCACCCTCGACCACATGGGCTGCCGTGAGGACCATGCGGTTGCCGATCACGGTCCCCGATCCATGACCGCCGCCAACGTGGATTTTCACGGAAAACCGTTGAGGATCGACGGGGGCACAAGCCAACAGGGAGAGGCAGAACAGGGCAACGATAGCCCATGCACCAATGTAAGCAGCGCGTGTCATCTGCGCCCCCTGATAGCGCCCGCGAGCGCGGTGATGCCCTGCCCGATGACATGAACGCCGAAGAACGAGAGCAGGATGGCCCCCTGGTATGATTGGAAGGGCTCGGGGAATTTCGGGATGGCCCAACCGAGGCGGAAACACGTGTCCGCCGCCACCAGATTGAGGTGCAGGACGAAGGGCGCGGCGATCAGGAACGTGATGAGCCGCATTTCCCAGAAGCCGGCGGTGGCTAGCCGGATTTCCTTGGCAGCGGCGCGGTCTGCCATCTGCCGCTCAATGTCCTTGATCGCGACATCGGCAATGAGGCGCTCGGTCTCGTTCGCAGCCTTCAGCCGGGCTTCATAGGCGCGGGTTAGCTGTCCGATAAGGTCGCCCGTTACCCATTTCAGGATCGCGCCCCAGAACATCACTCGCCCCTGTTGAAGGTGATGCGCCCTGACAGGACGAGCCACGCGAAGACGCCGCCAACAGCCAGGATGGCGAGGAAGGCAATCAGGCCGTAGGCGTTTTCGATGTTCGGGAAAGCAAAGCCGCCGCCAGTGAGGATGCTCAGCAGGATGGCCCACAGCGACTTGGACTGGACGGGCGGAACATCATCGGGCTGGGCGTTGCGCTCCGTTGCCTTCTCAGGCTCTACGTCCGGGTCTTCCAACTTCGCCGCCTTGATGGCAGCCAGAAAGTTCTTGTGAAAGCCGGCGATAAGCTGGGCCTTGTCCGTGCCGTTCACGATGCGGCGGGCGTTGACCGGATCGTCCTTCGTCTCGTTGAAATAGTCCGACAGCTTTTTCCCGGTGAACATGCCCTTGATGCAGCCGTCAAAGAGGGCCTTCAGAGCGATAGGCCACGTCATAAGCTGGCCGGGCCGGGTAGCGCCGAACTTCCGGTGATTGGCTTCCCAGGTGACCTGCACAAGGCCCTCGCCAACCCACGGATAATATCGCTTGGTCCGCAGGTAGCTTTCGCCGCCCATCTCACGAACGGGCTGCATGGTCTTGGCGGTTTCCCAGAACGTCGTGGCGAGCATGTAGGCAAGCCAGCGGTCATCGGTGATCTTGCGCCGATCCCACTCGTCAAGGATGCGGGTGAGGCCGTCCACTTGCTGAGAGGTCAGCCGCCCGCCGAAGGGAGCATTGCGGACGTAGTTCATGAAGATGCGGCGGTTCATCGCTCGCGCTCCCTGATGTTCCGGTTCATGTCGAGGACGAAGAGGCCCAACAGGGCGAGCGTGATCAGACCAACGGCGATGATCGCCTCGGCGGGAAGGTCCATGGCTTGCCTCTCGGGCAGCAACCGGCCATAAACTCCACCCGCGAATGCAACCGGAGGCGTTCATGACTGATAGGGGTGATGATGAGATAGAAGCGCGCCTGGCAGCCGTTGAGGCGCTTATTCAGCAGGCGATTCTTAGGATGGCGTCGGTTGCCGATCCAGATTTTGGCGACATCATCGAAGGCACCGCAGACCAGATGGCGAGCGCCATCGGTAATCGGATGAAGCAAGGCCCAACGGTTCTAAAGCATGTGGACCGGATACTGGCACCAGTCAGGAGAGAAGCCGCCGCCCATCGCGCCCGCCTGAAGATGCGGGAGACCTATCGGGACATTGACGGCTAGAATTCGTAATTCGCCCCGAAAATGTAAAAATCAGCGGTCGCCGCCGCGCCCTGTGCCGTCGTGAGGGAAAGATAGAGCGTCAAGGAAACGCCCGCTCCGCTGCCGTATAGGTCCGTGTCAGTGACTGAGATAGAGAGCGTCTTGCGGGCCGTTGTCAGGGATGAATAGACCTGCGTCGTTGAACAAACGGCCCCCGTCTTTCCTGTCCCCGTATAGATTCCGCCAACCGCCGTCGTCAGCGAAATCGAGGCGCTGTGAACCCAGATGGAGTGAAGGCGAAACTTCGCATAAGGGTGGGTGATCGTGAACGCCTGATCGGCGGTCGAGTTCATGTTAGCGCCGGTCAACTTCGCGACCTGAAGAATGCCGGGCTGCACGTTATAGTCGGCCATTACGCACGATCTCCAAGCTTGATTTGAATAATCTGGATGTAGCCGGGCAGCCCGGCATCAGCGGACCCGCCCACGTCGGCACCGTCGCCACCAGCCCCGTTATCGCCGGTTGCGCCGCCATAACCACCAACGTCATAGTGGCCATGCTGTCCGTGGACGCCCGGAATGTTCTGCTGCGAGAAGGTCCAGCCGGTCGGGAATTCAGCCGTTCCGCCCTGATCGGGGGTATTGGTTGCGGCGTTGCCGGAAAGCCCGCCCTGACCGGGGGTTGCCCCGGAGGCGTTGCCACCAGGCTGACCGCCGCCGAACTGCAATTCGAGTTCGTCCAGCCCGCCTGAGATTGCGAGGGGGAACTTTACGTAAGCCGTGCCACCAGCAGCCCCGGCAGAGGCAGCAGCGGGAATGACGATATCCATGACGGTTCCGGGCGTGACGTTGTAGATAAACCAGTCGTTGCCGCCGCCCTGTCCGCCACCACCGCCAGCGGCATAGGCTGTTGCGGAGCCACCACCGCCACCGCCACCACGCCCCCGGATGATCAGGGCGTAAACGTCGGTTGCAATCGTCAGAGTGGTTGTGGTGCCGCCGCCGTAGTCATTGGCGACAAAGCCCGTTCCCGAGCCGATGGCCCGGTAAACACCAAGCGAGTTCATGATGTAGGTGGTATCGGTCAGGCCGCGAGCCGTGCTTTCGTTGGCGAAGGCCGAACTGTCGATGTTCTGATAAATCAGCTTCGACCAGCCGAGGACGTTGTTGCTCTCCATCAGGAGGTTGAACGAGCCGGCTGCGGGGGCAGATGCCGCGTAGTTGCCTGTCGAGTTGGCAGCCCTGAGAATGACGGAACGAGCCGCGCCCTGCTCCAGCTTGGCAATGGTGACGTTGTTGTCAGCGATCTTCGCTGTCGTCACGCTGTCGGAAGCAAGGCCCGCAGCAGCAACCGTTCCGAAGCCGAGAGTGGTCCCCGAGACGCGAAGAACCTGGCCGTCCGTTCCGGTGATGTCGGCAACGTCACCGGTCGAGTTCGCGGAGCGCCCAACGACGGAGAGAGCCGCGCTATCGCGAAACTCGGCATTGCCGATTGCCCCGTCTGCCAGACCGCTGCCGTCAACAAGGCTATCAATGGCAAGTTCGATGTCGGACAGGGTTTCCGCAGCCGAAGCGGCGGGCACCTGCGTGTTGGCAACAGGCTGAGCAAAGGCGTTCGTCGGCAGCGTGTAGCTGCCCCCGGAAATCGGCATGGCGATGCCCTCAGGTCTTGATGATGATGGGGAGAACCAGCGTCGGCTGGACGTTGTTGTGAGCGTCACCCGAGCCGGACGAGCCCGAGGCGGTTGAACCGGTCAGCGAGACGGTCTGGTCGCCGGCGGGCTGGCGAAGCGATTCAAGGAGTTCGCCGGCCTCAAAAGCCCCAGACCCGACCACGAGCCGGCCTGATGTCGGAGTGCCGAAAGACCCCCCGGACGTGCCCCACCCGTCCCGAGGCACGACAACCTGGGAAGCCGTGGTGTGGGTGTGCGCGGCAAGCTGTGCGGAGGTCAGCGTGTGGGTTTCGGAGCCGCCAGCAGCACCGATGACATCGCCATTCACGCCCCCGGACTGGTTGGTGAGGCGGTTGGCGGATGTGCCGCCCATGATGTCAAGGCCAGCGAGAACGCGACCGCGCCCGTCAGGAACAGTGAAGGTCGTCGACCCGTCGCCATTGCCCCACGGGAAAATGGTAATCGTCACGCCAGAGGCAGAACCGGACGCGGCCTGAGACAGTGTGATCGTGGTGGCTGTAATTGCGGCAATCGTGGTGCCCGAAACGATGCCCGAGCCCTCAATAACCGCTCCCTCAAGGCCAAGGCCGGTCAGGTCAGTCGAGACGGAGGAAAGCGTGGTCGTGCCGTTGGTCGTCGCCGTGCCCGTGGCTGTGATAGCCGTCAGAAGCGCCGAGTAGGTGGAACGCGAGACAGCCTGACCGCGCGCAAAGAGCCACCCGGACGGGGCCGTGATGCCGCCGAAGTGCGACATGGTTCCGGTCGGAACGAGGCCCGCACCGTAAAGCGCGCCCGAGGTCAGAGGCCCGTTAAATGTCGTTGTGCCGTTGAAGGTGGTGGTGGCAGAGAAAGCAGCCGCAATCGGAAACAGAACGTCGTCGCTATCGGCAGATGCGACAACCACACCATCTTTCACGATGCAGATGCGCCCGGAAATCAAGGCGATGCCGGTGTCGGTATCGCTGCTGAACGAAAAGCCAGGGGCAAGGGCCGAGCCCGCAACACCCTTAAGCGCGCCAGTCATGGCCCCCACGCCATCACGGGCAAGGGACGCCGTGATCTCGCTTCCGATGTCGCTCAGGCGGCTTTCGAGCTTGGTAGCATCGGCAAGGGTCGATGGCTGGAGTGGTGCCGTACCGCTCGGGGGATTGTAGGCTGACGAGCCGTTACGGGGCATCGGCTTCTCCAATAGAAAAAGCCGCCCTTGTGACGGGGCGGCTGATAGGGCATGATTGGCGGATGGATCGGAAAGAGATTGACCTAGAGCCGCACCAGTGGACGGCTCGCGTTGATGATGTAGAACAGCCAAAACCACCGGAGCCGTTCTGGGGTCCGGGCTGGGGCTTTGGTCTTCAGGTCCTGATTGTTTCCATCGTGGGCGGGATTATCGCCCACTGGTGGAGGGGATACTAAGCGCGCCCGGCGCTGCCGAACCGCCGCCCAGAGCGCCACGCATCACAAGTTCTGCAATCCTGCGGCGTGCATCGGCATTGGACTGCGACTGCTGAAGAACCGTCCCGATCTGTGAGGCGGAGCCGCCACGGGACAACAGGATTTCCGCCAACTTCTCGCGAACCTGCGCGGTGTTGCCGGTCATGCCAGAACTAGCTCGCGACATCAGATTGCGAGCAGCCCCACTCCAGTTTCCAGAAAGCAGATTGCCGAAGATTTCAGGCGAAAGGCCGGTTGACGCACTGTCTGCCAGATTATCGGCTGTCTTTGACCCACCCATGGCCGCATTGCGCGTCTCGAACATGACGTTTTCGCGCCCAAGGCGACGGTCGAGAAGCGGAGCCTGCCCCGGACGGGAGAATGCCGGAAGTTCTGCCCTTGCAGCATCGGACGTGAAGTCGCGGGCCTTGTTGACGCCCTGCGCTGCGTTCTGGACACGCTCCGTCAGAACGTCCCCGTAACCGGAACGGAAGCCAGCCTGCTGCACCGGGGACATGCCAGAGAACGCCGCAGTGGTGTCCTCGAAACGGCCTCGCGTTGCGGCCTGGCGACCCGTCTGGATTGCCTCGATACCCTGGCTTGCGGTGCGGTAAGCATCGCGGGCTTTTGCATACGGAGCCGAGGCGGACGCCAGCGCGTCGTCAAGAGCGTCGCGGATGGGAATAAGCGCCCGCTGCTGCTTGCTGGTCGCGCGCTCAATCAGGCTGTCGATTTCGCCCTTGGCAGCAAGAACGTCGTCAAAGTTTGACAGGACAGAACGCCCATCCGTCAGGAATGAACGAGCGCGGCTGACGGCACCCTGCACCGAAGTATCGGAAATTGCCGATGGCGTGGACACCACCCGATTGATGCCGGGGCGCAGCACGTCGTCAGCCTTTTGAATAGCCGCAGTCGGATCAACCGCGCCAGCCTGCCGGCGTGCGTCACCATACAGAAGGTTTCCCTCTGCCCGACGTGCCGCCGTCTGGATTCGCTCAAGCGATGCCGCAGTTTGAGACGAGCCGAAGGCATCATCGAGGGAGCCCGCAATGCGTCGGCCCTGTTCTGCCTGCCTGCCGTCAAGGAACTCCACCGCCTGAGTGCGACCAGCCCCAGGATTGCGGGTGACGGTCGAAAGCATCCTCTGCCCGGAATTGCCCATGGCATCGGCAACGGTAAAGACGCCCTGCCCTTCCCGAGCGGCTGCGGCCACGTCGTCAATGATCTGTTGCGGAGCCCTGCCGCTTTCGGAGATGGCGCGGGCGACCTGATCCTGTGCGAAACCCTCTGGATTGCGCCGGGCTGCAATGTTTGACGTGATCGGGGAGGCAACTCGCGAGACGCCAGCCACGACGCCGGGAAGAACACCACCAGCTACGCCACCGATAACGCCGCCCTGAAGCGCGCCAGTCACGCGGCCCTCGCCTGATCCGGTCAACGCTCCCGTTGCAGCGCCATAAGCAGCGCCATCAGCAAGACCGGCAAGAGAGCGGGCACCAAGCCCCGCATTGGGTGCAAGGTAGCGTCCAGCGGTCAGGCCAGCCCTCGCAGCACCGACGCCCGTTGCGACGCCAGCGCCGACTTCGGCAACCGAGCCCAAGAGCCCATCGCGTGAACGGTCCTGCTCAAGAGCGAGGTCTTCGCGAGCCTTGGCATAGTTGTACCCCTCAACCGGGTTAAACGTGCCGCGACGGACCATCTCGAAAGGCGTCATCGCCCCTGCGATAATCTCATCGGCAGCGCCGAAGGTAAGGCCCTGCATGATCTGCCGCTGAAGCCTGCCAGAGCCCGTCCCGCTGCGCTGAAGGTCTTCCCGAGCGGCGCGGCGATACTGGTCATCCTGCGGCCCCTTCTCAGCGGCGGTAACGACAGGCGCGGCGTCCCACCAGTTCCCACCGGCGGTTGGCTTTTCGGCCTGTGCAAGCGGGGCGGATTCCCACCAGTTAGCCATTAGGGCTTCCTCCGCACGGAGCCGTCAGGGGCAACAAACTCATCCCCACTACGCAGGGCGGAAAACTCTTCGGGCGTATTGATGCGACGCGGTCCCGATCCGGCAGCAGCCGGGGGCGTGCCGGGCTGACCGCCACCGGGGCGGAAATAGTCCCTGCCGCGAAGCTGCTGGACGCGCGTCTGCTGAAGCTGCATCTGCCGCTCAGCAAGCGTGATCATGCGGTCGATCGTGCGCTGTCGAATTTCCGGAGGCGTGGACGGATCGCCCAGAATTTCCTTGAACTGCGCCATTTCGCGGTCAGTCGTTGCGCCCTTCAGCGTCGCAGACATCGCCTCGATAGCTTGGCTGCTCATGATCTGGTTAAACTCGCGAGACGCCTTAGCCTTCTCGGGGTCAACAAGCAGGCCTGCGCCGGGGATACCGGACGTTCCGATCATGGTCGCTGCGCCGGCAAGGCGGCCAGAGAATGCCTGGCTGTTGAGTTCGCGGGCTCGCTGAAGCTGTCCAAGCGTGTTCTGGATAATCGGCACCTGATCTTCGGCTTCCATGATCGCCCTGCGGTCAGCCGAGGAAAGTTCTGGGCTATCGCGGAAACGACCGGTCAAGGCGTAGTTCTGATACTCAGGCGTACCGGGGCGAAGGCCAAGGCGCTGCGCCTCTGCCTCGCGGGTCCTGATCTGCGCCGGGATTGTCTCGCTCTGCTGATCGGGAAGAGCCCCGGTCAGGGCGTAACGCTGACGGGCCTGACCCGTGAGCCCCATCCTGTCAGCCTCTGCCTCGCGGGCTCGCGTCTGCGCTGCAAGTGCCTCAGGGCTGTTCGGAACAGGGGCGGCAAGCTGGCGCTGGCTGGACTGGATGCCGAGACGCGCGGCTTCATTCGCAAGACGCGACGCTTCAAGCTTCGCCGGGTCCGAGTTCTGATATGCCATCAGAGCAGCCTGCCGAACCGTGGGGGAGACGTTCGGATTCATGATGGCCTGCATCAGACGGGCTCGCTGATCGCCGGGAGCCGGGGCCGCAGCAGGAGCCGCAGCGGATGCCGTGGGCTGGCCTTGTGCCGTTGCCGGTGCCTGTGCCGCAGGAGACGCGGAACCGCCGCCCATGACCATCTCTCGCAATCTGGCGATAGGATTGGCTGAAGGGGCCGCTGCCTGCGGTGCCTGCTGTGTCGGAGCCTGACCACCAAGGCCAGCGCGAAGCGTGTCAGCCTCACCGGGGGCAAGGGACTGCTCATCGCGAAGCATCATCAGGCGGTCGCGCTCGTTAAGGCCCATCATGCCGGCAATCTGCTGGCGTGCGGCTGCCTGCTGTGCGCCTGCCGGGGGCTCAAGGTTTGGACGCGGCTGCGGCATCGGGGCCTGCATCGGCCTCGCCACCTGCTGCCCCATCATCATGCTATCAACTGAAGGGGCGGCAGGCTGAGTGATCTGCTGACCCGCCATCATGCTGTCCATTGACGGAGCCGGTGACATGGCCTGCGAGGGCTGCATTCCAGCGCCCGCGCGGGTGATCTGATCGAATGAACGCGCGCGCGGGTCCATCGGGCCGGGGGCAGCGCGGCGCATCTGATCGAATGAACCGGCAAGATCGGGAGCCGCCAGAGCGCCACTGTCAGGCAGGTTGCGCCCGTCAATCATGGGAGCCGGGTCAGACCCATCGCCACCGTCAAGGCTGTCAGGACGCGGCGCAGCGGGGGGAGCGGTCGGCAACTGAAGGCCGGACGCGATCTGCCTGATTTTCGCGGCGTAGTTCGGATCGGTGGCGTAACCGGACGCGCCAAGAGCCTGGATTTGTGCATCGAGGCCCTGCGCCTGAAGCATCGGGCGATAACGCGGGTTCCGCTGAAGGAACTGTGCGTATCCATCGGCGCTTTCACCCATCGAACCGTAAGCGCGGAAGCTGTCTCGGGTGCGGATGGGCTGGCCGTTGACAACCTCCGTCGTGGCGAAGGTGTTTCCACCGGGCGCACCGTGGCTCTTGATGCCGAAGAAATTGTTGCCCGGCGCACGACGCCCCCAGCCGCTTTCGAGGGCGGCCTGTGCGATGACAATGCGCGGATCAACGCCCGTCTGCTGTGCCACCCGCTGGGCGTGCGGCATCATCTGGGAAATAAACTCCTGCGACCCGCCGGAGAACGACGCGGGGGCAGCGGGAGACGCAGCGGGAGAAGGCGAAACTGAAGCGGAAGCAGGAGATGCACCAGCCGGAGCCGTCGCTTCCATCCCGGTAGAACCCGACACGGTATCGGGACGGGCCGTGCCGAGGATGCCGGCCATGGCTTCCTGATCGACGCGCTTCTGCTCGGCGTCGGCCTTGTCCATCCCCAAGACGCCCGTAACGCCAGTCAGGGCGCGGGCAAGGCCCTGCGTCCAGTGCCTAATCGGCTCCGTCGAGGTGCCCTGTCGCTGCATCATCTCATACAGCTTCCGGCGCGTGGCAAGGTTGCCCTCTTCGCCGGTATAGAAGAAGCCCTGAGCCATCAACGCTTCCCCTTCTTCGTAGCCTTGGCGTAGTCAACCATCAGCAGGCCATCGGGCCGCTTGACGACCGCGCTCGGCTTCTTCCTCTGGACTTCCTGAGCCAGAAGGCCGACTTCCGGCGTCGGGTCGCCCTTGAAGTTGTATTGGTAGATGCCGAGCCCGTTGTTGGTGTTGCCGACCTTTTCGATGTTCTCTTTCACCCGTTCGTCCGACATCTTCAGAAGCTGGACGCCCGGCGTAGCCAGTCCGAAAAGGCCGCCGAGAAGGCCCATATTTGACTGGTTTTCCGCCTGCCATGCCTGCATGTTGGCGTTATGAGCGGCCTGTGTAATGCCGGCCACGTCGGTGTTGGCCTGCGACACGCGGGGCGCATTCGCAGGCTGGAATGGCGTCACCTGCGAACCCGACATCAGCGCGGAAATCTCGTTGATCGGCGCATTGCGCTCGGCAGCGATTTCCTGATTGATCGTACCGCGTGCGTCCAGTTCAAGCTGGTTATAGGCGTCCGAACGGTTCTGCCCGAAACGGCGCATCTCCGCATCAAAGGCCGAAGAACCCGCCGCAACGCCCTGATTTGCCAGACGGGTGCGAAGGGCTTCCTCCTGCTGCTGCCACTGGGGGTCGATGCGGGAACGGCGCATGTCCGCCAGCTTGCCCGCCCGCTCATTGTCGCCAAGCTGCATATTGGACCCGAGAAGGCCCCGAATGCGCGACGACTGCTCATTGCCGATGTTGGCGAGCGTCTGCTGGGTGCGCTGGTTGGTGTCGAAAAGCCCCTGGTTCGCAGCGGAATACTGCTGCGTTGACTCATACCGGGGGGTGCCGTCTGCCCATGTGCCAATCTGGTTATAGGTCAGCTTATTCCCGGAAGCGTCCGTCTGGTTGACAGCCTGAAGCCCGAAATTCGTGATCGCCGTTTCGCGATTGGATTTCGTCTGAGCCTCTGCCGTCACCTTCGGATCGGGAGCCGGGGGCGGGGAACTAGCACCCATAGGGCCACTCCTCCTTCAAAATGCCAAAGATCAGCGCATCGCAGGAGCCGAAGCCCTTGCGTTTCGTGCCTTCGTAGGTTGCGAACTTGTTGAGGACCCTGACGGCGCGCTGGTTGTCAGACCGCGTTATCGCAGTCACCCGGCAGCACTTCAGTTCCTCGAATGCGTAATGGCCCAGCCGCCTCAGAAAAGCCCGAGGCCAGCTTGCGCCGATGCCAACCACGGCAACGTCAATGTCATGCTGGTTCCAATTCTGGAACACACAGCCGCCGATGACCTCGCCATCCCGGACAATGCCGAAGGACTGGTGAGGCCCTGCCATCACCGTTCCGAGCCGGTCGCCGCACCATTCGGTGATGCGGGGGCCAGTCTCAATCGTCCACATCAGACGGATTCGCCCGCCTCGTAAGTGAGGTCAAAGCGGTAGATTTTCGTAACAGGATCGCGGGCGGTCGAGCCGGCCATGTCATAGCGGAAGGCAACGGCCAGAGCGTGCCCGGAGCCATAGACGGAATACATCCGGTTCACGATGGACGAGCCACCAGCCCAAAACTTCTCATCCCAGTTGCCGACGTTCCAGATCAGGGAGTTTGCAGAACTTCCAAGCTCCGTCTCAGGAGGCCAGAACGCGGTATCCCAGGCTGACAGGTCCCAGGTGAAATAATTCCCGGACCTGATCGTCTGTTCGTATTCCTCAAAGATCGGTTCAAGGTTGTAATCGGTGGCTATCGACAGGTAGATTGGCGTTGAATCCGACCCTTTCCACAAAACGCGGGTTGTCACCGCTGTCTTGATGGATGCCGGTTCGCCAAGGCCACTGAATGCCCCGATACCGAACAGGGAAACGGACTGATCATTATCAAGGGAGCCGGTTTCGGCTTGCCTGATTTCTCCGGAGGCCGCGCCGAAATAAAGACCGTTGTCATGTTCCACCCAACACAGGGCGTTCATGCCCTGATAACGGCACCATGCGCCGTTGAGTGTGTTCATGACGTATTGTTGATTAAGTCCGGTGGACTGGTTCGGAACATTGACGATGAGCATGTTGCCCGCCGCGAATCCCACCGTCTGCCAGCCGAAAGTGTCCTGGTTATCCCTCACAGCGTCGGCATATGCCTTGCGGATGTTCCTCGTCAGGGCAGCCTGCTGTGAGGCCGTCCGGTCAAGGTTCATCGAAGCGCCGATGGAAATCAGACCGTCCTGCGTGAGGACAGCAATATCGCCGCCGAACTTGGCCAGACACCGATACCCAAGAGGACGGCCAATCGTATAGCGCCCCTTCAGGGACCATGTGGTGGTCGAAGACGGGTCGGTGCCCTCGAATAGAAGAACCTCGCCTTCAGACGAGACGAAGGCCGTGCGGTCATCCATGCCAGCGCCGCTGTCGGTTGACCACGTGAGGCCAGCGATGATCGCACCGCCCTTGGTCAGGAGCGCGCCAAGGGGAAGTTCCGTCGCAGCGCCGCCAATCGAGGATGCCGAGAGATACCAGACGGACGCGGAATTAAGCTGGCAGAAGAACAGTCGGGACTGCGACGAGAACACGTTGACGAGCGTCCCCGCACCACCCGTCACGCCTGTGATGGCGGGCGTCGCGGCAAAAGCCGTCCCGTTGTAGTTGATCGGGTGATCCGACCCGTTGCAGGCAATCAGGAACTGCCCGCCAGAGGTCGCGAAGTTAACCGACTGCCACCTGTCCGAGGTCGCCGTTGACCAGACTGCCGCACCGACTGCACCGGAAGACGATGCGTCATAGATGTTCGCCCCGCTGGCCCCGAATAGCTTCCGCGTCGTGCCGGAAACAAAGGACATGAGGCTTTCGACATCATCGCCAAGCCCGGTCGAGTGGACAAGCGATCCATAGCGCGGCCTGACCCCATCAGGATCGGGAAACCAGTTGTCGAGAACGGGAGCATAACCCGGCTCCATTTCGGCCAGAGACTGCTCCGTATTCCAGCCCTTGACGGGGGGCTGTATCTGCACGGTCTTGGTCCGGGGCTCCTGCGCGTTGGTCTTCCGCTTGGAAATGCGGGCGGGGAATTTCACTTGGCCACCTGGGAGACGCGCATGGAACGGTCTGCCTGCATCCGGTATTCAACAGCAGCTTCGTATTCCGCCAGTTCATCGTCGAACGGACGGCCTTTGAGGCGACGCCAGCGCCATTTCATGCCGAGAACGATGATGTCTTCGGGGATGACGGAATAATCCGTGTCTTCCAGAAACTCAGCCTGAAGTGACCCCGTGGCCGAGCGGACCCAATAATTGGAGACATATTCCAAGGTCACAGTGGTCGCTGGCGCTGGGGCCACTTCAAGGGTTGGCTTCCGGATGAGATACCGGGGGGGCGATCCAGACGGAGCCCCGCGCTTCAGGTTCATCTCGGCATCCGAAAGAGCGCCACGGATGGGCGTGGTTCCAAGGCGGACGGGGGAGCCCATGGTCGGGCGTTCATAGTCAACCGGGAGCGTGCCCGGCGTGGTGGCGTAGGTCTGCGTGCTGACCAGTTCGCCCCAATCATGGCGGCGCACAAGCTCTTCGCCCGTCTCTTCGCAGAGCAACAGAAGTTCCTGCTCAAAGCGGTTGGGGTTGCTGTAAACGGACGTGACGCTGGGTTGGTTAAGGAGGATTGCCGTTTCGGCGCACATCGAAAGGAGGCTCATGGGCAGAGCCCTCCGACCCTTACCCGAGCGCGGGAAAGCTTCGACATCTTGGAATAGCGCATGGCGGAGGCAATCGCGGCTTTTGCAAGCCCATCAGCAGCGCCAGCCCGATCCGTGTCGCCGGTGTAAACCGCTGCTTCAAAGATCGTCGTGTAAAGGTAGATGTCAGGGTATTTCGTCAGCAGCCAGTTGACCTGGTTGGTCGAGGTTTCCAGCGCCGGGATGGACGAGAAGTAGTTGAGGCGTACCGTCGCCACGGCAGCCGGGCGGATGCGGAGCGTGTCGCCATTGATGATGAAGCCGCGCGCCGTGCCAGCGGTAAATTCCATGATGGAATTGTCTTCGCTAAGAGCCGGGATGATGATCGGCGGGCTTCCGGTCACGTAGATCGACCGCACCTCAAGGAAGTCGGTCGGAAGGGCAACTTCTCCGTCCGCATCCGTGGTCAGGTCGTCGCTTGCCTCCTGATCGCGAAGGCGCAATTCCCGATCAAGCTTCAGTTCCGCCATGCGGACAAAGCGCGGCATGACATCAACGAGGTCGGTCCTGTTGATGTGCTCGCCAACGGCAAGGACAAGTTCGGAGAAGTCAGCGATTGCGCTCATACAGTCCCCGATTTGGTTCGGAAAGCACGGTTGTCGCTGTCATTCAGCCAGCGGGAGATATACCGCTCGTCGCCCTCGGTATGGGCTTCCTGAAGCTGCGAGAAGAACAGGTTCATCGGCACGGAGGCAACCCGATGCCAGTCGCCCTGCCAGTTGTTAGAGGCAGCGTTTCGGGCGATCTGGTTCTCTTCAATCGTGTCATCTACGGGCATGTCAGTGCGGAACGTCACAGACCCGTCCGGTTCATGGCGTCGCCACGTCTGTTTCCCGGTCTTCGGGTCCCAGGTGACGAGCGTCCAGTCGCCGTCCTTAATCAGCATCGCGAACCCAAGAGAGGGAACCCGCCTCAATGCCGGGCAACGCGTCCATCACGTCCATGTCGAGGACAGTGCCGGCGGTGGTGCGGTCTTCACCGACCCAGAAGTCGCGGATAACGCGGACGCGGATCGTGTAATCGGCAATAGCGGTTGCCACGCGCGGGGGACGCCCCCGGCGTTTGGGTTCTTCGGTCATTCGGTATCCCCAAAAGGAAAGGGGCGAGCCGAAGCCCGCCCCCTCTGATGTTGTGGTCAGCCCCGTTACGAAACGGCAGCCGAGAACGGCGTCGCCTCAGTACCGGTAGCCGAGCCGGACACCATGACGGACCACTTGTTGGCCGCCACGTCGGTCAGGGTGATGCTGTCACCGACAATGCCGCCCTTGGTCGAGCCGTTGAGCGTGATCGTATCCGAAGACGCCGCAGTCTCGAAAACAACAGCGGTGTCAGCTGCGTCCTGCGCCAGCATTGCAAGGCCCGACATCGTATCGCTCGCGTTGGCAACACGGATGATCACGTCGTTGGACGTGACCGTGGTGCCGACATAAAACAGATACGTGTCGCCCGAGCCGGAAGCAGCCGGCAGGGTCAGGGTGAGGCCAGCAGCCGCGTTGATCGTGTTCACCACCTCGGAGTGGGTGTTACGATTCAGCGTGGCAGACGCGGTGTGGTTAAAGGGAAGATAGTTCATCGCGTCTCTCCTCAGGTGCTGGCAGTCAGGCCGTAGAGGTCAGCAACGACGCCCAGGCCCTTCTCGTTCTTCGGGCAAAGCGTGCCCTCGCCAATCAGGACGAACTTGTTGGCGTCGCCGGTCTTGGCAACGTCGCTGTCCTCCATGATCCCGCGACCCTTCAGCCAGGCCCACTTGAGATAGGCCGGGTCAATGAAGAAGGCATTGCGGGCAAGGCTGGCAGACGACGCCATGACACGGTTAGGAACAACAGCGACTTTGCCGAACGGACCTTCGTAGAAGTCCGCGTTGGCGATGATCGAGTTGCCCTTGCCGCTGTCCGCCGAATAACGGTAGGCGGCAACGTTGGTGTCCGACATGAACGTGACGAAAACCGACTTCACGTAGGGCGAAACCACGAGATACTTGAAGTTCGCGCCGTTGGTGTAGCCGGACTGCATGACGGTATCCGTGAGCGCCTTGGTAAAGGCGCGCTGGGTGCCGTTGGTGGCAGCGACGGTAAGGCCGGTGCCGGAGCTAAAGCCGCCGTTCGAGCCCGAGTTGCGGGAGACGTTCGACGTGATCCAGGACGGCAGGCCGCCAGAGCGGCGGATGTTGCCAGCGACGGAGGCAGCGTTGTTGACGATGGAAAATTCCACGTCCTTACGCATCTCCACGCCCTTGATCAGCTTTTTGCGCGCGGACTGCTCCAGCTTGCCGGCGTTATCAACCACGTCCTGCGTGCCCGAAACGATGCCGGTTTTCTGGAAAATCTGCGTGTAGTTGCCGACGCGGGAGACAGGATCGGTGGTATCAAACTGATACTCCGCACCTTCCTCCTGAATGTTGTCGGCAGGGGCGTCCATCGTCTCGATTGACCACTCGGGATGAGTGGACACGCAACGCGGACCCTTGATCATGGAATAGATGGGGGTGTCCTGAGGATCAATCAGGTTCACCTCACCGGAAAGCTCCTCGCGATTGGCGAGGGCCGAGCCGGTGCGGAAAGTGCCGCTAACGACAGCCATTGTTTAGTCTCCGAAGATAAGGGGAAAAGGCCCTATCCACGCTTCCGGGCCATGTATGCGGCCAGGACATCGTCGACAGAGCCGGTTTCGGAGGCGCGGCGAATGTGCTTCACGTAATCCTGAGACTTCGGGGGGGCTGCCTGACGGCGCGGCTGCGTCGCAACAGGGGGCTTTGACACCACCTTTTGCTTGGCAACCCTGGATGCCTGTTCGGCTTCCATGCCCTTTGCGGCCCAATAGCCGAGCACCAGCATTCGGTGATCGTCTATCTTCTCCATCTCAGCATCGGTCAGGCCGACCTTGCGGCCAACTGACCTCACGTCTGTCTGGAATTTCTCCCAGCCCTTGGCGTCATTGGTGATCGGCAGGGCCTCGGACAGCATCCGGCGCTGTTCCTGTAGGAACGTTGCCCGCTCTTCCGAAGTCATGCTTTCCCTGACGGTTTTGGGCTCGTCAGCGAGGCGGATAATCCGCTCTACCTCGGCTAGACCTTCGTTATGATAGGCCAGTTGCAGGGTGTAGGCGTTGATGTCCTGTGCCGCCAAAGCCAAATCGGGCTTCGGGGGCAATCGCTGTGCGAGAGAATCGACAAGCGTTTCCGTGATGCGGGAAATTCGCTCTGCCTGCTCAGAGACGGCCTTGCGAGTGTTGGTTAACTCAGCCGTCTTGCGCGAGTAATCAGCCTGGCGAAGGTAGCCCTTCTTCAACTCAGCCAGTTCGACCTTGGACCCATCAGGAAGCGCGACAACAACATCGTCTTCTTTCGTGGCCTCGGCCTCTTTGGCTTCGGTATCTTCAGCCTGTTCCTCGCTTGAGGCTTCTGCGGGCTCTTCTGCCTGCTCAGCCTCTTCTGGCTCATCCTCGGTTCCGCCAATGACCTCTTCATCTTCGGTGTCCGTATCAAACGGGTCGAAATCAGAAGCGCCTTGCGGAGTGTCGTTCTCGATGAGGGGCGCGCTCTCGGTCCCAGCCGAGGCCGGGGTGTCGGTTTCGCTCATTGTGCCTCTTGGGTCTTAGATAGCGCCCGGCTTATGCCGGTGCGCCCTTCCGGGCAGCCGTGTCTCGCAGCGATGCCGTGAGGTGGTGCCGGAAAGCTCGGATGGCCCGGACCTCTGCCATGGCGGCAGCGCGGGCTTCGTGATCGGTTGCAGGAGCGAAGACGCCCCGTTCAACTGCGTCTCGTTCAATTTCGGACAGAACAAGGTCCGTGAGCGGGTTGGTCAGGATTTGCTCTGCAAGGGCCTTGCGATCCTGCGGTGTCATTCAGCGGGCTCCGCAGGGGCTTTGGCGGCCTGTTTAGCGGCTTCCCGGTCTTCGTCAGCCTGCACGGCCTGGATCTCGACTTCCGCAGCCCTCATGCGAAGCTGCATCTCAGCGATCAGGATTTTCGTCTCGTTGTTGGCCTGTGCAATGCGCTCATTCGAGGCGATCTGCTCACGCGACAGCATGGCGTCCAGTTCGGCCTTCTGCTGCTGAAGGATGGCTTCACGCTCGGCATTGGCTGCGTCGCGCTCCATCTCCTTCTGCTTGATCAGAAGGTCAGCTTCAGCCTGTGCGGCTTCCTTGTCGCGCTGCACTTCCATCTCAAGCTGGCGAAGCTGGCCGTCTAGCTGGACCTTCTCACGCTCCATCGCCATCTGGGCCTGCGCCTTCATCTGCTCGACCTGCATCTGGGCCTGAGCGCGGGCCTGTTCCTTCATCACCTCGGGATTTGGCTTGTTGCGGGCCGCCTCCATCATCTGGGCGACTTCCTGCGGGTCGGGCTCCGCGAAATACATGGCCGGACTTTTGAGGCCCGTAGCCTGCACAAGGCGCTGAAGCGTGTTCGATAGCTGTTCCGGCTTCACGAAGGGATTATCGGTCCCCATGACGCCGGCAATGCGCTCCTGAAGGTTGAGGATCGACATCATCATCATCAGATCGCGTTCGCGGGTTCCTGCGCCCAGACCAACGTTGACCGACACGTCCATGCCGACGTTCCACGACCTCGGATCGAACTCCACCCACTCGTCACGAAGCCTGACGGTGCGCGGCTTGTCCTGATGCTTGACCACCAGCCGGAGAATGCCGCGAAAGAAGCTTTTCAGCCCCTCGGCAAGGTTCCTGACAATCAGTTCCGTCTGGCCAATCCCCTGCTGTTCAATCATCGCAGAGGCTTTCGCCGTCATGTTCTGAAGGGCATCCGGGGCAAGGCCGGCAGAAGCATCGGAGACGCCAGTGCGGTCCTGTGCTTCCTGGTTGAAATACTCCAGCATCTGGAACGCCTGAGGCGCAATCACCGGAACAGGCGCGAACTGGAACGCGTCCCGAATGGATGCCACGTTGTCCTTGATCAGGATCGGCTTACCAAAGGTCGGCTCGAAGACCGCTTCCGGGTTTTCAAGCGCGCTCATCTTGACGACGGGCTGTTGATTGTTCTGCCAATAGATGTTGTCGAGCGTCGAACGGAGAATGACCGTCTTGACCCGCTGAATTTCGATCAGGTCATCGGCAATCGACACGCCTTCCCATTGGTGCGGCTGATACTCGCACTTCAGGTCGCAGAACTGGACGTGATCGGCGTAATCGTTCTCAAGGATGTTCTCATCCGTGATCGTGCCGGCATAGACCATGCGGCGAAGTTCCGACAGGCCGTCCCCGTCAAGGTCGCAACGCACATACAGGTCCCAATAATCGACCTCACGAGTGGCCCAATCAATCGAGGCGTCGTTGCGCCCGATCCGGCTGTAGTCCTCGCGCTCAAAATCCTCGTTGTCCTGCCCGATGTTGTCCTCGGCATCAGGAAGGTTCTTGATCTTCTCCGGGTCATACCCCATCGAAATCAGGTCAGAACGCCTGATGCGGGTCTTGAGGCCGACGATGATGGAATCTTCCATCGATGTCGCGTCGGGATGGATCAGGAACTGCTCAGGCGGAACAGCGGCAAAGCGGATTTCGCGCTTCGTCACCGTCCGCTTGATCTTGACCGAATGAAACACCTCGAAAGCCGTGGGCTCGGCGCTGTGCTCCAGAACTTCGATGTCGGGCTCTGACACAAGCTGCGCAAAGGCCATCTCTGTCAGGCCCGTATGCGTCGAAACGTCGATCTCGGTACGCTCGTCCGCCCACCACCTCAGAACGCCATTACGAAGCTTCAGAGCGTCATAGACGGCATCAATGAGAACCTTGGTCCCGCCACCCTCGGGAAGGACCACAGCGTTGATGTAGTCGGTCGCCTGTTCGGCTCCCTGCTCATCCCCTGGTCCGCGCGGCTGGTACTCTACAATCTTCTCGTTGCCGAACAGCGTGCGGACGATTGAAGGGAGAACTTTCTTGATCGACGCACGGACATCGCGGGAGACGACCTTTGAACGGCCATCCTCATAGGGAATGGCGTCGGGGTTGCCGTCATAGAATTCCATCGCCGCAAGCCGGTCCTTCGACCGCTCGTCGCGATAGTCCTCGCAGTCCTGCACAAGCGCAGAGATTTTCGAGGAATATTCGCTCGTGTCCATTAAGCGACCTTCCTCGGGCGAAACACAGGAACAGGTGCGCCGCCAGCCTTGGCGAAGCCCTCTGAACCCATGGCGAAATATCGGAAGGCGTCAGCCGGATGCGACGACCAGTCGTGGACTGGCTTCGGCTTCAACACCTGGTTCTTGTCGTCATAATCGGCGCGATAAAGCTTCAGCGCCTCAATGCCGCGATGGCACTTCTCAGCGTCAAACCACACCCTCGGCAGCATCAGGCGGACAGCGTTGATGCCGTCATCTACCCGGTGGTCCTTGGCTATCGTGATCTCAAGCCCCAGGCCGCGAAGGACTTCCTCCCGGCTCTTGCCCGTTCCAAGTTCCCGCGCCCTCACGTCATGGGGCAGGATGTGCCCGCCATAGACATAAGGCTTGCGCTGGATCATCTGCACGTAATGCGCCAGGTCCATGCCCGTCGCTTCGTAATAGTCGATGGCGTGGACTTCCCGCCCAACGCCCTGCATGAACCAGATCGCCGTCGCGTCATCCATGCCCAAATCCCAGGCCGTCCAGACGCGGGCCATCGGATCGTAGGGGACGGAGCAAATGCGCCTGTCCTTCTCGACCTCTGCCATCTGCCGCCCGTAGTAGGCACCGACCACAGCGGCCTCAAAGGAGCACTCGTATTCCTGTTCAAACTGCTCCGGCGTCAGGGTGCGCTTGGCGTCATTCAGTTCCGTCTCAGCCAGAACGCCCGTTTCGGATGCCCGCAGCGTCAGGTGGAACCAGTCGTCATAGAGCTTGCCGGCGTCGTCCCTGCCGATCTTGTAAAACCAGTTGCGGCCCTTCGGAGTGCCGACAAAGGTTGCCCAGCCCGCATAGTCCGAAAGCGTCGGGCGGATGACCTCAGGCCATGCCCTCGGGTCTATGTCTGCCGGCTCGTCGATCACGACCCCATCGAAATAGAGGCCGCGCATCGCATCGTAGTTGTCTGCGCCGTACAGCTTGATCGTCTGCCCGGTGGGGAAGACAACCGTCAGTTCGCTTTCCTTCTGCTCCACGCCCGGAATGCCTGCCGTGTAGTGCTTCAGATAGGACCACGCCACGTCCTTCGCCTGGCGATAGGTCGGCGCGATGTAGCCATACCTCGGCGGCGGGAACTTCCGGTCATTCATGGCAGCGCGGCGGATCAGGTCATTGACCGTTCCAACCGTCTTGCCGAAGCGACGATGCGCCACGACCTTGGACCAGCGTTGCGTTCTCTTGTGGTAGGTCTTGAACAGGTCCCGAGGCTTGTAGGGAACCCGGACGACCTGCATCAGTCCTCCCACTTGAGGACGAGAGGCCCGCCGTTTTCATCGCCCTGCAATGTCACTGTTGACAGGTCAGGAAGCGCCTTCTTCAGCAGCCCAAGGCCAGCGGTGACTTGCGAAGCACTCATTTCGCGCCGTCCCTCGGCGTGTTCGATGAGGGCGTTAAGAACATTGCTTTTTTGGATTTTAGCCCGGTGCTCGTGAGACATCGTGAAACCAGGCTTGCGCCCACGCTCGGCCATCACGCCACCATGAAACCCGGATCGTTCGGATACGGCTCGAACTTCCGACCCAGGATAACCCGCTTTGCAGCGTCCTCGGTCGGACACGCGCACACGATAGCGCCGTCTTCCCTCACGACCCAGAAAGGGAAATCGCTGGTGGGGCGGTATTCAATCGTCATGACAGCCAATCCATGATTGCCAGCGTGAGGGCTGTGCCGATGGGGACGATGAGGGCGTAGAGGATCATTCCGCCCATTCCCGCAGCGCCACATAGACGAAAGCCATGATGGCGAAGCAGGCGAGGGCTAGACCTGCCATGAAGCCAGCGGCAAAGAGCAGCATCGCCAGCCTCCGAAATGAAAACGCCCCCGACCGAAGCCGAGGGCGCTGTATGGGCGGCGCGGTATTCCGAGGTCAATCCGCGCGGTGCCCGCTGAGTTGTTCACAGTCTCAGCCTGCACGGGGACTCAGACTTGCGAATCTGAAACAGTCGGCAATGCGGGACTGGTGAGCCCCCGAGCTTGTCCCTCGGGCCTCCCTCGCCAGCCATCCGCATTCCTTCGGCCAGACCGTGGACGCACCCCTCAGACGGGACACGCAGAAGCGGCCACTGGAGACAACGAAGGCCGTCAGCGAGGTTTCTAGGGCCTCAATGACGGGCCGATGCAGCCATGAACGACGGTCGTATCGTTCGATGGCGGCCACCCACCTCAACCCCTTGGGTCGAGGCTAGCCGAGACCCGGAGGTTCGACCAATGCGGTCAACTCTTCGGCTGAATGTCAGGCTGGACGTTGCGGCCACCCTTCGGTGGATCACCGCTATCCTCTACCTGATCCTTTGAAATGCGGCAAGAGCCTATGGAAAGATAGCCTCGTTCCAAGGGCGCTCGACCATGCTCACCGAGGCGATTGAGTGCTTTCCTTGGCCGGGGCCAAAAGTTCTAAAGATTAAAAGTCTGGTGAAAGAAGCTGACCAATGGTCCGCCAGGCGCAATGAAATTGCCCACGGACTTGTTCGAAACTTTAATTTCAACAACAACCACAGGGGCTGGTATCTGATGTCAGCCGAATACGCGTCGAAAAAGAGACCTCGCCTTAAGCACTACCTGAAAAAGTCTACCTCCCCCCAGGAGGACTGGGCCTTGGGCTCATATGCCTTCACGTCAGGTCAAATCGACTACCTTCGATTGTCGTTTGCCGACCTGCGAAGCCGAGTCATCGACACGGCAATTCCCACAATTATGGGCTACTGGTCCCGCAGCGACGAGGCCGAAAAGCTAGCCGCGAGGGAAGAGATAGCCGCCTCAATCAAGAAGGCCGCATCCTCAGGCGAACCCAAGAAATGACAATTGTCAGCTAGGCGAGCAGACGCACGACGGATTGAGTCCGCATCGCACGCGACACGGACCCACCCATCAACCCCAATGCCGGCCTGTCGCCTCTCAGACTGATTCGCCATGGCTGCTTTGTCAGGTATATAATTGGGCGACTGATCTCTACCCGGACGCAAGTCCGAGCCTATCGAAATGACACGAAACACTATCCCTGGTGATTTGTCAACGCCCGGCATACACAATCTTGTGAATCAGCGGGCGTAATACTCTGCCAGCGCCCATAGCGCATCGTATGTCGATTCAATCGTCGTGTGCCCCGGTGACCAGTCCTCAGGCTGATCCTCAAGAATGACGTTCGTTGCCGCCTCGAATACGCGAGCGGGCTGCGAGGCAAACACCTCGACCGTTTTCCCATAGCGGGCAATAGCCTCGTTCGCGACCTGGATGGACCGCTCCTCGTCAAAGGATCTCGGAGCCGGCCTGTTCTCGTTCGCCCATGCCCTGCGAGATGCCTTGGCACGCTGCCAAGCCTGATACTCCCGCTTGAACCTGTTCCCGGCATCGTAAAGCTCGGCAGGGCCATAGCGGAGCCGCTTGCCCTGTTCATCGAAGCCCCAGGATCGGTCGAGGATCAGCCGACCGAACAACTCGACACGCCACTCATGCTCTGGAACGCGGGCGCTCTTGCGGTGCGGCTGTGCCATGGCGACAGACATGGTGGTCTGTTCCTCCTTCGTGCGGGACTGGCGTTGAGGGCGACCGTTCGGCTCGCGGTGCTTGATGGCAATCGTCATGGCTTCTCCTGCGCCAGTCAGGCGACGTTGTATTTCCACATGCCGACCATTGCGGACGCCACATCAGACGAGCCCGTTTGAAGGTCAGACGCCGTATCGACACCAAACAACGCAGCCTCGGCAGACACGAGACGATTGGCCTCCTTAGGCGTCAGCCGATACCACTCGCCGCGAATGTGATAGGGTTGAGCGCAGTGCTTGCGATGGAATGATTGCTCCACCGCTACCGCCAACTCGACCGGCATGACATGGCAGCCTGCGACGCACATCTTGAACGGGTTGCTGACCTGAATGCCGCTGCACCGATGGGCGGGCTTGTTGCTCTTGCCGATCTTCACGATGTTCGTGTTCTCTGCCCACATCACATAGACCGCAGCGTGCCCTTCCTGGATTGTCTGGACAGCCCTCGACTGGACAAGCCGTCCGTTCACGCGGGCACCGATCTTGCGCTTGCGGCCTCGCCTAGCCATCCTTCACTCTCCTGTGAGCTTGGCGGGTTCACGGATCGGCACTGGCCAGAAGCCCTCTATGTCGCTGTAGTCCACAGGCTGATCAGTTCCGATGAGCCAAAATGCTCCGCTGCACCACTCTGCCGGCTGCGCGCCGTCCCCATGGTCAACGACAACCCAGTAGTAGGCATCGACCAGCGGAGGTCCGTAATCCTTGTCTGTCACCGCAACAAAGGTCATGCTGCGCTCCTCTGTGCCATGCGGGAGGAAAGTTCAGGGGAAGCCGCAGGGATGGGCTGTGAAGCCTGTTCCTCGGCCCAGCGGTCGAATGCAGCCTCCGCTTCCTTGCGGCGCTCCTCGGCCTCTGCTCTGCGGCGCTCGGCATCATCCCAGCGGTGATCGGTCGCGGCCTTCGTGGTGTCGCGTATCTCGCGCTGGACCGCATACCGTCCGGTGCGCCTGCTCTTCGCCACCTCGTCATCGCTCAGCGGTGCCGGGGCCTGCCGGTCGAAGCTGTCGGGGTATTGCGTCGGGACCGTCCATTCATCCCGAGGCTGGCTCATCAGCGAGGCATTCGAGGTGAGGCCGATCTGGCGGTAATAGGCAATCCATGTTTCCCATGCCGCCGCATCCCTGACACGGTGAATGACCACGTAGCCGGGGCCGAAGCGGTTCAGCCATTTCTTGCATTCGTCGAAGTAGGTGGCGGCCGTGATGCCGTGGCCGGATTGTGCCGCAATCTGCGGCTGGACAGCGCCGGCAATCGCGGCTTTCAGAGCCCGTTCGCAAGCCGGATATCTGGGAAACGTGCCGGATGCGTGGGTACGAATGATCTGCTCGGCTGCATCCTCCGCCTGTTGCCGGGTGACACCAACAAACCGCCTGGACAGTGCAGGCAAGAGGCCATCGACGGGCTCGCCGTAAAGCCCTGAGTGTTCCAGCTTCGGGAAGAACGCTTTTTCAATCTCGCAGATCATGCAACGTCCTCCAACAAAGATTCCCAGCGGCGTTGATTGATGTAAGTGACCAAGTGCAACTGCGGATAATCTGGCCTTCGTCGTCGCTCTTTCTCCAGAAACTCAGCATACCTCACAGCGCCGTCTAGCGCACGGTCCTGATCGTCTGGCGTTAGTCTTGTCCACGCCTTTAGCGCCTCGGACTTCGATGCGTTCGGATGTTTGGGGAACGTGTCGTGCAGCAGGGTGAAGGCTGGCGGATAGGCAATCGGCTTGGCCTTGACCGGCACGGGGTCCGGCTTGCCGGACAAGGTGGGTTGGGGGGATATAGGGGGGGATTGGGTAGGGGTTTGGGGAAGGGACAAGGGGGGGCAAAGGGGGGAAGGGTTGTCCGCGGATTTCCGCAGACGTTCCGCGGATTTCCGTTCCCGATCATATGCCCGACGCCGTTCCGCCTGTTCGTCAACAACCATGCGGCTGCCATCTTGAACGGATGCCATTGCAGCCACGACATCGAGTATGTCGCTGTCGTTCATGCCCTTGGCCCGCATGGTGGCGATGACGGCAGCAATGGCCTTCATGCTGCCACCCGATCAGGCTTTGGGTATGCTTCAGCCTTCAAACCAAGGCGGCGCGCCTTGGCGTCACCGCGACGAGAAAGAGATTTCCAATAAAGGTGCTTGCCGTCGTCATAATGCGGCTGGACATCGGCGGTCGGCATCATCTGCCGAAGTTTTTCCGGGGAACGCGTTCCCCATTTTGAATTGCAGCTTCGCCCCGGAACGAAAACGCCATTCAATAAAATGCCGTCCATCATCCGTCCGCGCTTGCCGTCATATTCCCAAGACGACGCTTGATAAATTCCGCCATGGTGGCCTTGCGTTGAATCCGCGAACGAAACAACCAAGTCAATCGCTTCGCTGCGTCGAAGAAAGGTAATTGTTTTTGCAATCAACCCTGTAAGGCTGCACGACGCGTCGTCGCGCCGAACTAGGCGTGACAGTTCCCACACTTCTTCCGACCACCTTGTCGGAGGGATAGAAAAAAGACATGCAGCGTATGCTGGCCCGTAATCTCCGAATAATCCGCCGTCGTGGTGCCACGTCGCGCAACATTGTATGTTGGCTGGCATTCGACGCGAATAGTGAAATTCCTTAATTAGGTTTTCCGCCGCGCCAGTGTCTCCAATGCGAAGATGGCCGATCATCACCCCTCCCACGCCATGACGGAGACACATGCGCTGGCGATGCCGGGCGTGCGCTCAATGGTCAGCTTGTGAAGAAGGCGGTCGTCCGAGGTGATCTTGTGTTTCACCATCAGGTCGAGGACGGCCTTCGCGCGGTTGTCGATGTCTCCCGCCATCTTCTCGGGAAGCCGGATGATTGCCTGATACGGGCCAACAACCTTGCCGGGGCGCTGGGAGGCCAGCAGGTATCCAGCCTCTTCCGCCCATGCCCGATACTCAGCCGTGCGAACGCGGCCCTTCCCTGGCACGTTGCGGAAGCACATGTTCAGTGATGGCGGAACGGGGACGCTGAACGCGAGAGCGTCCCTCATCGGATGCGCTCCCCGTTCTCATTGCGGGTGCTGATCAGGTGCATGATCGAGGTGTGATCCCGATTGAGCATCTGACCGATACGGGGGAGGGACATGCCGCGACCGCGAAGGTAATGAGCCATCACCGCCCGGCAGGCCACCTCTGGCTCACTCCTGCCCTTCGCCAGCACGTATTCGAGTTTCAGCCCGCGCCTGTTCGCAATCTCACGCAGCGGGTTGTTGAGGTCGCGCACCACAATGGCCGAATAGATGATCGGCTTGGGGCCAATCGGTTCCTCGTATCGAGTGGCGTGAAGGTCTTCCGGGCCGCGTACGCGACGGCGGGGAACGGTGCCGGAACCATTCGCTTTCCCCAGCCGCTTGCGGACCTCCGCGTAATGCGCGTGCAGGAACTCAAGCGCCGTCGCTGGCGTTTCATGGGGGGGGTCGATTTGCGTGGGGTTATCGAAAAGCATCACATCATTTCCTCAAGGCCAAGCCGATACGCACGCGCCGCGATCCGGAGCGGACGAGCCAGTTCCCCACCCGCTTCCGGGTCGCTGCGCTCAATGCGATCCGCCAAATTCTCAAGGCACGCCGCTTCCATCTGATCCGCATGTTTCCTCGCCTTAGCCTCTGCCTCAGCCTTCAAGCGGCGAAGCTCGTCCATTTCGTGCGCGCGGATGGAAATGCGTCCGTCCGCAGTCCAAACGTCCTTTGCCCTGTTGAGCGACCACGCCAGCTTGCGAGCGGCTCGGGCCACCCGAGACTTCACGTTGTCGCCTTCGCGAGCCGGTGTGATTTCGCGAATAAGGCGGGAGGCTTCCAGGGTCAGAGCAGACACGACACGCGCTCCGGTTTCCGATGAGATGAGGGACATTTCCGTTCTCCGTTGTGGTGACTTGTGATCACCACGCAGGAGGCGACGGAGGCCCCATGGAGAACTTGCAGACCATTCTCGACCGAGTGCTTGCAGGCGTTGGCGAGATGGTTGCTCAAAGAAAGACCCTCATTCGCGAGGGAGTTGGCGTGCCTGGGGAGGTCCGCGACCAGCGGGAGGGAAAGACGGTCGCTAAGGAAGGCACGCGGGAGAACACATCGGCGGGAACCCGCCCCCTGCCCGTCGTCTGCGAGACAGGGGGCGGAAAGAGCCCAAGACAGGACATTGGCGACCTGAATTGTCTTCACCGGCCGATGAAGGGCGGTCATGCGATCACCAGTGCGGCGATGCAGGCGAGAATGGGGAGGCCGATCACCGACACTGACAGCCAGAAGTGATGCACAGCGATGTGCTCGGCGGTGTCTGCGGCGCGGGTGAAGCCTGCGGAAATGCGCTCAATCATCGTCGGCCACCGCCGAAACGAGGTTCATGAACCACAGCCCGCAGGCAAACGCCCAACCAGAAGCAAGTACCGTGGAATTGTCAGCCACGTTGAGGGCGACAAGTGTTCCGGTCACACCAACCCAAAGGCCGCACCAGATGATGTCCCTCATCGCAGCCCCCACCCGGTTACGGCACAGGCGAAGCCGAAGAGGACGAGCTGCACGAGAAGCGTCGGATAGTCCGCGACCATCACAGAACTCCCATCCAGAAGAGGAAGATCAGAGCAGCCGCCAGCGCGATGCAGGGGCCGAATGCGATGAGGTAGGTGCGCCAGTCGTCATCGTTCATGACCTACCCCCGGTTGAGCAGGTTGCAACGAATTTGAGATAACCCAAGGGAATTATTAGGGATTCACCGAATTGCCCAAAGGCACGCAACAGCCTGTAATACCGCCCTCGCATCGCAGAGAGGGAAATCATGCTGTCGTTGCAGTGCTTCGATCCGCTGGCAGTCCGGGCGGGCATCCACGCATTCATCATCACGTATGCCCGCACCCCGAAGGGGCGGAAGAAGCTGCTGGAGGCCATCGCGCTCTTGCAGGAGCAGGCCATGGCGTCGCAGATCACGCCCATATCCCGGCAGCACAAGGCCACGCCACGGCAGCGGGAGACGCTGCATGAAGGCGCGATGTACCTTGAGGCGATCCGGGACCTGCTGGACGAGAGGCGGGCGTAGGTCATGCCGCACCCCTGAACACGTCAGGGCGAAGTTGCTCACGGCGCACGCCGGTCACTGCCTCGACACGATCCAGAAGACGCACCGGCACCCGCGAGCGGGCCGTTTCCCAGCGCCAGATTGTCGTGCGGTCAACGTCAAGCCGCTCGGCAAGCTGGCCAACTGTCAGGCCGTGCTTTTCGCGGTATCCGGAAATGGGGTTCGGGGTTGTCATTCCCGCACCGTTGCAGATTATGCAACTGTTGGCAAGAGGGTGCGTTGACTTTTTTTGCTAACGACCGTGGCCACCTGCGGATTCTACGGTTGCACATGTCAGCAACCGACCGAATCCACAGCGACAAGCCGTCCCGCCGAAAGCACTTCATTCCGGAGTGGATGGAGCATCGCGGGCTGAAGCCGAAGGATTTGATCGAGCACCTGGGAGCGGACAAGTCGCTGGTGTCCCGCTGGATCAACAAGGGCAACACGCCGCAGGACAAATACCTGGCTCCGCTGGCAGCCCTCCTTGCCACGTCAATCGAGGGCCTGTTTCGCCACCCGGATGACGACTGGCTCCGCAAGCTCTTTGCCGACCGGCCACGCGAAGAACGCGAACAGATGAAGCGCGCATTCGAGAGCATCGCTGACGCCATTCCAAGGCGACGCGCTTGAGCATGGGCGCTTCCGGTTTGTCATTGGCCCTTCATGGCGTGACGGGAATGCTCGTCGCGGCGGGCGGCTATCAGATTGGCGAGCAATACATGCAGGGCTGGGGCGAAGGCATGGCCGGCGCAATCGTGTCCATTCTGATCCTCTCCGCTGCCGTATCCACTGGCGGGCGAGACGCGAGGCGCGACGGCTATCGCCAAGGCCACCACGACGGTCGCAACGGCCTATTTGACCGGACAGACGAAATCACCTGACACGAAGTTGCACGACCACCCTTTAGGGTGACGCCACCGCCAGACCGCGCGGTTGCATTTTTTGCTAAATTTCTTTGCCAGCCCTATTGCGGTTCGTTGCAATCTCTGCAACACTGCCTCCATCAGATCGCGATGGAGAGCGACATGACAACGGTTCTCAAGACCCCCAAGGCAATCAAGCGCAGGCTGTCTAGCCTGCTTGAATCTTCCCCGGAGCGCGAAGGCGGATACAGGATCGTTCCGCAGTGCGTGTGCGCCGATGGCTTCAAACTGTCGGTTCAGGCCAGCGCCGCGCACTACTGCTCGCCGCGCGACAACTACGGCCCCTACTACAAGGTTGAGGTCGGTTTCCCGTCTGAAGTCGTGCTTGAGTTTCTGCCGCACATCGACGGCGGGCCGAACGAGAACCCGACAGAGACCGTCTATGGCTACGTGCCTCTTGAGACTGTCGTTGAGGTCATAGCCCGCCACGGTGGGCTCCGCACATCCGCCTGACCTTCCACACTGCCCCTTCACGGAGGGGCAGCAGGAAGATTCAGCATCAACTCCCCGATGGAGAGCGCCACATGACCCGCAACGACATCACCAGCATCCGCGAACTGATCGAGCAGGGCTGGACCGACGATCAGATCAACGATTCCTTCCGCGACTCCGAGGCGGAAGAAGCCGACATGGACGATTTCCATGAGCGCGCGTTCGGGAACATGGACCGCGACGACTACTCGTCCGGCGAGAACGAATACAACGACCGCCTCTCGATGGGCCGCAACGACGCCGGCGAGTGGCTGGGCTTCATGTGATCGCCTGACCTTCTCCCTGCCCCTTCACGGAGGGGCAGCAGGAAGTTCAACGGAGATCCTGCCGATGACCACTCTCAAGCCCCCCACCCTCCCGATGTCCCCCACGCCCCGCGACTGGGAGTGGCTGAACAACGACCTGCGCCATCAGGTGATGTTGATCAGCGAGCACATGGAACGCTTCGCCGTTCTGGTCAGCGAGAACGCCAGCAGCAACGGCGGGCGGGTTGCCTCTAGGCATATCCGCGAGCTTGTCCGTGAGGCTCTTGAAGCCGCTGTCGAGGACATCGAAGCCGCGATCACCAACAACCACGAAGCCGCGAAGGAGGCCGCGTGATGGACACGTTTCACCCCGATATGCAGATCATCACCCCTGCCATGGTGGCAGAAATCAACCTGCACGACATGGAGACGCTGCTGGACGACATGGCGCGGGACCTGGAGCGCAAGTCATCCCTGCCCGTCTATCAGGCCAACCGTGACCAGCTTCACCGCGTCGCAACCAAGGCGGTGCGCCTGATGCAGCAGCTTAACGCGCGGGAGTGGATGCGGTGAGGACGGACATCGAAATCCCGCGCATCGAGGCCATTGCCGAGCGCCTGCGGGCTGAGTTCCCCGAATTGGCGGACGATGAGGTTCTGCGCTTCGACACGCTTGACGGTGAGGCTCCCGTCTCGGAAGTCCTCCGTCACATCGTCAAGGAAATGGCTGTCGCTGACGCCTTCGCATCCGGGCTTGCCGGGATGATCGAGGACATGGGCAAGCGGAAGGATCGCTTCGTCAATCGCGTCTCCTACTGCCGAGCCATGATCGAGCGCGTCATGTCCGCTCTGGATGTGAGCAAGATCACGCTTCCCGAGGCGACGCTATCCATCCGCCCCGGCCCGCCCAAGGTGGTGATCGGGGCTGAGAACGAGATTCCCGCCGAGTTCTTCCGGCACGAAATCAAGCCGAACCTGTCAGCCATCCGCGATGCGCTGAAGGCGGGAACGGCTGTTCCTGGTGCGAGCCTGTCGAACGGGGCTCCGAGCTTGACGGTGCGCATGACATGAGCGGCGAGCCCATCAACGTGCTGGAAATTGCCGCCCGCAAAGGCTCGTTCGTGGTCGGCAAGGGATGGCGCAACGAACAACTGCGCCTGCGCTGCACCAACCTTGTTGCGGCCGGCCTGATGGTCAAGCGGCACGGCGAATACATCATCACCGACAAGGGCCGGAAGGTTCTGGCAGAGGACACGAAATGACCGACAACCTCGCCATCTGGAACAAGCTCGGCAAGACCGACCCCGACCAGACCAAAGCGTTCCAGCGCGGCGGTGGGTTCAAGGGAACGGCCATCAAGCCGGTCTATACCGAACAGAAAATGACGGAAGTCTTCGGCCCCTGCGGAACGGGCTGGGGCTTCACGGAGCCGCGCTTTGAACTGGTGACGGCATCCGAAGGCCAGACCGCCGTCTATTGCTGGCTATCCCTTTGGTACGTCCACAATGGCGTGCGCTCCGAACCCATTCCCGGCGTCGGCGGTGACTTCGTGGTGGTCAAGCAGCGCGACGGCCTGCGGACCAATGACGAGGCGTTCAAGGCCGCGTTCACGGACGCCATCGGCAACGCGATGAAGCACCTGGGCATGTCGGCTGACGTGCACATGGGGCTCTTCGACGACAGCAAATACGTCCGCTCTTTGAGAGAGGACAAGGAACCGGCTGGCAATCCCGCCAGTCGCGGCGCGGGGGCTGTTAGCTCTCCGCAGGCTCCCGCGCCAGCCAATCGAACGCCCGGTGGTGAAACTCTCGCCGGTCGAGAAGCGGGGGCCGTGAAACAAGGGACAGCTCCCGCTTCGATTACCCAGGATCAGGCGACGTTCATTGACGGCAGCAAGCGGGCTCTGGCCCTCGCTGAATCCGTGACGGACGTTGCCGAATGGGAAGAGCGCAACAAGCCCGAGGCAGCCCGCCTTGGCTTCCGTCGCGACAACCCCGCTGGCGTGGCGCTTCGCAAGGCGATCAACGACCGCATTGCAGAGATTGAGTTGGCAGACATGCCGGCTGGGCAGTTGGAGGTGGCGGAATGAGCTACGATGTCCGCATCGGAGATTTTGACGCCAACTACACGAGCAACGCTGGTAAGCTGTATCATCGCCACATTGAGCGCGATGACGAGACTGGCTTGCAGGCCCTTCACGGCCTCACCGGCAAGCAGGCGCACGCTCTTATCGCGCAGGCTCTGGATCGCATCCACCACGAATATGTGAGCGTCAGCAAGTCAGGCGAAATTGGCGCGCGATCCTTTTGCGCTCAATACGACGCGCCGAATGGATGGGGCAGCACTGCGGGGGCTTTGATCTTCCTCGCCAGGATTGCGGCGGCGTGCGCTGAGAACCCACGCAAACGCGTGTCGGTGTGCGCATGAGCCGCCCAACACTCGTTCTCGTCAACCCGGCCATTCGCTCCAAGGCTCACGTCTGGATCGACAAGGCCCCGCCCGGAACCAGGGTCGAGTTTAAGGCTCCGAAGCGGACGCTGCCCCAGAACGCGAGGATGTGGGCAATGCTCACGGACGTTGCCACGCAGGTTCCGTGGCACGGCCTGAAACTGTCGCCTGACGACTGGAAATTGCTGTTCCTCGACGCTCTCAAGCGTGAGGTCCGCATGGTGCCAAATCTGGACGGGAACGGCTTTGTCAGCCTTGGCCGCTCGTCCTCGGATCTATCGAAGGCAGAGATGGGCGACCTGATGACGCTCATCGAAATGTTCGGCGCGAAGCACGGCGTCAAGTTTCACGAACAGGAGAACGCAGCATGACTGACCGATTTGACATTACCTTTGCCGAGGACAAGGGCGACGGGACGAAACGCTGGCACAACGTCGGCGCGATGTTCCCGGCCAAGAACGGCAAAGAGGGTTTTTCGATCAAACTCGTTGGCCCGCACGGCGTGACCTGGCTGTCCGCCTTCCCCGCGAAGGAGAAGGACCAGCCCCGTCAGGGCTCCCGTCCTGCGGCGCGGGATGACGATTCAGAGATCCCGTTCTGAGGAGGCGAAGATGACCCTGATCCTTCCCCGCCGCCGTTTCCTCGCTGGCCTTGTCGGCATCATTGCTGCCCCGGCCATCGTGCGCGCGGACAACATCATGAAGGTGGCGAGCGCGCCTATCGCTTCCGATACCGTCTTCGTGAGCGAATACAGGGATGCGTTCATCCGCGCCTTCGAGGAGCGCCAATTGCACCTCTTGCAGTGGGTAAGTTCCGTCGAACGTGATGGAGTTTTCTTTCTGGTGAAGGCCTCCTAATGGCCCACACCCTCCCCACCTTCGCCCCCATCGGCAGCCTCTTGAAAGGCGACAGGAAGGCCCGCAAGCCCGCCAAGACGAGAGCCAGGGATGACGCGCACCTTCGCTTCATCGCAAGCCTCCCCTGTGCCGTCTCTGGCGTTCAGGGGAGGACACAGGCCGCGCATTTACGGTTCGCGTCTGCGGAGTATGGCAAACCCATAACCGGGATCGGCACGAAGGCGTCGGATTGCTGGGTGTTGCCCCTATCGGTCGAGATGCACGACGAACAGCACCGCGCCGGGGATGAACTGGCGTGGTGGCAGTCCAAGGGAATTCACGATCCGCTATTGCTTGCTTTGCGCCTGTACGCCGTGAGCGGGGATGAGGTCGAGGCGCGGAAGATACTCGCGAGGATGTGATGGAAGACAGAAAAGCGATGATTGCGAAAGGCTTTTTCGTGGTCGGCCATGCGATGCTTTTCGCTGGGCTGGCCGGTGTCTGGATGGACCGTTACGTGCCGGGGTTCACCACGATGGCGCTGGGCATCTTCCTTATCGGCATTCCTGTCCTGTGGGCGGCTGACCGATGAGCAAGGCACTAGAAGCGGCTGTGAAGGCTGCACACGACCTTCTACTGAAGGAGCCGGGGCCGACATTCCATGACGTGTCTGTCGGCAAAGATGGCATCCGCGCCATCATCACCGCGTTTCTAGACGCGGCTGCGCGAGACGATGAGGTGTGCAGGCTGGTGTGGGTGGCGACGAACTTCGAAGCGAACGAGATCGAAGAGGGGCGCGCTGCGATCCTCGAACTGAAGGAGGCGGTCAATGCATCATGACTTCGACGAAGACGAGTGGGAGCGGGTCGTTGAAACTCGTCCCTGCACAAGTTGCAACGGCGATCTTCGGCAATGCAATGGCAGGTGTAACGGATCGTTCTCATACGGGATGAGGCGCAGGACACCCGCCGAAGTGGCGCGGATTAAGTCCGAACGCCGCATTTCCGCTGAAGACCGCATCTTGGCGGAAGCTGATGCCATTCGCGCACGCCGAGCCGCACTGAAGGAGAGCGTGGGGTGACGAGACGCGCCGCGCTCTTCAGGCAGACGGATCTAGCCCGCGCCATTCGCACCGCGAAGGCCGAGGGGATGCCGCTGGCTGGCGTTCGCATCAGTCCAGAAGGTGAAATCTTCGTCGCCTTCGTCAATGCCGAGCCAAAGCCGGCAACCTCATTCGATGAATGGAAAGCCAGAAGTGACGCGCGTAAGGCTTAAGGGCCTCAACAAGAAGACCGTGAAGCTCGCGAGCGGCGTGACCGTCACCTATTGGTATGCGTGGAAGGGCGGCCCCAGGTTGCCCGGCAAGCCCGGCTCCAACGAGTTCATGGCCGCTTATAACAAGGCGGTATCGGCGCGCACTGACAAGAGCGCGGGCACACTGCAAAGCCTTCTGGACGCCTTCCAGAAGAGCCGCAACTTCACCGGCCTTCGGGACCGGACCCGCCTCGACTATACCGCCAAGATCAAGGCCATCGAAGCCGAGTTCAGCGACTTCCCGCTGGCAGCCCTTGGGGACAAGCGCACTCGCCACGAGTTCATGGCGTGGCGCGACCGGCTCGCAGAGAAGTCGCTTCGGCAAGCTGATTATGCGTGGGTTGTCCTTGCCCGCATTCTGTCGTGGTCTAAGGGTCGCGGTCTGATTGATGTCAACCCCTGCGAGCGCGGGGGTAGGCTGTATGACGAGACGCGCGCCGACAAGGTGTGGTCGGCAGAGGATGAAGCTGCGTTCAAGGCCAAGGCACCGAAGGAATTGGTCCTTGCGCTGATGCTGGCCTTGTGGACCGGACAGCGGCAGGGCGATCTTCTGGCGCTCGACTGGTCAGCCTATGACGGCGAGAAGATCAGGCTTCAGCAGTCCAAGACCGGAACGCGGGTGACGATCCCTGTCGGCGCTCCGCTGAAGGAAATCCTTGATCCCTTGCGTGGTCAGGGGCGGATCATGCTGAACACGCGCGGACACGCATGGACGGAGGAAGGCTTTCGCGCCTCATGGGCCAAGGCGCAGCGCAAGGCGAAGGTGACAGGAGTGACGTTCAACGACCTGCGCGGCACTGCGATAACCCGGCTGGCACTCGCCGGCTGCACCGAGGCTGAAATCGCGACGATCAGCGGCCACAGCCTGCGGGACGTGCGCTCAATTCTGGACGCGAACTACCTGCACCGCGACACGCGGCTGGGTGATTCCGCCATGAAAAAGAGGGAAGAACACGAGAAGAAATTCCCGAACGACTTCCCGAACGCGAAAAAGCGTGGTAGCGTGCAAGAGTGATTTTCGCAGTTGAATCAACGCTTCGGCGGTGGCTGGGGGACCTGGATTCGAACCAAGATTCTCGGAGTCAGAGTCCGTTCTAATCCGTTGATTCGACTGCGCTTTGGTCCCGAAACAGAGGGAAAGCGCAGATGACAGATCAAGACGTTACGCTGGAAATCCCGAACGCTTCCCCCTCCCGAGACACGCCGGGAGGGGGGGGTTCCCGAGGGGAGGCGGGCGGGTGGCGCAAGATCGACGGCATCTTTCCCACTGACCGACTTCTGCTCTTGTCTGCGGTCGGATGGCCACCTGCGGCAATGCGGGGCGAGCCGTGGCCTGTGAAGGTCGGCGGCTGGTGGGATGAACGCTGGCACGTCTTCGGCGCGTCGTGGGAGCCTACCCACTGGCGAGAACTGCCCGAGCCGCCCGAATGGTCCCCGTGGCGCGAGATGGCGACAGCGCCGATGGATGGGACGGTCATCGAGATCATGGCCGAGGGCTATGACCGGCCATTCCTCATCAGGGGCGAACTTGGTTTCGTTGACGGCAGCGGGGCCGATTGCTGGTCGTGGGTGGCCGTTGAAGAGGGCAAGCACCCACCGTGCTGGTCTGGTGGCGCGTACTGGGACAGCAACGAAAACGAGATGCCATCAACCCCACCGCTGCGGTGGCGTCACTCCGCCCTCTCCCACCCCTCCGCAGGAGACCGGACATGAGTGAACACCCCATGACCGCGCTGGCAGAGAAGGTGGAGGCACTTGCCGGGCCGTGCCGCGAGACGGATGCAAAGATTTACGTCGCTGTCTACATCACACGGGGTGAGACAGGCCGTCCGATGGATGACGTTTACGAGCCTGCCATCGACGTGCCCCGCTACACCGCCTCCGTCGATGCTGTCCTCGCGCTGATCGCGGAGAAGATGCCGCGGGTTAGGTGCGAGATCGTTGGCGGCCTCGACTATTCATCCGCTCGTATCGTCACCGGATGGGGGGCTCGTCGGCGAGCGCTGACATACACCGTCGATCGTCCCGACAATTACGCCGCGATCTGCGCCGTCGCCGCCTTCCTCCGCGCCATGGAGAACGACAATGGCTGAGACGCCGCGCGATTGGCTCATCCGCAAGGGTGGCTATTTCTATCGACCCGACTTCTGCGGCTACACGACCAGGAAGGACCAAGCAGGCCGCTACACGGAAGCAGAGGCGCGCAGCGAGGCTGCTGTCGAGCCGTGGCACATGAAAGCCATCCATGAAGGCGAATGGCCCGACACGCCAAAGACAGATGGCACCGTATCCGCCTCCACCCACACCCGCGCCATGGAGGCGCTGAGGGAGGCGCGGGAGGTGCTGGCGGAAATCAGAGACGGCTACTTGGCCGACCAATCCGCCGAGCAGCAATTCGTGTGGGCTCAGCGCCGCGCAATCACCGCCCTCTCCCGCATCGCCGCCATCCTGAAGGACGAGCCATGACCCGCGTCGTCTCGTGGTTCTCGTGCGGGGCCGCAAGTGCGGTCGCCACCAAGCTCGCCTTGCAGGCTGCCCGTCTGCCGCACGGCGCAGGCGAGGTCGTGATCGTCTATTGCGACACGTCCAAGCGGGAGCACCCGGACAATATGCGGTTTCTCCGCGACTGCGAAGCGTGGTTCGGTCAGCCGATCCTGATCCTCGGCAATGACGAGTACGAGCGCGACCCAGATGTCGTGTTTCGCAAGACCCGCTTTCTTGTCGGGCCGTCCGGTGCTCGCTGCACCGCCGAGTTGAAGAAGAAGGTCCGGTGGGGCTTTCAGCGCCCCGACGACGTTGTGATCCTCGGCTACACCAGCGAAGAGCACAAGACGCGCTTCGAGCGGACGCAGAAGGCGGAGCCGATGACGCGGTTCTGGCCAATCCTGCACGAGCACGGCCTGTCCAAGGGCGATTGCCTGGCGATGCTCGAAAGGGCCGGCATTGAACTGCCCGCCATGTACCGCCTCGGCTACCAGAACAATAACTGCATCGGCTGCGTCAAAGGACAGGCCGGCTACTGGAACAAGATCCGGCGCGACTTCCCCGAGCGGTTTGCAGAGATGGCGCAGATCGAGCGCGAGCTTGGCCGGGCCATCTGCAAGCGCGAGTGGAAGGAGGACGGCGTGCGCCGGCTGGAGCGCATCCCACTCGACCGCCTGCCGCCAGACCTTGGGCGCTACGAAGACGAGCAGGAAATCCAGTGCGGCATCCTTTGCCACACGACCGAACTGACGCCAGCAAAGAAGCGGAGGGCAGCATGAGGTTTTGTCGAGACTGCAAATGGTTTGATGGCGGTGACGGCACGCGCTGCACCAACCCGTCTATGGCGACCGTTGACGCCGTTCAAGGGCCGCTGTCCGGCCACCCGAAGGGGTTGCGGGAGGATGGCGGGCGTTGCGGCCCTGGTGCTTCCGGCTACGAGCCCCGCGTGATCTGGTGGCGTCGTCTGTTCCCCACACCTCCCCACGGCGAGGAGGGGTAGCCATGGCGGGCTACCGGCCCAACTTCTCGCGGCGGGCAATCTCGCGCTCGACAGATTCGCGGATGAAGTCCGAGCGCTTCTCCTTTTCGGCCAGCAAGGCGTCGATCCGCGCAAGCGTCCCCTGAGGGAAGCGCGCTGGCGTCTGCTCGTCGTTGATCCGCTTCCGTCCCACGGTGGGTCTGGCCTTCTCGCCTTCGCCATTGCACGCGACAGCCTCACGGGCGGCCTCGGTTGCTGTGGCGGCATCTACCGCAAACCATTCGCCATGGGCGTGGGCGTGCCTCAGAAGCCAATGCGCTCGCAACTCTATATCGCGCGATCTCTCAACCGGAACCGGGAACGTAGCATGAATTTTTACCCGAGCCGCGTGACCGGTTTGGATGCCTCGCAACCGACTTCCGGGCTCTTTCGCCAGCCCGATCTTCATCGGCCCGGCTTCCGCTCCTGCCACATAAATCTGCATTTGTAGATATCACCTATCTTGACAAGATTATCTGATATCAACTAAATAGACGATGTCACTTAAGGAGGCAAGAGCAATGCCGCGTACCATTGAATCCTGCATCAAATCCGCCCGCCGCGCTTACAAACTAGAGCGCCGAGAACTCCGCGGAGGAGAAGTTTCCTGGATGGCCGTCGATCGCAGCGGCGTCGGGAGAGGCGTCATCGGGACCAAAATCGAGGGGGAGGACTACCTCGAAAAAACAGTCATGTTTCATGCGCTAAAGTCGTTCGACCCGAAGTACGACTGGCACGACCATGACTGGCACACGCTCGGCGGGCCAGCCGAAAGTCGCTGTCGGCAGATGATTGCTTGGCGGATGGAGCGCGAAGCCGCCGCCGAGGCGCAGCATGGATTTAGAACACTTGCCCTCTTGATGGCGGGGCAGGTGCGCGCTGCCGCCAGGAAGGGTAGCGCCAATGGCTGACGAATGGACCGATGCCGACCGTGAGCGGTTTGCCGGCATCTTGGGTCGATCCTCCAACCGCGCCCGCAATCAGCGAGCCGAAGAGGGCCGCCGCCGCGCGGCTCTCAACTTCATCGCTCCTGTCTTCGATGACGTGATGCGCCGAAGTGACGGCGACCTCCCGACCGGCGCGAGGGAACTGGTCGCGGGCGCAATGCTCGGCCTCACCCGAAAGGACACCCCATGACCGCGCTGGCAGAGAAGGTGGAGGCCCTCTCCCGCGTCGACGCTGTCCTGAAGGAGGACGAAAATGGTCAGCGATGACTTTTGCGAGCACGACTGGCCCGGCAGCGGGTGCAAGGAATGTGCGGCAGCGTGGGAGCGAGAGAAGGCCAAGCGCGGCGAGCGCATACGTCGCTGCATTCACTGCCTGCCGCTTTCGGAGCCGTGTTCCGACTGCCTTGACGATGCGGCAGCCGCCCAGGAGCGGGAACAATCGACACTGCGGAGGCGCATATCTCGCGCGCTGAAAGCCGCCCTCACCAAACGAGGCACAAGCAATGTCTGAAATTCCAGAAATCGCACCGCCGTCATTTGATACTGGAGACGAACCGCCGCACGCGCCCGCGTCGCATATGTCCCCGCAAGCAAAAGCGGTGGCCGCGCGCATGGAAGCCGATCTAGCGGTCGCCGCCAAGGACGCCGAGATCACCCGCCTCCGGGCGCTGGTCGAGGAGGCGCGGGAGGCGTTGGAGCCGTTCGTTCCGCCGCATCAGTATTGGATGGACGAGTATGCGAACGACGCGCTCACGCCGCTCAGTCGCGTCACATGGGGCGACATTCGCCGCGCCCGCGCCACCCTCACCAAGGCCAAGGCCAAGGCCAAGGCCAAGGCCAAGGAGCAGTCATGACCGAAGACCTGCGAAAGGCCGCAGAGGCGGCGACACCGGGGCCGTGGGTCGGCTTTTCCGACAAGGGCAAGCTGGCGGCCATCATGCCGGCTGGGCGGCCCGGTGACGTGTGCGTCTTCGAGCAGCCACCGTCTGATGAAGACGGGCGCTTCATGCTGCTCGCCAACCCCGCCGCGATCCTCGCCCTCTACGCCGAGCTGGACGCCGCCATAGCCCGCGCCGAGAAGGCGGAGGGGGAGATTACCCACTACCGCCAAGACACCGGCTACGTGCTCGGATGGAATGCGGGATGGGATGAGGCCTTCGGTCGCCTGAAATTCCCGACGATGCTGCGGAAAATGTGGAGCGGTGGCGAGGTCCAACGCTGGCTTGACGAGCAAAAGGCCGAGCAGAACGGACCCCCGGACGGATCGCTGTCCGAGCGTCTGGCCGCCGCCGAAGCCTCTCTCGCCGCCGTTACGGCAGAGAGGGATACGCTGGCGACTGCCATCCGTAAGCTGACCGATCAGGTCCACCCCGCCGCCGAGTAGCGCCGGGGCGGTGCAGCAGGGCGACGGGTCAGACGGTTCTGGATATGGCCGTGGAGCCCGCTGCCCGCTGCAAGGCACGCGTACTGGAACGCGTCCATGATGTGCGAGAACTCGTTCTTGTCGGGCATGGGCTTGGTCTGCCCCGAACGCAGCTTGGAGTAGCGGTAGCCAATCGACAGCGCCTGAATGAGCGTCGGGCACCGCTTACGGTCGATCTTCACCGCCGGCTCGCCGTTGACCATGGACATCAACCACCCCTCCACGGCCCGGATACGGGGCTCGATGTCGTTGGTGGGGGCGGGGAAGGCGGAGAAACCGGCGTTCTTCATGAAGTCGAACGTGGTCTCTTCAAAGATGGACCCGCGCGCCGCGCCTGATGGGTCTCCGATGACCGCCGTCCCCCTGCCGAGGTAACGCTCCTGCTTGAGGGCCGGCTTCAGCGAAGTGCGCACATGCACCTCAAGGCCAACGTCTTTCGCGATGACTTCTTCCAGAACCAGCAGACAGCCGCGATGGTCGGGCTGGACGATGATCGAGCAGGGGTCGCGACCGAAGTCCTGTCCGATGTAGAGCGGCATGGTCGACAGCGGGATGATCTCGTCGACGACGTGCTTCGACATGCTGAAGCTGTCGCGGAACACGACGGTGCCAGACGGGTCAGCGCCGTACTGCGCGTGGACGTAGCGGCGCACCCAGTCCGGTGAGCTGTTTTCGGTCATGCGCTCGTAGTATTTGCGGCCCTGTGCGATGCGCTCCGGGTGGTTGATCGGGAGCTTCAGGG
>Ga0209985_10000483_pt1 | contig 42853 bp, 35 predicted proteins | sample NOAtaG_FD_187305 | JGI IMG/M metagenome (GOLD analysis project Ga0209985, IMG submission 187305) | Freshwater lake microbial communities from Lake Erie, under a cyanobacterial bloom - NOAA_Erie_Diel6S_1000h metaG (SPAdes) (version 2) | ecosystem: Environmental > Aquatic > Freshwater > Lake ...
GCGTTTATCGCGGCTCTGGTCGCAGCCTTGGATCTTTCGAATCTATGCAAGCAACCCGAAAATCAGTTTTTCGTGGATCAGGGCTGGGTCTATCTGCCGGAATTAGCCTGCCAATTCCCTCGCGAATTCCAGGATCCGTCCTGAAGGAGAACTGTTAAATATCGAGGATGAATGGGAAATATTCCACCATCCTCCAATGCTTTCAGAATTTTTCGTAGTACCGACAAATTGCGTCTGTCTCCTCCATCGATACCGCAAGATAGCTGGTCCTGAGCCTACAATGGGGTTCAGGTGTCCTCAATTTTGCGATGCAAACACCGATAAATCTGTAAGGATTACAGGGAGTGTGCTTTGCGTATTGAGATGTATGGCGCCACCGATATGGGACGCGTGCGAAAGAACAACCAGGATAGTTTGTTCTTCAACGCCGAGCTCGGCCTTCTCATCGTTGCAGATGGGATCGGCGGACGCAAAGGTGGAGAAGTCGCTTCGGCGACTGCCGTCAATGGCATCAAGGAAGCCTATCTCACCTGTGACAGTTTGCGGCACGAGGAGGTCAAGCCCTTCCTCAATCAGAGCATCGATCGAGTCAATCGCGATATCATCTCCAAGGGCCAAGCGACACAGGGTCTCGAAGGGATGGCGACGACTTTGAATTGCATCCTTTTTGTGGGAGAAAAAGCCTTTATTTGCCACATGGGTGACTCACGAACGTACCTCTATTTTCGCGCGAATCTTTGGCAACTCACCTTGGATCATAACGTCGAGAATTACGTGGAGCGAGGATGGTTGCCCGATGGCTCACTGGCAGTTAACCCAAAGCCTGGAGCTTTGGTTCGCGCCCTTGGTCTGTCAGCGCAGTGTGAGGTCGATATATACGAGTTAAAAATGCAACCGGGTGAGATCCTTCTGACCTGTTCCGATGGACTGACAGGGATGGTCAACGATCGCCGGATTCTCCGTATCATCAAAGAATACGAAAATCGCTTGCACGAGCTGCCCCAACGGCTGATTCAAGAGGCGAATGACGCTGGCGGGCAGGATAATATCACGGTCGTGGTCTCGGCCGTGATGAGAGGTTGAGATGGATCGGCTCTATCTCATACGCGTGGATATGGAAGGTTTCCTCGGCCCGTTTACGTTGAAACAGGTCAAGGAAGCCTATACACGTATGGAGTTTGGGCTCCAAGATGAGATCGGAGGCAGTCTGCGACAATGGGTCACTTTCGATGACATCGAGGGTATCCGCCGCCACTATCCTGAACTAGTTCAGTTGGTCCAGACGGAAATGCTCTCCGGATGGGGTGTGAGCACTCATTCAGCGCCTCCAGTGTCAGCCGTCAAGGTCAAGCTCCCGCAGCCAAAGAAGAAAACCAACTCTCTCCTCATCTTCATACTCTTCCTCATCCTTGGTGCGGCGGGCTGTTTAGGCTTTCTTCTCGTCCAGGACGGGCAACTCAACAATCTCATGCTCTTGATCAAAGATCGAACCTACTTTACTGCGCAGACTCTCTACAGCGAAGGATACAATGCCCGGTTCGAAGCCCATATGGACCGCAATCGTGGGGAAATTAATCAAGCTATGAGGAAAAAAAGGGGTTTCGCACAGTGGATTCCTTTTGTCCGAGCCGTTGCCTTTGAGAAAGACGGGCGATGGGAAGGTCTTTCAGCACGCAGATTGCGGGGCAAGATCGAGGAGCCTTTGCCGCAGGATTGTTCGATGAACAGTTGGGAACAACGTTGGTCAGCGAGTCGTGAGCAGTGGGCGCGCTTTTTGGAAGGGAGCGATTTGCCCCAGCAGGAGTGGGCTAGCATTTTAGTCATAGATCCCCAATGGATCCGAACTAGGACACCGATGGCGGGATGGATCCGTCCGGGATCCTATCACGAGGCTTGCCTCAGCATGGCCCTCAAGGCGCTCCAGCGTCATACGGGAGGCGATGGGTCCTGGGAGGCCAAAGTCTTTGTTTCGCGCTTGCGTTGGCAATTAGGCTTCATCAACGGCCAGAGTCTCAATGAAGATTTTGAAATGTCTGGGACACTTTGGGCCTTGAGCTGCATCGAAGATAGCCACGAAACGAACGAGCTTAAAAACTGTCTGAGTGCCCTCAGTGTTCGTCAAACTTGGAGAGATCTCCTCGATCATGCGATGGCTCGCAAACGGATTCAGATCGTCCTGGAGAATCAAAGTCAACTGGATGAGAAGCGACTCGAGAGCTTCATCACGCTTGTGGCTGAGCTTGAGAAGAAACCCTCGAATGGATTACAGAGTTTCCAGGAAGAGCTGAGTTTCTATCAGGAAATTGTTCGGCTTAAGGGCAACGTCCAGCAGGCGCGAAATGAGATGCAAAAAAAGCTACCAAATCTCCACTTCGAACTATAGGGGGGCATGCGTCATGCTCCCGATTTGGTTCAGATGCCTCTACCTCTTTCTTTGCCTTTCGACGGCCCTATCGGCCAGCGAGGATAAGTCTCGCGAAGGGCAACGTTTGTATGACGATGCCCTTGAAGCTTATCGCAAGGATCGGATTGCTGATACCGTTCGATTGCTCAAAATAGTCATTCAAAAGGAACCCAAGCACAAAGAAGCCCTCTCGCTCCTTGGTACCATCTACTACCAAAATCAAAAGCTTCGGAAAGCGCGTGCCATGTTCGAGCGGTCAGATGTCAGCTCGATCAACTCTGAGACAGCCTTCGCTTGGGGGGCAACCTACTTGCAGTTCGGCGATTACGATAAAGCCATTCCCGGCTTGCGATATGTCGTCAAGAATCGTGGCATCTATAGAGACTTCGCGATCTATTATCTTGGTGTTATCTATTATAAGAAGGGACAATGGTCTCGATCACGACGTTTTTTTCAAAGCGTTGATACAGCTCAATTGCCCGTCTTTCTGCGGATCAACCGTCGAAAATATCTTAGCGAAATTCGACGGCAGCAGGATAAGATGCTTGAGACAGTTCTCAGTGCGACTGAAAAGAGAAATGCGGATCTGGTAGTCATCGAACCAGCCGAGGAGATTGGATTGGATGCAGATAGTCCAGCGCCGGATGAGCAACTGGCAGCTCCCAGCAAAACATTCAGGCAAGTCAACTCGCCCATGCCTGTTTCAGCCTGGCGTTGGAGTTGGAAACCGTCGTTGTCAGCCGTTCAGCAGACTTCCTTACTCGATAACCATGGGCTCAATAATGATACAGTAGACCTGATCGCCCACCGAGAAGAGATGAATGCAAGCGTTTCCTATCAGCCAGCACGGGAGCGAGCAGGTTTTTCAGCATTTCTGCAATTTGGTGCCGGCTTGCATCATTACGAAGCAAGGGTTCAGAAGACGCGATACTTCAAGCTCGAGCAAAGCAGTGGCTTCTTTACGACGCTCGAAAAGTCCAAGGAGTCTGAGCAAGCCAGCTTCGCTCATGTTCAAAGCTCCCTCGGTTGGGGGCCTGGCGAAAGTTGGCGTCTCGAGCTCGGGGGCGCATTCCACGTCTTGCTACCAGACTCTGATGAAAAAAAGGCCTGGGGACAAGGCACGGCACAAACAGCAATACGTTACGAAGGCGACGCTACCGAGTTAGGTCTGGAAGTAGCTCTCCAAAAGCCCTTCGATGATCAACTTAAAAAAAATTCGCAGGACCTTGGGGCTCGCCTCGAGATCGAGAGGGATTGGAGTGAGGTGAGGTTCGGTCTTATCGGCTATCATTGGGAGACGGACACAGTCAGCTATACGAGTCGAAATCGATTTCGTTATGTTCTTGCCGATCCGCAGCTCAGGTATCGAGTGGGTTTTCAAACCGAGTCTGGTGGATCTGGACATGCGCTCATCAACGTGGGTGAGTTCTCCTTACAACTGAAAATAGAAAGCTATCAAAGAGAAGTCGAAAACCAAGGCCTCATCAATCGCATTAGCAATCTTGATAACATTGAAACAGCCGTTAACGGTGCTGAAAAGGCCTTGGGTTCGGTCAGTGTCCCTATTTGGGATTTTTTGACTGTAACGGGAGCAGTCGGCTTTAATAGGTTAAGGGACTACCTTTACACTGAACGGGATCAAGATGGGAACTTGGTTAAGAACTACCTTACCGATGTCGAACAATCTGTATTCCAGCTGAACACTGTGCTGTCCTTCGCCGACTGGATTCGCCTAGCAGGTAACTATACGGTATCGAATAACAAGTACTTAGCTGCCGAGGCAAAGCTTCCTGAGTTCTTACGCAAAAACCCTGACTATGGCGAGGATTCCTCGATCTATCTCGAGCTTGGAAAGAGTTTTTAGAGGTGCGTGTCTTGAAAGTGACCCGATGCATCTTTACCTTCAAGAGCAAAGCTGCTTACGTCAAGAGCATTCTGTGTTCAATGTCCCGCTTTTTCGCTGGAGACGACCCCACAGTTTAACATCACGCATGTCCAGAAATAGCCCATAGACGTGGTTGCATAAACAGCTCAGCTCATCATGAACCGCATCTCCACGCAGAGCCTTGGGACTTTATGCGCTTAGCCTTTGGATCCATTCGGAACGTTTCGACGGGTATTTCAGGCCGGATACGAACCTAGTCATAACGGCTTGCGTGAGGCATAGGCCTACTCCAGCACGCAGAAAAGTTGTGTGTGCCCGCAAAGCCTTAGCCCTCAACTGCAGAATCGGACTGAAAACCTGTAATCAAGGCAAAGACTTGTCAGCGTGGAATGAAAGTCGTACTGTGTGATGGCGTTCGGCTCAGACCCATTCGAAGCCGGGGCTGTCTCAAAAACTATCAGGCCGTGAGGAGTTTCAACATGTCAGAAGCAGTCGTTGATCTGCAGCCTTCGGTACTCTGGAAACATTTCGAAGCGATTTCGGCCATTCCCCGCAGTTCGAAGAACGAAGCAGCCGTCGCTCGATATGTAACGGAGGTCGCTACCCGCTACGGTTGCACCATCAACCGTGATAAGGCAGGGAATCTACTGATCCGATGTCCCGCGACGCCTGGACTCGAATCTTCGCCTTCCATATGCCTGCAAGGGCATCTTGATATGGTGTGTGAAAAAAATAGTGGGACTCTGCATGATTTTATGAAAGATCCGATTCGTCTAAGGCGGCAAGGTAACCTCGTTAAAGCTGAAGAAACGACCTTGGGAGCCGACAATGGAATCGCTGTGGCTGCTATGCTCGCGCTCCTCGAAGATGGTAGTCTTCCCCACGGACCACTCGAGATGCTGCTGACGGTCGATGAAGAGACAGGACTCACCGGAGCCAGATTGCTCGACTCTAGCCTTATTCAGAGTCGCATGCTGCTTAACCTCGACAGCGAAGAGGAAGGCGCCATTTACATCGGCTGTTCTGGTGGTCGTGACACGATAGGCCACTGGAAGCCTCTGTGGGAAAATCTTGGCGACAAACACCACAGTGCGACCCTTACCATTCGCGGGTTAAAGGGTGGACACTCAGGACTAGATATCGATCGGCAACGAGGCAATGCCATCAAAATTCTAGGGCGTCTGCTCCTGCCTTTGCACGAGCGTGGTGTGCGGATCGCGGGGCTCCAAGGTGGAAGCAAGAGCAATGCCATCCCCAGGGAAGCCCAAGCAGCGATGTATATACCAGAAAAACGAGTCAATGAACTGCAGGAATTGGTACGCACCCTGGGCCAGATCATCCTTGGCGAGCTGTCTCATGTGGATCCCGATCTGCAAGTCGAGTTGCAGGTCGGTGCGGTCAAGAAAGGCAAGGTCCTCAAGCGCGTTCAGGTGCGACGCATTCTACAGGTTATCAATGCCCTGCCCCACGGTGTGATCAAGATGAGTCCGGATATTTCAGGGCTGGTGCAGACGTCAACAAACGTTGGGGTGATCAGCTCCGGCCGCAAACTGATCAGTCTTGCGACAAGCCAGAGGAGTGCAGTGAGCTCAGAGCTCGATGCCATCGCGAACAGTGTCGCCAGTCTGCTTGACCTCGGTGGTGCTGATCTTGAGCAGAATCCTGGATATCCGGGATGGAAGCCCAATCTCGAATCGCGCTTGCTCGAGCTTGCAGGACATACTTACGAACGCTTGTACGGGAAGAGACCCGAAATCCGCGCGATTCATGCAGGACTCGAGTGCGGTATCATCGGTGAAAAAATTGGCGACATCGATATGATATCGTTTGGACCCACCATCGAGAACGCTCACTCCCCGGACGAATGTCTCCATATCGATACAGTCGATCGCTTCTGGAACTACTTGCGCGAGCTCTTGCGAGTGCTCGCAGCCGAACGGGTCCTGCATTGAGACGCGCAACTGGGTTCTGCATAGGACGGAACCCTGTCTCCCCTTCATAACGAATCTCCAGAGGATCTTCGCATACTTTTTTGGGTACTCGGGTCTGTTAACTTCGGCCAAGAAACTTGGCACAAGCTGAGATCTCACCTGTTTGCATCTTCCCTACATAGAAACGAGCAGCTCTTCTCGTGCCCATCTAGGCTCATCACTTCGTCCGCTAGGGCGTTGGGCCAGGAATCTCCTCCCTCAGATGCCCGCGTCACTAGGTGAAGAGGGAAGGGAGTCTTCAAAGGTCTGCTCTTTGTACCATCTCAGGATGTTTTCATAAACTCTTGCCGAACTTATACGAGCATAGGCTCCTTTGTTGCTTGAAAAGACAAAACCGAATCATGCCATGACTGCTTCGCTGTCGGTGATGGAGCCCCTAAAGTTTTTTGTAGTCATTCACAAATTCTGAACTATGCTTCTTCATGAAAAAGGAGTATCCAATCAGCTGGCTTCTCCCACAAACGATGCGTTCGGGGTCCCTCAGGGATCGCGAGATGACGACATCGATTTTTTCTGACGAAAGGATTTCTCATGCGGAAGTTCCTCGGTGCATTTGTCCGTCCTCAATTTTGGCAGCAAGCAGGACTGGGGCTCGGCCTTGTCCATATGATTTTCGGGGCTGAGTTAGCACTCTCGATCGGTGTGACGGAACAATTGATCAAGAAGGGGCAAGGCTTACCCGTCGAGACCTTGGTCATAGCTCCCGACCAAGCCCAGGCAGAGGATTTGCCCGTTGTGGTGATGAACCACGGCTTTCTTCTGAGTCAAATGAATTATCGGGAAATCATGGCTGAGACGGCCAAAGCTGGCTTTGTTGTGCTCGCTCCGCAGACCCATGCTGCGGGTGGCTTGCCATTTGGCAAACCCACGACCGAAAAAGAAGCACAGCTCACGGGCCAAGTCATCACTTGGTTCAGCACCCGTCTTGAGGGAATCGTCGGTCAAGGGGTCGACTTTGAGCGTATTGGTCTCTTGAACCATTCCCGTGGTAGTAAAATTGCCTGGACTATTCAACGCGACGGTCTCGCGAAAGTGAAAGCCATCGCGGCGATTGATCCAGTCGATGGCGATCAAGATGGATCTCCCCGCGTCACCGGTGGTAGCTTCCGGATGGAACTGCCTGTGCTTTTGATCGGCTCGGGCCTGGGCGGAAGTTGTGCACCAGCGGATCGCAACTACAGATCCTTCTGGGCCGCGGCCAAGGCGAGCCCAGCCTGGCTGTATGTAGCTGAAGACTTTGGTCACCTCGATATGCTTGATAATTCTAACTGTGGATTGGTTTGTGGTGTTTGTACAAAGGCGTCCTCAAGTGTGTCTCGAACTGAGCTGAAACAATGGATTGGCAAGGCCGTGGGTCAATTCATGCGGGGTATCCTTTATCAAGACGAGGCATCGCTTGACAAACTGGATGCGACGGTCGCGAATCTTCGCTTAACACGCGAAAAACGTTAAAATTTCGGATGTTTCTATAAAGCGGAGACTCCCTCGGGGTGCAAGCCTTGGGCGGAGTCTTTGGTTTTTTCGACTGTAGAAGGCCTTCTCAGACGCGAACTTGCTTGTCAGAGCTAACAAAGTTCATTACACAGTGAAGAATCTATCTCTGTCTACAAGGAGTGTCCTGCATGCGTCACGTGGCTTTGGCTTTGATTCTCAACCTCACCTGGCTGGTGCCTATGGCTCAGTCTGCAGTTAAGAGCCCACCCGTCTATCAAGGTATGCCGATCGAGGCGATTGATATCCATCAGCATCCGGGACGATTCGAGACGATGGGGCCGCTCGGTCAAGAGTTTGTGCTCAAGGTGCTGCCCGAGTTTATACCCGACTTTCTCAAGCGCTGGTCTTTGAGTACGCTCAGCAAGTTTATGCTGGATCCTTACGGACCTTTTATTGGTATCAAGACGGAATGTGAAAAAGCGGGTCTGAGCCGCTGTGGACTCTTTGCAGTGTATGCGCCCGAAACCTGGGGTGTTACGAGCAATGAAGAGGTCCTTGCATTCTTGCAAGACAAACGAAATCAGGATCAGCATGGTCATCCCTACTTCTTTGGTCTGGCGAGCGTATCGATGCAGAATCTGCTTCTCAACGAAGAAGCGGAGTTAGCACGCTTGCGCTCCATGCTGCAAAAGCCGCTCTTTAAAGGTGTTAAGTTGGCTTTTATCCATAACAACATCCCACTGGATGACGAACGTTTCAATGGAATTTATACCGTAGCCGCCCAGTTCAAAGCCCCTGTCTATCACCATATCGGCTCTTCGCCCTTGAGATCCTTGTCGGATTTTGTCACAGAGGAGGAGAAAGAACACTACATCGCGAGCTATGATCCTTCGCGGCTGGAAAAGGTTATCGCTGCCAATCCCGAAGTACCTTTTATACTGGGGCACATGGGCTATGATTTTCTGAAAGAGGGTTATGATTTTGTGCCGAAGGTTTATGATTTGGCTAAACGTTATCCGAATGTCTACCTCGAGATCTCGGCTTTCGCCCGCTCGAGTTACGATCCAGACGGCTCACAGATGGATAGAATCCTCTCAGCGATCAAAGCGGAGGGCCTTATCGATCGGACGATCTATGGGTCGGATGGACCCGGTTCACCTTCGGCGACTAAAAAGTACCTGGAGGCGACACTTCGCAGTATGGACCGAGTCGGATACACCTATGACGAAGCCGAAGCAGTCCTGAGTCGCAACAGCAAGCTTCTCTTTCAGCTCTGAACTCTGAGAACACAAACGAGGGAGTCACAAACTTCCTCACTGGCATGTTACGCCAATATCCCAAAAGGCAGCTGATGCAGAGCCTGCAAGAGCTTAAGGAGCGTGCGGTCACTCCGGGCTTTGGAGTATGATCAGCCTCGCAGGAGGACTGTTTCGGAGTACTTCGTGCAACGGCGTACCACCCACACGTGCGAGTCTGAAAAGCAGAAAGATCCGTCTCACGAGCGCGAGCTGGTCCAGGGTCTGTCTTTTGACATTCGTATCATGCGGGACTGCGGTCTGACATCTCAACTGCTGGTTTGCGAGCTGATGTCGCAGTGGACTTGCATACACTCAACCGCTGATGAGCCAACATAGGAGCAAGATGACGTGAAGTTCGATCTGACCATCGACCAAGGATCTTATTCTGTTGATGTGGATCCTGCTAAGCCCCTGCTGTGGGTCTTGCGCGAGGATCTAGGCATTCAAAATGCTAAATTTGGTTGTGGGCGCGGAGCATGTGGTGCCTGCACGCTGCTTGTGGGGACCACTTCAGTAAGGGCCTGTGTCTTTCCAGTGTCCTCGGTTGCAGGTCGCGAGGTGACTACGATCGCAGGATTGAATGATGAGCTGGGGCTGGCTCTTAAGGAAGCTTGGAATGAAGTCGATGTGCCACAGTGTGGTTACTGCCAGCCAGGATTTATCATGGGGGCCCACAGCCTCCTCTCGAAGCAACAGCCAGGTGAAGCGCCTGCTCTGGAAGAATTGACCAATGTCTGTCGCTGTGGGACCTATGCCAGGGTGCGCAAGGCGATCAATCAAGCTTGGACTCGCGTTCAGGCAGGAAAGGAGTGAGCGGTGAAACCATGGTTGATAACCCGGCGTGAAATGATCGTGAGCTCAATGACCGGGGCTGCAGGCTTAGCCATTGGCTTTAGTTTACCTTGGGCAGAGGGGCTCAAGGCTGAAGCTGCTGCCGTTGCGTCTGTGCTCCAAGCCTTTGTCAAAATCTATGCGGACAATACGCTGGAAATCGTTGTTGTGAAGGCGGAAATGGGTCAAGGGGTTGCCACCTCGCTGGCTATGTTGATAGCGGAGGAGCTTGAAGCCCCCTGGGCGCAGGTGAAGGTCACTCTAGAGGCGGAGTTATCTCCCTACTACGATCCGAAAATAGGTGGTTTAGCGGCCACTTTCGGCAGTACTTCTGTTCGCTCCCAGTATCAGAGACTGCGCGTAGTTGGTGCGACGGTGCGTGATATGCTGCTTACGGCTGCCGCTGAGCGTTTTCAACTGCTACGAGAGAGTTTAAAGGCGGAGGCTGGGCAAATCCTCGATGCAAATGGTGTGCGGATTTGTAGCTTTGGAGATGTGGCCCGTCTGGCTCTCAGTGTACCCGTGCCGGAAAATCCCAAGCTTAAGAATCCGCTTGATTTTAAGTTGATTGGACAGCGGATTCGCAGGAAAGATACGCACGATAAAGTCGAGGGAGCACCCATCTTCGGGATCGATGTTACGCTTCCTGATATGCTTTATGCAGCTGTACGTCATCATCCAAACTTCGGTGCCACCTTAAGCAATTTTGCTGATTTGACAGCCCGGGTCACTCCTCCCTACCAGCTGCTGGAAGTGCCGCAAGCCCTGATCATGATCGGACCCAGTTACTGGCAGGCGCAGCGCTTGCTCGACCAATTGCCGGCCCAGTATACTCTGACTCCAGCGATTGAAGAGCTTAATCAAGCTGCACTGGAAGCACGTCTTGGTCAGGCTGTTCAGGATTTTGACGGACTGTCAGCCTTCAAGAAAGGTGATGCAGAGGCAGCCCTGGCATCAAGCGAAGCTCGGGTGGAAGCCAGTTACTTCGCGCCCTTTTTAGCTCATAACACACTTGAACCCATGTGCTGCACTGCTTGGGTGACGGCGGATCGCTGTGAATTTTGGATCCCAACCCAGAGCGCCCAACTGTCTGCATTCGCGATTGCACGTGCTCTCAATCGAGCCCCCACCAGTGTGAAGGTCCACGTCACCTATTTAGGCGGTGGATTCGGACGTAAAGTCGAGACAGACTTTGTGGTGCAAGCAGCACTCGCTGCCCGTGCTATCGGCCGACCTGTGAAGCTGATTTGGTCAAGACGGGAAGATGTGCAACATGATTTCTATCGTCCCGCTTTCCAAGCTCGCTTTGTGGCGGGTCTTGGTCGAGGTCGCTTGCAAGCTTGGACAGCAAAGAATGCTGGGCCTTCTTTAATGAAACGCAACAATCCTACGGCTACTGGTGTGGACTTTCAGTCCGTTGAAGGATTCTCGACTTTGCCATATAAGATCGAGCATCAGTCTATCTTTTATGAAGAGGTAGATCTCGGTATTCCCATCGGCTACTGGCGTTCCGTCGGGAAATCGCAGAACGTCTATTTTGTCGAGTCATTTGTGGACGAAATTGCAAGTGCTTTGGGCGTGGATCCTCTCGACTATCGTCTCGAACTGCTCAGTGAACACCCGCGAGCACGCACGGTCCTGAATAAAGTTGCAAGTATGAGCGGCTGGCGAGATCCCGCTCATTCTCAAAGTCTAGGACTTGCGGTCATGGAAGGGTTCGGATCTTGGGCTGCCATGGCCGTGAAGGTAGCCGTAAGGGACCAAAGAGCTCGGGTCGAGAACATATGGTGTGCCGTCGATTGCGGACAATTGGTCACACGGGATGGTGCTGAAGCCCAGGTGGAAGGAGCGACTCTCTTCGGGTTAGCGGCAGCGCTTTACGGTAAAGTCACAATACGTCAAGGGCGGGTGGAGCAAACACTGTTTGGAGAGTCTCCTCTGTTTCGATTGAGCGAGTGCCCCGATTTCGAGCTTGCCTTTATTGAAAGTGATGCTCCCATCGGTGGCTTGGGTGAAACGACGACACCCTTGGTAGCGCCCGCTCTCTGCAACGCACTCTACCGCTTAACGGGCCAGAGAGTTCGCCGCCTTCCAGTCGGTGACTTTCGTTTCACTTGAGCACTGTCGGCCCACAAGGAGCTCCAGGAGTCTCGAGAACGAGTCCGGGGGCACGTGTGGGCGATCTATCTCAGCGTTTTTTGAATGTGTTTGTGGTGCCTTAAAATCTTTGGCTACGATGGGAGTATACAATGACCCTACGCAAGCGACTGGCTGGTTTTACCTTGGGGCTTGGTCTCTGGACCGGGATGCCTCAGCTGCTGGCAGCAGATCCCTGTCTTCACAGTCTGACTCTGCAGAACCCGAAGTCCTGGACTCTTGGCGATACTTTTTATCTGCCTCGCTCAACGGGAGAAGCCGATTGTCCTCGGCAGGTGGTCTGGACTCTTGTGTCGGCACCGGATGGTTCGCTCAATCAGATCTATCCAGTGGGCGCGGCTCATCCGCGCTTTACTCCGGATCTCCCGGGGACCTATCGCTTTGCTCTCGGCAGCGCTAGGGGACACGAATCTTCAGCTCCATCGATCGAGCTGAAAGTGGTACGACGGACGAGTGCAGAGAGGTTTCGCAATCATTATCTGACTCCCCTCTATGGTGCGGCCCGTGTGGGTCAGGATATCTGGGTGGCGAACGGTGCCTCCTATACGGTCAGTCGAGTCGAAGCTCAAGCAGATGGGACTTGGAAAAAGCGGGCCGAAATCCCAACGGGCTCGTGGCCTGCTGCTGTCGCCGGCCATGAGCGCCTGCCTTACGTTTTGGTTGCGCAACGCGGAGCCGATACGATCGGCTTTGTTGACCGCCAACGCCAGGTTCTCGAGGATGCTCTTTGGGTGGGTGATGAGCCCAGTGGACTCGCTCTGAGTCCCGATGCCACAACATTGTACGTGTCTCTGGCGACCGAACGAGCGATTGCGGTGGTCGACCTTCCGAGCCGGACGGTGAAAGGTCGTATTGCGGTGGGTTTCGATCCACGTGCGTTGGCATTGACCAGCGATGGCAAAACTCTTTTCGCTGCATCCTATCGCTCGGCTAATCGTGAGTATGGACCAAATGGGTCTCGACCTGAGGAGGCTGATCAAGATGTTTTTGTTATCGATACTCAATCTATGCGCATGGTTCGACAAATCGCTTCAGTCGCGGCGGATCTGAGAGCACTAGCTTTGAGTCCCGATGATCAATTCCTTTACGTAGCAGCTACGGATGGACAAACGCTGCCTTCCCAAAATGATCCGAGCGCGCTCCCATTCACCCATATGGTTGCTTCGGTCGCTCTTGCGACCCTTGGACAAGGCAAGATCCAGCTGGAACAGGTCGATCTCACACGACAAGCAGGATCGTCCGGTCCCTTTGTGAATCCATCGGGCATTTTGGTCCAGGGGGATCATCTTTGGGTATCATCGGAAAGTTCTGATCAGGTTGTCATCCTTGATCGTCAGACGCGTACCGAGCAAAGGCGGATCAAAGTCGGTGCTGGCCCTCGCCAGTTGGTGTTGCTCGAAGATGGGGTCGCTGTTCACTGCTTTCAAAGTTTTGAACTCTTTATTCTCAACTTCGATGGACAGGTTCGACAGGTCGTTCGGCTCACAGATGATCCTCGCTCTCTGGCTATTGCTACGGGGGAAAAGGTTTTTACCAGGCCTGGCAATGCCTATGCAGCGAATCACTCCTGTTCTAGCTGTCATATCGAAACGCAGAATGATGGTATGATCTGGCGATTTGGCCCTCAGGTCTGGCACAACGTACGCCCGCTCCAACTGCTCGCCGCGACGACTCCGCTCGGATGGTCGTCTTATGTGTCGAACGGCGAATCCTTCGGTTTCATGGGGCCGACTTCCATCGTCAATCGTCCTCCTACCAATGAAGAGGCCGAGGGTCTAGCGGCCTTTCTCAACTCTCTTCTGGGCGCGCCACGGGCAACGGATCGAACCCAACTCGATGGGTCTTACAGTGCTCTCGCTCTGAAAGGTCGAGAATTGTTTGAAGGTCCGGCTCGCTGCGCGAGCTGTCACGCAGGTCCTCTCTACACCAATCGACGCCTGATACCCAAGGGCAAGTCAGGCGAAGCGGCTGATGTTCCCTCGCTTCTCGGTGCCTACCGGCACGGTGTCTACTTTGTGAACGGGCAAAGTCGAACTTTGGACGATGCCGTTGATGTAGCGACTAAGTACGTTGGTTTCACCCCTAGCGGTGAAGAGAGACAGGCCCTCATCGCCTTTCTTAAGGAGCTTACGCCTAAAGGTGCGCATCCCCTGGGTATGTATCCTGACCTTGATAGCAACGATATGATCGCAACGAGTGTTCGGCCATCGGTGGCCTTTGCTGAAGTCATCGACGACGGTGATCCTGAGTTCAGTCAGTTGGAAAAAGCCAAACCTTTTCTGGGACTCTATGACGATGCGGGACAAAAGGTAGCAGCTCGACTGGAGATTGATGGAGGTCGACTGACCCTGATCCCTGAACAGCCTCTTCAAGCGGGGACTCGCTATACCTTCCGGGTTCTGAAAGGTCTAGCGTTCCGTGACGGCGGTATTCTCGAGGGAGAGCGAAGCAGCAGCTTTACGGTGGCCCAGCCCGCGGTAGCCTCTTTGCCAAGAGATTTGCTGCTGACGATCAAAGTTCCCGTGCCAGGGCCAGTCCAACCGCCTCCGTTGCGATCGGTGCTCCTGCCGTTGACCATCGTCGGTCGTGATGAGAATAGTCTTCTGGCACAGCTGGATCTTGGTGGAGGAAGGGTACAAAAACTTCGCGTCTATCAAGACGGTGAGGCGATCCGCATTCAATCTTTTGCTCTCCCTATGATGGGTGGGCCAGGTGGGAACATGACTTTAGCTGATGCGAGCCAAGTCCGAGGACAACTGGTCCGGAATCAGGACGTTCCCTCGGTATTCTTCCAGGCTCAGGGAACTCTAGCGATCGGTGCACCAGGGATCAAGGTGCCGAATATTGCTTGGACCCTCGAGCCTTACATTTCATCAAGGGGCACCCAGCGCACTCGTCGGTGAGCATTCGTAAAGCGATGTGGACCGGAAAAAGGTCCTGACCCCGAGTAACCCAAGACTTGCGGCTCCTTCGGGAGTCGCTGTCTATTGAAATTGTCGGCCACTGATCCAGCCACAATCTCTCCGCATGATTTCGAAATTTGACTGGCACCGAAGGCTGACGGATGCAACCAGGGCCATAGGAGGGTGATCCAGCTCTTTGGTGATGGCTCAGCTGCCGAGCTCTCTTGGAATACCTTATTGCCCGTTTTCGAATACATTCCAGCCAGGCTTGATGCAGAGCAGCGCAACCCGTAGTTTGGTCTACGGCGGTTCGAAACAAATCCGATGATAAGGCCTGGACCCGTCTTCAGGCCTTTGCTAGAAGTAGATTTCCATTTAAAAAGGAAGTCGACATGAAACTTCGTTCCATTGCATTTGGGCTCCTCGGCTGCGTCCTGAGCCTTGCCTCCGCTCACGCGCAAGCGGCAGGCTGGAATGTGTTGCGCGATACCTACATGAGACCGAGCTTGGTTGATGGATTTACCTTCGAATGGCAATACTTTATGGTCCATGATGCCAAGCAGCAGTTCACGGGATCCATAGGATACGTTCTCGTCGATCCAAGAGGACGCTTGGGCTGGGTCGATGCAGACGGCTTGACGGACCTGTGGCAGGGCGGCTTGTTTCCATTGTCCGTGATGCCTTCGGGGGCGAGCGTTGCATTGGCAGGTACTTGGGCGGATGGGACCCAGTTTGCCAATTACGAACGCTTTGCACAAAATTATGCTGTGGGCATCCAGGACAAAAATTTTACAGCAGATCCGAATGCCGAAGGCTATTTCGCCCAACTGCTCGAACGGGAGTCGGTCCGTGGGGATGCAGGAGTTTTTCAGTTGAAAGGTCAGACCGCTGATGCCGCCTGGGATTTAACGGTCACACCTGAGGCCCTTTTTGAATCGGGACCCGAAGAGTACACGACGGTCCGTGGGTTCGATGTTGGCTTTGTTCCGGGTGAGCATTGGAACGTCCATATGGAATGGCCACGGACGCGAGTCGTCGGCACGATACGCAATCTCAAGACGGGGAAGAGCTATCCGATCGATGGTCATGGCTATCGCGAGAATTCTTGGGGCCGTTGGAACTTTGCTGTCGATGGTTGGGTCTTTTCGGTCGTGTCGGATCGGAAGCAAAAAGTCCAATGGGCCTGGCAGACCTATCACAAGTCAAAGGACATGGATTGGCTGGATGTGAGCTTCGAAGACCAAGGGCAGCCTGTCACAAGGCGCTTTTTTGCCAAACAGGATCAGCTGCGTTGGAAGCTTGGGGAGTGGTTTTTCCACAAAGAGGCACGGCAATGCGTCCCCAATACCGTCGACGTCGTGGCGGAAGATGGGGACTATCGAGTTCGGGCTACCTACGATCTGACAGGACGTCAGCTGCCTATGCTATCGACGGCCACAGCTTTGACCCAGATTTTCGTGATTATGATACACATGCCCTATATCAAAGGCGTGATTGAAAACGTCAAAACAGGCGAGGTTGTCACGCGTTTTGAAGGTCAGGGTGGGGGTGAATTCTCAACAACGCGCAGTCTTTGGCAGAATCTCCCTGAGACCAACTGCGAACGCTGGGGACGGCGCTTCAACACCGAGTATTCTGCTTTGCCTTTTCTTGACTGACGTCGGGCTGGAAGCACGACTTGGTTGCACAGGATAAGATCTCACACTGTCATCTCCTGTATCCATGAAGTGACGGTGGGTTCCTCTAGCTTTTGTATGACTTGTCATTCCCCACGTGTCTGTCCTGAAATCTCTGTTGAGGCGTTATCGAAAAATTCAAAAGCCGGATCCACTCTGCTCCACAGTCTGGACTGGACCCGCGAACTGAAGTTTTTATGCAACGAAGCCTGTCCGCTCTGTCTGGACTCACACGTGTAAGAGCACTCGGTCTTGAGATTCCTCCTACCTGCTCGTCAAAACATGAGCTGCGGGGCTTTAGCTATGGCCCTATGGGTCACGATGAGATGGACTCACATTCCCGACATGTGTTCTGTCACGATCTCCCGTTTACCAGACCTTGAGTCTGGGCTATTCTCCTCAGATATTTTCATGCTTCGATCCTCTGAACAAAAGCAAGTATCGTCTCGAAAGGGAGCAGACATGGGCCAAGTTCGCTATCTCCAAATGGATCCCGTCAAAGATCATGAGACTATTGTGCGATGGATGGTCGTTGATACCTGGAAATTTGATTTGGTCCGTGCGACTGAGATAGCTTTGCTAAAAACCTTCGCTTTCCCTGAGATAGCGTGCATCCTCGTAAACTCAGGTGAATTCATGGGGCGAACCCAAAAGCGTTATGATGATACTGAACTACTCTTAGCCTTGTTTATCGAGAATGGCTACAGCAGTCCCACAGGTATGAAAGCGATTCAGAAAATCAATCGCATGCACGCCCGACATCCGATCACTCAGGATCAACTGCTGTACGTGCTCTCAACTTTTGTTGTCGAACCGATTCATTGGATCAATCGTTATGGCTGGCGTGCTTTAAACGATGTCGAGAAGCAAGCTCTTTTTCATTTTTGGATCGAAGTCGGACGGCGGATGGGCATCAAAGAGCTCTTCCCTAGTCTGGACGCCATGCTGCTCTACCACGAGCGATACGAGTCGGAAAAGATGATCTACAGCCAGGATAACGCTTTGCTGTATCATGGTGTCTTGCCGACCGTGGCTCGCATGATGCCCTTTCCACTCGGGACGCTTACGGCCTGGGCCCTGCCAGCCATCATGCCTCCACGTATGTGCGCAGCGTTCGGCTTCCCGCCTCGCCTCGGTTGGGAACGGGCACTTGTCACCTTCGCTCTGCGATGTCGCAGCTTGAAAGATCGCTTTGTTCCTAGCAAACCGGTATTCCGGAGTCAGATCCACCATCCCACCTACCCACATGGCTTCCGCTTCGAGGATCTCGGCACCAAGAGTCGTAATCATGACACCAAGATGGTGCCCTTTCCGAGCGAGTCGGTACAGAAACCTCGCTAGCAAGGGGAGAAAGCTCCATGCACAAACAGGAATGGGTAGCTGCTCGCTATGTGAGATCTCTTCTATCGACGGAGCAGGCTCGAGTGCACGAACTGATGCTATTGAGCCAGGCAGGTATTCGTCCTGAAGAACTACGAGATACCTCGGGGCGAGTGACGGTCGAACAATACACCCGCTTACTCGATGCGCTTTGGCGATTGACGCAGGATGAAGCGTTTGGATTTACCCACCGACGTCTTAGGCTTGGTACCTTTGCGATGATGTGTCAGGTGATCATATCCTGCAGTCATCTCGAAGATGCTTTGCGTCGCTGTATCCAATACTACCGCATTGTCACAGATGACTTTCATCTTTCGATCAGTCGACAGCCTGCGCGGGTGCGACTCGAACTGCGGCTTCTTGAACCGCTCCGAGGTGAACCGAGTTTTTTCACCGAGGCGATCTTTGCCGTGATCCTACGCTTGAGTTCGTGGCTTATCGATCAACCCGTGATGCCGCATGGACTGAGTTTTGCCTATCCGCGCGAGCAAAGCGGGCATTCCTTTGAGGGCAAGTTTGCTTGCCTCATTCACTACGGAGACGGACATTCTTCCATGGATCTGCCACGGTCGATTCTAAAGGAGCCCATTCGACGAGATCGCGCTGAGCTCGAGCAACTTTTGGCAGGTGGACCTCAGCAGTTCCTGGTCGATTTCAAGAGGGATGCAAGTTTTTCAGCTCGATTGCGTAGGTGTATGGTGCACGATCCAGAGAATTTGCACAATAGTCTCGAAGCACTGGCCAAGTATTTTGGCTTGAGTCCTTCATCCTTGCGCCGTCGACTCCGTGAAGAAGGATGCAATTTCCATGATCTGCGAGAGGCGGTGCGTAAGCAAAAGTCGCTGTATTATCTTAAACAAACCCACAAGAGCATCGATGCGATCGCAGCAATCATGGGCTATTCAGAACCTTCAACGTTCCATCGAGCGTTCAAAAAGTGGACGGGGCAGACGCCGCGGGGGTATCGACAGCAACTGCGAGGGGTTCGGGATCGAGAGGCTCAGTTCCGTGATCTTTCGGGTCCATCGCTTGACTCTTAAGCACCTGACATCGGCTGCTGATCACTTTTGCCAAGAAAAGTGATCACTCCTGCCATTGTCCCGCTCACCTGGCTTGACTACAGTTCCCGTATTCCAGTCTGTGACCGCGTTTTGGGCGAGGAGATCCCATGTCGAGGAATGTATATTTATACGATGCCATTCGTACACCAAGAGGCAAGGGCAAGCCTGATGGCCGCCTTTATGAAGTCAAGCCTGTGAGCTTACTCAGCGCACAATTGAAAGCTTTACAGGAAAAGCACCAGCTCGACACGGGGCGCATCGGCGATGTGATGATCGGCTGCGTGACGGCTGTAGGCGAACAAGGAGCTAATATTGCCAAGACCGCTGTGATGGCAGCGGATTGGAAGCTCCATGTGCCCGGTGTCACAATCAATCGTTTTTGTGCCTCCGGACTGGAGGCGATCAATCTCGCGGCCATGAAGGTGGCAGCAGGGTATGAGGATCTGGTCGTCGCCGGTGGTGTCGAATCCATGTCCCGGATCCCGATGGGATCGGATGGGGGGGCTTGGGCGCAGGATCCAGCGACAAACTTCCACACAGGTTTCATGCCGCAGGGCATCGGCGCTGACCTGATTGCGACTCTCGAAGGATTCAGTCGGGAGGATGTCGACCAGTATGCCCTGCGTTCCCAGCAGCGAGCTGCCAAAGCCCGTGCCGAGGGACGATTCCGAGCTTCGATACAAGCGGTTGTCGACCAGAACGGAGTGATCATACTCGATCAAGACGAGATGATTCGCGGCGATGCATCCCTGGAGGGACTAGGCCAGTTGAAACCTGCGTTTGCCAAGATGGGCGAGTTGGGCTTTGACTCCGTCGCCTATCAGAAATATCCAAACGTCGAACGGGTGCAGCATGTTCATACCGCGGGCAACTCCTCGGGGATCAGCGACGGGGCTGCTGTCACTCTCATCGGAAGCGAAGAGGCTGGCCGAGAGCTAGGTCTCACCCCCAAGGCACGCATCGTATCGGCTGCAGTCGTGGGAACCGAACCCACCATTATGCTAACAGGCCCCGCGCCTGCCACTCGGCTCGCACTTAAAAAATCTGGTCTTCAGCTGGAAGATATCGATCTCTTTGAAGTCAATGAGGCCTTTGCGTCTGTGGTCATGAAGTTTCAGAAAGACACAGGTGTGCCTTGGGACAAGATCAATGTCAACGGGGGAGCGATTGCCATGGGGCACCCCCTTGGAGCGACAGGTGCCATCCTGATGTCAACCTTGATAGACGAGCTCCAGCGTCAACGCCTCCGCTATGGGGTTGTGACGCTTTGTATCGGAGCAGGTATGGGCATTGCCACAGTCATCGAACGGCTCGCGTGAGGAACCCAACATGCATGACATTCGTTTTGAAAAAGACCAGAATCAGATCGTAACGCTGACCTTCGACGCGCAGAATCAGTCCGCCAATACCATGAATGCGAGCTTTCAAGCCTCTCTTCGAGCGATCGTCGCAAGGCTTGGTGCGGAACGCGCACAGATCCGAGGTATCATCCTCACCTCAGCAAAATCCACCTTCTTTGCCGGTGGTGATTTGAACGAACTTGTTAAACTGATTCCAGCAGATGCGGAGTTGACCTTTTCCGCGACGGAAGCTCTCAAAGCTGATCTTCGAAAGCTCGAGACCTTTGGGGTACCGTTGGTCGCAGCGATCAATGGGACAGCCCTCGGCGGTGGTTGGGAGATTGCACTCTGCTGTCACCAGCGCCTTGTCTTGAATCAATCGAACATTCGCTTGGGCTTGCCGGAAGTCACGTTGGGACTTTTGCCAGGCGGCGGTGGAGTGGTGAGAACAACCCGTTTGCTTGGACTGGAACAAGCTATGCCCCTTTTGATAGAGGGGAAGCAGTTGACGCCCGAAGCAGCTCAGAAGCTCGGTCTTGTGCACGGGCTCTATAAGACCATGGACGAGATTCTTGCCGCAGCTCGACAGTGGATTCTTGAGCATCCTCAGTCCACCCAGGTCTTTGACCGCCCCGACTTCAAGATCCCAGGTGGCACACCGAAACAACCTAAGCTTGGCGAGATGCTACCGATCGCGCCGGCTATGTTGGTCGAGAAGACCAAGGGCTGTTATCCTGCGCCCGAAGCGATACTTGCAGCAGCCGTCGAGTCGCTGCAAGTGGATGTCGATACCGCGTTACGCATCGAGAGTCGGTACTTTGCCAAGATCGCGACCGGATCGGTTGCGAAAAACATGATCTCGGCCTTTTGGTTCCAACTTAACGCCGTGAAGCAAGGGCAGAGTCGTCCTGAGGGTATCCCCAAGCAGACCTTCAAGGACATCGCGGTGCTGGGTGCTGGGATGATGGGAGCAGGGATCGCCTATGCTGCCGCCAAAGCTGGGATGAGGGTCTTGCTCAAGGATGTGAGTCTTGCTGCCGCTGAAAGGGGCAAGCAGTATTCAGCACGGATCTTGGATGAGGGTATAAAAAAGGGTCGCGTGACTGCGGCCGATAAGGAGGCTTTACTGGCTCGTATTCAGCCGATTGACTCTTATGATGCTCTCAAACAGTGTGAACTAGTGATTGAAGCCGTCTTCGAGGATCGCGGCATCAAGGCCGAGGTGACTGAAAAGACTGTCGCGATCCTGCCCAAACACGCGATCATGGCGTCTAACACCTCCACTCTGCCGATCAGTAGCCTTGCAAAGGCAAGTTCTGACCCTCGGAACTTCATCGGGCTTCATTTCTTCTCACCAGTCGACAAAATGCAGCTGGTGGAAATCATTCTTGGCGCTGAGACCTCACCCGAATGTCTGGCCCGCAGTTTTGATTTCGTTCGACAGATTGACAAGGTACCCATCGTCGTGAACGACAATCGGGGGTTCTATACCTCCCGCGTATTTGGCTGCTTCACCAATGAAGGCATAGCGATGCTAGCGGAGGGTCAGCCACCTATAGCGATCGAACGAGCGGCCTTGCAGGCTGGCATGCCAGTAGGGCCCTTGGCGGTCTCTGACGAAGTGAGTCTCAGCCTTTATCAGATGATCCGGAAAGCAACCGAGGCCGACCTGCAGCGTCAGGGCAAGCCCATACCTGCTCACCCCGCTCACGCTGTGGTCGATCGGATGGTCGATGAATTTGCTCGCAAGGGGAAGGCTGCAGGTGCTGGGTTCTATGAATATCCTAAGGAAGGCCGCAAGTATCTTTGGCCTGAATTGAAATCACTCTATCAGGGTCCACAGATCCCCTTTCAGGACATGAAAGATCGCCTGCTCTTCATCCAGGCAATCGAAACAGTGCGGGTGCTTGAAGAAAAAATTCTTACAACCGTAGCCGATGCCAACCTAGGTTCGATCTTTGGTTTTGGGTTTGCTCCGTGGTCGGGAGGCACTCTGCAGTTCATCAATAGCTACGGAGTCCGTCGTTTCACAGAGCGGGCCTGCGAGCTAGCTGGACGCTATGGCGAACGCTTCCAGCCACCCCGACTCTTGATCGAACATTCTGAACGTAACGAACCGTTTATTTAAACGAGGGGTACCTTCATGTTTACCAAGCGCAGCCTTTATGAACCTGAACATGACATGTTTCGCGAAACGTTCCGCAAATTTCTTCATCATGAAGTTCTCCCCTATCAGGACGAATGGGAAGATGCCGGGATCATACCTCGGTCGGTCTGGAAACGCTGTGGTGAACAAGGATTCCTTGTCCCGCAAGCTCCAGAAGAATACGGTGGACTGGGCGTCAAAGACTTCCGGTACGAGGCCATCATGCTGGAGGAACTCGCCTACTACAACGAATGTGGTTTGATGCTCAGTCTTCATACAACGATCGTTGCGCCCTACCTCCTGCACTACGGGACAGCTGAGCAGAAAGCTCGTCTGATACCGAGGGTTGTCAGTGGTGAGGCTATCCTCGCTGTAGCGATGACTGAGCCGGGTGCAGGAAGTGATCTTGCTGGCATGCGGACCTTTGCGGAAGACCGAGGGGACCATTGGATCATCAACGGACAAAAAACCTTCATCTCGAACGGAATCAATTCGGATATCGTTCTGGTTGCAGCCCGGACCCATCCCCAAAATCCGCACTGTATGGGTCTGTTCATTGTCGAACGAGACGATGTCGGCTTTCAGCGCGGGCGAGCCCTGAAGAAAATCGGTCTCCTGTCCCAGGACACGGCCGAACTGTACTTCGAGAACGTGAAGGTCAAAAAGAACAATGTTCTCGGTGACCCCAGCAAAGGCTTCCGCTATCTGATGGAGCAGCTGGCTACAGAACGTCTCTCTCTTGCCATCGGCGCCGTGGCGAGCTGCCGGGCTGCAGTTGATCTCACGGTGAAGTATGTGAAGGAGCGACAGGTGTTTGGGAAGCCTCTGAGTACCTTTCAAAACACCCAGTTTAAGCTAGCTGAACTTGCGACAGAAACGGATATCGCGCAGATCTATGTGGATAAGTTGGTCGAACTACAAAACAAGGGTCAGGTGACGCCGGAGCAAGCCTGCGGGGCTAAGTATTGGACCACCGACCTTGCCTGTAAGGTGATCGACGAGTGCGTGCAGCTGCATGGCGGCTATGGTTATATGAAAGAATATCCGATCAGCAAAATGTTTGTGAATGCTCGAATCGGGCGCATCTATGCAGGAACTAATGAGATCATGAAAAATGTGATTGCTAAACAGATGCAGCTCTAAGGACTGCAAGGAGGATACATGCAACCCCTACGGGATCTCAAGGTGCTCGATTTCACAAGTCTTCTGCCAGGGCCGATGGCAACCCTTTATCTGGCGGACTGGGGCGCTGACGTCCTCCGTCTGGAAGCCCCTGAACGGGAGGACTTGAGTCGGCAGATGCCGCCCTTTGCAAATGGCACAAGTACCACCCATGCCTTCCTCAATCGTTCGAAGCAATCGCTCTGTTTGGATCTTAAGCTGCCGAAATCCAAGCAGATCATCGTGCAGCTGCTAGCGACTTACGATGTGATCGTGGAGGGATTTCGACCGGGAGTGATGCAGAAACTGGGTCTCGATTATGCAACGCTTGCGGCTCACCAACCTCGTCTCATCTATTGTTCGCTCACGGGATATGGACAGAGTGGACCTCTCCGCGATCGTGCAGGGCATGATGTAAACTACGCGGCGTTGACGGGACTTTCGGCTATGACTGGGACCAAGGCTCATGGTCCGGTTCTACATGGGAACCCGATCTGCGATCTGACGGGCTCGATGCATGCCGTCATCGGTATCCTGATGGCAGCCTATCATCGAGAGAAGACGGGGACTGGGCAGTATATCGATGTGAGTCTGAGCGATGCAAGCCTCATGCAATCAGCTCTATGGGCACAGATGGCGCTCGTGACAGGACACGCTCCGAGCTGGGAAGATACCCCTTTGAACGGAGCGACATTCTATGGTTACTACCGAACCAAGGATCAACGTTACCTCAGCGTGGGTGGTCTGGAGCCTAAGTTTCTGCACGGTTTCTTGGAAGCGATCGGGAGTCTCGATCTGCTGCCTCGACTCGCAGCTGAGCCTGATCATGCTGGGATCGTGCGGCAGAAGATTCAGGATCGCCTCTTGGAGCGCACGATGGGGGAGTGGATGGATATTTTTCAGCATCTTGACATTTGTGTCGAGCCGGTATTAAGCCTAGAAGAAGTCGTCAAACACCCTCAGTTTTTAGCCCGTGAGATGATCGTTGCCGTCGAGTGTGAGGATCGCTCCCACCAGAAACAATTGGCATCCCCCTTGCGTTTCTCACAGTTTCGTCCTGTTTACCGTCATATCGGGGTCAGAAAGGGGGCACACAATGCACTCTTTTTGTCCTCTGCACAGGAGTAAGAGTGGGTAATCAGGGAGGCACTCGATGAGAACCGAAGGGCTCAAGTCCGCTTTGGAGATGCTGTACCACTGGGAGAAGACTACCCCCGATAGAATTTTTCTCCGCCAACCACGGGGTGACAGCTGGAGGGAATACACCTGGCGGGAGGTTGCACGGCAGGTGCGTTCCCTCGCGCAGGCGCTTCGAGACCAGGACTGCCGTGAAGGGGATCGGGTGGCTATCCTCGGAAAGAATGCAGCGCATTGGATCATGGCTGACCTAGCAATTATGATGGCAGGTTGCGTCAGCGTTCCCCTGTATCCGACACAACAGGCTGATGTGATTCGTTATGTTCTCGAGCACAGTGATTCCAAACTCCTCTTTGTTGGACGTGTGGATGAGCCGAGTAAGATCGAGGCTGGGATTCCCCATCAGCTGCCACGCATTCGTTTCCCCTATCCTGATGCTATGGCGGCAGAGATGGATTGGGACGAACTTGTGCGGAAAACGAGGCCGCTTGAAGGCAACCCTCGACCAGCCCTCGATCAGCTCGCGACAATCGTCTACACATCTGGTACGACGGGTTTTCCCAAGGGTGTTATGCATACCTTTCGAACCATGGCGCACGCCGCCATTGGTTACAAGCAGAGCTTCGGATTTCATGAGAACGATCGCCTGTTCTCCTACCTACCTCTTCCTCATGTCGCCGAGCGCGTATTAGTCGAGATGATAGGTCTCGCCTGTGGATCCAGTATTTCATTTACAGAGTCCCTCGATACTTTTACCAAAAATTTGCAATCGGTTGCTCCGACGGCATTCTTCTCGGTACCAAGGCTCTGGGTGAAATTCCAACAGGGGATCCTTGCAAAAGTTCCTCAGGAAAAGTTGGATCGCCTGCTGAGCCTGCCTTTCGTATCGTCACTCATTCGATACAAAATCAAGAAAAGTCTTGGCTTGCATAAGGCTCGCTTGATTGGTTCTGGAGCAGCAGCTATCGCTCCCTCAGTGCTCTATTGGTTCGATCGCATCGGCATAGAAATCCTGGAAGGTTATGCACTGACGGAAAACTTTGGCTATGCGACCAGCACACCCAAGGGGGGAGTGAGGATAGGATCGGTGGGTCGAGCGATGCCCTCCAGTGTGATCAAGATCGACTCCAATGGCGAGATCCTGACCAAAAGTGGAGCTACGACCACTGGATACTATAAGGATCCAGCAGCTACAGCACAAATTCTCAGTGATGGATATCTTCGGACGGGGGATCTTGGTGAGGTTGATGCGGAGGGTTACATTCGCATCACAGGTCGGGTCAAAGAAATCTTTAAGACCGACAAGGGTAAATACATAGCGCCAGCACCTATTGAACACAGATTCCTTGCGGAAATCCCTTTCGTCGAACAACTGTGTATCACAGGACATGCGCTGCCCCAGCCTGTGGCTCTCTGTGTGCTGAATGAATCGGCTCGCAAGGCTCCGGCCGAGCAGATCGAGAAGGAGGTCTCGACGCTGCTGAAAAGCCTGAATAGTAAGCTCGAAAAGCATGAGCAGATCGAGCACTGTATCTTCGTCAAAGATGAATGGACGGTCGATGCAGGGATGATGACGCCGACCCTCAAGATTCGGCGTCATTCGGTCGAAGCTCGCTACCGCGGTGTCATCGATCAGGCCCGTCAGAATCGCAATCCCGTCATCTGGGAGGAGACGCTGCAGCGAGGGAAGGGAGCGGAGGCCTCGGCTTTCGTTCACGAGTGTGAGCATTCAACGATCGTCTAGCGACCCAACTCAAGTTGTGGTTATGGAATCGTCGCAGGAGCTGGGGTCAGAAGCTGATTGCAGCTGAGATCGCCACCACCCGTCCGGGACCACGGCTCATTGCTGCTTTGACGCCACCACAGCGTGGGAGTGCTGGTGACGTTTAGCTTCTGCTGCGCATCACGGAAGCTCTTTGTGATCAGTACTCCAGGCCTGCCTTGATGGAGCCATTCCTGTCTAAGCTGCAAAGGGTTGCTGCCAAGACCCACTGTGACAACCGACCAACCCGCTTCTTGCAGACATCGCAATTCTTTCCAAACAGCGCGACAGGGTTGACAATCGGTCTGAAAAAAACTGATGACGGTCGGTCTCGACTCCCAATCTCCAGGTAGCTTGGTCGTGAGGATGTCGCGGGTCGAGGGATCTCGTTCCTGTCCTGCTGGTATCCCCAAGGACAAAAAAGACGCAAAAGCTATTATTTGCATCAAGGTTGAGCCCTTTGGAGCGAGTCGCAGGTCCCAGTATCGTAATGGTTCGTATGAAACCACTTGAGGTTAAAGGCATAGATACTGTTCAGATCACCGTCGGCTCTGAGTTTGAGAAACATCTCGGCGAGCCCATCCGTTCGCTTGAGGACCACTCCCGGTGCCCTCAGACTCGTCTTGGGCAAGATGAGGTAAGGGTGCGTGTCACCATTGTGGTTGTAACTGGTGCGAAAGACCAGCACGGCTTGGCCTCCTTCATCCGTGCCTTCGCCCAGATAGTAGAGCTTACATTCTGGATTCAATCCCAAGAGGGCTAGGGCTGGGTCAGCTCCCTCAAAGATAGCGACGCTTTTGAGTTCGGGGTTTGCAGAGTCGAGTTCGAGCCAAGTGGTGAATCCTGAGGGTGGAACGTTAACTGGGACTGGCGTTGGGACCGACGGGATGGTCGGATCGACAGGATTAGGCTCGACTGGTCCTGAGGGGTTGACGGGGAGACTCGGAGCCTGCCCGATGGGATTTTGATCCGCCGGCGACACGGGTCGATTCGCGACCTCGGGAGACGGACCTTTTTGATCCTCTTTGGAGCCACAGGATAAAAGTACCGAGGAAACGATGGTGAGTATGATCTTGACTGAGCTTGGTGTCGCTTGCATGGAATGGCCTTTCAGTGAAACTAAACCTTGACACTGATCTGTCCTCTGCGTTATTCAGCCAATTGCAATTATTTGCAATAACATTTTCAGGAGACAGACCTCATGGTGCTAAAATTTTTGCCTGTTATACTGGCCGCATGCCTGTCCTTTGGTGCCGCAGGAATGGCGGTTGCAGGTGAGGGGCACGATCACGATCACGAGGGTGAAGAACATGAAGAGGAGTTCGACCTCGACCTTTATAAGCTGGTGCTCAAGGGCGATCAAGGCTTTGGTGAAGCCTGCTATTTAGGTGTGCTCGAGCAAGGTTTTGATTCCGAGGGGCGTTATTTTGCAGTGGTCGAGACCAGCTTCAGCCACGAAGGCGAAGGTCCCGGACGATTGATAGTGACACTTGACGCAACTCTAAACCCGACGCTCCTCCGTGGCGATAATGGTGAGGGGCGTATTGCTGTGCAGCTTGGTGGTGAAGCCCAATCGATCCTCGATGCGCTACGCTACGCAGTAGCCTGGACTCATGAAGATCACTCCGATCGCGGCTTTTGTGCCGATCTATCGATTGTGAAAGATGAGACGACGGTTCCAAGCGTTGAGCCCTGAGAGATTATACCTCCTGCAAACTTAAGCCTTCTGCAGCAGAAGGAGCTTCCTTCTGCTGTTTCGTCTCTCCGAATCGCTTGACTGGAACTCTTATGGTTCACAGCGTCCTCACTCAGCGCCAGACTTTCTTAGGCTTTTTCACGCGCCATATCCTGTCGCCAGTACCTCGGTGGTGCTCGGAGCTTGGGGTGACGTGGCGACAGACGCTGATTCTTGTCATCATCTCAGGCCTACAGGTGTTCGGGTGGCAGAGAGCAAGTTTCGCTGACGACTCGCATCAGGTTACAAAAAAAACAGAAAGTGAAAACCAGGTTCGAGAGCCAGAGGAACGTATCCTTGTAAAAGGACAGCGACAGAATCAGGCTCGTCTTGATCGAGACGCGACAGGAAAGGTCGAGATCCTGCAGTCTGGTGAGTTAAAGAGATACGGAGCCCAATCTTTGGCCGATGCAATCAAGCAAAGTCGCGGTGTGGATACACAAACCTTCTGTGCCAACTGCGGTGCCAAACGGGTGACGATTAATGGCTTGCGTGGTGAACACACGACGATCCTGATCGATGGCGTACCCTTGCATTCAGCAGTCTCGTCATTCTATGGAGTGGATGCTGTTCCGATCGTGGGGGTGGATCGAATCGAAGTTCGACGTGGTTCGGGTAGCGCCCTCACAACGGCTGAAGCGATCGGTGGTGTCATCGATCTATATACAGTTATGCCGCAGAGAAATGGCTTGGAATTCAGCTATGAAGCGAGCGATCATGGGGCTTTCCAGAAAACAGCATTGACCCAGGTAGCGAGCGACGAAGGCGGGGCTGTGTTAGCGATTCAAGAGGGGCAGATGCAGCCCTGGGATCTTGATCATAACGGCGTTGCAGAATCGCCATTTCGAGCAACTCGAAGCGGGATGCTCAAATTGAAGAGGACCTGGGGCGACGATCACGATCTCAGTCTGCGTCTATCGGCAGCCGATCTCGAAATCATTGGAGGGAATCCAGATCGGAAGAAGCCGGTTCGTTACACCCCGATTCAGGCCCAGCCTTCGGACTTTCGCAACGGCGATGTGCGTGAAGCTTATATTGGCGCTTGGGAGAGGATCACGGATCACATCCAATTGCGAAGACAGGAGGCAGTCGCTCAGTACGTGGGTCGACTGCCACGCGACCAAGAGTGGCGACTCCGCTTGTCGCGCGTGGAGCAGAATTTGGATGCCATTTATTCCCATGGTTTCGATTATGAAAACCAGGATGCGATCAATGGTTTTGGGTTTCAGTATAGTACGTTGACCACCGATGGATCCCATCTTCTGACCTTTGGACTCGAAGAGCGAAGCCAGACCATGAATACGGCATCACAGGCTTTGTTTGTAGATAGAACACCTCCTCTTGTGCCCGATCGTCTACGATTTAAAGCACGAGCTCTGACCTTATTGGACGAGTGGCGACCAATGAATCTCTCCTTGCGTGCGGATATCGCCCTGCGTGTGGAAGAAGTTCAAGTGGAATGGCTAGACCTCAAGAAAGAGATCAGGACACAGGTGGTGCTCCCGAGGGTCGATCTTCGTTATGACCACACAGGACATGTATCTAGCCGACTATCGGTGGGTCGGGGCTATCGTCCACCCCTGACGCTATTCGAGTCTGAACACGGCTCCGATCACAACGGATTTTTGGTCGATATCCAAAATCTTGAAGAAGCTGAATCAGGTGTCTATTCTTTCAGCGCAAACTACACCGACTGGTTTATCACTGTCAGCACTCATATTACGCGTTTGAATCACATGGCCTACGCGGATAAAAAAGTACCAAAGGGCCAGCCCTTGGTATTTCGAAATAGCGAAGAGTCCTTTTCGATCTTGGCTCACGACCTCTATTTTGGTGGCAACCTCATTCCCCAGCTGTTCTGGCAAGTAAGCTACGAACAGTTCGACTATACAGATGCCTATACCCGCAAGCTACCCACCGCGATGATCGAGCAACGAGCTCGCTTGGAGGTGGCCTATGATACACCGGAGTGGTCGCTAGGCTTTCAAGCAACAGCTGTCGGGGCAAGGCGTCTGAGTCGATATGGCTATGATGCTCACTACAATCGTTACGATCTCGATGTCATGAGTCCGACCTTCGGTCAAGTGAGTGTTCAAAAGCCGCAGCGTGCTCCTGGGTTCTGGGACGTCGCCCTTTCCGGTCGCGTCCGAATTGATGACCACTATGCATTCACAGCGCGTGTAAACAATCTTTTTGACTTCACACAGACCGCTGTCGGGGATAGCCCTACGACCTGGCACTGGCACGTGAATCACGCTCATTATGATAACTTTCACACCTGGGGACCGCTGGCAGGCCGTGAGTATTTCGTTGGTTTCACAGGTCAGTGGTGAAACATACAAGGAGGTTTTGTTCATGGAAACTGAAGCGAATCGTATCCCTGTGACCATTGTAACGGGTTATTTAGGATCAGGAAAAACCACGCTGCTAAACAGGATTCTCACCGAACACCATGGCCGTCGGATAGCCGTTATCGAGAACGAATTTGGTGAGATCGGTATCGACAGTGAGCTCGTTACGAATGCCGATGAGGAGATCTTCGAAATGAATAACGGCTGTATCTGCTGCACGGTGCGGGGTGATCTGATTCGGATCATCGGTCGATTGATGCAGAGACGGGATCGCTTCGATGCGATTCTGATCGAAACCACCGGTCTCGCGGATCCAGCTCCAGTCATCCAGACCTTTTTTGTCGACGAAGATATCCGAGCGAATGTTCGCCTTGATGCAGTGGTCACGGTTGTCGACTCGCATCATGTCCTCCAGCATTGGGACGAAGCTCATGAGGTGCAGGAGCAGATCGCCTTTGCAGACGTTATTCTACTGAACAAGATCGATCTTGTGGATGAGTCAAGGCAGGCGGATCTTACGCGGAAGATTCGGGCTATCAATGCGAGTGTGACGATTCATCCCACGGTGAAGTCGCAGGTGTCCGTTGATGCTGTGATGGGCTTGGGAGCGTTCGAATTGGATCGAGCACTGGCGATCGATCCAAATTTTTTGACGGAAGATGCACACGAGCATGATGAAACCATAGGTTCCGTAGGATTTGAGATTCAAGGCGAACTAAACGGTGGTCGGGCTCAAAACTGGTTAAGTCGTCTGCTGCGAGATCAAGGCCAGAATATTTTCCGCATGAAGGGTGTCTTGGCCATAGAGGGTGAGACGGAACGCATGGTTCTCCAAGGCGTACATATGCTGATGAACGCAGCTCCTGGTCAGGCTTGGCGCGAATCGGAAGTACGAAAGAGTAAGTTGATCTTTATCGGCCGGCAACTGGATCGCCAAGGCTTAGAGAAGGGGTTGAAGGAATGTCTGGCTTGAACATGGAGCCGAAGTCATTGAGTCCGGTCTTGACCCGTCTCGGTGGCGGATCATGGGACGATAACGTTCTTGCAGCCTCTTGGTCAGCAGATAGTCGTGCCCTAGCCCTCGCCTTTTACGACGGTCGAGTCGAACTCCTGTCGCAAGATTCGAATTGGCAAGCCAGGCTGCTTGCGACGCATGGAGGGCCAGCAGCTTGCTTGGCCATGCACCCCAAGGCTTCTTTGGTGGCAAGTGGTGGAGATGATGGGTTTGTGCATCTGATCGATTGGTCCCAAGAAGGTACAGACATCCTACTGAATCTGAGCAGTGAACGTCTTCAGGATGATTGGCTTCAGGACCTCGTCTGGTCAGCGGATGGCAAACACCTAGCGGCTGCTTGCGGTTCCCGTGTCTTTGTTATCGATACAGAGGGACGTATTTTGCAGAGTTGGAGTGACTTTCCTAGCACAGTACACTCCCTTGCTTGGCATCCTGGGGGATCCCTTTTGCTCGTCGCGAGCGATGGGGGGCTGAGTCAGCTCAAGCCTGGTGATGTTGATGTTTACCCCTCTTTTCCAACCGATAGCGCAGCGATAGCGCTTTCTATCAGCCCTCAGGCCGATTTTTTGGTCAGTGGTAATCTTGATGCCACGATGAATGTATGGGCTGTTGGTGACGAAGAGCCCTATCGAATGCAGGGTTATCGCGGAAAACCACGAAATTTTGCCTGGAGTCGATATCCCGCTTCTCCTCCCCAATTAGCTGTAGCCGCAGGTACGGAGTCGATCATTCTCTGGAATTTCGAGAGAGGCGCGCCCGATGGTCAAGCTCCCCAGCAGCTTCTTGGCCACGATGGAGCTGTTCGGTCACTCAGCTTCCTCCAAAAAAAGCCTTGGCTTTTGAGTTGTGGTGAAGATGGTCGCTTGATCATTTGGCAAGAAACTCGAGGATGGAAAAAGGGCACCATCGATCAACCGGGAGGGGCCTTTGCAGGCATGAGAGTGAGTCCAGACGAGCGCTATGTGGCAGCATGGACACGAGACGCTCGATTGTACCTTTACGCCTTGATGGGTTCGCGATGAGGCTGGGGCATGTCGATGCAGAGAAGTGGCGAGGCTATTATGATAAAGGACTTTGGCAGCGTTGGGCTGTAAGAAGTTTGCGGCCTTTCCCCACAGCTCAATCGGATATAGATGCCATCAGTCGCTCCTTGCACCAGAGCTATCGGGAAAGCGATCTGATCTTCGTCGGGATAGGTCGTAGCCCCCACGCTTTTTTGCTCGGTCTCAAAACGGTTTGGAAGAGAAAAGTCGCTAAGATTGCATTTTCGTTTAACAGGAACAAAGCAGCAGGCGACCAAAGTGGTAGCGCCCTCCAGCAAATTGCGCCCCAAGCGATTGCTGGGGTGATGGAGTCCTTCCATCGATTGGCGGGGCATGAGCAAGCTGTTGACTGGGTCCTACTCGATTACGTCAGAACCGGGAAAACCATGGATGTCATTCTCGAAGCGCTCGAGTTATGGACCTCAGGTCGACCGGATTTGGCGGATCGGGTGCAATTGGTGCTCCTGGCAAGAGATGTCGCAAGCCTCTGTGCGACCCGATCTTGGGCAAACGAAGAACGAGTGCGGTGGATTGACCTTAATCAGTACCCTCTCTTGGATAAGCATCTCTTTTGTGAATCATTCGACCACCCCATCTGGGTGCAAGCTTGGTCGGAAAGCTGTTTGGAGAATTGAGGCATGCACATTATGGAAGGCTATTTGCCTCTGCCCCATGCACTCGCTTGGTCCGCTGTGGGTTTAGGTATTTTGGGTTGGAGCCTCCGGCAGCTGAGGCATAAAATTCAAACAGAGCCCGAGGCGTTTATGCTCATTGGAGCTGCTGCGGGATATTGCTTTGTCCTTTCTTCTTTGAAAATTCCCTCTGTTCTCGGTAGTAGCAGTCATCCGACCGGAATTGCGCTGGGCACCTTGCTGCTGGGAGCTGCCGCCATGGTGCCCATCGGGTTTCTGGTACTGCTGTTCCAGGCGATGCTTCTTGCTCATGGAGGGCTGACCACTTTGGGGGCAAATCTCTTTAGTCTCAGCCTGCTCGGAGCTGGCGCAGCAGTTTTAGGACAGAAGACCATCAGGAATCTCGGACTAGCCTGTTATTGGCAGGGTTTTGGAGCAGCGCTTCTCAGCAGTCTAGCGACATATGTGGGAACATCTTTGCAGCTAGGATTTGCCTTTTCAGGGGGACCTATGCACTGGTTTGAGTCCTCAGCCCAGTTTCTCTGGGTCTACGGTCCCACTCAGGTGCCGTTGGCGATACTGGAAGGCCTGCTTACGGGCGCCGTGTTCAAGTATATGATTGAGTCCAAAAGAGTTCCAGAGAGGGTCTTGCGATGAAGCTGACGGCGATACGTATGGGATTAGGGGTCCTGTTTATCCTGCTGATTGTTGGAGTCAGATTTGGTCCAGAGGGGGATGGGACCGACGATCGAGCAACCCAACTGATCCATGAGCTTTATCCTGATTACCAGCCATGGACCAAGGCGATCTGGGAGCCAAGCGACCGGCAGGAGCAGGTTTTATTTGGTATTCAAACTCTGTTCGGCCTTGGACTTCTGGTTTACCTTGACTTGAAGGTGAGGCGTCGATCGCTTTGATGATGAGCGAACCCAGGATGCACCGCCAGATCACTCTCCCTTATGGTTCCGCTTTTGGACATACGGCACAATCGGACGATGTGCGACCTTTTGAGTCCTATGGTCGAGCTATGGATGGAGACGAATCCTATCGACCTAAACTGGCGATCATGCTGCTCGTCCTTTTAGTGCTTACGATAGGCTTACCTTTGCTGACTCAGGCCTTGCCCATGTTGCTCTTCGTCTGTCTCTCTCTGCGTCGGGATCCCTTTTGGAAGGCAAGTCAGCTCGCACGAAACTTGGTCCTGATCCTTTGGAGTTTGCTACCCGGTCTCGTACTGGTTGCATGGCAGCATAAGTCGATAGTCCTAGAAGCAGGCTTTCCATCTCTCATGGATCGCGAGCTGTCCCGGGCCATTATTCGAGCCTTTATTGCAGGAATTGTGCTGTCGCTCATGCAGATGATTATTCCAGGAAGGATCTGGTTTCAACTGCTTCAAAATCGATTTGTACCGTCTTTACTGTTCAGTCTCGGACTGAGCACTTGGAACTGGATCAGACAAGTCGGACGCTTCCAAAGGAACTACCGTCTCGCTGCTAGGGCACGTTTTCGAAAGCTCCCCCTCTCGAAGCGGAGACAGATGGTGACCTGGATGGTCGCACGCTTGGGTCTGGAGGCGCTCAGTGAAGCTAAGCATGCAGAGTATGCTCGCCTTGCCAGGCGGCTGCCGCTCCCATTCCCTCAGATTCCGTCTGGAGGCTTGCTATCCCGGAGACCGTGGGAATGGGTAGAAGTCTCGAGTCCCCTTCTGCTACCTCTCCTTTATGGATTTTTGCTATGAATGAAGCAAGGGTTTTGCTTGCAGGCTATGGTTTAACATTTGAATGTCCGGGAGGTCATCGAGTCCTCGAAGAGTCATATGTTCAATTGAGGGAGGGCGAAAATCTGGCTCTTTGTGGTCGTAATGGAGCAGGGAAGACGACTCTTCTGATGATCCTAGCGGGCCTCTTGCCTGCGACGAAGGGTTTGATTGAGTTCGAAGGTCAATCACCCCTACAAAAGCTAGCAGATTTGCCAGTCGCCTTACTGATGCAGAATCCAGACTATATGCTCCTAGCTCCGACTGTGAAGCAAGACTTGCTTTTAAGTGCAGCTTCTAAGAATTGGACCATGGCCGAGACTCTTTCGCGCATCGACTGTGTTGTGGATCAGTTAGCTCTTCGTTCCTGCTTGAATCGAGCCCCGGATCAACTGAGTATCGGACAGCGTAAACGTGTGGCGCTCGCGACCCTTTTGTTGCTTGAGCCGCGGGTTTTGCTTCTCGATGAACCAACAGCGGGCCTTGATCCTCGCGGTAGAATCGAGTTGATGGGCATATTGAGCGACTTGAAAAAACGGGGCACCACGACCTTGATTGCGAGTCACGATTTGGCTTTTTTAGAGGAGTGGGCGGACATGGTCGTGCTCATCGAACAAAAGCGTTTGCATGGCCCTTACCCAAAAAGGGATTTTTTTCGGGAAGGAGGTCACTACCAGGTGCTTTTGAGTGCTGAATCGTGACAAAGAATCATGAATCCCAGTCTTAGGGATCCACGATACCTCTTGGAAGATATAGGGCGGAGTCTAAGCGCATCGAAGGAGCAGAGCGCTCCTGTTAACCCAGGGATTTCGCCAGACCTTGGGATTCGACCCGGTAGGCCTCGACCTGCTGCCAATTGACTACGTTCCAAAAATTCTTGAGATAGTCAGCGCGCTTGTTTTGGTACTTCAGATAATAGGCATGCTCCCAAACATCGTTACCAAGAATGGGAATTCCACGAATGGACTCTGATTCCATGAGAGGATTATCTTGATTCGCAGTGGAAGTGATAGCAAGTTTGCCATCAGCTGTTCGCACCAGCCACACCCACCCTGAACCGAACTGCTGGACACCTTGCTTTTCGAAAGACTCTTGGAAGGCTGCCCAGCTGCCGAAGCTGGCTTCAATTTCTTTTTTAAGTCCGGGAGGTATCTGACGTTTGGGGGTATCGGGGGTCAAGAGCGACCAAAAAAAGGTATGGTTCCAATGGCCACCTCCGTTGTTGCGGACCGCTGCGGTCTGCTTGCTGATCGATTGGAATAAGGTCAAGAGGTTGACCTTCGTAGGCACAGAGGCCTTGTTTAGATTATCGACGTAGGCCTTGTGATGCTTGCCATGATGGATTTTCATGGTCTCCTCATCTACGGTATCCTTCAGGGAATCGTAGCTGTAGGGTAAATCGAAGAGCTGAAACGGCGATTCGAGCTGATTCAGCTCTTTGAGAGTGGTTGGGCTCTTGGCGCTAGCAAAAGCTGAGGAAGCCAATAGAATGGACAGTCCGATCGTGGTCAATCTCATCGTATGTTCCCTTAACTGAATGATTCGATCCCCAATTATCTCGAAGTCCCGATGGTTTTCAAGGGGAGATTATTGTCCAGGTTGCTGCGAAGCTGCACCAAATCGATTTCCCCTATCATGAGCGGCATCCCACTAGGTCGCAGTAAGACCAGCGCTCTGAGAAAGACTTTCTTGACACATGGCACGCAAGCTCTTGAAGGAAACAAGCAGGCGATCGATCTTCTGAGTCTGAATCCGAAAGACCACCTCCCTGCCCATGCGGCTGATCATCAGTGCGGCATCGAGGTCGGATAGGAGCTCAGCGCAATCCTGCCAGCCGCCAGTTCGAAATCCTTGTTTTTGGGCGTGCTTGCTGAGATCGCTGAGGGTGATGCTGAAGGTGTCATAGATGCTTTCATGGGAAAGTCGTGCCAAGACGTCAACTATGGTAGTGAGTTCGCTGATAAGGAGAGGCTTGTGATGACACGTGCGCCGAATGCTGGAGACGAAATGGATAAAGCGCTCGAATTCGGACTTATCAGCGAGGCTAAGGCAAGTCAGCTGACTCTGATCGGAGACGGCGGAGAGCAAGGAGCTGCTGATCAAAGCATCCGTTACCAGAGTGACCCGTTCAGCATCCCATGACAGGATGAGCGCTAGCTCCGATTCGAAGAGCGATCGGCTGCAGGTGGAGTTCTTCGCATCCTTGGTCCCGATCTGGGTCCAGAGGAGAAGGACAAATTTCAAAACTTTTGGAAGTGATTCAAGTGGATGCGGTGTAATGGAATACTGACTTTCAACTTTTTGCAGATGGGTATTGCTCTCACGCAATCGGATGCTCAAGCTTGTCAGGAGCGAAACGAACCACTTGGGAATTTGCTGTAAGATACGAGCAAAATCGTGATTGCTGATGTGGGTCAATTCCACCTGTTCCAAAGCTCGAGCGGAGGCTGATCGAGGTTTTTTATCAATCAGAGCCATTTCTCCCACGATGCCGCCAGCACTCGCGATAGCCAAAGGGAACTCGCCACCTGGTCGATCCAAAAAAACCAGGACCCTTCCCTTGCGAATCAGATACATGCCGTCTGACCGGTCCCCAGCCCGGAAAATGACCTCACCTGGTCGCAAGATTTTCAATGATTCACCCATGCATTCACGCCCTCGACTCCTTCCCGAGGATCGGTAAAATGACGACGAACATGAGCGACGGAATAGGCTCAAGTCGCCGAGACGACGGACGATACCCCCAGAGACGGCACCTGATGGAGTCACAAAACTTATGGTGGAGCAGATCCGAAGCCTCAGGAAAGGGGAAATCCTTTTCGATCGTGGCGATACAGCTGAAGGGATGTACGTTCTTCGCACGGGTGAGCTGGAGGTCTATCTCGAGAATCGCGAGGCACGACTCAGCCTGGCTATACTCGGGCCGGGAGCGGTAGTTGGTGAAATGGCATTGTTTGATCAAAAACCACGTTCCGCTGCTGCCATAGCGACCAAAGACTCTGAGCTCCAGTTCATCAGTAACGAGATATTCGAGAAAGCCCTTAGCCGCTGCCCCAGATGGTTCATCAATTTTCTGGGCGTTATCTGCAATCGACTGCGCAATGTAAACAAGAGACTTTTGGAAATCCAAGATTCCTACCTTTTCAATATCCATCAGCTGCGTCGTTGGACAGAACTCCTCCATGCGCTGGAGTTGATTGTGCAAAAGTCTGGCCAGGTGAGCCGCTTCGGGCTTGCACATTCGCGGCATCTGCTGGAATCAGAGTTGGTCGACATGTTTTCGCTTGAGGTGCGAAAAGTCTCTGCGTTCCTCGATGCGCTGATCGAACATCACATCCTTGGGTTCCAGGTAGACGAAGAAAAGCAGGCTCTGGTCTTACTTGACGCAAAGCACAAGACGGGCCCCCTGTTGAAGTTCCTGCACGAAGTAGCGGAAGATGATCAAGGGCGGTATTGTGATCTCGAGCAGTTTTCCCGTTTTATATTACTCTTTCGGAACAAGCAGACCCCTGCGGAAGGTGGTTCTATTCTGGAGTCCGATACCTCTGTCGAAGAACTATCGCAAGCAGCTGTGGAAGGTCAGAAAGGAGAATGTCGAAGGCGACATTTTCGCATCTTTTACAAAGGCGAGGACAGCCCTCGGCTTGATACGGAGCATGGTTCTTACCCGGTGATCGATATCTCCGAGCTCGGGGTTCGCTTCGGACGTCTCACCCATCATGCCTTCATCCAGGGGGATACGGTATCAGGCTATCTGGTCTTTCCTAGCGATCATCACCAGGTAAGGATCACGGGCCAAGTGGTTCGTCTGACGGATCAAGATGTAGCTCTTGAACTCAACGCTCAGGAACGGATCCCACTCAAACGTATTATGATGGAGCAGCGGATCTTGATCCAAAAAGGGTCCTTGTCGGGTGAAGAGGACCCTCCTTCGAAGGTTTCCTAGGTTCTTCGCTACCCCTGTTGCTAACGCTGTGGCCGTGACTGCGAAAGCGCGGGCCAAGCCACGGCGCTCCCCACTTCGTTCCAAAACTTCACAGCTTCAGGCGTTCTTTCAACTGACTCACACCGCTTTCGTACAGTGGATCGAGGCCGCCTGATGCCAACCAAGTGTCTTTGATCGTTTGATCGGGAAGTAGGCTGCCACGCGCTGATTCATAGACGAGGATCAGCCAGGGAAGTGACTTGAGTTCGACTTTTTCCTGAGGCAGCAGACGAGAAGCTGTCGGTTCCCCTATGACGGTGGCACCGAGTTCATCCTTCAAGCGCAAGGCGAAAGAGACAGCTCCCTCCCGCGTCTCTTCGTTGACGAGGACAACGACCGGAATAGCCTTTTTGCCTTTAAGGGACGATTGGGGAATCTCGCTACCGAAACTGGAGCGTAGGTCGACGAGGAGAGCATCACAGGTCTCTTGCGCAAAACGCACTTTGGAGTGCAGAAAGGTTCCCACGGCCTGAGTGAGCCACATCCAGACCCGTTCTTGGCATAAGCGCTTGCCCCCAAGATTCAGAGGGGTCGAAGAGGCTTGGGTTTCCTCGAGTGCCCAGTTATCGAGAGCTACTTCGCGCACCCGGATGCTGAGATCCTTTTCGGGTGCCAAGGGTTGATCTTGAACTCGGATCATTTGACTCGAAGCGCTGGTCCAGAACTGGACGGGATGGAATCCTCTCTGGACTATCGCATCCCCTCGACGCAAGGGCTGACCAGGGCGAGTCGCCAGCTGTCGGACGTACCATTTGGATCCCTTTTGTGTGAACCAAGCTCCCGCCTCGCGCAGGAGCGGAGCTTGGCTATGCCAGGCAAAATACTGGGCCTCGCTGTCATCGAGGACCCTCAATCCCCGGCCGTCCCAATGATGGAGGATGTGATTGATGCTTAAGCGGAAACCAGCGTTTGACTCAGCTTCCTCACCCGCATTCTTCAAAGCTTGGCGAATACGTTGCCATTCTTCCGTCTTCTTCTTGGTGAGGGGATCGAGACGCTCTAGAGTCTCGATCAATTCCCTCGCAGGTTCTGCGAAACGCTTGCTGGTGGTTGCAGCGATCAGGGGCAAGCTGGTTCCAATCCAGGCTAGCAGAGAAAAAGCAATTTGGGTTTTGTAGGACATCTGATTTTCCCTCTCCATCCAGTCGAACCGCATCATACGCCGACTCGCGTGATTTTTCGTTGGAAAAAAGCCTTGGAGTCTGCTTTAACCAGGGTCTGTGGACCCAGAGCCTCGCATACAGGACGTCGCATGTACGATCGCAAGAGCACCGATAAAGACGATGTCGGTCTTGACAGAGTGGATCACTTTGTCCGTTCCTCCACCTTATTCTACGTTGTTATGGCATGCGTAGGCGGTATGATCTGTTACTTCCACCACGGGAGTCTATCGCAGATTTTTGGCTTTCCTCCAGAGCTGGTCAAGTCACTCAACCTGCTCGGGCTCGGGGTCTTGGGTGCAGGCGTTCTGCTGATCGCGAGCTATCTTTTTGAAGAACAGTTCTCCTCTTACAGAGTCTTTCGCCACATCTTGATGCGGATGGTTGGCAGCGCTTCGGTGCCTATGGCGATCTACCTCGCCCTCATCTCGGCCGTAGGGGAAGAACTCCTGTTTCGCGCGGCTGTCCAACCGATCCTGGGTCTGGTTGGCAGCGCTCTGCTCTTCGGTCTTTTGCATCTCGGCCCTCAAGGAGTCATCTCAATCTGGACCTTCTGGGCTGTCCTATCGGGCCTCATGCTTGGTTGGCTGTTTCAGGACACAGGCAGCCTTTGGCCTTCACTGATATGTCACTTTCTCGTGAACGCTGTTTCCATGCTGCGACTTCGCGTTCAGTACAAGCGCTATCTTGCAGATTTGGCTGAGAATAAAACTGGCAAGAAGCTGCTGTCGGACCACTGAGAGATCCCAGACGGCCTCGCTCCTTTCTTTTCCACGCAAGGATCTCTCGCGCAGAAAGTCATGAAACCAGGACACGTGCATATCGCTCTCTTTCAACCAGAAATTCCGCAGAATACCGGTAGTATTGGGCGACTCGCCGCGGGCACGGCCTGTCGTCTGCATCTCATCAAGCCCTTTGGATTTGGGACAAGCGACAAGAATCTGAGGCGACCCGGCTTGGATTATTGGCCTTATCTCGATCTGGAAATCCACGACTCGCTCGACGATCTCCTGGAGCTGTTTCCGAGTAAAAAGGTCGCCTTTTTCTCCAAATTCGGCCAAAAACTGTACACAGACATGCCCTCTGATACCGACTTGCTCATCTTCGGGCGTGAAACGACCGGACTTCCGATCGACATTCGCGAGCGACATGCTGAGCAGCTTTACCGCATCCCGATTTTTCATGACCATGTACGCAGTCTCAATCTGGCGAATGCGGTATCCGTCATCGTCTACGATACGCTGCAGCGACGTGGCCTCTTTGTTTGAAGGGTAAGATCATTCATGAGTAGCAAAGCTCCCCTTGTCCCCAAAAGCCCAGATTGGAATTGGCTCAGTCAGTACTTCGAACCCAGCCTGCTGGCAGCCAAGCCTTACAAAATCGATGCGCCGAGTGGCATCACGATCAAGTTGGATCAAAATGAGAGCCCTTGGGACTGGCCCCAACACCTAAAGGATCGTATTCTTTCGGCACTTCAAGCCTGCGAATGGAACCGTTATCCTGAGTCGATGGCGCATTCTGTTTCCGAGCTTTTGGCCAAGTATGTCGGGGTCCAACCGGAGTGTTTGATTACCAGTCCTGGTTCGAACCATCTTATCGCTTTGATTTTTGAAGCGGTTGGTCGGCGATTACCGGGCAAAGTGGTGCTGGCGCGTCCGTCCTTTGCGTTGTTTGAGTCGCATGCTCAGTATGCAGGCCTCAAGTATGAGACTTGGAATCTGGATAACGAGTTTCGCTATCGGCGTGAGCTTTTGCCAGACTTGCCTGACGGCTCCTTTGTGGTCTTCGCATCGCCGAATAATCCAACAGGCACCTCACTGAATAAGGCGGAATTCCGCCAATTGCTCCAGGATTTCCCCAAAGTTTTGTTTCTGGCTGATGAAGCCTACTACGAATTTGATGACGATCCCTACACGGACCTCCTGAACGACCATTCAAACCTCATCATTCTGCGCACCTTGTCCAAGACGATGGGGGCTGCGGGAGTGCGTCTCGGCTATGCGATCGCCTCACCAGAGCTCATTGGAGCTATGACCAAGCTCCGCCTGCCTTACCTCTTGAATCACTTTACGATGGAAGCAGCACGAGTCATTTTCACAGATCCCGAAATGATGGAATTTGTCCGCCGCAATATCCAGAATGCCAAAAGCGAGAGGGATCGAGTCTATCTTGAACTCTCAAGACTGGCTCGTCCAGGTGGGTTTCAAGTGGTCAATTCCAAGGCTAACTTCCTGCTCCTGCGCTGGTCTGAAACAGGTCTCTGTGATCGGATCTACCAGGGACTGAAGCAACATGGAGTCTTGGTCCGCAATGTATCGGGTGGCCCCGGTCTTCAGGGCTGCTTGCGTGTGAGCATCGGACTTGCAAGCGAAAACGACGCATTTCTTGCAGCTCTCAAGGCGGTCTTGCCTGCTTAAGCCGAGCCAGGTGGGTGGGGCTCGACACTGCTCAATAAAAACTAAAGAAACCTATACAAAGCGATAATATTTGTATAGGTTTATCCTCATGAAACTCAAACTCTCAGAAGCAGCAAAACAGTTAGGCGTTCATCCAGTCACTTTGAGGCGCTGGGCGAATGAAGGCAAAATCAAAATTGCCGGCAAAACTCCT
>Ga0209985_10000484_pt1 | contig 42847 bp, 30 predicted proteins | sample NOAtaG_FD_187305 | JGI IMG/M metagenome (GOLD analysis project Ga0209985, IMG submission 187305) | Freshwater lake microbial communities from Lake Erie, under a cyanobacterial bloom - NOAA_Erie_Diel6S_1000h metaG (SPAdes) (version 2) | ecosystem: Environmental > Aquatic > Freshwater > Lake ...
CCGCCTTCACTTGATTCAGGGAATTTGCTCCCTGAAACCCCTTGCCATCGGCCCAGTCGTATTCAAAAGGCCCCAGGCCATTGGTAATGTTCACCACGATTGCGCCGTCGCTGAACCCATTACAAGAGGGAGGCTTCACAGATTGCACCGACGGATCGAGAATCAGCTCGAGCTCACGGACACGTACCAGGGTATCGAAGGCACAACCATTGGCATCGCGGGCCGTCACCAGGTAATCCCCTACGCCAAGGCTGAGCGCCCTGTTCTGAGCAGAGAAAGCCCCCCCCGGAAATCGAAACTGAAAAGGCGGGGTTGCCCCTGTAGCGTTGACTTCCAGGGATCCGTCCCTGCCACCATTGCAAGTAGGCATACCAACCTTCGTCGTAATCTGGACAGGTGGTGGCTCGGAAAGGTTAAATCTCAATACCGTATCACAGGTAGAGCGGTCGGAAACCGTGACCTGGTAAGCCCCTGACCTGAGGTTGCGCAACTCCCGGGTGTCCTGTCCATTGGCCCATTTATAGGTAAGTGGGCTATATCTGCCGTTTACATTCAGGCTTATCGAACCACTCTCCCCCGCAGGGCAGAGCGGGTTGGCGACATTGGCCCCTGTACTGAAATGATCGCCGCAACACCTGACCCGCAGGGTTTTGACATTGCTCACAACACATCCGGAAGCCGTCTTCACGTTCAGCACGACATACTTATCCCCGGGTTCTTCATACGTCAGCAAATGCGGCCCTTTACCCGTGAGGGTATTGGGCGCAGCCGAAGGCCCGGAATACCACTCCCAACTGGCGATACCGCCTGAGAAAGAAGAGGAATCGGTCAGGTTGATGGGTTTTCCTACACAGGCATCGAGTTGGTCTATCCCAAAATTGGCCGTTGGGCCAACAAAGGTGCCGGTACCGCCAAATTCAACTGTAAACCCGCTGCCAGATCGGCTGAAGTTATTGACTACCAGCGCATAACTCCTACCCGCCACCATATCGAGAGGGGCAACGAAGTTATTGCTGCCGGCATCACAGCCGCAGTATTCGATGTTGTCCCGTTCGCCATCGCGCAGACCAGTTGCACCTGTACACGGTCGCCAGGTATTGAAGGGCTGCCCTACATTCTCACCGGAAGACATGCAGCGCAGCGCACGCTTCCCTGCACAGTCATTAATACTGTTGGGCAATTCAAAAACCACGAAATCGAGGTCATCGGTCGGGTTTAGCGGGGTAATCTTAAAGGTAAGAGTACCTGACTGCTGGCACGTCCAACGGAACCATGTGGATTGTTCTTCTTCGGGTTGACATCCAAAACGGCCACAAACGCCAGTAACTTCGTTGGGGTTAAGACCTTCGCCCTGCACAAAGTCCACGGTGAACGGATCCTTACCGCACAGGATGCTGGCAGAAGGGCAATCGCTCGATGCCTTTGGCGACTGGTTAAAGCTATTGATACACAGTTGGAACGTCCCCTGTGCCCCGCCCCTTGCACTCACCCGTATGTAATATACCGAGCCAATGACCAGTCGCCCAACAAAAGTCTGGGCCGTATTCGTATTGAACCCATCCGAAATACAACCTACCTGGGTCAGGTTCGTACAAGTACCCGAATAAACTGCAATCTGAGGTGCACGCAGGGTTCCCCCGGGCGAAAGTGCGGTATTCCCGATGATGCTGATGTTTACATCGGATGAACGGGCCACGAAAGCGAACCAAACATCACGGGCATTGGTTTCATCTGGAAAACAACTCGCCCTGGCCACGTTCGATAGTGTGGCCCCCTGGTTGTTGAACTCCCCGGGCTGGGAACAGAAATTGACTACATTATTCAAAAAAACAGCACGGCTGCACTCATCGTTGGCAACCTGTCCCTGGGCCGTGAGGTAACAGGCGAGCAGGCAAAATATCAGAATGAAAAGGCGCATAATCGTTTTTGATGATCACTTGGAGCAGAAAAAATCCTTTAAGCTTGTTGCGACGGATCAGCGTGGTGGGAAAAACGAGCTGTTTTTCGTCCGCACGAAGGCTTTTTGAGGAAAAATAGCCGGGCTATATGACCGAAAAAAGGCATCGTGTGGGCGGAGAAGATCTATTTTTAGCCCAGGATGATCCTGTCGTAATAAGTCTGATAAGCAAATAACAAATAGTTTCACGCTTATTTCATTAAATTAACGTTAAAATAGATTTTTTGTCATTAGAATTGTTGTGCGGAACACTATAGTAGCAAAAAATCGTTGCTTTGAGCGCGTTGGGGTTTTTCTGCAGGTGGCAAAAACGATGGCATTTTTGAGGGGCTGCACCCCGCTAAGCGATCAAAAGAGGCATAGTACAAGTAAAAAAGTCATTTTTACCAAATGATAACTCCATCGAAACAAGTCTATTACCGTTCCTGTTTTAAAAAGTATCCCAGGGCAGGTCTTCCTGGCAAACACGAAGCAAGATGAATATTTCCGCCATCCCCAACTTTATTACACTCATCAACCTCGCGGCCGGGGCGCTGGCTATTTTATGCCTGCTTTATGGACGTACGGAGGCTGCCATTTGGTTGGTTGCAGCCTCTGCGGTAGCCGATTTTCTGGACGGGGCTGTTGCCCGTCGGCTAAATGCCCATTCTGCACTTGGCAAACAACTGGATTCCCTGGCCGACATGGTTGCTTTTGGTATCGTTCCAGGTATCATGATGTATGGCCTCATTGCTGCTTCCTGGAATGATGGGGATTGGCCAGAGGATATTTTCATGCCGGCGCTGCCCGGGCTGCTGCTCACTGTTTTTGCAGCCCTCCGGCTCGGCAAATTCAACATTGACGAAAGGCAGGGCACTGGTTTTATTGGGTTACCGACACCCGCCTGCGCGATTCTGGTCACAGGCCTGATGCTCGTCTTCAATAGCCGGGAAGCAGAATGGGCGCAGTTTTTATTTCAGCCCTGGGCATTATATGGGCTTACAGGCATCCTATGCTGGCTGATGATCGCCGAAATACCCATGCTCGCCCTTAAATTCAACAATTTCGGGTGGGTCGGCAATGAGATTAAATATATCTTTGCATCGGTATCGGTGGTCCTTTCCATCGCGTTTAAGGAAGCGGCACCGATGTTGATTATCGTTATATACGCCGCTTTTTCGGTAGTATTTTATTTGCCCATTAGAAAGCAAAAGCTATGAAATTTATTGCTGCAATTGATGTAATGCCGCATAAAGAGCTACTAGACCCCCAAGGTAAGGCAGTAGCTGCAAACCTTTCCCACATCCACATCGAAGGCGTAGCAGATGTCCGCATTGGGAAGCACATCGTCATGGTACTGGAAGCGGAGAACGCGGAAGCCGCATCGGATACTGTTGACCTGGCCTGCAAAAAACTCCTGGCCAACCTCATTATGGAAACCTATTCCTTCCAGATACACCCATTGGAAGTCCCTGTCGAAGCAGCTCCGTAGGCATCTACGTTACCCTTATGCTCTATCTCGTCCCAACGCCTGTCGGCAATCTCGAAGATATCACCTTGCGTGCCCTCCGGATATTAAAAACAGCCGATCTCATCCTGGCCGAAGATACCCGTACTTCCCGCAAATTACTCGACCATTTCGGGATTACCACCCCTGTAAAAGCATTTCACGCGCATAACGAACACCAATCGGCTACTTATTTTGTCCAATTGATTCAGGAAGGAAAAACAATCGCCCTCATCAGCGATGCGGGCACTCCCGGGATTTCAGATCCCGGCTTCCTGCTTGTACGCGCCTGTGCACAAGCAGGGGCAACGGTTCAGTGCCTTCCCGGCCCGACAGCGCTGATTCCTGCAATCGTCGCCTCCGGAATACCCTGCGACCGCTTTCATTTCGAGGGGTTCCTGCCCCATAAAAAAGGCCGCCAAACGCGTCTGAAGTACCTCGCTACCCTCGAGCACACCTTTGTACTGTATGAATCCCCCTACCGGCTCCTGAAATGTCTGGAGGAACTTTCTACGGCCTGTGGTCCAGAACGCAACGCAGCCGTTTGCCGTGAAATTTCCAAGCTGCACGAAGAAATCCGGCGTGGCACCCTAACGGAAATAACTGCATATTACCAGGCGTCTCCGGAAAAAATCAAAGGGGAGATCGTCATCGTCGTGGACAGAAAAACCTGAGGGCATCTTTATTCCCGTATCCAGGTAGTGCCTTCTTTGCTGTCTTTGAGTTGAATATGCAGGACTTTAAGCGCGTCGCGGATCCTGTCGGATGCAGGCCAGTCTTTGCGCGCACGGGCATCCTGGCGCATTTCGATGACAAGCTGCATCAGGCCGTCAATAACCTGTACTGATTCCCCCGAAGCAGCCCCTTGTGTTTCGTCTGTAAGGCCGAAGATATCGAAAATGGTCGTTTTGAAAACCTGCTTACATTTTTCCAGGGTAGATGCGCTAAGTCCTTCGAAAGATAAGTGTCCATCTTTGAGCCCGTTAACCCTGCTGACCAATTCAAACAAACGCGCCAGCGCTTTCGGGGTATTGAAATCATCGAGCATTTCTTCCTGTACCTGGTCCATCAGGCCCTGTATCTCGGCATCCAGCGCACCCGCGGCACTATTACCGGGATGGGCCAGTGCCTGCAGGGCATTGTAGCCTTCCATCAACCGGCGATATCCTTTCTCTGCTGCCTGCAGCGCCTCGTCGGTGAGGTCGAGCGTGCTGCGGTAATGTGTCTGGAGCATAAAAAAGCGTACAATCATCGGGCTGTAGCCTTTCGTTACATGCGGGCTGTTGCCGCTGAATAGTTCTTCCGGCGAAATCGTATTGCCATCGCTCTTTGACATTTTCTTCCCATTCAGCAGCAGCATATTCGTGTGCAGCCAGTAACGTGCCCCTTCATGCCCGCAGGAACCCTCATTCTGGGCAATTTCATTCTCGTGATGGGGGAACTTCAGGTCATTGCCCCCGCCGTGGATATCAAATACTTCACCAAGATATTTCGTACTCATAGCAGAGCATTCCAGGTGCCAGCCAGGGAAACCCTCGCTCCAGGGCGAACGCCAGCGCATGATATGTTCAGGAGAAGCCTTCATCCAGATGGCGAAATCTGCCGGATGGCGTTTCTCGTCTTGTTTTTTCAGGTTTTCCCGCGATTCCGCAATCAGTTCTTCCACCTTACGCCCTGATAATTTTCCATAGCTCCCCTTGTTTTCGATATACTTGAGGGTATCGAAGTACACCGAACCATTGGCTTCGTAGGCATAGCCATTATCGAGAATTGCCTGGACCATCTCAATCTGTTCGGGGATATGCCCGGAGGCCCTGGGCTCGATACTTGGGGGTAACGTATTAAAAATACGCATCATATCGTGGAACCCGTTGGAGTACTTTTGCGCAACTTCCATTGGCTCCAACTGCTCCAGTCTGGCGCCTTTCAGCATACGGTCTTCCCCGTCGTCGAGCAGGTGGCCCACATCGGTGATATTGCGCACAAACCGCACTTTATACCCAAGGGACAGCAAGTACCGGTGGATGATATCAAAGCTTACGAAAGTCCTGCAATTGCCAAGATGAACATCATTATATACCGTAGGGCCACAGACGTACATACCCACCTTGCCCGTGTGCATCGGCTCAAAAATTTCTTTCTCCCTCGAAAGGCTATTAAATAGTTTTAGCTTGTTGTCCATGGCAGCATTTAAAAAATCAGGCACAAAAATATAACTTTAACCGAAATATTAGGCTTTGTTGCAGCAGCATCATCGCGGGCTAAAAATGGCTCGCTTCCGCCCGAACGATACTTTACCTTCGCGCGTGCAGCCAGGCTACGACATTCCCTCAAAAAGCCTTTGTGCAGGTAAAAACTCATTTGCCATCGCGCTGACCTGTCGCGGCAGGTCTATTCCGCTTATTGAGCGAAATCCACAATTATGGGCTGATGATCTGAGAATCCTGTTTTTCCCGTCTTACAACGGATCACTTCCATCACTACATCTGCAAAGACCATATCAATACGCAGGGCCGGCAGGCTGCCGGCATAGGTGACCCCCCAGCCGCTCCCGCGCTCCAGGAAAGCATCCTGTAAGCCTGCGCCCAGGATGTGGTAAACGCGGGATTGGGAAACATCGTTCAGGTCGCCGCATAAGATTACCGGATAAGGCGACTGCCGGACAAATTCAGCGATTTTTTGCGCCTGCCCCTGCCGGATTCTCGCTGCCCTACGATAACGTCCAAGCATCCCCTTAATCTCCAGCCAGGTGCGTTTTTCCTTAAAATTACCATATTCTGTCACACGGTCGGCCATACGGGTAATGGCATTGGACTGGAGATGTACGCTGAACACCCGGAATACTTTGCCGCCCACGTCAATATCTGCATAACGGAACCCATATATTTTATGGAAAATAAAAGCCTCGGAACGCCGGACAGGAAATTTTGAGAAAATGACCAGGTCTTGTCCTTTCGTCCGTGCCTGATACTTAAGCCCTAGTTGATTACATACTGCCGCCGCTTCTATCGAAGGTACCGCTTCAAACTCCTGAAGTACCAGGATGTCAGGGCGTAGTGCACGCAATTCCCGCTCCCATTCGGAACGGCTAATGACAAAGCCAAAGGGCTGGCCGTGTGGCTGAAAACGCCTGACATTATATGAAACGACCCGAAAAGATTTTTCACCGGGCACTCTTTCCCCAAAACCTCGTAGGCCGATTAATCCGTTGAAGTGCCCTATTCCTGCCAGTAAGGTCATGCATGGGATAAACGCCCAAATCCTGGGCTTGCGGGCTATCCAAAATAATAGTACGAGGATATTTGCCAGTGCGAAGATGGGGTAGGCCAATCCTAAGAAAGCAAGTGGCCAAAATGTATAAGGATCAAAATGGGGTGCCGCATACCCTGCGAAGGTGAGACAGGAAAGCAATATCGTCAAGGTGCGGAACATGGTCATCAACGCTTACTCGCATTAAAAAGGAACTCCTTTTCTTCGCTGGAAAGGCTGTCATACCCGGAGGCCTTGATCTTGTCCAGTATCCTGTCCAACTGCTCCTGATGGCCCAGGTTGTCAGAACGGGCCGATCCCTGGCTGCGACGCGAAGGATTACCGCTATTCCGCTGTGCCGCCGCGGCCTTGGGGTTCCGATAAATCACCCTGGGGCCTTGTCTTGAAGGTTGACGGCCACCCGACAGCTTATCCCAGCTTTGTTTCAACCAATCGAACAGCTTACTCGCCGGCGAGGTCCAGTCCCTGCCCTGCTGCAACTGTAAAATATACAGCCAGCCAAAAAGTGCACCGCCCAGATGGGCAAAATGCCCCCCTGCATTGTTACTGTTGGCAATGCTGAGCATGTCCAGAAAAATCATTACAAAAACAATATACTTGAGCTTGACATCGCCGATAAACATCAGCCGGATATTATATTCCGGGGCAATTGCACCAGCCGCGGTAACAATGGCCATTACCGCAGCAGAAGCACCCAGAGCATACAAACCGATATTGGGCAGGGTGTTGGCGGAAAAAACAAAAATCACCCCACCTGCAAGCCCCCCCATCAGGTAAAGTGGAAGGATGCGCCGGTCGCCGATGAAATCCCCCACGATCCGCCCAAACCAAAACAAGTAGAGCATATTGAACAACAAATGGAAAAACCCGGTATGCAGAAACATGTGTGTCAAGATACTCCATGGCCGGGAAAGGATCAGCCAGGGCTCCCTGTTTAAGCTCAACCATTCTACCACATCGGCAAAAAAAGGATGTGGCTTTGCCCCATTAATAATAAATAACAAAATATTTACAAGGTTAATCCCCACGAAAATCACGGCATTCGCCACGACTAACCTGGACACCGAGTTCCCATGGGTGAATGTGCGCCTGACGTCTTCCCAAATTGATTGAACCATTTGCCCTATTGCGATTTATTGATCCGGGAAATATGTGTTAAAAAAACCAAAAATAACCCCTTATTACCGCATTATCAATACCTTCCCCTGAATTGCCGCCAATACAGGATGAGGAGGAAACCAAACAATGCCCCGCCCAGATGGGCAAAGTGCGCGATGCCCGGCATTACCCGCTGCAGACCGAAGAATAATTCAAGTGCGGCATAAATCAATACAAAATACTTCGCCCGCATAGCGATAGGTGGAAAGATCATCTGTATGATATTATTGGGAAAAGACATCCCATAACCTGCCAGCAGACCAAAAATCGCCCCGGATGCGCCAACCATCGGTATGTTGATCGCCATTGCAGGTATGCTCCCGCTGCTCAACTCGATGTAGGTCACCAACATGTGCAGACCCAATGCCCCTAACCCCGAAAACAGATAAAAGAAAAGAAAGCGCCGCTCGCCCCAGTACACCTCGAGCGGAGGGCCAAACATATAAAGGGCGAACATATTAAAAAAAAGATGGGAAAGATTGCCGTGCATAAACATGTGCGTCACCAACTGATAAGGCCGGAAGTATTCCGAAGTTGGAAAATACAGGGCCAGGCTCATGCGGATGCCTTCACCCAGCAGGTTGGTGCCGAAAAACATCAGGATATTGATGATTAGCAGGTGCTTGACAACGTCGGAGATGCGTTCCATGACATTTATTTGAGAAATTGTTGATCTAGCTCGTCAAAAGAAAAAGTCAAAAAACACTTGCGGCCAAAAGGGCTCATATAAGGCATTTCGCAAGCAAATAAGCGATCTATGAGGGATTGCATTTCTACTTCTGTCAGTAACTGGCCGCGCCGGGTACTTGTACTACGGGCCATCGAACGCGCAAGATTGTCGGCGAGGTCGAGCTTCAGCACAGTCCCTGCCTTGTATTGTTCCAGCAACATTTCGATTAGTTGGCGCTCCTCGCACTGATCGGCGAGTTCTGCAGGTACACCGTGTAAGATAAATGTGTCATTTCCGAAAACCTGAATATCGAAACCGAATTTATTGAGTTCGGGTAGTATTCTTTCCAGCATGAGTGCATCCTGGGGGGGATATTCCAGGGTTTTGGGGAAAAGCAAACGCTGGGAAGCCCCCTGTCCTGATTCGAATTGGCTTAAGTAGCGCTCATACGCGATCCGCTCGTGGGCCGCCTGCTGGTCTATCAGGAGAAAGCCCGATTTGATTGGGCTCAAAATATACGTCCCGTGCAGTTGGTATGGCGGCTTGACCGATTTCTGCCCCGTCCCGGGCGGCAAGGCCCCTTCACCCTCCTGCTCTTCCTCCCCCCAATTTCCCGAGAGGGTCAATGGTTGCTGCTCCAATGTACCCCCTTCCCCGTTGCCTATGACGGCATATAAGGATTCCCAGTTTTCCCGGTTGTGCTCATTTCTGATCTTCTCCCATGGTGCCGCCTCTACCCGCCTGGGCACCCCCTCCGCCTGGGTAACCTTCCCCGCTGCCAACGGGGCAGGAAACGGCGGCAGGTTGAACGTCCCCTCCTGCTCAAAATCAAGGGCGGGCATTGCCCCATATTTTCCGAGCGCATGCCGCACAGTTACCCGCAGGAAGTTGTACACCAGCCGCTCATCCTCAAATTTGATTTCCTGCTTGGTAGGATGGACGTTGACATCAATATTGGATGGATCAATTTCGATAAAAAGGGCATAAAACGGAAATACCTCTTTTGAGATCAGGGATTCATACGCATTCATCACGGCATGGTTCAGATAATTGCTTTTGATGAAGCGTCCGTTTACGAAGAACAGTTGTTCGCCGCGGGATTTTTTAGCAAATTCCGGCTTCCCCACAAAGCCCCTGACCTTCAGCACGTCCGTCTCTTCCCCTACGGGCACCAGTCGGTTGTTATACTGGGCACCAAAAACACCTACCAGCCGCTGCCGCAGGTTGCCGGGCAACAGGTGGGATATTTCATTATCGTTGTGGTACAGGGAAAATTGCACATCGGGATTAGCGATCGCAATATGCTGGAATTCGTCCAGGATATGCCGCAACTCCACCGTATCGGACTTCAGGAACTGACGCCGTGCCGGTACGTTGAAAAACAGGTTCTTCACTGCGATACTCGTCCCCGAGGCTGTCTGACAGGGCTCCTGCAACTGCACCTTTGAGGCTTCCACCATTAGGTGTACGCCGACTTCGTCGGCATACCGGCGGGTGCGCATTTCCACCTGTGCTACTGCCGCAACGGAAGCCAGCGCCTCTCCCCTGAAGCCCATCGTCCGGATCGCAAACAAATCCTCCGAATACCGGATTTTAGACGTGGCATGGCGCTCAAAGGACATGCGTGCGTCTGTCGTAGACATCCCACAGCCATTGTCTATTACCTGAATTAGTGTGCGCCCTGCATCTTTCAGAATAATTTTTACCGCCGTACTGCCCGCATCAACAGCATTTTCCAAAAGTTCTTTCACTACAGACGAAGGCCGCTGCACCACTTCCCCTGCCGCTATCTGATTGGCGATCGCGTCGGGGAGCAGCCGGATAATATCAGCCATGGGCGATTTTTGTTTTTATAGTTCGCATTTTCCGGCTCAACAGCCTTACCGGGCCTCCATTAACTGGATTAGTTCCGGCAGGTACCTGGTCAAAAAAGTGTACGTAATCAACAGCAAGGCAACAGCAACAATCAGCAGCCTGATATTCGAACGGAAAGTTTCACGTTTCCGATAGCTCTGATCCTGGGAAAAAGTCCTTTGGCGAAAGCCCGTTCTGACGCGATTTCGCATCCCCTCCACACCTCCTTCCTTTGCTTCCTGCCTATTCCGGATGCGCTCTTCCAGTTTTTCCTTTTCAGGGTTCCAGTAGCGTGGCTGGTATTCGTACTGTCTATGCCGGGGCACTTTTATAAAGCGGAACAACGCCATCGTTTTTTCTTTTTGTCACAGCAAATTTACAACAGAAAACACATGTTTTTTTTGCAATTGTCGGAGAATGGCAATTTGACCCTTAACACCGCATAAACACATAACAACTTTAAGCGTTCAAAGTCTGTAGTCTGTCTAAAAAAAATTAATACCTGCGGCAAACAGGCCTAATTATGCAGGAAAAATCGTCTAATTTATGAATATCGCTGCCTCCAAAAAACCCAGATACGCTTTTTTACCTTCAGCTATAACAGCATTCACCCGGCAAATATATACCATAGCGGTTTGTTGCTGCGCATTAATACCCTACAGTGCGTCCTCGCAAGGCGTACGCGGGATAATCAGCGATGAGGGTGGTCTTCCGCTTGCCTTTGCGACGATCTTTGTACCCCAGGTCGGCACCGGCGCAGTTTCCAACGCTCTCGGGGAATATGAGATCCGCCTCCTCCCGGGGCAATACGACCTTACCTTTCAGTTTATGGGGTACCGCACTATCGTTCGACCGGTTAAAATTGAGGAACAACAGTGGTTGCCGCTCGATATCCGCATGGAAACCCAGCCCATTGAGCTGAAAATGTCGGGGATTAACCTCGGAGACGAAGACCCTGCTTACACCGTTATGCGCAAAGCAATCGCGAAAGCAGCCTGGCATCGGCAGCAGCTCGACCACTACAGTGCAGAAGTCTATATCAAGGGGTCTGGCAGGCTTCTCAATGCGCCCGCTTTTGTGCGTAAGTCAATGAAAAAAGAAGGTATTGACAGTACCCTGGCCTTTACCACTGAATCCGTCAGTCGTATCGAATACCAGCGGCCCAATACCTTCAGCGAAAAAGTTATCGCGGTGCGCTCCCGTGGAGATGATTTTTCGACCAGCCCTATGCCCTTTATCAATGGTAGTTTCTACGAAAATACCGTCTCCAATGCCCTTTCCCCACTATCGCCGAAAGCCTTTGCACACTATCGTTTTAAATTGGAATCTTTCTTCGTGGACCGGCAGTATGGCGTCAACAAAATAAAAGTCACCCCCCGAAACCCCGGCGAAAACCTCTTCGAAGGTCATATTTTCATCATCGAAGATTCCTGGTCCATCTACAGCGTCCAACTCAAGACCTTTCAGTCGGGCTTCCGCTTCGACGTCGAACAGACCTTCTCCCCGATACAAGATCGCGCATGGCTGCCCATAAGCCACAAATACCAAATTTCTGGTAAACTCATGGGTTTTGCGATAACGTTCAACTACCTGGCCACCCTTTCAAAATACCAGATCTCCCTCAACCCCGACCTGCCCGCAGAAGAGGTAAAGGTCATAGACGAAAAAGTGGAAAAGGAAATCGCCGAGGAGCTCCGCCAGGAACTCCGAAAAATACCTGCCGACCTTTCTCCTCAGGAAAAACTTAGTTCCGGCCAGGAGCTCACGCGAAAAGAACTCCGAAAAATCCTCAACGAATACGAAAAAACCGAGCAGCAGGAACTGGAGACTCCGGAAATCACTATCAATACCAGTACTTCCGTTGATTCACAAGCATATAAAAAAGATTCCCTCTATTGGGAGTTCATCCGGCCAGTACCCCTGAGCGAGCAGGAGCTCAAAGGGTACCGCTTTATAGACAGCGTCATTATTGCCGAGAAAAAAGAACAGGCGGAGGACGAGGAAAGCACTCCTTTTTCCGTTTCCGAGGACGGCCAAAGCATCCAATTTGGCAAGGCAACCGGAAAATTCCAGGCCCATCACCTCATTTTCGGCGGCAGCTACGCGATTGGCAAAACCCAACGCCTCGCGCTCGGCAGCCCACTCTTGCGCACCTTCTTCAACCCGGTAGAAGGTTTCAATATCACGGACTCCATCGGATATCAGATTAAAGGCGAACAAAACACCTTCCGTGCATCTATGCTGGGAAGGTATGCGTTTGCCCGCAATCGCTTCAGCCCGGTCGGCAAGATCTATTTTTCCACTTCCAAAAAAATCTTAAATTCCACCTCCTGGGAAATACAGGGCGGGCGCTTCATCTTTCAATTCAACGAGCGCCAGCCTGTCGGGGAATGGTTGAATACCTATACAAGCCTCGCTAGGGGCGTTAATTACATCCGCTGGTATGAAAAAGATTTTGCCCGCTTCGATTTGAAAAAAGCCCTCGGCAGTAGCTGGACCTTTAACGCGGGGGTTGAGTGGGCACACCGCACCCACCTCTCCAACCGCACCACCCAGACCTGGTTCCCGGATGAAAACCACAGCTACGGTACTAACGACCCCAATGCCGAAGAACTTGCACTTCCGCTGCCCACGCGCGAAAAAGCCACTATTTTACGCTTTGGCCTTACCGCGCGCCCCTGGCAGAAATATCAGCTGCGCAACGGGAAAAAGACCCCGCTGGAAGGCAGCTCCCCTACCCTCAGTCTGGCCTACCGCAAAGGAGTCGAAGGGCTTTGGCAGAGCCAGGTCAATTACGATTACCTCGAAGCCGGATTCCATAATTATTTCCGGACCGGGGCCTACGGAACCCTCGACATACGTGCCGAAGCAGGGATTTTCCTGCGCAATACATCCGTCGGGTTTGCCGATTACCGGCATTTCATGGGGAATCAAATTGCAGCTATCACTGCCGACCCCACGATGAGCTATCGCCTGCTGGATTATTATGTGTATAGCACCCGGGATAAATTCGCGAGTATTTTTGCACATCAACATTTCCGGAAATTGTTGCTCACCCGGATTACCCCAGTCTGGATTGCCGGGCTAAAAGAAAACCTGTTTATCAACTATTTGAGTACCCCTAAAGCCACCAACTACTTCGAAATCGGTTATGGCCTGGAGAATATTCTTCGGTTTTTCCGCATAGAAGCCGCCGCATCCTTCGAAGGTGGGAAATTTAAGGATGCCGGTGTTTTCCTGGGCGTTTCCACCAGCCTCAATCGTATGAGCCAATTGTTTTGAGCAAGTCCGCACACTATTTCTTATATTTACGGCTTAATCCGCCAATATGAGCGACGCCATCAAACACGAATGCGGCATTGCCCTTGTCCGCCTCCTAAAACCATTGGAATACTATCAGGAAAAGTACGGCACCGCTTTCTATGGGCTGGAAAAAATGCGCCTGCTGCTGCAAAAACAGCGCAACCGGGGTCAGGACGGCGCTGGCCTCGCCTCCATCAAACTTGACCCCCACCCCGGCACCAGGTATATCAGCCGGAAAAGAAGCGTCGCACCCAATTACCTCGACGACCTGTTTGACCAAATCTGGAAGCATTTTGATCACCTGCCCCAGCAGCAGCTCCAGGATGCCCAATGGCTCAAACAAAACAAACCCTACATGGGTGAATTGCTCCTGGGTCATCTTCGTTATGGTACTCACGGTGATAACTCCATAGAAACCTGCCACCCCTTCCTGCGGCAAAATAACTGGATCAACCGAAACCTCATCCTCGCAGGCAATTTCAACCTCACCAACGTAGATGAGCTCTTTGACGAACTCATCGAACTCGGACAGTACCCTAAAGAAAAATCAGATACCGTTACCGTCCTGGAAAAAATTGGACATTTTCTCGACGATGAGGTGCAGCGCCTTCACACCTGGTACAAACCCGAAGGGTATTCCAATGTCGAAATCAATGACCTCATCTTCGAAAACCTCGATATACAGCGCATGCTCCAGCGTGCCTGCAAAAAATTTGATGGCGGATACGCTATGTGCGGACTCATCGGCCATGGCGATGCCTTTACGATCCGCGACCCCAATGGTATCCGCCCCGCCTATTATTATCACGACGAAGAAATTGCCGTAGTCGCGTCTGAACGCCCCGCTATACAGACCGTTCTGAACGTGCCCTTCCGTGCAATCAAAGAACTGGCACCGGGACACGCACTGATTATCAAAAAAAATGGCAATATTGACGAAAAGCCTTTCATTGATCCTGCCCCAAGAGCGGCCTGCTCTTTCGAGCGCATCTATTTTTCCCGAGGCAACGACCTCGATATCTACCTCGAGCGAAAACAGCTCGGCCACCAGCTCGTCGAGCCTATCCTAAAGGCAATTGATTACGATTTCGAGCATACCGTCTTCTCCTTCGTCCCCAATACCGCCGAAACCGCCTTCTTTGGCCTCATGGATGGCCTCTACCAGCAACTCGATGAAATCAAGGAAAAACGTATTCTCAAACTCCTGCAAGACGATAAGCTCAAGCCCAAAAAACTGCACAAAATCATGATGATGAAGCCCCGTGTGGAAAAACTCATCCTCAAAGATGCTAAGGTGCGGACATTCATCGCGGATACCACCGCCCGGGGAAAACTCGTCGCACACGTCTATGATATTACTTACGGCCTCGTCAGAAACCATCAGGATACCCTCGTACTGCTCGACGATTCCATTGTACGCGGTACCACCTTGCGCGACAGTATCATTCAGATTGCCGCCCGGCTCAAACCCAAAAAAATCATCATCGTTTCTTCAGCACCCCAAATCCGGTATCCCGATTGCTACGGCATTGATATGTCCAAAATGGGCGAATTTGTCGCTTTCCGCGCATTGGTTGACCTCCTCCACAAACACGGCCGCGAATACCTCCTCGATGAAGCCTACCAACGCTGTAAAGCCCAGGAGCACCTGCCCAAAGAATTGATTACCAACGAAATAAAGCCCCTGTATGACCATTTTACCTATGAAGATATTTCACGCCGCATCGCCCGTATCCTTACACCCAAAGATATCAACCCGGAAGTCGAAATCATCTACCAAACCGTTGAGGGTCTGAGAAAGGCCTGCCCCAACAACAATGGCGACTGGTATTTTTCCGGCGACTACCCCACCCCGGGCGGCCACCGGGTTGTCAACCGCGCCTTTATTAATTATATGGAAAAAAAGGACGTGCGCGCCTACTAATATTATACTATGGCCCACAACGAAACCTTTACCATCAATCTGCCACAGTTTCAGGGGCCTTTCGACCTCCTCCTCTTTTTCATCGAACGCGACGAACTCGATATTCACGATATTCCCATCGCCCGCATTACCGATGATTTTCTCGCCTATATCCACCAGATGGAAAGGCTCAATATTGACCTCGCAAGTGAGTTCATCCTCGTAGCAGCGACCCTCTGCAGGATAAAGGCTAAAATGCTGCTGCCCCGCAAACCCCTCGACGAACAAGGCAACGAAATAGACCCCAGGGAAGAACTCGTAGCCAGGCTACTGGAATACAAACGCTACAAAAGCGTCCTGGATGAGATGCGGGACCTCGAAGAACAACGCGCTGTCAAAGAAATCCGGGGTAATGTCGCCACTGAACTTCAGCAACTCGCCAACCGGGCCCTCGCCGATTCCGAGCTGGAATCGCTTTCTCTGTTCCGCCTCCTGCGCGCTTTCGAAAATGTTATGGGGCGTTTTGAAAAAGGCCCGCCACAGACCGTCCACCAAATCGTCCGCTTTAACTATAGTATCGAAGACCAACAGCTCCTGATCCTTAGTAAAGTCGCGGCTGGTAAAAGCATAGATTTTACCGGTATCTTCGGGGAATGTAAAGACCGTATCCATGCCATCATCACTTTCCTCGCACTGCTCGATCTCCTCAATATGGAAAAAATCGCGATCGTTCAGGGTATCGGGGTAAATAACTTCTGGCTCGAAGCCCCCAACACCGAAGAGGAGTGATCAAAAATTGCGCTTTACACCTAAAATATCATAACTTGCAGCAGTTTGTGCAAGCTGTAGTAAACTGCCTGAAGCCACTATATATCAAAAGCCTGTAGTCGCTATCGCTCGCGTTTCATCAACTCCAAAAATATTTGTTCACTGATGTGGGCCGAAACCAATAACCAGCTCGTCGCTTCCTTTACCTTCAGGGACTTTATCCACGCATTCACTTTCATGACGGAAGTCGCCTTCCATGCTGAAAAAATGCTCCACCACCCCGACTGGAGCAATGTCTGGAACCGTGTCGAAATTCGCCTGAGTACCCACGATGCCGGGAATATCGTCACCGAAAAAGACCGGGAACTTGCCGACGTCATTACCCGTATTTATGCCCGATACGCATAGAAACTGACTGATTATGCTGATCCATTCAAAACTCCCCAACATCGGCACAACGATTTTTACCGTGATGACCGCTCTGGCGGAAACCCATAAAGCCATCAATCTTGCACAGGGATTCCCGGATTTCCCCTCCTCCCCTCACCTGATTGAACTTGTCAATCAGTATATGCGCAAGGGCTTTAACCAGTACGCCCCAATGCCCGGCCTACCTTTACTCCGGGAACGGATTGCCGAAAAAATTAGCGCCCTCTATGGGATCGCCGTTGATCCCGGTACAGAAATAACAATCACCGCAGGAGGCACCCAGGCACTTTTTACCGCGATCACCGCTTTTATCCACCCTGGCGACGAGGTCATTATCCTCGAACCTGCCTATGACTCCTATCGCCCGGCCATAGAACTGGCCGGCGGTACCGTAAAAGCGTATGAACTCTCCCCTCCCCACTACAGGCCTGATTGGGAACAGCTCAAGAAGCTGATTTCCATGCATACGAAAATGATCATCATCAATACACCCCACAACCCGACCGGTACCATCCTCCAACATGACGATATGCTCCGCCTCGAACAATTGCTCCAGGGTACAGATATCCTCGTACTCAGCGATGAGGTATATGAACATCTGGTTTTCGATGCCCAGGCACACCACAGTATCCTGCGCTATCCAGGCCTGCGCGAAAGAGGTATCGCCGTCTTTTCTTTTGGAAAAACTTTTCACAATACCGGATGGAAAATCGGCTATTGCGTGGCACCCCAACCACTCAACGTGGAATTTCGCAAAGTCCACCAGTTCAATGTTTTTTCTGTAAATACGCCCATACAGTACGCCCTCGCCGAGTTTCTGTCGGATCCCTTCGAATATTTGGGGCTTGGCACTTTTTACCACCACAAACGCGATTTTTTCCTGGATGTCCTGGAAAACTCCCCCTTCCGGCCATTACCCTGCGCCGGGACTTATTTCCTGTTGTGCGACTATTCTGCCATCAGCGATGAGCCCGATGCCGATTTCGCCCGCCGCCTCACTGCTGAATATGGCGTAGCCGCCGTTCCTGTCTCTGCTTTCTACAATAGCCAACGGGACGAACGTCTGCTCCGCTTCTGCTTTGCCAAACAGGAACAAACGCTGGAACGCGCCGGGGAACGCCTGAGCCGTATCCCCCTTCACGCTTGAGCCCGATTATCCGCCCCATGTGCAAAATACTTATTAACTTTGTTGCAACGGATCAGCGTAGGCAAAAGAAGACCTTTTTAGCACGCGGTTCTATAGGGTTTATTTCACTGATTTTGCTGCTCAAAATCAATGAAATGAACCTCGCTCAAATTATCATCTGATGTACAGGACATAAGGGAAAGCTTATGCAACAGCCTCAGCCGCTTCCTTATCATACTGCAGATACTTAGAAAAGCGTTCTAAGCATATCAGAATCATTTCTTTCGTTTTTTTATTCGCTCACCTAAACTGCTCTCATCATGAAAATTTCATTTGCTTTCGTTATTTGCTGCGTGATCCTCAGTAGTTCCTGTACTGGTCAGGGTAAACAGGGGAATAAAAATACTACCCCTGATATCCCGGCACCAACAGATGACCAAATCACCGAAATAGGCCAGCTCAAACAAGTAGAAGATTCCGGATACCCGTTCTTTACCCTGCTCATTGAATTCCCGGAACGGCAGTTTGAAGAATCATTCCTCCTGGACTTATCGGAAGTGACCAACCTCGACCCAGGGACCCTCAATAAGGCCGTGGGCAAATATGTGCGCTTCAATTATACCAGCGATATTATCAACGCCCTCCTCGATATGCGGCAAGATGGAAAATCCCTGCTCGGCCTCAACCCGGAAGACCTCCCAGAAGGGCTCGAGCGTGCTACCGGTATCCTCACCGGAGCTACCAGCCCTACGGAAGGCGACCTTCCATCCCGCATCAGCGTTAATGATCCAGGCGAATTCTCCCTGGAGTTCGAAACATTCGTCACCCCGGAAATGGTAGAAGCAGAAGGCAATATCGTAGAAGTATTTTTTGATAAGCGGACCGAAAATAAAATCGCAGCAATAAAAGTATTGCCGAAATAAATGTCTTCCCGCCTGCAACGGCGAAATATCTCATTGAATTAAGCGGTAATATTTTTTTGAGGTTGTTAAAATATTATGGGGTTGCGTAAAAGCCCCTGGCTGGTTCTGGGGCTGTGAAAAAGGCCGGAGATCTTCATTTAGCGGCTGACGCGCAAAATAATATTTTTAAATGACAATGATTTCAAAATATTATTCCGCCGTTTACGGCTGCGAAATAATATTTACACAACCCCAGAATATTTTTTGAAGCGCTGGTTTTGTTGATTTTGCTTCGCAAAATCAACAAAACCAGCGCTTCAAAAAACTTTATTCTGCCGCTGAAGGCGGCAAAAATCTTTCGCACAACCCCCAAAGAAAGTTTTGAACGAATACCGTTTTTATTGCAAAAAATGCTGTGTAATCGGTCAATACACGTTTTCAACCTAACCGGGATATAAGGGCAAAGCCCTGAAGGTACCGGGGTTCAAATCCTGTAAATAGGTTTCAAAAAACACATCACAATATCTGCAGACGTTCTGGAGTGTGCGCGTCTGCTCCCGCGCCGATGCCTCCGAAACCCCCAGGTGCTCCCCCATACGCCAGGGATTTCCCTCATTGAGCCGATGAAAAACCGGGGAAGCGGCAACGCGACTCAAAACATCCGATACCTTTTCCCGACGGGCATCTCCGATCGGAAATTTAGTTCCGGCACAACAGGGGCTGATTTTCCAGAGCTGAATACTGATTTCCTGCGGGATATCTGAATATCCGCCCAGAAAATTGCGCGCTCCGGATAAAATGGTGCAAAAATTATGCTCCGGATCTTTTTTCCAGATATCCTTCTCCAGCGCCCTGCCCCTGGCCCAATTACCGCCCAGCCAGATATCCTCGTTAGCACCCCAATATCCCCAACTCAAGGGATTTTGGTGCAAATAGTTTTCCTTTTCAATCAATGGATCCTTCTCATCGCCGTTCACCCCCCTCGAGGTAAATAACTCGGCCAACTCCATCAACCTGCCCCCTGCATATTTGTGGTAACGGTCTATACTGGAAATATCGAATCGGGAAACCCCTTTTTCGATAAGGGCATCCAGGATCTCGCCCGTGAGCAGGTCCCCGTTGGTCTGCAACATAATCTGCGTAGCATCCCCGTATCGCTCTCTGAGATGCTCCAATATCAAATACAGCTTTTTGCGGTCAGCCAACGGCTCCCCTCCGGAAAGAATGAGGCGGTCCACCCGTTCGGGCAAATTCCCGATAATGTGCACGCACTCTTCTTCGCTGATCCTGGCCCCCTGCGGGCCGGATAAATTATAGCAGTGGTCACACTCATCGTTGCACAGTTGCGTAAACACCCAGTATAGCGACTCGCAGTGATTGAAATCTTTTTGTTTAGCCTGATCCTCCATAAATTATTTGCCATTGTCGGGTTATACCTATTTTTCCCACAGCAGAAAATCCCGAACTTGTGCTTGATTTCGAACTTTAGGATTTTCGCAGCAGCAACACAAAATTAATAAAAGATGTCTATCGCCATTATTATCCCGGACCGCGACAACAGCGGCTTAAAAGCCACTCTGGAGACCCTCCTCCCGGCGGGTACTACGGTCGAAATTTACCCAGGGATCGCTGATAATACATCGGTGGAAATGGCTGTCGTATGGAAACACCCCCACGGATGCCTGCGGCAATTTCCTAACCTGCAACTGATTCAATCCTATGGAGCGGGAGTCGAGCACCTGCTGCGCGACCAGGATTTACCCACAGATATCCCGGTGACACGCATCGTAGATACCTGTCTCACGGACTCTATGAAAAAATATATAGGAATGGCCGTCCTGGCCATCCACAAACGGCTGGATTTTTATCTGCAAAAACAACGGGAGAAAATCTGGGAAGCCCCCGAACCTGTTGAACTCGACCTGCGTATTGGCTTCCTGGGGCTTGGGGAATTGGGTGCAGCATGCGCAGCATATCTGCACGCGATGGGCTTTGAAGTCAGCGGTTTTAGCCAGTCAAAAAAATCCTGCCCCGGTATCTCCTGTTTTTCCCCCGAAGATTTATCGCTACATCGCTTCGTAGAAAACGTGAATGTGCTGGTATGCCTGCTCCCGCTAACCCCTGCGACAGAAGGTATCCTCAGCTATACCCTTCTAAGTCGTATGCCCCCTGGTTCCTATCTGATCAACGCCGGGCGTGGCGGGCATCTCGTGGACCAGGACCTGCTCCGCGCTATGGACGAAGGAATCATTGCAGGAGCCTTTCTCGATGTTTTTCACCAGGAACCTCTTCCACATGACCATCCCTTTTGGTCGCGTACAGGCATTTTTATCACCCCACACAGTGCCAGTGTGACCAACCCCGACAGCGCCGCCTCTATTACCGCCGAAAATTACCGCAGGATGAAAAGCTGCCTGCCCCTTCTGAACCGCGTGAAAAGGGAAAAAGGATATTAGAAAGTTTTTTTACACGTATGGGGTTGTATAAAAAGAAGCGGTCGTCTCACAAGTCCTAAAACGCCGATTTTGTTCATTTTGCGAAGCAAAATGAACAAAATCGGCGTTTTAAAAAATTTTGGGGCTGCCCAGAAAGTATTCTGCATTCTGCCGCCTTCGGCGACAGAATAAAATATTTCAGTGCGCCGTTTTCATTGATTTTGCTTCGCAAAATCAATGAAAACGGCGCACTGAAATATTCTTTGGCGGCGCAAGCCGCCAAAGGGACTTATGAGACAGCCTCTAAACGCCGGGGGCTTTTTACATAACCCTGGAAAGTGTGCGGGCCTATTTTTTTTGTTTTGCCTCTACGGCGGCATGTGCAGCGGCAAGCCGTGCAATCGGCACACGGAAAGGCGAGCAGCTCACATAGTTCATGCCGATACGGTGGCAAAACTTGACGCTCTCGGGGTCGCCGCCGTGCTCACCGCAAATTCCGACTTCGAGGTGTGCACGTGTCTTGCGCCCGCGTTCGATGCCAAAAGAGATCAATTCACCTACGCCCTCCTGATCAATCGTCTGGAAGGGGTCGTCTTGTAGGATTTTCTGTTCGAGGTAATTGGGTAGGAAGCCACCGATATCGTCGCGGCTGAAGCCAAAGCTCATCTGGGTGAGGTCATTGGTACCGAAGCTGAAGAACTCGGCTTCCTCTGCCATTTTACCCGCCTGAAGGGCGGCACGCGGGATTTCGATCATCGTACCAAACATGAAGGGGATTTTTTCCAGGCCGAAATGTGCCTTAACAGCGGCATAGACCTTTTCCACCAGTAGCTTTTGGTGCTTTAGCTCGTTGACTGTACAAGTTACGGGAATCATGATTTCGGGGAAGGGTTTCTTACCAGCTTGGAGCAGCTCTGCCGATGCACTCAGGATAGCGCGCACCTGTGTTTCTGTAATTTCGGGATAACTGATTCCCAGACGTACACCGCGATGGCCGAGCATGGGGTTATTTTCGTGCAGTTCAAGCACCCTCCGTTTGAGTACGCTCACCCGGACACCCAATTCCTTGGCAAGTTGCTGAAGCTTTTCGCGGTCGTGGGGCACAAACTCGTGCAGCGGTGGGTCGAGGAGACGGATCGTCACCGGAAACCCATCCATGACCTCCAGAGTGGATTTTATATCCTTTTTGATGAAGGCATACAGCTCGTCGAGTGCTTCCCTACGCTCTTCCGGCGTCTTGCTGACAATCATTTTCCGAAGACGGAAGAGCGGGTCATCGCTACCTTCCCCATAGAACATGTGTTCTGTGCGGAACAAGCCAATTCCCTCTGCTCCGAATTCGAGGGCCTGGCGAGCATCCTTGGGCGTATCTGCATTGGCCCTCACATGGAGGGTCTTGGCGTTGTCCACCAATTTCATGAGGTTCCCGTAAGCTTCGTTTTCGTTGAGGTCAACGCTGCTGAGCTGTAGGGAGCCGTTATACACCAGGCCTTTGGTGCCGTTGAGCGTAATCCAGTCGCCTTCGTGGATATGCGTACCATCTTTAGCCCGGAAGGATTTATGATCGTCGGCAATCTGAATGTCATTACAGCCGACGATACAACACTTACCCCAGCCCCGGGCTACCAGGGCGGCGTGAGAAGTCATACCTCCTTTCGTTGTCAATATCGCCTGGGATTTGTGCATACCGTCCACGTCTTCGGGGGAGGTTTCCTCGCGCACCAGAATGACCTTTTCACCCTTAGCCGCCCATTCTACCGCATCTTCAGAAGAAAACACTACCCGGCCTTTTGCCCCACCAGGGCCGGCAGGAAGGCCTTTTGCAACTGCGGGATACAGTTGTTCCTCGCGGGGGTCCACCATCGGCAGCAGTAACTCCACCAACTGCCCGGGAGCGACCCGCGTGATGGCCGTATCCGCATCAATCAGCCCTTCGCGGTACATCTCGGTCGCCATACGCACTGCAGCAACCCCGTTGCGTTTTCCAACGCGGCACTGCAACATATACAATTTTCCCCTTTCGATTGTAAACTCGATATCCTGCATATCCTTATAATGGGCTTCCAGGCGCTTTTGGTAGCCGTAAAGTTCCTGGTAAAGCTCCGGCATAAGATACTCGAGCGAAGGCAGGTGACGGCTCTGGTCGTTTTTGGAGTATTCATTGACAGGCGCGGGTGTCCGGATACCGGCCACCACGTCTTCACCTTGTGCATTAACCAGAAACTCCCCGTAGAATTGATTTTCCCCGGTACCTGGATTACGGGTAAAAGCTACCCCGGTAGCCGAATCGTCCCCCATATTGCCAAATACCATCGCCTGTACATTTACAGCCGTCCCCCACTCGTGTGGGATTTTCTCGATTCGGCGATATTCCACTGCACGCTTTCCGTTCCAGGAAGCAAAAACAGCGCCGATACTGCCCCAGAGCTGTTCCATCGGATCTTCAGGAAAAGCGGCGCCCAGGATTTCCCGGACTTTTGATTTGAAAACGGCTACCAGGTCTTTCAAATCCTCAACCGTGAGGTCGGTATCGCTTTTGTAACCATTTTCGTGCTTGACTTTTTCAAGAATTTCATCCAGCACCTTGCGGATACCCTTGCCATTCGCAGGTTCGAAGCCATTGGATTTTTCCATCACCACATCCGCATACATCATAATCAGACGACGATAAGCGTCATAAGCAAAACGCTCGTTGTTTGTCAGTGCTACCAGGCCTGGCAGCGTTTTCTCAGTAAGCCCGATATTTAGAACCGTCTCCATCATACCGGGCATGGAGCGGCGTGCACCAGAGCGAACAGAGACCAGCAGGGGATTTTGCTCGTCGCCAAATCTTTTCCCGGTAAGCCGCTCGACCTGTTCCAGTGCTTGTGCAACCTGCTGTTTAAGCTCTGAGGGATAATGCCTGCTATGCTCGTAAAAATGGGTGCACACCGCCGTAGTAATCGTAAATCCCGGGGGAACAGGCAGCAGAAGATCAGGATGGCCGGCCATCTCGGCAAGGTTGGCGCCTTTTCCCCCTAAAAGATTCTTCATGGATTCATTTCCATCCGCTTTTCCTCCGCCAAAGGAATAAACGAATTTGATTGTAGGTGTGGGTACTGCCATAATATATTGAATTTTCGCTCAAGGTAAGCCGGTCAAAAATTGGTTGCTATGCCATTTGTCATCCCCCCGGAATGATCTGTATCATCCCTTAACCGCAGCAATGGAATACACCATAGGAATCTTATCTTCGAGATGGGCAATCCTGAATTTGCCGGGTGCATATTCGAAGGTATGCCGGAAGCAATCATACGGCGAGTAATCGTATTCCTCCAAATGCCGGAGCTGTAACCCATGTTTAAGCAGACTATTGACGACTTCGCCAATGCTGTGGTTCCAGCAAACATACTCCTGGGTAATTGGCGCGTTGCGGTCGGCATACGTACCATTTTCCGATTCAATCAGTGCACCAGAATTGAAATAGCAATAACCTACTTCCCGGAAATCATCATCAAACATCCACACAACAGGATGGAATTCAACGAAAACGAAAATCCCTCCAGGTTTGAGGAAACGGGAAATCACCCCTGCCCATTGCCCCAGGTCCGGCAACCAGCCAATGACCCCATAGCTGGTAAACACGATATCGAAATCGTCCTCCAGGTAGGCGGGAAGTGCATAAACATCACAACAGATAAACTGCACTTCCTCCCCTGCCGCTGTAGCGAGTGCCTTCGCCGCAGCAATGGATGCATCAGAAAGATCTACCCCTGTAACCTTCGCGCCCAGCCTCGCCATAGATATACTGTCTTGTCCGAAGTGGCACTGCAGATGCAATATCTTCTTTCCGGAAATATTCCCCAAAAGACCAAGTTCGATGGATTTCAAAGAGGAATTGCCTTTTAGAAACCCTTCCACATCATAAAAATCAGATTTTAGATGGGCTTCCACCCGGTTATTCCACGATAACCGGTTTTTTTCGATGTAGTCTGCTCCGTCCTGCATGATTTTCCCGATTTAATTAATATGTTCCCTTTTCCGCTGTGCGACCAGGAAGTCCTGCCCAAATGAAAGTTTCTTCGCAAGCGGGGAATCAGGTACGATGACCCTCCAGAAAGGGGTCAAATTCTCCAGCGATTGCGTTTCCAGGTACTGTTCGTATGCCGCTTCTGCAACGATACGCAGAAAAATACCTGTGGTCAATGGGCAGGTATATTCTGCGCCGTACTCCAGGGCAAGATCATTGCGCATGGTCTTTACACCCACTTGCTTACCCTCCGGGATATTTCGGATGTACGCGTCAATGATTTCCGGTGTTGCGATGAACATCAGCCCACCTTCCGGGATATCCGAAAAGGCAAAATCAATCCGCTTCGTCTGGGGTGGCTTCGAATGGTGCAGTTTTTCCTGCCACGTCTTTTTCTGTGCCATAGCGCAATAATTTATTAGTCATTTCAACCTCGAATTATTATACTCATTACGACACGATCACCCCGGGCTAAAAAATGCTCTTTTCCACCCGCAAGATGCCTTTTTCCGGTCACATAGCCCGGCTATTTTCCTTGAAAAAGCCTTTGTGTGGAAGCACAAGAGCTCATTTTCCTGCCGCGCCGACCTATCATCACAACAAGTCTTTTATCTAGCGTATTCATAAACCGATTTATTGCGATATGGCGATTCAATCTTATATCGGATATTTTTCCCCTTCGCCCCCCTGCCGCTAAGCATCTAATCTTTACCTTTGCCCCCTGTTTTATTAAAAATCAATTACATGGCTCAAAAAACCCTGGCAACCGCGGTGCTTGCCTTATGGTGCGCTATCGCCCTGCCGGCACAGGATGCGCCGTTATCCCTCCATATCCGAAAAGCCGAATCTACCATCCGTCTCGACGGTCACCTCGACGACGCCCCGTGGAAAGCAGCAATGGCCGCAGTAGATTTCGAGCAAATCTTCCCGTTTGATACCTCAAAAGCACAGCACAAAACAGAAGTCCGCGTCACTTTTGACCACCTTTTCCTATACGTTGGGGCCAGGGTATATCAACAGCGTAAAGATTACATCATTAGCTCTTTAAAGCGGGATTTTGATGGGGAAGCCAGTGATGGGTTCTTCGTGCTTATTGACCCGTTCCAGGACAAACTCAACGGGTTTTTCTTTGAAATTTCCCCGTTCAACGTTCAGGGAGAAGGGCTAATTGACAATGGCAGTAATATCTCAACCGACTGGGACAATAAGTGGTATTCCCAGGTCAGCAACCACGAAGAATACTGGGAGGTAGAAATGGCCATACCTTTCAAGACCCTGCGTTACAAGCTCCAGGATGGCCAGAATGTATGGCGCATCAATTTCCTTCGAAATGCCCTGAAAGCTAACGAAATCTCCGCATGGTCGAGGGTCCCCCGGCAATTTGACGCTTCCAACCTCGCCTATACCGGCCTTTTGGTCTGGGACGACCGGCCACCGCAACCAGGCCTTAACCTTTCCCTCATTCCTTATATAAGTGCCCGTAGTGAGCGTGACTTCGAGCTCCGTCTCCCCGGTGAGTCCGCTGCCCAGTTGGGAGGGGATGCCAAAATCGCCCTGACACCTTCCCTCAACCTCGACCTGACCTTCAACCCTGATTTTTCACAGGTTGAAGTGGACCGTCAGATTACTAATCTCAGTCGGTTTGAGCTTTTTTTTCCCGAGCGCAGACAGTTTTTCCTGGAAAACGAAGACCTCTTCAGCCGGTTTGGCTTTCCGGACACCCGCCCCTTCTTCAGCCGGCGCATCGGTATTGCCAACGGCCTTGTGCGCAAAATCACTACAGATGGCAGCCCTATCGAAGTACGCCGCAACCTCAACGTACCAATTGTGGCCGGTATGCGCCTGAGCGGCAAACTCGATAAAAACTGGCGACTTGGACTGCTGAATATGCATACCGGACAGCAGCGGGATATTGGCCTCAACCCTGCCAATTATACTGTTGGCGTATTGCAGCGCAAAGTCTTCGACCGGTCCGTTCTCGGTGCTGTTTTTGTAAACAAAGAAAATTTTATCGAAAACCCCAACGGCAGGTTCACGCACGACAAATCCAATTATAACCGGGTAGCAGGGCTCGAATTCAACTTTAACTCGAAAGACAACAAGTGGGAATCCGAGGCTTACTACCATCGCTCCTTCTCCCCTGGTAGTGATAAAGGGGCAAATTCGGCCGCGTTATACGTCGGCTATAATACCCTGCGCTGGTTTGCCATGTTCGCCCAGCAGTATGTCGGGGATAACTACCGCGCAGATGTGGGCTTTGTACCGCGCAGGGGGTTTTATTCCCTCTACAGCAATATCCGGCATTCCATTTTTCCCCGCAAGCCAGCTATCGGGGGCTTGCTCCAATCCTGGGGTCTGGGCATGGAAACCGGAATCGTTTATAATACTGTCCCTTCGTTTCAATTGGCCGACCGCAACCATCAGCCGTTCTTTTTCATTCAGCTCGCCGGCCAGCGCGAATTCAGATTAAACCTCCAACATGACTTCGTTTACCTGTTCTTCCCCTTTGACCCCACGAATTCCGGAGGGAAGGTACTGCCCGAAGGCTCCCGCTACGGCTTTACCGCCGCCGGGATGCGTTACCAGTCCGATTATCGAAAAGCCCTATCCTATGAACTGGGCCTAAACGCCGGCGAATATTTCAACGGAAATATCCTCCAAGCCAATTTTAGCCTGAATTACCGCTGGCAGCCTTATGGCATGCTCGCCATGAGCGTCAACTACAACGATATCCAACTGCCTTCGCCTTTTAACAGTAGTGCATTCTGGCTTATAGGCCCCCGGGCCGAGCTCTCCCTGTCGAGGACCCTCTTCTTAAGTACCTTCCTCCAGTACAACACCCAGGCGAATAACGTCAATGTGAATACCCGTTTACAGTGGAGGTTCCGTCCCGTTTCCGACCTCTTCCTGGTCTATACCGATAATTATTTCAGCGAACAATTCTTTACCTCCCCAATGGTCAAAAACCGCGCGCTCGTTTTTAAAATTACCTACTGGCTCAATGTCTGATTATCAAACCAAAAAACCGATTCTCATTGTTTCTTTTTAAAAAAAACTTATGAATCCAAAAACAATCCTGAGCACACTCCTCCTCCTTCTGGCAATCAGCACGAGTCTATTAGCCAAAGGTAACCTCCAGGGCGCCTGGAGCCGGTCCGCACAGGGCCAGAACGGCGAGATGATCAAAGAAGTCCTGCTCTTTAGCGGGGACTTTTTTTCCTGGACGGCCTTTTCGGAAAAGACCGGCGCATTTATCGAAACGCGTGGTGGTATTTTTTCTATGGGCAATGGCCAACTACTGCTGAAGTATGAATTCTACTCTGCCGACTCGACCAAAGTGGGCGCTGAAGAAACCTGGGAATGGTCTTCAGGGCAAAACGGACTGAATCTATCGAAAGACGGGGTAAAAAAAGAAGCTTGGAAATCCCTTGAAGAGAGCCAGCCAACAGATCTCTCCGGTGTATGGCTCATGGGCGGCCGGGTACGCAACGGCGAAACGACCCGCCGCGAAGTCAACGTACCTCGAAAAACCATGAAAATCCTCACCGGCACCCGTTTCCAATGGATCGCGTATAATACCGAGACCCGCCAGTTCCTCGGAACAGGTGGTGGCTCCTATACTGCGGTGAATGGGAAATATGTCGAAAATCTGGAATTTTTCTCCCGCGACAACCAGCGGGTCGGTATGCAACTCGAATTTTCTTTCGATACAGCCAGCGGAGAATGGCACCATACCGGAAAAAGCTCTGCGGGAGAAGCCATGCATGAAATATGGGTGCGCCGGGTGCAGCAATGAAACCGTCATAAATAATGCCCCATCAAAAAAAGACGGGGGTTGTGTAAAAAGCCTCCGGTACATCCTTTGGCGGCTTACGCCGCCAAATAATATTTTTTCAGAGCCGCGTTTTCAACGATTTTGCTTCGCAAAATCGTTGAAAACGCGGCTCTGAAAAACTTAATGGGGTTGTGTGAAAAGGACTGAAACCAAAGGATCTTTTATCCTTTGCAGCTCTTGGCAAGTGCTTCGAGCGCCTCTTTGTTCTCTACCGTTTGGGTAGTACCATCTTTCAGCTCAACTTTCACCGGAAACTTCAGTGTGGGTCGGCCCGTTGCATCCGGGTTTTTGCTGCGCCAATCCCGGACGATGTTCATAAAGGCATCGCGGCTTGCTGCAGAAGCTGTCGAACCATTGGGGAACACTACTGTGACCGGATACACGATCTTGAAGCAAGATGGGCGGTGCGGGCGGTTTTCCCGGCAGGCGTGGATCGCTTCGCGCAGGTCCTGGATGCTGTTGAGCGTCACGACCGTGCCATTGTTCAGCTTAATTGAATAAGGAAAAGCGATTATCGGATGACCCGTCGTATTCGGGTTTGCTGCCCTCCAGGCTTCCAGCGCGGCCTTAAACGCCTCGGCACTATTGATGACCTTGCTGGTACTATCCGGGAATTTCAATGTTACCGGGAAAACGACCTGGTAGCAGGGGGCAGTATGTGGCCCACGTACCGGGCGGCAGTTATCGAGTACATCCTTTAAATCTTCCATATTTTCAATCGTCGTGACGGTACCGTCTTTCAGCATGATCTCGTAGGGAAAGGCAATTTTTGGGGCTCCTTTTTCCCGGGGGTTGTTCTTACGCCAGGTACTGATTGCCTTCATGTATTCATCCTTATTGGCTACTTCCTTTTTCGTCCCATCGGGAAATTGGACAGTCACCGGGAAGACCAGTTCAAAGCAACGGTCTCCGGGACGGTGCATCCCGGGCGAGTGTGGTCCCCGGCCATTGAACAAAATCGTATCGGTGGTAGGGCCGAAATCTTCGATCAGAAGCTCTTCTCCACGTTCACAGGATGTAAGTGCCAGGACTGCGCCGAGCAGCATCAGGGTTCCAAATTTCAACATCTTGTTTAACATAGCACTTTCTTTTTTTTAATGGATAATGTTGTTGTATATTGGGTAAAGCCGCGTTTTTGTATTTTGTACTCAATTTTTTAAAAAAAATTCGACGGGTCTTTGTTGGGATTTTTGCGGTGGGTTTCAGCTTGGTAGCGCAAAGGACCATTTTTAGCCTGCGATGACCGCGTCACAACAAATCTGGCAAACCTTTAGTGACAACAGGGCGGTTTCTATATAGGGTTATGTGAAAAGATACTCTACCGCCAAAGGCAGCCGGCTTCGCCAAATCATATTTTGCTGCCGGAGGCAGCGGAAGACTTTTTAAACAACCTCGAATATTCAATGAAAATATAGCCTCACCGGCCAGAAAATTATGGACAGTACTTTATGGGGTCAACTCAGAGGCGGGGATAAGACTGCATTGGAGCGGATTTACCGCGACCACTGTGCCGTATTGTTGAAATATGGCCGCAAATTTTCTTCCGACAGCCAAATGGTCGAAGATTGCCTGCAAGACTTATTTGTTGAATTATGGAAAAACCGCGAAGGGCTGAGCAATACAGATTCTATCCGGAAGTATCTCCTCGTCGCACTGCGGCGAAAAATCATCCGGGCCCTCAGTAGTCTGCGGATCAGTAGCCAGGAACCCGAAGAGCACCACTTTAGTGCAGTATTTGATATAGAGGGCCAGTGGATCATTGAAGAGGATGACGAGGAGCGGCGCAAACAACTGCAAAAAGCACTTAACAGCCTGAGCAAGCGGCAACAGGAAGTCTTATACCTGAAGTTTTTCATGGATATGGACTATGCCCAGATCAGTGAGATTATGGAACTGAACTATCAATCGGCCAGAAATCTGGCACATCGGGCCTTAGAAGCATTGCGGGACATAATGGCCATTTTGATTTTTTTGTTTTGCCTGGCCGGGTTCTAAAAAATAGTTGGGCCCTTTTGAGTACAAAAAAGCAGGGACTACCCTTATTTTAATGTAGCTCAAGCCAAAATTAACAGCGTATGTTGTTTAGCCGCAGAATAAAATTGCTCCTTTTTCTGGCGATTTCCCTCTTCTCTGCTTGTCAGCGGGAAGAAGCATTCGCACCAGTCGTCATAGACCCTCCCCTTCAGCCCCTGCTCGACCTATTCGTTGCAGAAGGCCGGCAACGGGGAATGAATATAGATATGAGCCGTCTCAGTGCCGTAATCGCGGATATCCCGGAAACGAAAGTCCTTGGACGCTGTGCCCAGGGCTCGATATCGGGCAGTACGCTCACAATTGATGCCGCATTCTGGAGCAGCGCCACGATTTGGGAAAAAGAATATGTCGTCTTTCACGAGCTCGGGCATTGCGCACTCAACCGCCGGCACCTGGAAGAACAAAAACCCGACGGATCCTGTAAAAGCATCATGCAAAGCGGGACCTCCGGATGCAAAATGATTTATAACGCCCAAACCCGTAGTGGGTATTTGGATGAATTGTTTTCGCCATGAAAAAAAATTTTACCCAATTTTCGATAATGGATTTTGCGGAAGAAGATTCCTTCATCCGCTGGGCACGTCATGGCGACCCTGAAGCCTCCGTATTTTGGGAACAATGGCTGAAGGAACATCCTGAAAAATCGGCGGACGTGGCAGCCGCTTCGCGACTGGTACGCCTGCTCCAAGCCCAGGAAGCAGAACCCGCCCAGGAAAGTATCGAAGCCCTTTGGGCGCGAATTAATGCTGCTACCCAGCAAGAAGTGGTTCCCTCCCCTGCCCGGCCGTCGCGCCAGGCCACCCTCCGCATCCTGCTGCCCTATGTCGCAGCAGCTTCTTTTGCCCTTCTCCTGTTTTTCCTGTTCAACCAACCATCGAAGCATATCGTTGTTAAAAATGGCAATCAAATTACACTGACCCTTCCTGATGGCTCCCTGGTAAAAGCCAATGCCGGGACGACGATCAGCTATCGGCCTGGTAAGTGGAAAAAAGAGCGCCGTATCCACTTGAGCGGGGAAGCATTTTTTGAAGTCAAAAAAGGACGGCCTTTCATTGTTGCGACCGCCCGGGGCAATGTCGAAGTCCTGGGTACGCGTTTCAACGTCCAGGCGAGGGCAGGTGGGTTCAGAGTTGATTGCCTGAGCGGAAAAGTCCGCGTAACGGGGCTTTCCACGGATAGCCAAATCCTCACTGCCGGCCTGTCCACCGACAATTCGGAGAATGGCCTGCTCAGTACCCCTGCCCAGCTCGATACCGCGCTGATCGGCACCTGGCGCGAAGGGCGCTTTTTCTTCAGCGAGGCAACGCTGAAAGAAGTTTTTGCCGAAATCGAGCGGCAATTTGACGTCTCGATCCAGGCATCCCCGCAAGTACTTGCCAGGCGTGCCACCACGTTCTTTGAACGGGGCAACCTCGACAGCGCCCTCTACAAAGTATGCTGGCCCATGCAACTGGAAGCACGGCGAAAAGGGAAAATTGTAACCATCAAATAATAACGCCGGCGTATTGCTTTCAACGTACGCCACTCACCACGGTATGGTCAAAAAAATCCTCTGGTCGGCGATGATGGCCCTGCTCCCCCTGTTGCTGGGCGCTCAGGGCAGGCCTGCATACGAAGCACTTTTTCAGGATGCCCCCCTGGAAGAGGTATTCCGAACCCTGGAAAAAAAATACCCCCTTAAATTTGCCTATGACCTGGATGCCGTTTCGGATGTCCGGATCAACCAGTACGCAAAAGCAGGCAGTATAAAGGATTTTCTCGATCAGGTATTCAGGGGTACAGGCCTCGTTTTTCAAATACCGGGGGAAGGCCAGGTACTGGTACGCCGGGAAATACAACAGAATAGCCATTTTCCTGCAGAATTCATCCAAATCCATGGACAGGTCACCGACGCACTGACGGGTACGCCCCTGGCTTTCGCACATATCCTTTATGAGAAAGGCGAAGGCGTAGCCGCAGATGAACAAGGACACTTTGAATGCAGGATCCCTGCCCCTGATGATAGGCGCACAACCCTAAGCATTCAGTATATCGGCTACCAGCCACGCGAGCTTACCATCGAAGGGGGGCGTCAGGACAAAGTCTCCCTGAAGGTCCGCCTCGTACCAAAAGTAGAAAAACTGCCCGGTATCACCGTCAAAGAAAAAGCACCGGTAGTTATACCTAAAAATACCGGAGATGGAACCATGCTCCGAGGTGCCCGGCTTTCATCTATCGGCAATTTTTATGGCGGAAAAGATATCTTCAGGGGCATCCAGATGCTGCCCGGCGTAGATGCATCCAACGACCTATCCTCCGATATCAGCATCCGAAGTAGTAATGGCGATGAAAACCTCGTGCTGCTGGATGGTATGACCCTCTATAACGTCACCCATTTCTTTGGTATTTTCAGCCTGGTCAACCCAAATATCGTCAGCGAAGTGAAAGTTTACAAAAACGCTTTCCCCGCACAATATGGCGGGAGGACTGCGGCTGTAATTGATATGCAGACCCAGCCTATGCGGCAGGAAGGGTTCAAAGCCGTCGTGGACCTCAACTTCCTCACTTCCAGTGCAGCTATTGAAATACCCATCGGGCCGAAAATGGCACTGCTCGCCGGCTTTCGCAGCGCCAACCGCAACCTCGGCGAAAGTGCTCTTTTTGGTAAAACTAATCCAACCACAGAAACAGAAGCTTTTCCCAATCTTCCTCCGGGACGCAACACTGCGACAACGATCAGCTCCCAGCAACCGTCGTTTTATTTCAATGATGCCAACCTCAAATGGACCTGGGAACCCTCGGCCAAAACAGCACTCCGCGCCAGTCTGTTCCGGGGAAGGGACCGCTTTGACTATAATTTTACACGGAGCATTTATCCGCCTTTCCGCAAGCCCAATACCTTTTTACAGGAAAAATACCTCGAAGAAACCCATTGGCAGAATGACGGGGCCAGTGCTGAATGGACCCAGGAATGGGGCAGGCACTTCCGTTCTTCCACTTTACTCTCCTTTTCTGCCTATGAAAATTCCACCCTTATCTCCAATAATTTCAACCGGATGCAGGAGTCCAGCCCACTCCCGGGGCTACAATTCGAAAATAAGCATTTCAACAGGGTCGAGGAAATCAACGTACAACACAATCATTCCTGGTCCCTGCCCAAAGGTCAAATCCTTCACGCCGGATACCAGGGGGCATTCAGTCATACCGCATTCAATATTGGAGAAGATGGCAGGAGTCCGCTCAACGGCGACCGTTGGGGGCCTCAACACTCGGGGTATGTCCAATATCTCAGTGGCAGTACGCTCAAAAACGTATCCGCAGATATTGGCCTGCGGACCACTTTCTTTGAAGGGAAAAGCTATTTCTCACCCCGTATCTTCTTAGATTTCAAACCTGTTGAAAATTTGCGGATTAAAGCTTCTTTTGGCCGCTATCAGCAATTCGTGCGGCAATTATACCACGAAGACCGCTTCGGGCGAAGCTTCCAGTACTGGGTATTGAGCGAAAAACGCTTTCCCATTGCCGTTTCCGACAACCTTATGCTCGGCTTTACCCACAAAAATTCCTGGTTCGACCTCGATGTGGAATTCTATTCGAAAAATACCGATGGCGTACTCGAACACGCGCAGCAAAGGGTCGGTCTGCCTACCGTTGATGGCAAACCAGCACTTTTTAAATATACGCTCTTCCAGGGCAAAGGCTATATCAAGGGCGTGGACATCCTCCTCCAAAAATCTTTTTCCAAAACGGCTTTTTGGGCGGCATATACCCTGAGCAAATCTACCCATACGTTCCCGCAGGTTTATCAAGGCAACCCCTTCCCCTCACCGAACGACCGAAGGCATCAGTTGAAACTCAATGCCCAATATACCGTAGGTAAATTCGATTTTGGTGCAACCTATATCTTTGCCAGTGGCCGGCCTTATACCGACCTCTCCTCATTCGATAGTGCCGATGGCGACCGCAATACCCTCTCGCCTTCCGAACGCCTGGAATACCTCGACGATTACCACCGTATTGACCTTTTCGGAAATTTTACCTTCCCGCTGGCAAAAGGGGAAGGCAAAGCCGGAATCAACCTTTTCAACCTGCTCGACAGGGAAAATGTCAAATACCGGCAGTTCATTTATTCCTTCATCACCCCCTTCAATAGCCCGGGCCCTAAACCAAATGTCAATACTGTTGTGGGTACCGAACTTGAAATGATGGGGTTCACGCCCAATATCAACCTCACCTGGACGTTCTGATGGAATCCGCATAAACGCGGTAACGCTCAAAAAATCCCGGTATTACCGTACCCGCCATACTGCCTGCGCCGTTCATCAACACACAGACACCGATGCGGTCTCTCCGATGCAGTGCGATCTCGCCCTTAAAGCTGTTGACATAGCCCCCGTGATAGACGATCGTGTCTTCCGGCGTATTCAATATCCGCCATCCATAGCCGTAATAAACCTCCTTTTCCACAAGCCATTCTTTAAAAAACCTCCGGTCACTATTCGTTTTTAGCTGTGGGCTGAATACGGTATCCAATACAGCAGGGCCGGCCAGCTCCGGTCGCCCCCCAAGCAGTAACACCAGCCATTTGCCCATATCGGAAATACTTGCGTTAACCCCGCCTGCAGCGACTGCATTATAAAACTTAGGCGTAAATTCCACTCTCGTCCAGGTACTGTCATAGCCTTCGTGGGGATAGGCCTTATTAGGAGAAACCAGGATGGCTTCATAACTGGCACTGGCATCATACATGCCCACAGGCCGGAATATCCGCTCCTGCAATAACTCCGGATAGCGCCTCCCAGTGCTCGCCTTGATGACCTCTTCAATGACCGAAAAAGCAGCATTCTGATAACTGAACACCTCCCCTTCTTTACCGTTCAGCTTTACCTCCTTCAGCCGGGCTATAATCCCGGGTATGTCGTATCCTGCCTCGATCAGATTGGTAAATGTATGGTAGGGGAGCCCGGCGCTATGGGAAAGCAGGTGCCGTATCCTGACGCGCTGGGTCTGCTCTCCGGAACGCAACGTGAATTCAGGTACATAACGGACTACCGGATCGTCAAAAGCCAGCGTACCTTCTTCCGCGAGCATCGCCGTCAGAATACCTGCAAAACCCTTTGACAATGACCCCAGGCGAAAAACCGTGTGCTCGTCCACCGAATCCCTGCTGCCTACAGACTTCACGCCAAAACCTTTACTGAACACTACGGTACTGTCCCATACGATTGCCAAAGCCGCCCCAGGGAGCTGGGTGCGCTCCATCTCTGACTCAAAGAACTGCACGTAGTCCTGTATGAATAATTCTAAATAAGGATTTAACGGTGCTTTTGGCGGTGCTTTTCTGAAAATTTTCAGCCCGCTGTCGCAGGCAAAACCCATCAATGCAATAGCCCAGACCACTAACAACAATGGTTTATGCTTCACCTTCCAATACATGATTTTTTGCGCTGTTATTTTTAAATTAAATACCTCTGGCTATCTCCTTTCTATCAGGCCTGATTTGCCGGAGCATCAAACGATACTGCGGCCGCTACTTGCCCGGGCGGCGATACCTCACGGGCGGTGCAGGCTCCGGCTTCAACTTTACGCCCTGTACCTCCAGAAGTTTCATCGCCTCCTTTACTGCGCGCTCGAGTTGGGGGTCACCGCCCCTGAGTACTTCGGCGGGGTCTTGAAGCACTTCGATATCCGGCGCTACCCCTTCCCCCTCAATTGCCCACTGGCCGTTCACGTCATAAAAACCGCCCCGGGGCGCTACCATACGTCCACCATCTATAAATAAGGGCGTATCGGCAGTATGGACAAGCCCCCCCCAGGTTTTTGTGCCTACTAGCGGGCCGATGTTCATCCTGCGGAAAAGATAGGGTAAAAGATCCCCGCCAGACCCTGCCCGCTCATTGATAATCATTACTTTCGGGCCCCAAATTCCCGACATAGGCACAGTGAACGGCCGCTGTGCTGCAGTCCGGCTGTTGAAATAACCGTGTAGCTGCCTGGCCATAATATCCACCATATAATCTGCCGCCGAACCGCCGCCATTGTTGCGCTCGTCAATCACCGCACCCTTTTTATCCTGTTGGGCAAAGTAATAACGGTTGAAATAGGTATACCCCCCCTGCCCGGTATTGGGCACATAAATATATGCAAGTTGCCCCCCCGACAGGACATCCACTCTCCGGCGATTAGATTCTACCCAATCGCGTGCGCGAAGGGCCGACTCATTCCCTATCGGCACGACGACCAAGCTTCGGGCCCCTTCCAGGGAAGGGGTACTGTTGACCTTAATATGAGTTTGCTTCTCTGTAGTCCCTTCAAACAGACTATAGGGGTTCAGCGGGGCTTTAAGCGGTTTGCCATTGACTTCCAGCAGAAAATCCCCTTCCCGCACCTCCAAACCAGGCACGTAAAGCGGGGCGCGCAGATCAGGATTCCAGGTCTCCCCGGAATATATTTTTGAAATCCGGTAGAACCCGTTGGATTCCTCCAGATCTGCACCCAGCAATCCAATAGAAACCTGATCAATTTTCGGAAAATCACCGCCGCTTGTATAGGAATGACCTACCGCAACCTCTCCCCCCAAAATATCCACCAGGTAATTCAGGTCTGTGCGATGACGAACATGCGCTAACCAGGGGCGATACCATTCGTACACTTCCTTCCAGGGTGCCCCATGGACGTTGTCCACATACAGGAAATCCCGCTGAAAACGCCATCCCTCGCGGAATATCTGGGACCATTCCTCCTGTGGCTCGATTTTCATCCGCAAATTGAGGTTCAGCTTTCCATCACCGATTTTGGCCAGGCCATCCGTTTTTAAAATGCCCCAGGTGCTGCTGCTCTGATAAAGGATTTGCTTGCGGTCGAAAGAAACCGAAGCATTCTGTACCGGACTAAGGAAAGCTTCCGTTTTTAATTCCTTGAAATTATATCGGTGGATCGTCCAACCTGGTTGGTTTGGTACACTCTCAGCATAAAAAACGTAATCCTTAGGGCCGGGCAGAAGCGCGACATACGGTCTGATCGGCACGTTTACAGCTAAAATGCGTTGTTGAAGGCCTTCGGCATCAATCTTAACCACCACCGAGTCTTTTTTCGTACCGTTGCCCCCCGAAACAGCCGGTACTTCCTCATCGCTTTTGGGCATAAAAGGAGAAACCCCATCTTTAGCAAGTACGGCAAGATATAGTCCGCGTGTGACGGGCAGGTTGTATTTACTCATATCCAGCCACGCAGAATTCAGGGCATAATCCGTGCTTGCCAGAAAATACAGATAACGCCCACCGGCATCCCAGACTGGATCTATGGCATCTGCAATTCCATCCGTAACCTGAATTTTTTTACCCGTTTCGACGTTATATACAAAAATAGCCTTGAACTGCGAGTTCAGAAGCCGGGCATATGCAATCCATTTACTGTCCGGGGACCAGACGGGGTTCATGGTGCGCACCACGTGTGCGTAAGCCTCGGCGTCTGCCTGTTTCAACTCCCCACTCGATAAGTTAACCAGCCACAAAGTAAAGTGCGTATCGGTAAACGCAAGGTATTTCCCATCCGGCGACCATGCCGGCTTAAAGAAAAAGGAAGGGCTGGGAATGGGGATAGACCTTGGCTTTTCCAACCCATACTGATCACCAACCATCAATTGGTACTCTCCTGAAGCATCCGAGAACCAGGCAATTTTCTGTCCATCCGGCGACCAAACCGGATAGCGGTCAGCAGCACCGCTGGATTGGGTGACATTCCGCCAGTCGCCGTTTTTCTGTGGAACAGTAAAGATATCGCCGCGATATTCAAAAAGCGCACGGGTACCGCTTGGGGAAAGGGAAGCATTGGCAAGTCGGGTAGGCTCTACATCCTCCCACCGGGGCTTTGCCCATCCGAAATCCCCCCGTACCTCGATCTGCAAGCGCCTGGTTTTTTTAGTGGCGGGGTCGAGTAAATGTAGGTATCCACCCTGCTCATAAATAATCCGGCCTCCGCCTGCATCCAGGCTTTTCACGTCAAAATCTTTGTGAAAAGTAATTTGCTCCAGGGCTTTGGTTTTGGGGTCAAACATCCAGATATTGCTGGCATAGTCGCGCTCGGAAAGAAAATAGATCTTTCCGTTGAACCAGACAGGGTCCATGTGCCGCTCGTTATTGGTGCGCGGCGTTTGCTGGAGGGTTTGATTTTTCAGATCAAAAATCCAGATAGGCTGAGCCTGTCCGCCCCGATAATTCCGCCATTCCGGATCCCAGAAGGTAATGGGCGTATATGCCAGATAACGGCCATCTTCTGAAATTTCACCAAAAGAAGCCTGCGGGACGGGTAACTGCTGCGGCAGCCCCCCTTCAAGCCCAACCGTGAAAAAATGGTTGATTCGGGTAGGGACCCCATTGCACGCAGAACGGAAAAGGACGCGCTTCCCATCGGGCATCCATCCCTGTACCAAATCTTCCCCGGGATGCCAGGTCAGGCGCCTGGGCTCCCCACCTTCAGCGGGGACAACATACACATCGGTGTTTCCTTGATATTGCGCAGAAAAAGCAAGCCATTTTCCATCCGGAGAAAAATGTGGCGCACTCTCGGTACCCTCATCCGTGGTAAGCCGGCGGGCCTCCCCACCATTTCGGCTGCATACCCACAAATCATCGGCATATACAAAAACAACTTGTTCTTCGTTGACGGTCGGCTGCCGGAGCAACTGTGTCCCCTGTGCGCTCAGCATTAGGTTGGCCCACACAAAAAAGGCAGTTAAAATGAAAAAGATTTTTTTCATATTTTTTGGTTTTCCTGTTTATCCCTTATTAAAGCCCATCCCTGCTTATATCAGCCCGATCCCATTGAGCATCCGGCCTGTAATTCCCTTTTCTTTGCGATAGGAAAAGAAAAGGTCATTGTTTAGCACCGTAGAATATGGCGAAATCTCGATATGTTCCTCCAATAGCCCCACTTCCAGCAGTTGTGCCTGGTTTGCAGACTTGAGGTCCAGCAGGTATTTCTGGAGTTCAGGCGACCACTGGGCATAAGGCGCGCTGAAATGCTGGGCAACATCTGCATCTACCTCATAAGAGCAAGCATCTATACACGCTCCGATAAAAGCCCGACAATCCTGCGGATTGGTACCAAAAACCTCCTGCATGCGCAGAATGGTCTTTTTCAGAATGCCCAGGACAGTTCCGCGCCAACCCGCATGTATTGCAGCAACAGCTGGCCGTACAGGGTCAAGAACAAGAATGGGGGTGCAATCCGCTACTGTCACAGTTAGGAAGATGCCCGGCACGTCGGTTATCAATGCATCAAAACCCTCTTCCCGGCATGGGGTATCCACCTGTAAAATGCTATCGCCATGTACCTGATAAGCACTCGCCACCTGCTCTGTTGTCCACCCAAGGGCATTGAAAAAGAACGCGCGATTTGCCTGAACAAGCGCATCGTCATCCCCCGTATTCAGGCCAAGGTTCAAGCTGGCATAAGGGCCGTTGCTGAAGCCTCCAAGCCGCGTACTCTCGGCAGCGACCAACCCGGAAAAAGACCTGAATATCGCCGGCTGCCTGAACTCCTGCCGTTCCTGTAACTCCATAATCCAGTCGTTTTGTCCCCGCAACATACCTTCCGGCAATATGATCAGACTTCTTGCAATTGGTCAGCATAACAGGAAGATCCGCAGCTTTTCGTCCATGCAAAGGTTTTTTAGGCGTAAAACCCTGCTATTGGGCCAAAAAATGCAGTATGGACGAAAAAAGCGCCATTTTTCCGCAGGATGATCGCATTGCAGTGCGTCTATCTTCCAATATTAAGGAATTTTCTAAAAGTGGGTATAAAAAATTGAATTCCTGATGATTTCATACCCTTTGTTAATATTTGGTTAACAATAGAAGCGTAAATTAGCAGCGTAAATGAATTAAATATAGCTATTATGGGTATATTTTTGTTTTTTGTCATTATTTTGTTTGTGCTAGCTGCTATGGACCTAATGGTCGGTGTAGCGAACGATGCAGTGAATTTCCTGAATTCGGCGATAGGCTCAAAAGCGGGCACACGCCGGACGATCATGATTGTAGCATCTATCGGAATATTCATTGGCGCTTTATTTGCCGGCGGAATGATGGAAGTAGCGCGAAAAGGAATATTTAACCCTCAGTTTTTTTCGTTTGCAGAAGTCATGGTTATTTTCATGGCTGTGATGTTCACCGATGTTGTCCTTCTTGATTTTTTCAACACCTTCGGACTTCCCACTTCTACGACGGTATCCATTGTTTTCGAGCTGTTAGGTGCTTCTGTGGCCGTTGCGATATATAAAGTCATCAGCAATGGCGAGGGGCTGGGCAATCTTGGGCAATATATCAATTCGGAAAATGCCATTACTATAATCACCGGGATATTCGTATCTGTTGGCGTAGCATTCACCATAGGCATCATCGTACAGTATATTGCGCGGCTGATTTTTTCTTTTGACTATCAAAAAAGATTAAGCAGCGCAGGCGTCATTTGGTCTGGGGTGTCGTTATCGGCAATCAGTTACTTTCTCTTATTCAAGGGTTTAAAAGGTGCGCCCTTTTTGTCGGGCAGTTTTTTATCCTGGGTGGAAGCTAACATGGCTATTCTCATGGCTGCATCCTTCGTATTCTGGAGCATCCTGATGTTTGCCATCCATAAATTTTTTCGGTTTGACATTCTCCGTATCGTTGTTTTGGCCGGCACTTTTGCACTTGCCATGGCATTTGCCAGTAATGACCTGGTAAATTTCATTGGTCCTTCTGTAGCTGGATATGAATCGTATCGCGACTGGGTAAAAACTGGTTCGGATGCGGGATCTTACCGGATGGAATCTCTGGCTGCGGCTTACCCGGCAGAGTCTTATATGCTCTTCATAGCGGGTGTCATCATGGTCATTACCCTTTGGTTTTCCAAAAAAGCACGTACCGTGACCGATACAGAGGTAAGCCTTGGACGGCAAAGTGAAGGCCTGGAGCGTTTCGGCTCCAATCCGCTGGCCCGTTGGGTCGTGCGTTCTGCATTTGGCTTTCGATTGTTTGCCGCGCTGCTCCCGCTGGCCTGGAAAGCAAGGATCGAAGATCGTTTCAATATTAATCATCAGGGAACAAAAAAGGGAGGTATTAACCCCCTGGACCCCCCTGCATTCGACCTCGTAAGGGCGTCGGTAAACCTTACCATTGCCAGTATCCTGATTGGTTTTGCCACCTCGCTAAAGCTGCCCTTGTCCACGACGTATGTCACCTTTATGGTAGCAATGGGGACTTCCCTGTCGGACCGGGCCTGGGGGAGGGATAGCGCGGTGTTCCGAGTCGCTGGGGTCATCAACGTCCTCCTTGGCTGGTTCCTCACAGCGTTCATCGCTTTTGTTGTATCGGCCATATTTGCATTCATCATGGTCAAAGCAGGGGTCGCAGGGACAATCATACTCATTGGGGTTGTCGCGGCGAGTTTCGTTTATACTTTTATCCTTCATAAAAAACAAGAAGCGCGCAAAGACAGGATCGCAAAGGCTATTCAACATTCCGAAGTCATCCCTGCCCAGAAAATCATCTCGGATACCATGGTGTCCATCGCCAGTAATATAGAGGCGGTACGCGACCTCTACCGGCTCGTGATTGACGGCTTGTCGAATGAAGACCGTACCAAACTCCGAAAAGCACACCAGGCATTGAAGCGGGTGAAGCTGGAAAACGAAGAGTTCCGCTATGCTTTTTATGCCTCAATGCGGAGAGTAGCCGAAGTCAATGCCG
>Ga0209985_10000488_pt1 | contig 42649 bp, 32 predicted proteins | sample NOAtaG_FD_187305 | JGI IMG/M metagenome (GOLD analysis project Ga0209985, IMG submission 187305) | Freshwater lake microbial communities from Lake Erie, under a cyanobacterial bloom - NOAA_Erie_Diel6S_1000h metaG (SPAdes) (version 2) | ecosystem: Environmental > Aquatic > Freshwater > Lake ...
TGCGGCAACATCGCCGCGAATGTCCGCCAATGCCAGGAGTGGGTCGAGTTCAGCCGCGACGACATGATCCTCGGCGTGCTGCCGCAGTTCCACTCCTTCGGCCTCACCGTGCTCACGATGCTGCCGCTCGCCACCGGCGCGCGGGCCGTCTACACGGCGCGCTTCATTCCGCGCAAGATCGTCGACCTCGCGAAGCAGCACCGCCCGACCGCGCTGGTCGCGATCCCCTCGATGTACAACGCGCTGCGGCTGATGAAGGACGCGGGACCGGAAGACCTGCGGTCGCTCCGATTCACGGTGTCGGGCGGCGAGCCGCTTCCCGATGCGGTCTACGACGGATTCCATCAGAAGTTCGGCATCGAGATCAACGAGGGATACGGCCTCACCGAGACCTCGCCCGTCACGAACTGGTGCCGCCCGTCCGAACAGCGGCGAAAGTGCGTCGGCCGCGCCCTGAGCGGAATCGACCAGCGGATCGTCGGCCCGGATGGCGCCGTGCTCGGGCCGAACCAGGATGGCGAGGTCCGCATGAAGGGCCCGAACATCATGAAGGGGTACCTCAACCTGCCCGACGAGACAGCCGCGGTGTTCGACGAGCATGGCTACTTCAAGACGGGCGACATGGGCCGGCTCGACGAGCAGGGATTCCTCTCGATCACGGGCCGCATCAAGGAGATGCTCATCATCGGAGGCGAGAATGTCTTCCCGCGCGAGATCGAGGAAGTGCTGAACCGCCACGAGAGCGTGAAGGACTCGGCCGTGATCGGCATGCAGGACGGGATGCGCGGCGAAGTCGCGCTGGCGTTCGTCGAGCTGAAGGAGGGCGCCTCGTTCGACGAGTCCGCGCTCAAGGCCTTCTGCCGCGAGCACATCGCGGGGTTCAAGGTGCCGCGCGACATCCGCGTGGTCAAGGAACTTCCGCGAAACCCGACGGGCAAGATCATGCGCCGCAAGCTGACGGTGGCGACCCCGTGCGAGGCGCCCGCCCGCACCTGATCAGCGCGGTCAGGAGCAGGGGCCCCAGCCGCTCAGGAGCACGGCGAGGTCCTGCGCGTCGGTCGTGCCGTTTCCGTCGATGTCGCCCGCGGCGGTCGCCCACGCATTGAGCAGGAACGCAAGGTCCGCAGCACCAAGCTGACCGTCGTCGTCGAAGTCGCCCGGGCACCCGAAGCATGCGGGAGCGCTCGACGAGATCGCAAGCGTCGCCTCGCCTCCGCTGCCCACGCGCGGTCCGACGCGGATGAGATAGGTCGTTCCGCAAGTCGCGTTGAACGCGACGCGGCTTCCGATACCGCCGCAGAACGGCGCGTTGTCGTTGCATCCGACGACCGTCAGCCCGCTGCACGATCCGCTGTAGACGGCGAGCAGCGTGTCGAACCACGGGTTGCAGGCCGAGATCTCGACCGCGCCGTCACGGTCGCTCGTCCAGCGGAACCAGACATCGCGCGTGAAAGTGGCGCCGCCGCAGGCCTTCGCACTCTGCCCGAGCTCGATTCCGGCACGGAGGGTGTTGAAGACTGCCTGCGGCCCGGTCAGTTCGGTGGCGTTCGCGCAGAGATCGTTCGCGGGCGGGCCCGAGAGGCAAAGGTTGCCGGCAAGCTGCACGCAGGAGGCGTCCCATGCCTCGTCGCAGCAGAAGTTGTCGGCCGCGCAGACGGCGGTGCAGCAGCTCGTGGTGGAGCAGCCGCGGTTCGTACGCGCGACGAAGCAGGAGCCCGCGGTCGGCGAGCACGGATTTCCGCAGGACTGCGCGACATCCACGCGGAGGGTGTAGAGGTTTCCGAACGAGCATTCGATGGCGCCGCCGCCGAACTGCGGGAAGGTGCCTCCGGCGACCACCACGCGGTAGGTTCCCGCGGGAACGCACGAACTGAACGACGCACCGTCGATGCAGAGCTCGCTCGACACCTCGAGCAGCGCCGCGGTCATCGGTGCGCAGGCCTGATCGGGCACGAGTGCGGCCCATCCCTTCGCGCTCGAGGAGAATGCGAGGGTGACCTTCGCCACGCCGTCGCCATCCGGGTCTGGAATCACGACCGTGTACGCGTCGACATCGGCCGGCGTCGTGCCAGGAACGAACGCCCCGAGCGAACCCGAGACCTGGATGCCGGCCGTGATGGTCTGCGGCGTTCCGCCGGCCACCACATAGCAGGGGTCGTTCAGCCGCTCGTTGCACGCCTCGCCCTCCGGCTCTGCGTTCGGATCGGCGATCGGCTGGCAGCCCGGCTGGCAGACCTTGTCGGCGGCGATGACGCAGAGCGAATCCCACGCCGAACTGCAGCACGAGGGGTCGATCGCGCACACGGCGTTGCAGCAGGTTGCGTCGTCGCACGCACCCGTCCCATGGGCGACGAAGCAGCTGCCCGCGGTCGGCGAACCGCATTGCCCCGGGGTTCCGGGGCACGCGAAGCCCGCGAACTGCGTGCAGGTGAAGTCCCACGAGACGCTGCAGCAGAACGGATCGAACGCGCACACCGCCGTACAGCAGGTCGCGGAGTCGCAGTTTGGATTCGTGTGCGGGGTGTAGCAGGAGCCGCTTGCTGCGGCCCCGGGGTAGCCGACGCAGTTCTGGTTGGCGACGAGCACGCAGCCGGCATCCCATCCGCCGAGGCCGCAGCACGACGGGTCGATGTTGCAGACGAGCGTGCAGCAGCTGACGCTGTCGCAGCCCGGCGAAGTCCTCACCTCGATGCAGGAGCCGTTGCTACAGATCTGAGCGGCCGAGGGAATCGTGGCGCAGAGCGCCAGCCCCGCCGAGAGGCAGGCGCCAAGGAGAGCGCGGAAGGCAGGACACGCGGTCATGTGTGGAAATTACGCGCGATGCGGCGATGGCGTGTCGCCCTCGCCCATGGATTCCTTCGAAACCCCGACCAAACGCCCTCGGCCGACGGCGTGGAGCTCTCCGCAGCGGCCCATCAGGTCCAAAAACACACCGCCCGGTCCGAAGACCGGGCGGTGCGCTGTTCAGACGATCGGTTGCCCGATCGGGGTGCTTTGACTTACGGGCACGGACCGAACGCGTTCAGCAGGGCCGCGAGGTCCTGGGAATCCGTCGTTCCGTCGCCGTTCAGGTCGCCGCCAGCGGTGCCCCAGGCGTTGAGCAGGGACGCGAGGTCCGCCGCTCCAACCTGGCCGTCACCGTCGAGGTCACCCGGGCACGGCGCCGAGCAGGTACCGGTCTGCGAGACCGTGAAGGTACCCGTGCCGACCGCGGTGGTGCTCCAAGAGCCGATGGCGATCTTGTAGCTCGTTCCGCAGGTCGGGGTGAAGGTCACCTTCGACTGCAGTCCGCAAGAGTCATCGTTGCACGCGATGAGCGTGCCGCCGCAGGAGTCGAACACCTTGATCGCCGTGTCGTGCGTGGACGAACCACCCTCCGCCGCGCAGAACGAGATGGTGATCGACGCGTCGCCCGAAGCCGTGAAGCTATACCAGACATCCTTGTTGACGGTCACGCAACCGCCGGTGATGGAGCCAGTCGCGCCCACGTTGGTGAACGAGTTGGCACCGAGGACGGCGGCCGTCGCGTTCGCGCAATCGTCGTTCGGCGGACCGCCGCCGCCGCCACCAGCGGTGGCGATGGTGAGCGTGCCGGAGCCGACCGTCGTCGTCGCGGCGTAGCCGCCGAGAGCGATGATGTAGGTCGTGCCGGCGTTCAGCTGAACGCTCTCGATCAAGCTGGTGAAGCCCGCGCATCCGGCGCCGTCGTCGTTGCAAGCAAGGACGCCGGCGGTCGGATCACACCCGTTCATGACGGCGATCTTGGTATCGAAGTTTGCGGTGCCGCAAGTCGAGACCGAGTAGGCGCCGGTCGTTGCCGGGGTGAACGAGTAGAAGTTGCTGTTGTAGATGATGTCGGTGCCAGCCGGACCCGGATCGCAGATGCCGGTCAGATCGACCTGGCAGCCAGTCGCCGTGTTCGTGAAGGCATTCGCTCCGACCGTCACGACGGTCGGGGTGCTGCAGCTGTCGCAGCCGCCACCACCACCGCCCGAGCAGCTGGCGCACTGGGCGACAGCGGCATCGGCGCAGAGCTGATCCCACTGGACATCGCAGCAGAACGCGTCTGCAGCGCAGATGAGCGTGCAGCACTCGGCGTCCTCGCAGAACGGCGTGCCGTTCGCGATGCAGCAGTCGCCCGTACCCGGGTCGCCGCAGCTCGGCGCATCGCCGACGAAGCTGATGACGAGATCGGTCGCGCCGGTCTCGCCCTGCCAACCGCCAACGCGGACGAGAACCGTCTGACCGGTCGTCATGCCGTAGTTGAGGCTGGAAGCGAACGCCGTGCAGCCGGTGCCGTCGTCGTTGCACGCCTGGACCGAGCCACCGAGGTCGGGGCAGTTGTCCCAGATCTCGATGCCGGTGTCGAACGGAGCCGGACCGGTGCAGGTCTCGAAGTTGTAGTCGCCGTCCTGGGTCGCCGTGAAGCTGAACCAGACATCCTTCGTGAACGGAGCGCCGCCGAAGCCGCAGCTCGGGTCAGCGACCTGGGTCGACGCGAAGGTGTTGTCGAAGGGATTCGGTCCCTCGACCGCGACCGTAGCGTCGGCGCAGTTGTCGTTCTCAGGAGCGGCAGCCTCGCACGGGATGCCGGTCACTTCGAGGCTGTACTCGTTGCCGAGCGGACCGCCGCAGGGGTAGCCCGTGAAGACATCGGTCAGCGCCACGATGTAGTACTGGCCCGGCGCGAGGCAGACGCTCGTCGTCTCGGGGCACTCACCCGCGGTGATCTCGCCGATGATGCCGCCGCAATCCGTGCCGACGAGGGCCGCGAAGCAGCCGAGGTTCGAGCGGATCGAGAGGGTCACCTCGGTGGCCTCGGTGAGGTCGAGGAGGTACCAGTCGGTGTCGCGGGTGTTGCCTTCGGCCCAGAAGGTGCCGAGGACGGTCGCGCCGACGCTGATCGGCTCGTTCGCGAAGATCGGGCTGTTGCAGCCGCCGTTGAGGTCTTCGCCGCAGAGCTCGACCTCGTTCTGGGTCGCGGTCGCGAGGTCGCAGCCGACGAACGGAGCGATCTCGAACTGGCCGGGACCGGAGTCGACGGCCGAGTATCCGCCGACGAGGATCACATACTCAACGCCGGACTCGAGCTCCACGGCCTCGATGAGGCTCGAGAAGTTCGGGCAGCCGGTGCCGTCGTCGTTGCAGGCGAGCACGCCGTCGGCCGGCGAGCAGCCTTCCATCACGGCGAGACGGGTGTCGAAGCCGGCGAGCGCGCAGGTCGACACGCTGTAGAGACCGCTCGTCGTCGGGGTGAACTTGAAGTACTGGACGTTGTAAAGAGCGTCGTCGCCGAACGCGCCCGGATCGCAGAATCCGGCGAGGTCGACGATCTCGGTCTCAGCCGAGGTGTCGAAGCTGTTGAGGCCTTCGACCGCGACCTGCGCCTCGTCGCATCCCGCGCCGGGGGCGCCGAGTTGCGCGATCGTCAGCGTGCCGCCGCCCGAAGCGGTCGCAGCGCCGTAGCCGCCGATGCCGATCGTGTAGGTCACGCCGCCCTGAAGCTCGACATTCGGGATGGTGCTGGTGAAGCCAGTGCAGCCCGCGCCGTCATCGTTGCACGCGAACACATTGAACGCATCGCACGAGGTCGACACCGAGAGGACGGTGTCGAAGTCGGCCGCGTTGCAGGTCGAGAGACGGTAGAAGCCGGTCTCGGTCGGGGTGAAGCTGTAGAAGTTGGTGTTGAACGAGTTGCCCGAGCCGCAGCCGGTCGTGGCAAAGGTGCAACCGGTCGCCGTGTTGGCGAACGCGTTGTCACCGAGGCTCACCACGGTCGGGGTCGCGCACGAGTCGCAGCCGCCGCCGCCGCCGCCACCGCCGCCGCCGTTGCACACCGTGCACTGGGTTGCCGCGGCATTCGCGCAGATCTGATCCCACTGCGTGTTGCAGCAGAACGGATCCTGACCGCAGATCAGGTTGCAGCATTCTGCATCCGAGCAGGCGGGGGTGCCATTGGCCGCGCAGCAGTCGCCTGCCGCGGGGTCACCGCAGACCTGCGCCATGGCGCTGGTCGTGACGAAGGCCGAGGCGGCCGTCGTACAGATGAAGGTCCACTTCATTGAACGCATTCTGAATACTCCTTCTCTTGGCTTTCGACACGACGCCGAGCTCGAGGGCCGTGGTCGGTGCAGTCTGGACGAACGCCAGACAACCCCCGTCGCACGACGACGGGGGGATTGCACCGTCTGAACATACACCTGACCGCCGATTGTCCAAAGCCGATTCACGCCGAAGGCGAATTTCTCAAAGATCGTGGTCGTAGGGGCGGGCGGGCGGAATCCGCCCCCAGAGGTCCGAAGTCGCTACATTCTTGACCACGAGCGGTCGATCCGTCGCCCGGTTGTTCTCGTCCAAGCCCACCCTACTCAGGAGATCGTCATGGCTCTCACCCTCGGAACCCCCGCGCCGTCCATCAAGCTGCCCGCCAAGCCCGGCGAGGAGATCGATGTCGGCGCTTCGTTCGGCCGCGAGAAGGTCGTCATCCTGTTCTTCCCCCTCGCGTTCAGCTCGGTCTGCACCGAGGAGATGTGCCACTTCCGCGACAACTGGGACGCATGGAAGTCCCTTGGATGCAAGGTGTTCGGCGTCTCGATCGACAGCCCGTTCGTGACCGACAAGTTCCGCGCGGACCTGAACATCCCGTTCCCGATCCTGTCCGACTTCAACAAGACGGTGTCCGCAAGCTACGACGCCCTCCATGCCGACCTGATGGGCCTGAAGGGCGTCACGAAGCGCGCGGCGTATGTCGTCGGAAGCGACGGCAAGATCGCCTACGCGTGGGAGGCCGAGGTCCCGAAGACCCAGGTGGACTTCGCCGCCATCCAGGCGGCGGTCGCTGCGGCCAAGTGACCGAATCGTCGCCCCCCGACCACGGCGCGTACCCGCCCGGGTTCCCCCCGGACCGCTGTGCCCTGTACCTCGCCGGGAGCGAGGGCGCACCCCCGCGGGAACACCTCGTCCGCGCGCTGGCGCAGTTCAGCCCCCGATCTGCCCACGCGCGGCCACGGGCCCTCGATGTCGGATGCGGGCCCGGGCGCGAGTCGCTGTATCTCGCGCAGCAGGGATTCGATGTCGTGGCGTTCGACCCGTATCCGGAGATGCTTCAGCGGGCCGCCGCGCTCCTCGCGAGCGAGCCGTCCGCGGGGGAGGTCCGGCTCGAGCGCGCCACGCTCGAGGCGTACGCGCCGACGCTCGACGATGCAGGGTTCGATCTCGTGCATGCCGGATTCGTGCTGCCGTTCGTGCTGCCGGGCCGCTTCGACGAGTGCTTCTCGCATCTCACGCGCTGCCTGCGGACGGGGGGCGTGTACTGCGGGCAGTTCTTCGGCCCGCAGGACGAGTTCATCCGGTCGGCGGCGACGGGAACGATGTCTTGCCACGACCGCGCGGATCTCGAGCGGATGCTGGAGCCGTTCGAGATCCTCGAGATCGAGGAAGTCAACCGTCAAGGCAAGATCGGCCGGGGGCGGGAGAAGTGGTGGCATGTGTTCCATGTCACCGCGAGGAGGCATTGACCGGAGGCTGCTCGCGGCAGCAGCCGCCGGCGCGGGCGACGCGCAGGCAGGTGCGCCTCGCGCGTCGCCCGCACTTGCGGCAAGCCGCCATGTCTGCGACAACACTCCGATGCAGGACGGCTTAAATCGTCGCGCGCGCGCCATCGGGCTGATGCTGTTTGCCGTCTATTGCGCCGCATACGCCGGCTTCGTCGCCACGGCGGCCTTCGGAACCTTCAGTGCAGGCGCGGCCGATGGCGGCCTGGCGCGTCCCGTGATCGCAGGGGTGAACCTCGCGGTCGTGTACGGCTTCGCGCTCATCGTCGGCGCCTTCGCGCTTGCCGTGCTCTACGCGTTCCTCGCGCGCGGGAGCGACGAGTGATCTACGAGACCGAGCTGCTTCCCTTCGCCGTTTTCCTCGCGTTCGTAGGTGTGGTGCTCGGGATCAGCGTGCACCTCGCGCGGCGGGCCAAGAGCGCAGGCGCATACTTCGCGGCGCACGGGCAGGTCGGATGGTTCGTGAACGGAATCGCCTTTGCGGGCGACTATCTCTCCGCGGCAAGCTTCCTCGGCATCTGCGGGATGATCGCATTCTTCGGCTACGACGGCTTCCTCTACTCGATCGGATACCTCGCCGGCTGGATCGTCGCGTTGTTCGTCATCGCCGAACCGATCAAGCGCCTGGGGCGCTACACGCTCGCAGACGCCCTGAACGCCCGCTTCCAGTCCCGCGGCGTCAAGCTCGTGGCGGCGATCGCCACCCTGGTGATCTCGCTCTTCTACCTGGTGCCGCAGATGGTCGGCGCCGGCGCGCTCGTGAAGCCGCTGCTCGGGCTGCCGCACTGGGCAGGCGTCGTGATGGTCGGCGTCGTGGTGACGGTGATCGTCGCAACCGCGGGAATGGTCAGCACGACCTGGGTGCAGTTCGTCAAGGGCTCGCTCCTCGTCGTCGTGTGCGGAGTGACCGTCGTCCTCATCCTCGGCCGCGGCTTTCAGACGCCGCAAGCGCCGATCGCTGCGGACAGCGTCCAGTGGATCGAACGGGGACCGAACGGGACCGTCGTCAACGGCGCGCCACTCGCCGCGGACAACCAGCTCGACTCGCGTCTCCGCGCGGGGCACGGCGTGGGATTCGGAAGCATCGCGGCGCTCCCCGGCGGCGCGAAGGAGACCGGCCCTCTCGGGCCGTTCGGCTACCTCGAGACATTCTCGCAATCGACCATCACGACCTGGAAGAAGACCGAGTCGCGCACGGCGGAAGGCGCGGTACGAACCGAGTTCACGCCCGTCGAGCGGAAGGGGAGCGACCTCCTGCTTCCCGGCGCCAATCCGACCTTCAAGGGCGTGCGCGCCGACGGCCTTGCGCCGAAACTCGACTTCCTCTCGCTGATGCTCGCGCTGTTCCTCGGGACGGCGAGCCTTCCGCACATCCTCATCCGCTACTACACGGTGAAGGACGCCGCCGCCGCCCGCAAGAGCACCGTCGTTGGCATCGGCGCGATCGGCGTGTTCTATGTGATGACGCTCTACCTCGGCATCGGCGCGATGACGAGCGGTGCGCTCGATCCGATGGACTCGAACATGGCGGCGCCGCTGCTCTCGCGGACATTCGGCCAGTGGCTCTTCGCGGTGATCAGCGCGGTCGCCTTCACCACGGTGCTCGGGACGGTCAGCGGACTCATCCTCGCGGGCGCGGGAGCCGTCGCCCATGATCTCCTGCGCGATGTCATGCGGATCGAACTCGACGACGGGCAGCAGGTGAAGGCCGCGAGGGTCGCCGCGGTCGTGCTCGGTGCGGGCTCGATCGTGCTCGGCATCGTCTGCGAGAAGATGAATGTCACCTTCCTCGTCGGCTGGGCGTTCAATGTCGCGGCGAGTGCGAATCTTCCGTCGCTCGTCATGCTGCTCTTCTGGCGCCGCACCACGCGCGAGGGAATCATCGCGGCGATGTCCGTCGGACTCGTGTCATCGCTCGCGTGGATCCTGCTGTCGCCCGACACGCTCGAGAAGGTGTTCGGATACTCGGCCGTCGAGGCGGCGGAACTCACGATCGTGCCGTTCAGCCAGCCGGCGATCGTGACGGTCCCGCTCGGCTTCGCGGTTCTTGTCGCCGTGTCGCTGCTGTCGCGGCCGCGAACGGCCGCGAACGGCGCGTAAGCGGCGAAAATGCAACACGGCATCGAACTCGCCAGAGCTCGCCGCCGCAGCGGCGTGGAGTGCAATTCGGCATCGAACGCGCCAGAGCTCGCCGCCGCAGCGGCGTGGAGTGCAATTCGGCATCGAACGCGCCAGAGCTCGCCGCCGCAGCGGCGTGGAGTGCAATTCGGCATCGAACGCGCCAGAGCTCGCCGCCGCAGCGGCGAGCGCTCAAATGAAGCGGGCGAAGGGGATCGAAACCCCGAAGGGGTACAGGGAGACCCTGGACGCGCCGAAGGCGCGGACACTGCGCGGCGCGAAGCGCCGTGCAGTTCGACCGCGTAGCAAAAGAGCCGGGCGCCCCGCGAAGCGGGTCGCCCGGCTCTTGCGAAGCGGGCGAAGGGGATCGAACCCTCGACATTCAGCTTGGAAGGCTGACGCTCTACCGCTGAGCTACGCCCGCAGCGGGAAGGCCCAAATATAGCGACTGGCTGAGAAGCGGGGAGAATCTTCGGAGTTTCATGCGGCCACGGAAGAGGGTCGAGTCGCTATCCTGTGCGCCCCTCCGACCTTACGGCCGCGAGGGGTCCCGCGGAAGGAAGAGCCTGCGGGACGCTTGTTCGTCATTGAAGAATCTCGAGTCGGTTCGTGCCGCTCGGGCTCCTTCGCTTTTTCGATCTTTCGGTTCAGAGTCCCAGTGGAGTCGAAGTCTCCACGCACTAGGAAGACAGCCAATATGCAGACTGCCTTCGCACGCAAGGCCCTTGCGCTTGCCGCGCTCGCGCCCGCCTTCCTCGCCACAGCCGCGTTCGCCGGCGAGGCGGACATCAAGCTGCCCGATGTGAAGGGCGCCCAGTTCGCCTACGGCCTCAACGGCTGGACGATCATGATGATCGGCCTCGGCATCACGGTCGTCGGCATGCTCTTCGGTCTCCTGCAGTACAAGCAGACCGTCGCGCTTCCGGCGCACAAGTCGATGCTCGCGGTCTCCAACATCATCTGGGAGACCTGCAAGAGCTACATCATCCAGCAGGGCAAGTACCTGTCGGTCCTCTGGCTTCTCATCGCCGTCGCGATCGTCGGCTACTTCGGCTTCCTCAGCCCGATCGGGCAGAACCCGCTTCCAGGCGAGGAACCGACCAACAAGTGGTTCGCCGTCGTCGTGGTGCTCCTCGCCTCGATCCTCGGCATCCTCGGCAGCTACGGCGTCGCGTGGTTCGGCATCCGCATCAACACCCAGGCGAACTCGCGCGCGGCCTTCGCGTCGCTCAAGGGCTACCCGCTCCCGGTGCTCGGCATCCCGCTCAAGTCGGGCATGTCGATCGGCATGCTGCTCGTGTCGGTCGAGCTCTTCTTCATGATCTGCATCCTGGTCTTCCTCCCGAAGGACCTTGTCGGCCCGTCGTTCATCGGCTTCGCCATCGGTGAGTCGCTCGGCGCGTCGGCCCTCCGCATCTGCGGCGGCATCTTCACCAAGATCGCCGACATCGGCGCCGACCTCATGAAGATCGTCTTCAAGCTCCCCGAGGACGACCCGAAGAACCCCGGCGTCATCGCGGACTGCACCGGCGACAACGCGGGCGACTCGGTCGGCCCGACCGCCGACGGCTTCGAGACCTACGGCGTCACCGGCGTCGCGCTCATCGTGTTCATCGCGCTCACCCTCGGCGTCTCCGGCGTCGAAGGCGAGTTCGGCGCGAAGCTCATCGTGTGGCTCTTCGCCATGCGCGCGCTCATGATCGTCACCTCGCTCGTGTCGTACTTCATCAACGAGGCGATCTCGAAGGCGAAGTACGCGACCGCGAAGGACTTCCACGAGGAGGCTCCGCTCACCTGGCTCGTCTGGATCACCTCGATCCTCTCGATCGTCGTCACCTTCGCAGCGAGCTATGTGCTCCTCAAGGACGCGAAGGTCGGTGACCTTGCGATGCCCGACCTCTGGTGGGCGCTCAGCGTCATCATCAGCTGCGGCACCATCGCCGGCGCGGTCATCCCCGAGTTCACCAAGGTCTTCACCTCGACGACCTCGGGCCATGTCAAGGAAGTCGTCACTGCCTCGAAGCAGGGCGGCGCCTCGCTCAACATCCTCTCGGGCTTCGTCGCGGGCAACTACTCCGCGTTCTGGAAGGGTCTCGTCATCGCCGGCCTCATGGGCATCGGCTGGTGGGCTTCGACCCTCTCGGGCGCGGACGCCGTCATCGCCAAGACCTACACCTTCGCCGGTCCGATCTTCGCGTTCGGCCTGATCGCGTTCGGCTTCCTCGGCATGGGTCCCGTCACCATCGCGGTCGACAGCTTCGGCCCGGTGACCGACAACGCCCAGTCTGTGTACGAGCTCTCGCGCATCGAGGCTCAGCCCGGCATCAAGGAGGAGATCAAGCGCGACTTCGGGTTCGACCCCGACTTCGACAGCGCCAAGTACACGCTCGAGAAGGGCGACGGCGCAGGCAACACCTTCAAGGCGACCGCGAAGCCGGTGCTCATCGGCACCGCCGTCGTCGGTGCGACCACGATGGTGTTCAGCATCATCCTCGAGCTGATCAAGGCGAACAGCCAGAAGCTGACCGGCCTTGAGCCGGCGGCCGCGGTTGCGCAGGCGTCGAAGGCCGTCGTCGAGAAGCTCTCGATCGTCGAGCCGGCGATCCTCCTCGGCCTCCTCATCGGCGGCTCGGTGATCTACTGGTTCACGGGCGCCGCCACCCAGGCGGTCGTCACGGGCGCCTACGGCGCGGTGGTCTTCATCAAGAAGAACATCAACCTCGACAAGGCCGAGGCGAGCATCGAAGACGCGAAGGAAGTCGTGCGCATCTGCACGGTCTACGCACAGAAGGGCATGACCAACATCTTCATGGTGGTCTTCTTCTTCGCGCTCGGCCTGCCGTTCTTCGATCCGTACTTCTTCGTCGGCTACCTCATCGCGATCTCGTTCTTCGGTCTGTTCCAGGCCATCTTCATGGCGAACGCCGGCGGCGCCTGGGACAACGCGAAGAAGATCGTCGAGGTCGAGATGCGCGCGAAGGGCACCGATCTCCACGCGGCGACCGTCGTCGGCGACACCGTCGGCGATCCCTTCAAGGACACCTCGTCGGTGGCGCTCAATCCCGTCATCAAGTTCACGACGCTCTTCGGCCTGCTCGCCGTCGCGATCGCGATCAAGATGGAGGACAGCGACTTCCGCATCCCGATCGGCATCGCCTGCTCGCTGATCGCGTGCTTCTTCGTCTGGCGCAGCTTCTACGGCATGCGCATCCCGGCCGACGCGAAGGACTGATCGACGCGTCAACCTGATTCACGACGGGCCGCCTCGAAAGGGGCGGCCCGTTTCACTTTTGCGGCGAGAGCGCGTCGTGCACGAGCCCGGCCTCGCGCGCAAGCTCGAGGAACTTGCGGCTCGGCGGCGCGACCGCGTCGACGCGTCCGCCCGCGGGGTGGTCGAACGCGAGCCTCCACGCGTGAAGCCCGAGCGTGCGGTCATCGGACTTGGCGGTGGGGCTGATCCGAGCGCCCGTCGTGTAGAGCGGATCGCCCGCGACGGGGAATCCGAGGTAGGCCATGTGCACGCGGATCTGGTGAAGCCGTCCGCTGTGAGGCTTGCAGGCGACCAGCGTGTGGGTGGTGCTGGTGGCGAGCACCTCGACATCCGTCGACGCTGGCTTGCCCTCCTTGGCGATGACGCTCACCAGCCGGGTGCCCTCGCTCGACGGAATGCGCTTCTCCTCGAGGTTCCGGTCAACCCGCTGCTGCCCGGCTCGCATCCTGCCCTTCACGATCGCGAGGTAGGTCTTGTCGACCGTGCGCGCCTCGAACTGCGCGCGGACGGCGTCGTATGCCTCGGGGTCGAGCGCGCAGGCAACGCAGCCGCTCGTCTGGCGATCAAGGCGGTGCAGCAGTCCGTAGTCGCGGCGTTCCCCGAGTTGGAGCAGCTTCCCGCCATAGCGGGCGACCAGCGCGTTCAAGAGGCTGTCGTTCCCATGCGAGCGCCCGGGCTCGGTCACGAGTCCAGGAGCCTTGTTGGCGACCACCACCCGGCCATCCTCGTGGACGATCTCGAGCCGGATGCGTTGGTTGGGCGCTGGCTGTGGCACGGCCGCACTCTACCGCTCCCTTCGCCGCGAGGTACGATCGCGCCATGCGCACCCTCGGAGTGAACTCGCGTCTCAAGCCCTTCGGCGCCACGATCTTTGCGGAGATGACCGCGCTTGCGGTCAAGCACGGCGCGGTGAACCTCGGACAGGGGGCTCCCGATTTCGACGGCCCGGAGTTCCTCAAGGAGGCCGCCATCAAGGCGATCCGCGACGGCCGCGGCCAGTACGCGCGCATGACGGGCCTCCCGGAACTCACGAAGGCGATCACCGACCGCTTCGCGAAGACGAGCGGCCTCGAATGCGACCCTGAGCGCGAGGTCGTCGTCACCTGCGGCGCGACCGAGGCGATCCTCGACTGCATGCTCGGCCTCCTCGAGCCGGGCGACGAGGTGATCCTCTTCGAGCCGTTCTACGACTCGTATGTCGCGAGCGTGGCGATGGCCGGGGGCGTCGCGAAGGTGGTGACGCTCGAGGCGCCGCACTTCCGCATCGACGAGGCCGCGCTCCGAGCGGCGATCACGCCGAAGACTCGCGTGATGCTCGTCAACAGCCCGCACAATCCGAGCGGCCACATCCTCGACGACGCCGAACGCGCGACGGTGGTGCGCATCGCGAACGAACACGATCTCGTGGTGATCAGCGACGAGGTCTACGAGGAACTCTGGTACGAGACGAAGCACCGCACGCTCGCGACCGAACCCGGCATGCGCGATCGGACGATCGTGCTCGGCAGCCTCGGCAAGAGCTTCAGCTTCACGGGCTGGAAGGTCGGCTGGGCGATCGCGCCCGCGCCGCTCGCGCAGGCCGTCCGCGCCGCGCATCAGTTCGCGTCGTTCTGCGCGCCGACGCCGCTCCAGGCGGCCGCGGCGACGGCGCTCTCGGCGCCCGACAGCTACTTCGAGGTGTTCCGCGCCGAGTACCGCACGCGCCGCGACCTCATGGTCCGCGGATTGCGCGCCTGCGGGTTCACCTGCGAAGTCCCGCAGGGGAGCTACTTCGCGCTTGCCGACCATTCCGCGTACGGCTTTGAGGACGACTTCGCGTTCTGCCGTCATCTCGTCGAGCACGGGAAGGTCGCCGCGATTCCGCCCGGCGCCTTCTATCACAACAAGGCCAAGGCGAAGACGCTTGCGCGCTTTGCGTTCTGCAAGAAGCTCGAGACGATCGAGGCAGCGCTCGAGCGGCTTGCCGAGTACCGCGATCGCTTTGGCACGGAGCGGCTGGCGGCGAGCGCTGCGCGCGGATAGAACGCAGTCGGCCGGTGGAGGGACGATGACGCTCGCCTTTGAACCAACCGCACTCTCAGCCTGGATCGAGCAAGGGCGCCTGACGCGCGCCACCCGCATCCTGTCCGACCCGCGGCTGTCGGTGAAGCTCGTGGGAAGCGACGACCCGCGCACCAGGCGCGCGCTCGCCGAACGCTTCGGCGTCGAGGCCTTCGACGACCTGAGGCGGCTGGCGGTCGCCACCGACGGAGTCCTCTGGATCGACCGCAGCACTCCGCTTGGAGAGGCCGAGCGCGAGATGCTTGCCGAAGAGGACATCGCGATCGTCGCGGGCGCCGGCACGCTCGAGTTCCTGCTCGCCGTTCCGCAGTGCGAGACGGCCCCGAGCTTCCGACGCATGGCGGTTGGCCGCACGCTCCTCGGCATCGTCGAGGTCTTCGGGCGCGTCGAGGTGTTCCAGTCGACCGTCGCGGTTCCCGACGAGACGCACCTCGCCGAAGGGCTTCGGCTCGCCGCGGCGTCGGCGCTCGCGGTCCTCGGGCCAATCGATCAGGTGACCGCGCTCGGCGCGAGAGCGGGAACCATCACCGCGAGCGTGATCGGAGACCGGGGATTCGGAACGCTTGCGGTCGGAATCGGATGCGACGCATGCAGCTTCACGCTCGTCGGCGAGGGCGGCATCGCGACCGTCACTCCGGGGGTGGTCGCGTGGCGACGACGCGACGGCGCGTGGCTCGACTCGGCAAGCAGCGACGAGCCGCATTTCGAGCGCGATGGCGACGAGCCTGTCATCCAGACGATCCGAGAGGCCGACAAGCCGAGCGCCGGCGCGCGGCTCGCCGGCGATGCGAACCGCCGCATGCGACTTCGGATCGCGGCGCTCGCCGATACGGTGAGGCTCTCGGCGCGCACAGGCCACAGCGAAAGCGTGGAGGCCATGCTGCGGAGTTTCGGCGTCGATCCCATCGACCTGCTTCCGTCGTCCTGAACGCATCAACAAGACAACCGACGCGCCTTGCAGCGCGTCGGTCGGTCGTTGAGTTCGGGTCGATGTCAGCCGTTGATCGAAAGGACTTCGATACGGGTGTAGTGCTGGCGGTGGCCGATCGTCTTGCGATAGCCCTTGCGGCGCTTGTACTTGCCGACGAGCACCTTCGGCCCGTCTGCCTCGCCCAGCACCTTCGCGGTCACCGTGGCGCCGGAGAGGTAGGGCATGCCGATCTTGGCGGCAGCGCCTCCGGCGGCGTCGCCCACCGCGAGCACCTTGTCAAAGGTGATGGTGGCGCCGTCCTCGACCTCGCGGAGATCGATGTCGATGAGATCGCCCTTTTGAACCTTGATCTGGGTACCGCTGTCTTCGATGATCGCGTACATGGCGTAATTCGTCCTTCGCAAACCCTCGGGGACTCCGATGGGGAAGGGGAGATTGTAGCAAAAGCGCCGAAGTCCTCAACCCCCTCGATTCCCCGCGCGGACGGGCCAAAGCCGACCCTCCGAAAGCCCGATACACTTGCCGAACGCATCGGGGCGGCCGCTCGGCGGGGAAACCCGTCGGGAGGAAAGTCCGAGCACGGTAGGACAAGGTGGTGGGTAACGCCCACCGGCCCGCTGCAGGGTCAGGGAAAGTGCCACAGAGAACAGACCGCCTCCGGAACGGCCTCGGCCGCCCGGCGGTAAGGGTGAAACGGTGCGGTAAGAGCGCACCGCCCAAGGGGTGACCCTTGGGGCACGGCAAACCCCACCTCGTGCAAGTGCAAGCAGTTCCCGCTCGGCAGCAATGCCGGGCGCCCGCGGTCCGCGGGCTTGGGAACGGGTCGCGCGCTAGAGCCGACGGGCAACCGTCGGCCCAGAGAAATGGTCGCCACCGTTTGGCGACTGCCAAACGCGACAGAACTCGGCTTATCGATGCGTGCAGCCATGGGCGGCTCACCCGAGAGGGTGGGCCGCCCGCCATTTCGGACATCTCAGCCGAGAAAGGGAGCGGCCGGGCGCGCGTCGGACGGCGGCAGTTCGATGGTTCACGGTCCTCGCCGCAGGGGAGTCGTCGGCAGAATTCTCTCTCTCAAGGGGATCCTTGCCAGTTTTCACTTGTCTTTGCCCGTGAACTCGCAAAGATACCGCCTTGCAGTTCCCGAGGGCCTTGTCGGCCTTCGCGGAGCCGCAAGCGTGCGAACCTCGCACGATGTTGCGTCGCCGCACGGTCGCGGTCGCAACAGGTCCGTGGCTGCGGCTCCCAAGCCCGCGGCGCACCGGAAACCGGGGCAGTCGGTGGTTGGCGTGACGGGCGCCTGTGCGTACCGTTCGGCGAAGCGCGAAAGCGCCCGATGCCGAGCAAGTCACGATGACCCTCGACGATTGATTGCGCAGGAAGCCATGCAGAACGAGAACACCGACAGCAAGGGATTCGCCTCCAACTTCGGCGGCGGTACCGGTTCAGGAAGCTTCGAGGCCGACGGCAAGGCCGGCGCGGCCCCCGCGGGCAGCAGCGCCGCGTCGAAGACGAACAGCCTTCAGAACTACCACATGCTCGCGTTCCGGAAGGCACTGCACCCGGAGTTCTTCGGCATCGAAGGACGCCAGCGCGTGCAGCACGCCGACTACGAGACCGAGGCGTGGATCTTCCGCGGCGGTCACAGCCTGCGCTTCCAGCTGAACGGATTCTGCCTCACCGAGATCGTGGTCGAGCACATCGACCAGATTCCCGACCGCGGCCTCGTCGCAGCTCTTCCTTGCGCCGGTGAGCGCGACTTCGAGGAGAAGGTCGCCGACAACCTCGTCTACATGACCACCATGCAGACCGAGACGCTGTCCGACCATCTCTATCTCGGCACCTACAAGGAGATGATCCAGCACGCGCGCGAGAACGACTCGCTGTACGCCGCATGGACCGACGCCGCCGGGAAGCCCAACCTCTCCCTGATCGATGTGCAGCACTTCCGCAACGAGGTGCATGTGCAGGGCTACCACCTGCGTTCGGACTGCGGACTCGTGCTCCGCACGCAGTCGATGCTCCAGATCGTGGTGCCGAAGCCCGCGAAGGGCGCGAAGTCCGATTCGAAGAAGATCGACCCGCGGAAGTCGGGCCGCGACGGACTCCGACGCCGCTGATGGATCGAGGCGCGGCTCGCGCCGGCCCTACTGGTTCCGGAGAATCCGATGTCGCAGATCATTCGCCGCGGCAGGCTCGAGGTCGAGACCGATCTCCTGCTTGGCGTCGAGGATGTGCTGCTCCCGCACGGAGCCGCCCGTCGGGATGTCGCCGTCGAGGCAACGGCCTCGAGCGCAGCCGCCGTGGCTCCGACAAGCGCGCCGCAGGCCGCGCGGCGCGGCTTTGATGCCGACCTGTTTGCGCCCACGGCCTCCGCTCGGGGCGCCGCGGCGCCGGTCGCGGACAAGGTTCAGACCAAGGTTCAGACGACGGCGCGCGAAGAACGGCCAGGCGCGATTCTCGAGCCGAGGATGCCCGCGCAGGGCGCGGAAGCGATCGCGCCGCTCGTCGATCGGATCGCGCCGCCTTCGGGTTCGTCGCGCGCGGAGCGGCTGTCCGAACTCGAGCGCCTGCATGCGGCCGGTTGCCCGCACTGCACCGTCGCGACGGGCCACACCAATCTCGTCTTCGGCGATGGAAACCCCGACGCGGAACTCGTGTTCGTCGGCGAAGCGCCGGGCGAGACAGAGGACCGCTCCGGCCTCCCGTTCGTTGGTCCGGCAGGGGAGAAGCTCAACGAGATGATCTCCGCGATGGGGCTCCGTCGCGAGGAGGTCTACATCGCCAATGTGCTGAAGTCCCGGCCTCCCAACAACCGAACCCCGCTGGCGCAGGAAGTCGACCGTTGCGGACCGTATCTCCTGGCGCAGCTCGCGATCATCCGTCCGAAGGCGATCGTGACGCTCGGTGGCCCCGCGACGAAGCTTCTTCTCGCGAGCGAACTCGGGATCACACGGCTGCGCGGCGTGCCAGCGACCGTTCGGCTCGGCGTCGCCGAAGGCGCACCGTTCGATGTTCCGGTGATGCCGACCTTCCACCCGGCCTACCTGCTGCGCAACTACACCGTCGAGACGCGCAGGCAGGTGTGGAGCGATCTCAAGCAGGCGCTGGCGATGATCGGTCGCGACGCGCCGAAGCGCGCCTGACGCTCAGGTCGCGGCGGGTGGCTCGACCCGCACGATCAGCGTCACCGGGCCGTCGTTCACGATGTCGACCTCCATCTCGGTGCGGAAGCGCCCGGTCTCGACCGCGTGCCCGCCCGCGCGCATTCGCGCGACGACCTTCTCGAAGAGCGGCTCCGCCGTCTCGGGCCGCGCGGCAGAGACGAAACTCGGCCGATTGCCGCCCGAGCAATCGCCCGCGAGCGTGAACTGGCTGATGACGAGGAACGACGCCCCGACCTCGGCCGCCGCGAGGTTCATCTTTCCGCCAGAGTCCTCGAAGACGCGCAGCTTCGCGATCTTGTCGGCCATCTTGGTCGCCTCGGGCTCGCCGTCGCCGACCTCGACGCCGAGCAAGACCACGAGGCCGCCGTTGACGCCGAGCGCGCCGACCCGTTCGCCTGCGACCCTGACCTCGCCACGCGAGCAGCGTTGAACGACCGCGATCATCGAAACGACCGGCGGGGGATCAGGAGAGCAGCACCATCGCGGCGCTCGAGATGAGCCCGACGCCCTGGTCGTCGACGGCCTGGCGGTAGTCGATCAGCTCGACGCTCTTCGGCTTCGCGAGCTTCGACGCGGCCATGAGCGCGCCGACCGAGGTCCAGCGCATCGGATTCTTCTGATCGCGCATCTTGGCGACGAACTTGTCGGCGCCCGCGATGTACTCGCTGAGCATCTGGCGATCGAACATCTCGACATCCTTGCGTCGCTTCGCATCGACGGCGGTCGGCTCGCCGAACGCCTGGCCCGCGCGCGACAGATCGGCGCTCGCGATGAAGAGCGTGCGACCGCCCTCCGCGGCAAGCGCGCGATCGAGTTCCGCCACGAAGTCGCCTGCACCGAGGCGCGCGCCGTCGTCTGCGAAGAGTCCGGCGTTCGGATCGGGAACGATCGCCGCGACGACCGGGACCTCGCCGAAGAGATGCTGGATCCACGGCAGCTGGAACTGGATCGAATACTCCGGGAAGAGATCGAGGAGATCCTTGAAGAGCTTGTCGCCCGTCGAGGCGCGGAGGCGCGCGATCACGCCCTGGTCGACGGGCACTCGGCCCAGCGGCGAGTCGAACCCGAGGTCGGAGACGATTGCGCCGTCGCCGATCCCGAAGTGGTTGCTGCCGAGGATCACGACGCGGTCGGGCTTCGGTCCCTTCGCGATGGTGCGGTAGCTGGCCGCATAGAGCGGATGCCCGCGCGCGTACTCGAGGTGCGAGACCACGAGGCCCGCGATCGGCTCCTCGATCTCTGCGTCCTCGGCCTCGTCGAGCCACTTCTCGAGTTGCGAACGGATCGCGACGGGATCGTCTCCGAGGATGCGGGTCGCGTTCGCGGGGAACGCGCCTGCCGCGGTGAGTTCGCCGCGCTTCTTCTCCTCCAGCGCCTCGCAGGTCGGGCCCCAGAGGAGTCCGAACTCGTCGAGCTTCGAGACGAGATCCTGAAGCGGCTGCTGGTCGGGCGCTCCGATCGTCTTGCAGATCTCCTCGAGGCTGCGCTCGCCGTTGAAGAGCTGCATGACCTGGAAGGCGGGGGGCGGAACCACCATCATCTGCCCGCTCAGCATCAGGGGGTCCTGAAGTCCGAGAAACAGCTGGTTCTCCTTCTGCAGCGGCACGGGGTGCACGCGACGGAGGGCGGGGCGGGAGAGGTGCTCGGGAAGGGTGCTGCTCGACATGATTGAAAACTCGGGTTGGATCGGGTTTGGATCTCGTCCAAAGGCCCCGATCGCGTCCGAAAGCGGGACTGGGTAGGCTCGCTCCGCCGCCGGAGAGGACGGAGTGTACCCGTCCGCTCCGTTCAAGCGAGGGAAAGACGGAACTCGCCGTTACAATCGAACTTCCACGCAACTCGGCTCAAAGCCCGTTGGTATGGAGTCCGATACAGACGGGCACCCCCCGAGAGGGGCGGCGTGCGTTTGGGACAGGCGAAAGGGTGGGCCACTCGGCTTGCCCTGACCTGTGTGTGTGGCCGAGAGCGAACAGCACGCGAAGAAGTCCGTCCCCGCGTGGCAGCACCTCTCGAAGTCAGTCCGTTGAGAATCTCTGCAACCAAGGAACAGTTTAAGGAACAGTTTCATGCGACTCGATCGTCCCAATCTGACCAGCCGAACCTTCGGTACCTGCGCAACCCTCGCCGCGATCGTGCTTGCGACGGGATCCGCGCTCGCGCAGAGCGGCGCTCCGGCGGCCAACCCGCCCGCGACCAACCCGCCGGCTGCCACGCCCGCCACCCCGGCGGCCCCCGCGGCACCCGCAACCGGCAAGCCAGACGACAAGAAGCCGGCATCGAACCCCGTTCCCGTGAGCGTTCGCGACACGAGCGCCACGAAGTCCAAGGCGCCGGTCAAGCCGGGCGCTGCGGCCCCGAACGCAACGCTCTCGAACCGCCGCGCCGAGCCGGCGCCCCCCAGCGTCAACCTGACGGAGGAGGAGCTCGTCGAGCTGCAGAAGAAGGCCGCCGACGACGCGCAGACGAAGCCGAATCCCGCGCTCGAGCGTCCGGGCGCGATTGACGCGAATGCCCGCCCGAACCTCGACCAGGCCGTGGTTCAGGACGGTCCGTCGGCGGTCGAGTTCGATCCGCCGATCGCAGAGCTCGGCGAGATGATCGCCGGCGTCTCGAAGTCGGTCACGATCAAGATCAAGAACATCACCGATCAGCCGATCCGCATCACCAAGGCGATCCCGGGCTGCGGCTGCACGACTCCGGTCTGGCCGAAGGATCCGATCGCGCCGGGCGCGAGCGGCGATGTCGAGATCACGATGCGCCCCGGCGACAAGGCCGGCATCCACCTCAACAAGAAGGTCACCTTCAACATCGAGAACCACCCGCCTGCGGTGCTCACCGTCCGCGGCGATGTCGTGGCGTTCGTGACCATGTCGCCCGATCTCATCGAGCAGCCGGCGGACCTCGTCGGCGCGAAGCCGACCCAGCTCACGCTCGAGTCGACCGACGGCACCTCCTTCAAGGTGACCGAGATGTCGCCGCCGATCGTGAAGAACATGCCCGCCGACTCGGCGACCAAGCATGTCCTCGACATCGATTGGGGCATGTGGGAGGAGACGGGACGCCAGATGCGCGTGGTCGTGAAGACCGATCACCCGAAGGCTCCGCAGCTCACGACGCTCGTTCGCCGCGCCGTGGCCGCGAATGCCCCGAACGCGCCGACCGCTCCGACGCCGCGCCCCATGGCCGGCCCGGGCACCACGGAACTCATCACCGCCGTCCGCAACAGCGACTTCTCGAAGATGAAGGCTCTGATCGACGGTGGCGCCAATGTGAACGAGCAGGACCGCGCCGGTGCACGCACCGCGCTCCACTGGGCGGCCAAGGGCGGAAGCCAGGAGGCGCTCTCGGCGCTCATGGCCGCGAAGGCCGATCCGAACCTCAAGGACCGTCAGGGACGCACCCCGCTCTGGGGCGCCGTCGAGACGACTCCCGCGGTCGTGAAGTTCCTGATCGACAACGGCGCCGATGTGAACGCCCGCGACACCGTCAACGCCACGCCGCTTCTCTGGGCCGCCGGCTTCGGTCGCCCTGAGACCGTGAGCCTGCTCATCGCGAACAAGGCCGATGTGAAGGCCGTCGACGACAACGGCTGGACCGCCCTCATCTGGGCCGCCGGCATCGGCCAGCCCGAGACGGTCGACATCCTGATCAAGGCGGGCGCCGACCTGAATGCCGCCGACCGCCAGACGGGCGACACGCCGCTCCTGCGCGCCGCCCGCACGGGCAAGCCGGAGAGCCTCAAGGTCCTCCTCGCTGCGGGCGCGGACATCAACGCGCGCAACAACCTGAAGCAGACCGCGCTCCACTGCGCCGCGCAGAGCGGTTCGGCGGAGAAGGTCGCGCTGCTGCTCGCCGCGAAGGCCGACCCGGCCGCGGTGGACAGCCGCAACTTCACCGCGCTCGACCACGCGATGAACCGCACGACGGGCGACAAGTCGAAGCTCATCGAGATCCTGAAGCCAGTCAGCCCCGAGTCGAAGCCGGCCGCCGCGCCTGCCGAGAAGAAGGCCGAGTAAGGGCACTTTCAGGCCTAGAAACGCAAGTTTGCAGATCCACGGCGCGCCTCTCGGGGCGCGCCGTGCTTTTTGCCGCGTACACTCCGTGCCTCTGGAGACGCCCATGACCACGATCAGCACTTCCGCCGTCGACGCGCTCGTCCGCCACATCGAGGAGGCCTCGCTCCTCGCGAGTTCGAACGCGATCCTCGACTGGGACCAGGAGACGATGATGCCGCAGGGCGGCATCGAATGGCGCGCGCGGCAGCAGGCGCTGCTTGCCCGCATCGTCCACGAGCGCGCGAGCTCGATCGAGCGTGGCGACCTGATCTCGGCGGTCGAGGACGACCGCGAGGCGATGGCGGACGCGCAGACCGCGGCGCTCGTCCGCGAGGCGCGTCGCGACTACGGCAAGGCGACCAAGCTTCCCTCGTCGCTCGTCGAGGAGATGGCCCGCACCTCGAGCATCGCGAAGCACGAGTGGGCGCAGGCACGCGCCGCGAACGACTTCGCCCGCTTCGCTCCGTGGCTGGAGAAGCTCGTCGGACTGCTGCGCAGCCAGGCCGACTGCTACGGGTTCGCGAAGGACGGCGACCGCTGGGATGCGCTTGCCGACCTCTACGAGCCGGGGTGCACCGCGCGCTCGGTGGCGGCGGTGTTCGACCCGCTTCGCCCTCGCCTGCAGAAGCTGGTCGCGGACCTGATGTCCGCCAAGACGAAGCCGTCGAACGAGTTCAACGACTTCGAGGTGCCGATCCCGCAGCAGGAGTCGCTGTCGCGCTTCGTCGCGGAGAAGATCGGCTTCGACTTCGAGCGCGGCCGCCTCGACCGCTCGACGCATCCGTTCTGCTCCGGATCGCACTGCAACGATGTGCGCCTGACGACGCGCTACAACGAGCGATGCGTGAACGATGCGCTCGGCTCGACCATGCACGAGGCCGGTCACGGCATCTACGAGCAGGGACTCCCGTTCGCGCGCGTCGGAACGCCGCTCGGCGAGTCGGTCTCCCTCGGCATCCACGAGAGCCAGAGCCGCATGTGGGAAAACCAGGTCGGCCGCAGCCGCGCGTTCTGGTCGTGGCTGCGCGGCGAATTGCCGCGCGTCATCGGCGCCGGCAGCGCGCGTTTCTCGCTCGACCAGCTCTACGCGGCGGCGAATGTGGTCGAGCCCGGCTTCATCCGCGTCGAGAGCGACGAGGCGACCTACAACCTCCACATCATGGTGCGATTCGAGATCGAGCGCGCCGTGATCGGCGGAAGCCTCGAGGTGGCGGGCATCCCGAGCGTCTGGAACAGGCTCTACAAGGACTACCTCGGCCTCGATGTGCCCGATGACCGCCGCGGATGCCTCCAGGACATCCACTGGTCGATGGGCGCGATGGGCTACTTCCCGACCTACACGCTTGGCAACCTCTACGCATCGCAGTTCTTCGAGGCGGCCTGCTCCGAGATGCCGGGGCTCGTCGAGGGCTTCGCCCGCGGCGAGTTCGGGCCGCTCAAGGCGTGGCTCAATTCCAATATCCACGCCCATGGACGCCGCTTCACGCCATCTGAACTCGTGACCCGAGCGACCGGGAAGCCGCTGTCCGCCGAGCCGCTGATGCGCCACCTCGAGGGCAAGCTTCGGCCGCTGTACGGGCTCTGAGAACAGGGTTTCCGCGAACAACGCGCCCGAAGCGTGAAATGGCGGCGGGGGTCGTGCTACACTTGTGATCTTTCCTCATTTCGGGGAACCACGATCCAATGGCCGACCAGAAGCTCCGCAACATCGCAATCATCGCCCACGTCGACCATGGCAAGACCACGCTTGTCGACGCCATGCTGTCCCAATCCGGCGTCGTCGAACTCGGGGCCTCGGGCGAGGCCTGCGTGATGGACTCGAACCCGCTCGAGCGCGAGCGCGGCATCACGATCCTCGCGAAGAACTGCGCGGTGACCTACACCATCCGCGAAGGCAAGCACCGCGGCGAGGTCTACCGCGTCAACATCCTCGACACCCCGGGTCACGCCGACTTCGGCGGCGAGGTTGAGCGCGTGCTCCGCATGGCCGACGGCTGCCTGCTGCTCGTCGATGCGCTCGAGGGTCCGATGCCGCAGACGCGGTTCGTGCTCTCGAAGGCGCTTGAGCTCGGCCTGAAGCCGATCGTCGTCATCAACAAGTGCGACAAGCCGGAGGCGCGCATCCAGGGCGTCGTGAACGAGGTGTTCGACCTGCTCGTCGACCTCGGCGCCGACGACCACGCGCTCGACTTCCCGATCATCTACGCGTCGGGCCGCAACGGCTGGGCCGCGCGCGACATCAACACCCGCGACAAGGGCGTCGACGAACTCTTCCAGGAGATCGTCGAGCGCGTTCCGCCGCCGAACGCCGACGAGAACGGCCCGCTCCAGATGCTGGTCACGAACCTCGCGTGGAGCGACTATGTCGGACGCATCGGCATCGGCCGCGTCTACAGCGGCGTCCTCAAGGGCGGCTCGCAGGTCTCGATCTGCTGCGCCGACGGCAGCGTCCGCAAGGCGCGCGTCCTGAAGGTGAACCGCTTCGAGGGCCTCGCGCGCCGCGAAGCCGACGAGATCCGAGCAGGCGATCTGTGCGCCGTCGAGGGCCTCGGCAAGATCGACATCGGCGACACCATCTGCGACGCCGACAACCCGCTGCCGATGGCGCGCGTGAAGGTCGACGAGCCGACGCTCCACATGGTCTTCCGCATCAACGACGGCCCGTTCGGCGGCAAGGAAGGCAAGTTCGTCACCAGCCGGCAGATCTCCGAACGCCTCGACCGCGAGCTCGAGACCAATGTCGCGCTCCGCGTCTCGCCCGGCGACACCGCCGACGAGTTCCATGTCTCGGGCCGCGGCCTCCTGCACCTCGGCGTGCTCCTCGAGAACATGCGCCGCGAGGGCTTCGAGCTGACCGTCGGCAAGCCCGAGGTCATCGAGCGCGAGATCGACGGGGTCCGCTGCGAGCCCTACGAGCGGCTCTCGCTCGATGTCGGCGCGGACGGCCTCGGCGGCTCGCTCGAGCTCCTCGGGTCGCGTGGCGCCGAGATCCACAAGATGGAAGAGCGCGCCGGCCGCATGCATGTCGAGGCGGAGATCCCCGCGCGCGGCCTCATCGGCCTGCGGACGCGCATCCTCAACGCCTCGGGCGGCGAGGCCGTGATGTACCACACCTTCTCGGGGTACAAGCCGCTCCGTGGCGCGGACCAGAAGCGGAAGAATGGCGTCATGATGTCGCTCGAGACGGGCCGCGTCACCGCCTACGCCGTCGAAGGACTGGCCGACCGCGGCGTGATGTGCGTCCGACCGGGCGACCAGGTCTACGCCGGCCAGATCGTCGGCGAGCACAACCGCGACAACGACCTCGTCATCAACATCACCCGCCTGAAGCCGCTCACGAACTTCCGCGAGACGAGCAAGGACCAGACGGTCGTCCTCCGTGGCGCCCGCGACTACTCGCTCGAGGCGGCGCTCGAGTACATCGAGAACGACGAGCTCGTCGAGATCACCCCGACCTCGATCCGCATGCGGAAGAAGATCCTCGACGAGAACGCGCGCAAGCGCGCCGAGCGCGCCGAGCGCGACCGCATGGCGGCGTCGGAAGCCTGAGCCGATCCCGGCCGGCGCAACCGAGCGCGACGCGTCCCACGGCGCGGCGTTCTTTCGCTACATTCCTTCGCGCGCATGGCAACCTTCGTCCAGAAGTTCGGTGGCACCTCGGTCGGCGATCCCGCACGGATCGCTCGCTGTGCCGCACGCATCAAGGAGCGGCGCGACCAGGGCCACGATGTGGTCGTGGTCGTGAGCGCGATGGGTCACACGACCGATGAGCTCATCGATCTCGCGGCGCGCGTCTCGAAGGCGCCTTCTCGACGCGAACTCGACATGCTGATGGCGACGGGCGAGCAGGTCTCGGTCGCGCTCGTCGCGATGGCGCTCGAGCAGGCGGGCGTGCCCGCGACGAGCCTGACGGGCGGCCAGGCGGGCATCTCGACCGACGGCGCGTACGGCCGCGCGCGCGTGACGGGCGTGACGCGCAAGCGGCTCGACGAGGAACTCGGCCTCGGCCGCGTGCCCGTCGTCTGCGGCTTCCAGGGGATCTCGGGAGCGGGGGAGATCACCACGCTCGGCCGCGGCGGATCGGACACGACCGCCGTCGCCCTCGCGAGCGCGCTCAAGGTCGCGGAGACGGGCGGCGTCTGCGAGATCTTCACCGATGTCGACGGCGTCTACACCGCGGATCCGCGGCTTGTCGCCAACGCCTCGAAGCTCGCGCGCATCAGCTACGAGGAGATGCTCGAGCTCGCGCTCCTCGGCGCGCAGGTGATGCACCCGCGGGCCGTTCTCTTCGGCGAGCGCTACGGCGTTCCTATTCATGTGCGACACAGCCAGCGGCCCGACGAGGGCACGCTGATCTGCAGGGAGACTCCTGACATGGAAGATGTGATGGTCGTCGGTGCGGCGCTCAAGCCGGACCTTGGTCGCGTCAGCCTGCGCCGCATCCCCAACAATCCCGGCGTGCAGGGCATGCTGTTCGAGACCGTCGCGAAAGCGGGCATCCTCGTCGACGACATCGTGCAGACCGAGTTCGGCGAGATCGCGTCGATCTCGTTCACGGTCGACCACGCGGACCTGAGCGATGTGAAGATCGCGGCGTCGCAGGTGCTCGACCGCGTGGGAACGGGCGAGCTCGCGATCGAGATCGGCCTTGCGAAGGTCTCGGTCGTCGGCACCGGCATGAAGAGCCATGTCGGCGTCGCGAGCAAGATGTTCACGGCGCTCGGCGCCGCAGGCATCGCGATCCACAACATCACGACGAGCGAGATCAAGATCTCGTGCATCGTCGCCAAGCAGGACGCGCAGCGCGCGCTCGGCATCGCCCACGAGGCGTTCGGGCTCGACCGGCTCGGTGCGCTGCAGGCGGCGTCGACGGCCGGCTGAGCGCGTAATATTCACACATATCGGTTGCGTTTACTTTTGCGCGCCGGTATTCGGCGCGGGAAGCGGCGCGAGCACGCGCGCAATCGCTCGGTAGAGTTCGGGCGCCCATGCCGCCGCGGTCGGATCGAGCGTGCCCGGCGCAGGCGCGGGTCGCGAGCGGAGGTCCGACGGCGCGACGACGACGCGCACCGATTCGAGACCCGTATCCGCCGCGAGCGTGAAGATCTCCTCGATCGCATCGTCTCCGATCGCGATGCACCCGATCGACTGGTCGCCGCCGTGGATCATGATGTCGCCGCCGAGCGAATCGCCGGCCGCGAGCCGGCCGTCGCGCGACGCCATCGAGCGGTCGAATTCGTTGGGATAGTCGAGGCGGAGCGCCGCATGGAAGCGGCTGTTTGGATTGAGGCTCTCGACGCGATAGATGCCTTCGGGAACCTGGCGGTCGCCTTCACGGAGCTTGGGGCCGGCGGTGCCGCTCGCGCCGCGGATCGGAAACGACGCGACGAACGCCCACTCGGCGGGCGTGGTGTCGCCGGGCGGCCGGAGCTGCACATAGACCTCGAGGCGCCGTTCCTCCTTGAGGGCCACGAGCATGACGCTGCGCGGCGCGTAGGTGGCGCCGATCGGCTGGAACCGGCTGCGCCAGCGATCGCGACAGAGGGAACCGAACTCGTCGATGCGGTCCTCGACGGTGCGTGGCGGTCGGGAGAGATCGACCATCGATGAAACGAGCGAGCGGCCAAGCGGCGTGAACGCGAGCACGGCGATCAGCACGACTCCGGGCAACGCGATCGAGATCGCGAACGGCCAGAGCGTGGCCTTGGAGAGTGCGGCGGGCGCGGGGTCGGGACGCAGATCAGGCTGGTCGGACAAGACGACCCCACTTAACAGAATACATATTATGAGACTTAGAAGGGAGGTTGACCCGACTTACGGCGCGGGATGCGTCGTGCCGTCGCCATGGTTCGGATCGGCGATCGGCCGCGCCGGCGCGATCGACGGGATCTCCTTGGTCGGCGGTTCGGGCGTGGCCGCAGGCATGGGCTGGGCGGCCTTTGGACCCCGCGCGAGCCTGTCCTTCGTTCGGACGAGCGGCTCGACCGTGAAGGTCACGCTCGACCACGGGCTCGACGCAAGGAGCGCATCGAGCTTGCCGTGATCGGGAGCCTCGATCATGAACACGACATCCTGGGCGCCCGCGACGGCGCCGCCCCAGGCGAAGTGGAACTCCTCGAGTTCCGCAAGCCACGCGTAGCCGGCGTTGGCGTCCTCGCCCGCGCCGACCTTGCCTCGGACGAGAAAGACCGGGCCCGAGCCAGGCTTGGCCGTCCCAACCCAGTCGGGCATCGCGCCGCTCGGGCGCGGGGTTCCCGACTGCGCCTCGATCGTCTCGAGCGCGGGAAGTGCGAAGGCGAATCCGGCGGCGAGGCCGAAAGCTGCGAGTGTGGTGGTTGGGCGCATGCGCATGGCGGTGGGGTTCCTTGGAATGGGCCGGCGACGGGCGGAAGTATCGGCAAATCCGCCTTGGACAGGGGAGAAACGCCCGTACGATCCCAGTTCAGGACGCAGCCCATGGCCATCGACCACCGCGGAGAATCCGACCCCCCCGCCTCCCACGCGCACACGGGCGACGATGCCGCCGATCACCTGCCGGAGAAGGGGCCCGAGGTCGACCAGACCCCCGCCATTCCCGCGTTCGTGCCGCTGTGCGCGGTGTTCCGGCGGTTCTTGAAGAGCCGGGACCTCAAGTACACCCAGGAGCGCGCGGATGTGCTCGACGCGATCATCGCGCGCGACGGCGCGTTCGAAGCAGAGGAGTTGCTGCTCGACCTCCGGGCGCGCGGCCACGATGTGTCGAAGGCCACGGTGTACCGGACGATCAGGCTGCTGCTCGACGCGGGCATCATCACCCAGTCGCTCTTCGACGCGAAGCAGTCGCATTACGAGCTGCTGTACGGCCGCGAACCGCGGGATGTGATGGTCTGCATGAAGTCGGGCAAGCGCGTCGAGTTCCGCAGCCGCGAGCTCGACGAACTGCGCAACCGCATCTGCGCCGAACTCGGCTGGAAGCCGGTCGGGCATCGGTTCCAGATCTTCGCGATCGCGCCGTGACGCGCGGACTCACGCGTCGTCGACTTCAGGGGTGTCGGGCCCTGCGATGCGATGCCGCATCGTGAGCCAGTCGCCGAGATCGGCCTTGCGGCAGCGCTCGGAACAGAAGGGGGCGAACGCGCCGCTCCCCTGCCTCTCCCCCGCCAGTTCCCGTCCGCACGATGGACACACGGGCGCGGCGACGCGCGGCGCGCGGACGAGGAGCACGAGCCCCTCCGCAAGTCGCCGCGCCTCCGCTTCCGACACGCCCGCCGCGGAGATCGTCGCGACGCGTCCGGGCTCCGCGCCCTCTTCGAGCGGATCGGCGTGCTCGAGGCGCACGCGCAGGTTCCGCCGCGGCAGCGCGTCGACGATGCGCTCGGGCCACTCGATCGCCACGACCGCACCGGACGCGAGCGCCTCGTCGAGGCCGATCGATTCCGCATCGCCATCTCGCATCCGCCACGCATCGACATGGATGAGCGCGCGTTCGCCCGCGTGGTCCATCCGCAGCGTGAAGGTCGGGCTTGCGACCGCGCCCGCCTCGGCGCCGAGGCCGCGCGCGAGCCCGCGGACGAAGGTGGTCTTGCCGGCGCCGAGCTCGCCCGAGAGCAGGAGCGCGATCGCGCCGGGATGCGCGCTCGTCGAACGCAGGAGGTCGCCGAGCACTTCGCCGAACTGCTCGGTCGACTCGCGGTCGCGAAGGTGGAACGCCAGCGGAAGCATGGGGCGCGGATCGTTCATCGAACGCCTCCATCATGCTCGAAGCCATGCATCGAGGCGTCGAACCACGCGCCGTCCGCACGGACCATGACCTTCGGTTCACCCGCGACGACGGTTCCGATCCTCGTCACGGGCACGCCCGCGACGGCCGCAGGAACGACGCCGCGCGCGGTGAAGGCGAGTTCGTAATCCTCGCCCTGCCCGATCGCGTCGCGCGGCGCGATGCCGGCTGCGACGGGGACGCACGCGAGATCGACTTCGATCGCGACCTTCGACTGCGACGCGATGTGTCCGAGATCGCGGCCGAGCCCGTCGCTCACATCGATCATCGCGCCGAGCCTCTCGCCGAGGGCCGTTGCGAGCGCGTGCGCTGCGGCGATGCGCGGCGTGAAGTCGAGGTGCCTTCCAAGACCCGTTGCTGCGTCCCACGCGCCACCGATCGAGCCGGTGACGTAGACGCCGTCTCCGACGCGCGCGTCCGCGCGGGTCGCGATGCGCGCATCGGGCGCGAGCGGCACCGCGAGGATCGTCACGCTTGCGATGATCGGCGCATGTTCGACCGCGGCGGGCATGGTGGCGATGTCGCCGCCCACGAGCGGCGCGCCCCACGCAAGCGCCGTCTCGCGGAGCCCCTCGGCGAGCCGCCATACGCGCGCCTCGTCGAGGCCGCGCGGCAGCACCGCGCACGCGACCGTCGCGACAGGCCGCGCGGCGCCCATCGCGGCGACATCGCTCAGGTTGCGCAGCATCGCCTTGCGGCCGATGAGGTACGGATCGCAGCCGGCGGGCGCGTGGCGGCCCTCGATGGCGCTGTCCGCCGCCACGAGCACTCGGTCGCAGCCGGCGAGCGAGACGAGCGCCATGTCGTCGCCCGGCGGAATCAGCACCGTCGCGGGCAGCTGCGGGTTGAGCGCGAAGATGCGGCCGAGGACTTCGAACTCGCGCATCGCGTCACCAGAGGTTCCGCACGATGATCTGGGTCGCGACGAGCGCGTAGAGACCCGCGACGAGATCGTCGATCAGGATGCCGAGGCCACCCTCGAGACGCTGCCAGCCGCGCGCGGGCGGGGGCTTCAGGATGTCGAAGATGCGGAACATGAAGAACGCGATGGCGCAGGTCGCGACGACGCGCCAGCCGTTCGTGCTCCACGGCAGCCACATCAGCGCGAGCGACTGGCCCGCGACCTCGTCGGCCACGACGGCGCCGGGGTCCTTCTTCCCGTACCGCGACTCGGCGCTCTGCCCCCAGACGAGGCAACCGATGCCGAACACGAGGCCGAGCATCGCGAGCGCCATGTCGATGTGGCGCGGGTTCGTCTCCGCCAACGCCAGCACCAACGCAAGCACCACGGGCGGCAGCGAGCCCCAGGTGCCCGGGGCGGGCCGCAGCTTCCCGAGACCCATGCCCGTCACGATCCAGTCGCCGAATCCACCACCGCGGGCGCTCATGACGGTGCTCCCTTCTCGGCCGGAACGCGCAGCGCGCGATGGATGTAGGTGATCGAGCTCAGCACGGTCAGCACCACGGTGGCCCAGGTCGAGCCATCCCTCAGGAAGAGCATCCAGCCCGGCGGATCCACCCGCGTTCCCACGAACACGCAGCAGCCGACGCAGAAGGACTGGACGAACATCTTCAGCTTGCCCGACCAATCGGCAGGAAAGGCCACTCCGCGCGACTCGATGTACGAACGCAGGCCCGTGACCAGGAGTTCGCGCAGCAGCAGCACGACGACCATCCACGCGGCGATGCCCGAACCAAGCATCTGGTGCTCGGGAATCGGCTGAAAGACCGGCGACGCGAGGTAGATGAACCCGCCGAGGACGAGGATCTTGTCGACGAGCGGGTCCATGACCCGGCCGAACGCGCTGACCACCTGCCAGCGACGGGCGAGATAGCCGTCGACGATGTCGCTGACGGCCGCCACGATGAACACCGACATCGCCCACGCGCCGAGCAGTTCGATCGCCTCGGCGGAGGCCGCCCGATCGATCGCCTGCAGCAGAAGGAAGAACACCACGGCGAGGGCGAGCCGGGCCAAGGTGATCGCGTTTGGAAGGGCGCGCCGGAACGGCGACGGCATAGGGCGGGGATCGTACCCGCGCCCGCATCCCCCCACCTTGGCGCTTGGTTGCGGGATTCCCCCCTGAGCCATACATTCCCCGCTTCGCGTCCGACCGTCGGACGCCCTTCGGACGGGGAGGCTCTCCCGTCCCGATCGCGGTGGTGATGTACTCCCGCGACCGAGAACCTTTGAGAACGCGGCATGGATTTCGCCAATCCCCCCCTCGCGATCCTCTCCTCCCTCGCTCCGAACCTCCTCGCGGAGACAGAGCGCTCGGGCTGGACCGCACCCGTCCTGACCATCGCCTGCGCGATCACCTCGATCGCGCTCGTGCTTCTGATGCGGCCCGGGCCCGTCGGAGTGCGGATCGCAGCCACCGTCGGCGGCCTCGCGGGCTTCGCGATTCTCGTCGTCGAGGTGCTGAAGCGTGCGGGCGGCGAGGACACCGCGCTCGCGACGATCTTCCCCGTCGTGTTCGGATTCATCGCGCTCGCCGGCGCCGTGCGGATGGTGACCCATCCGCGCCCCGTGTTCGCCGCGCTCTACTTCATCCTCGTCGTGATCGCCACGGCCGCGATGTTCCTGCTGCTTGGTGCGGAATTCATGGCGTTCGCGCTCATCATCGTCTACGCCGGCGCGATCCTCATCACCTACATGTTCGTGCTGATGCTCGCGCAGCAGTCGCCCGTCGAGAGCGAAGGCGGCGCCTGGTACGACCGCGTTCCGCGCGAGGCGGGCAGCGCGGTGCTCATCGGCTTCGTGCTGCTCGCGACGCTCTCCGAGTCGTACTTCTCGAAGTCGGCGCAGTCGTTCCGCGACGACGCCGCGGAGCGGACCCAGTACGACGGCGCGCTCGCGGCGTGGAAGCGCCTCGACAGCATGCCGAAGCTCATGCTCGAGACCTCGCAGCAGGCGCTCGCAGCCGAGTGGAAGAAGAGCGCCACCGAAGGCGCGCCCGCAACCGCGCCCAAGATCGCCGAAGTGATCCGCGACGCGAAGGGCTCCGCGCTCCGACTGACCGGCGACGAGATCGCCGTCGATGTGAAGCTCGAGGACGGCGCGACGCGCTCGGTCGTCCTCACGCCCGAGTTCCTGCCCGACAACAGCCGACAGATCGGCGTCGATCTCGTCTCGAAGTATCCGGCCGGCCTTGAGATCGCGGGCGTGGTCCTGCTGATGGCGCTCTTCGGCGCCGTCGTGCTCGCCCGCAAGCAGATCGAGCTCGGCGAAGACGAACGGCGCGAGCTCGCCGGCATGCGCCGACTCACCGTCGAAGGCGAGTCGGGCGGATCGGGAGGTCTCCGATGAACACCATCGCCCCAACGCTTCTCGCCAATGCCGACGCCCAGACGGTGAACATGGCGCTCCTCATGAGCGCGCTGCTCTTCGGCTGCGGCCTCGTCGGCTTCCTCAGCCGGCGGAACATGATCATCATGTTCCTCTGCACCGAACTCATGTTCCAGGCGGCCGCGCTCGCGATGATCGCCTTCGGAAAGGTGCACCACGATGTGTCGGGCCAGGTCTTCGTGATCTTCATCCTGACGGTGGCCGCGGCAGAGGCGGCCCTCGCACTGGGCCTCATCGTTCTTCTCTACCGCCGCCGCGAAACCCTCGACTCCGAGGCGTGGTCCGAACTGAAGGAAGCCTGAACGCAGGACGCGTGAACGGCTGAGACTCCGAGCCGGAGCGGGACACAGGCAGGTCCCCGGACAGCGCCCGACAGGGCCTCAGACTACCGAGTGATCGACATGACGGAACTCGCCAGCACCATGATCTCCTCAGGCTTCCCCGCCCTGCTCGGCGTGGCAGAGCCCTCGCAGATTCCGGCCGCAGTCCCTGCGCCTGAGTTCTCGTGGGCCGGTCTGATCCTGCTCTTCCCCGCGGTGTCCGCGCTTCTCTGCGGCCTGTGCGCCGCGCTGCGCATCAAGGGCAAGCTGCCGGGCATCATCACCGTCATCTCGCTCCTCGCGGCGTTCGCGACGACCTTCGTCCTCTTCCGCGCGATGCCGGATGACGCGGCGCGCACCATCCACCTCTTCGACTGGGTGTCGTTCTCCTGGCTCGACGGCGGCTCGAACGCGTGGCGCTCGTTCGTCGCGCCGTTCGAACTGTATGTCGATTCGCTGACGCTCCTGTGGATGCTCTTCGTCACGGGCCTCGGCTCGCTGATCGCGATCTACGCGACCGAGTACATGGAGGCCGATGTCGGCAAGGGCTACTCGCGCTTCTTCGGCTCGGTGAGCATCTTCCTCTTCGCGATGGGCGCGCTCGTCATGGGCGGCAACCTCATCCTGCTCTACCTCGGATGGGAAGGCGTCGGTCTCGCCAGCTACCTGCTCATCGGCTACTACTACTCGAAGCCGAGCGCCGTCGCCGCCGCGAAGAAGGCGTTCATCATGAACCGGATCGGCGACCTGGGCCTCGCGCTCGGCATCTTCCTGATCTGGGTGAACTACGACTCGGTCTCGTACGACGCGCTGTTCAAGGCGCTCGCCGCCGACCCCGCGACGACGGGCGGCGCAAGCGACTGGACCAAGGCCGCGATTCCCTACTGCCTCATGCTCGGCGCGTTCGGCAAGAGCGCGCAGTTCCCGCTGTATGTGTGGCTTCCGGACGCGATGGAAGGTCCGACCCCCGTGTCGGCGCTCATCCACGCGGCGACCATGGTCACCGCGGGCATCTACCTCATCGCGCGCATGTATCCGTTCTTCGCGCTGCACCCGCTCGCGCTTCCGACGGTCGCGTGGATCGGCTGCGGAACGGCGCTCCTCGCCGCGACGATCGGCATGGCGCAGTACGACATCAAGCGCGTGATGGCCTACTCGACCGTCTCGCAGCTCGGCTACATGTTCCTCGGCCTCGGCGTCGGAACCACCTACGGCGCGGTCTACCATGTCTTCACGCACGCCTTCTTCAAGGCGCTGCTCTTCCTCTGCTGCGGCGCGATCATGCACGGCCTCGCCGGGCAGCTCGACCTCCGCAAGATGTCGGGCCTGCGCAACCAGAAGGGCTTCGGCATCATCAGCTGGACCTTCCTGTTCGGCTGCCTCTGCCTTGCGGGCTTCCCGTTCACCGCGGGCTTCTTCTCGAAGGACTCGATCATCGCGGAGGCGTTCGCGAGCCACACCCCCGGCGCGGCGGCGCTCGGATGGATCGCGCTCTTCACCGCGTTCCTCACCGCCTACTACACCTTCCGCGTGTGGTTCCGCGTGTGCGGCGGCCCGACGAAGATCGAGCCGGGCGACGAGATCCACGGCCACGGTGGCGACGACCACGGGCACGGGCACGGGCACGGTCATGACGCGCACGCGAAGGACGCGCATGGACATGAGCACGGACACGGACATGGTCATGGACATGGTCATGGACATGGACATGGTCACGATCATGGCGAGTGGCACCCGCACGGTCCGCGCCTCGCGATCAACGGCGTGCTGCTCCTGATCTGCGTCGGCGCGATCCTGGCCGCGGTGCCGAGCTACCTCCAGATGAAGGGCGGCGACCACGGCTCGAACTGGGTTCAGACGATGGTGCAGAACTCCTCTGCGGTCGCGGGCGCCGCCGGCCATCACGGCGAGGGTGGCGAGCACGCGCTCAGCTTCACCGGCATCGCGGATGTCCACAAGGCGACAAGCGTCGTTGCAAGCGTCGTCGGCATCCTCGGCATCCTCGTCGCGCTCTACTTCCACCTCCTCAACCGCGCCGCCGCCGACAGGCTGCGCCAGTCGCTCCTCTCGAACGGGCTCACCCGATTGCTCCCGCTCGCGATGGAGAACAAGTGGAAGGTCGACGAGGCCTACGACATCCTGTTCCGACGCCCCGCGTGGATCCTCGGCCACATCTTCCACTTCGTCGACAAGCACATCATCGACGGCTTCCTCGTCAACGGCGGCGCGCGCGTGCCCGTCCTCCTCGGCAAGGTCTTCCAGCCGCTCTACAACGGCGCGCTGCAGGGCTATGCCGCCACGATGGCCGGCGCGATCGCGCTCATCGCCGCGTGGATCTTCATCGTCTGGCTTCGCGGCGGGTAACGCTCAACCGATCTTCTCCTGGCTACGGAACGCCTGATGCTCTCGACCCTCACACTGCTCCTCATCCTTGGTCCGCTGGCAGCCGCCGCGGCGATCGCACTCGCTCCGTCGCGCCTGGCGAAGTGGATCGCGACCTTCGGCTCGCTCGGCATCTTCGCGATCTCGCTCGCGGCCGCGTGGATCTTCCCGCACTGGACCGACGGCAATGTCGCGCCGACCGACGCGGGCCTCTCGATCATGCCGTCGCTCGGCATCACGCTCTCGCTCGGCACGGACAGCGTCGGACTGATGCTCGTCCTCCTGACGACCTTCCTGATGCCGATCGCGATGATCGGATCGTTCACGGCAGTGAAGGAGCGCGTGAAGGAGTACTACGCGTGGTTCATGGTGCTCGAGGCCGCCATGCTCGGCGTGTTCCTCGCGCGCGACGCGATCGTCTTCTACACCGCGTACGAGTTCACCCTCGTCCCGATGTACTTCCTCATCGCGATCTACGGCGGTGCCGAGCGCCGCGCCGCGAGCGTCAAGTTCTTCCTCTACACCTTCTTCGGCTCGATGCTCACGCTCGCAGGCGTGATCTACATCGCCGCGCAGCAGGCGCTCGCCACCGGAGCCTGGTCGTTCGACCTCCAGGTGCTCGCGAACCACTGCTCGCAGGAGATGTCGGCGACCCAGCAGTACTGGGTGTTCATCCTGCTGATGGCCGGCTTCGCGGTGAAGGTGCCGTTCTTCCCCGTGCACACCTGGCTCCCGCTCGCGCACGACCAGGCGCCGACCGCAGGCTCGGTCATCCTCGCGGGAACGCTCCTCAAGCTCGGCACCTACGGCGTGTATCGCATCGCGCTTCCATCCGCGCCCGTCGGCGGCGTGGAACTCGATCAGTTCATCGCGGTCCTCTGCATCATCGGCATCGTCAACACGGCGCTCATCTGCTGGGTGCAGCACGACGCGAAGAAGCTGATCGCGTACAGCTCGGTGAGCCACCTCGGCTTCTGCATGCTGGGGCTCTTCTCGCTGAACTCGCTGGGAACCACCGGGTCGGTCATGTACATGATCAACCACGGCCTCTCGACCGGCGCGCTCTTCCTCTGCATCGGCATGATCTACGAGCGCTACCACACGAAGGACATGGACCAGCTCGGCGGCCTCTTCAAGAAGATGCCCGTGTGGAGCTTCTTCATGGTGTTCTTCACGCTCGCGAGCCTCGGCCTGCCCGGACTCAACGGCTTCATCGGCGAGTTCCTCTGCCTGATGGGCTGCTTCACGGCCGAACCCGGCGCCGCCAGCGGCTACCCCGGACTCCTCGGCCCGTGGTGGGCGGTCGTCGCGGGCCTTGGCCTGATCCTCGCCGCGATGTACCTCCTGATCATGGTCGGCAAGCTCGTCTGGGGCCCGCTCCGCGAGCCGCACGACCACTCCCACGGCCACGGCCATGGTCACGGCGAGGGCACGCTGCCGGCCGACCTGAATGCGCGCGAGATCGGCATTCTCGTCCCGCTCGCGGTGGTGTGCCTCGCCATCGGCTTCTATCCGAAGCCGATGCTCGAGGCGATCAGCCCGAGCGCCGACAAGGTGCTCGCTCAGTACCCGAAGCTCGTCGAGGAGTACGCCCGCAACGGCACGCTCCTTCCGTCCGCGGGCGCCGCTCCTTCCGCAACGGCGCGCACCGCACTCGACGGCAGCACCGACACGATCAATCCCGAAACCTCGGAGAGCGCGTCCCGCTGACCGCAGCGGACCCACAGACGCAGCCTGAACACGATGGAATCCATGCCTCTCACCCTCGCCGCAGCGCCCATGGCCGCGAAGCTCACGCTGATCGCGCCTGAGATCCTGCTCTTCGTCGGCTCGGTCGTCGTCGCCGTGCTCGGTCTCTCGCGCACTCCAAGCGTGCGCCGCTCGGTCCCCTTCGTCACGGCGCTCTTCCTGGCGGGCTCGCTCGTCGTCACAGCGTTCGTGTACCGCTCCGACGCCGTCGCCCAGAGCGGGCTGCTCCTGCCGATGCTCGGGGGCTTCGCGAAGGCGCTCATCGCGTCGATCGCGATCCTCCTCGTGATGGTCGCCGGCACCTCGATCGACCGGCGCCTCGAGGAGGCGTTCGATTCGGGCCGCGCCGCGTTCGATCCGATCCGCGTGATGCGGGGCGAGTTCTTCGCGTTCTTCCTGCTCGCGGTCGCCGGCACGATGCTGATCGCGAACGCAAGCGACCTGATCTGGCTCTTCCTCGCGCTCGAACTCGCGAGCCTGCCGACCTATGTCATGGTTGCGGTCAGCCGCGGCACGCGCCGAGCCCAGGAAGCGGCGGTGAAGTACTTCTTCCTCGGCGCGCTTTCGGCGGCGACCTTCCTCTACGGCTTCGCGATGCTGTACGGCGCGACCGGGACGCTCGAACTCGTCGCCATGCGCGACGCCATCGCCGCGCAGGCCGCGTCGGGCGGAATCTCGACGCTTGCGATCGTGGGCGGCGTGTTCGCGTTCCTCGGCATCGCGTTCAAGCTCGCGGCGGTGCCGATGCACTTCTACGCGCCCGATGTGTACGAGGGCGCCGGCTCCGGAACCACCGCGTTCCTCGGCTTCATCCCGAAGGTCGCAGGCGTGCTGGCCCTCATGGTGCTCTTCACGCTCTTCGGCTGGTCGGGCCACACCGTCCGCGACGGCGAGCAGGTGATCGCGCTCGCCGGGCTCCCGCTTCCGCTGAGCGCCGTTCTCTGGATGGTCGCCGTCCTCACGATGACGCTTGGCAACATCGGCGCGCTCCTGCAGCGCAATGTCAAGCGCATGCTGGCCTACAGCTCGATCGCGCAGTCGGGCTATCTGCTCGTCGGCATCATCGCCGGTCCGGAAGCCGGCTTCGACGCGGTGCTCTTCTACCTCGTCGGCTACGGCGTGATGAACACCGCGATCTTCGCCGTGCTTGCCTCGCTCGAGCGCAACGGCGAGGAAGTCGAGACGCTCGAGGATCTCTCGGGCCTCCGCACGCGCCACCCCGTGCTCGCCTGGATGCTTGCGATCTCCGCGATCAGCCTGATCGGCATGCCGCCGCTCATCGGCTTCTTCGGAAAGCTGGCCATCTTCTCGGCCGCCTTCGAGGTCGGTCAGACCCAGCTGGTGATCATCGCCGCCGTGAACAGCGCCATCGGCGCGTTCTACTACCTCCAGCTCGTCGCGGTTCCGATGCTCGGCCAGCCCAACGCCCGCACCGACTCGGTCCAGCTGGTGCCGAGCGCCTGGCCGCGCTTTGCGGCCGTGATCTGCGGCGTCGGCGTCCTTGTGATGCCCGTCGGGCTTCAGTACATCGTCGAGGCCGCCGCCAGTTCGACGGGTGGCGCCGGCAAGACTGCGGCCGCCATCGACGATGGAACGCCGGCAGCGGCGCCAGAGGCGCTCGCAGACGCGAAGAGCGGCGGCTGATCGCGCACCACGCTTCGACTTTCGCCCGCACGCGTCTCGGCGCGTGCGGGTTTTTCATTCGCGTTGCCCAGTTGTCGATCTGAGGCGTCGGTCGGAAGCCCCGGTCTGAACCGTCGGGCTGAACGGTCGGTCTGAACCGTCGCTCTCGAGCGACGGTCTCGTGCTTCGCTCTCGAGCGTCGACCTAAAAACGACACCGCCCTGCGAGGCAGGGCGGTGGAAGCGCGACCGGCAGGAGTCGAACCTGCAACCCCGAGCTTCGTAGGCTCGTGCTCTATCCAGTTGAGCTACGGTCGCACACGGGTCGAAGAGTATAGCGAAAACCAAACGGCCGTACAGGGCCGCGAACGCGGCGGAAACGAGCCGATTGCGTTCTCGGTCGGCCTCCGCAGCGCCGACCGCTCAGGGGCAGGCGCCCCAGGCGTTCAGGAGCGCCGCGAGGTCTGCCGCGTCCACCGTGCCGCTGCCGTCGAGGTCGCCGCTGCCCGAGCCGGCCCAGTTGTTCAGGAGGACGGCAAGGTCGGAGGCGTCGACGGATCCAGAGGCGTTCAGGTCGGCCGGGCACGCCGGCGGCGGCGGCGCCTGGCGCTCGAACGCGCCGCGGTCGACGATCGGTGCGGTTCCAGCACCCGAATCGGCCACCGCAGGGTCATCGATGTACCGAGGAAGGCCGTCGAAGTCGACGCTCGTGCCCGCGGGGACGAGCGCGTTCGATCCGCTGTCGATCGCAGGCGACCCGGGCTGGAGCCGGAAGTCGAAACCGCTCTGGTTCACGAAGAGCGGATTCACATTGAGGTTGCCGGTTCCCGTGAACCCGCCCTGCACGATCGAGTAGGTCACCGAGGTCGAGCCACCGGAGTTCGTCAGCTGGTTGGCGACGGTGGTTCCACCCGGACCCGTGTTCGCCCACAGGATCGAGTTGCCGATCGTCGAGGCGCCGCCCGTGTTGATGATGCAGCCCGCGAGGCTCGTGGCGCTGTTCCCGACGAAGGTCGAGTTGCGGACGGTGACCGCGCTGTTCACGCCGATCCACAGCGCGCCGCCGCCACCCGATCCCGTGGCCGTGTTGTTGCGGAAGATGCAGTTGGTGTACTTCGTCTGCGAGCCGCCGTAGCTCTCGCAGGCGCCGGCGCGGGCCGCGCTGTTGCCGATGAAGATGCAGCGGTCGAAGTTGCCGACGACATTGTTCATGTCGAACGCGCCGCCGAAGGAACCGCCGACATTGCTCTCGAAGCGGCAGTTGCTGAAGGTCGCGCTCGCCGAGAAGACATAGGCGGCCGCGCCGCCGAAGGTGCAGCGGTTCGACAGGAAGTTGCAGTTGCGCACGGTCGGATTGCCACCGCTGAGGATGATGATGCCGCCGCCGCGGTCCCAGTTCGAGGCGCTCGACCCGTTCGCGTTCGCGCTGCGGATGGTGAAGCCGTCGAGGATGGCGGTCGAGTTGACGGCGGTCCCGACAAAGATGCGGTAGCTGTTGTCTCCGAGATTCGCGGTGCCGCTGTCGTTGCCGGCGAGATCGCCGGTGACGATCGTCGGGTTCGCCGCGTAGTCGCGCTGGGCGAGCTTCAGCTCGGTTCCGTTGAAGCCGCCGTAGAGCGCCACCCCGTTCTTCAGGGTGAGCGCCACGCCGCGATCGAGCCCGGTCGTCGGCTTGTAGGTTCCCGCGGCGACCCAGATCTGGTCGCCGGACACGCTTGCCGTGAGCGCGGCGGCCAGGCCGCCGACGCCTCGGTAGGCGTCCGCCCAACTGGTCCCGTTGTTCGCGCCGGTCGTCAGATCGGCTCGGACATACCGAACCGCGGCGTCGACCTCGAGGGCGATGGTCAATGGCGAAGCGAGCGCGAGGAAGACGGCGAGGCGAGCGTGGGACAAGAGGAAGACTCCGAGGGAAGGGAACCCGAACGACTGTAACCCACGCGGAGTCGAACTGATGCAATGGCTCGTCGGATCGGCTTCGGAAAGGCCGCGCCAACGCGGTTTGCGGACCATTCGTGCCCTCAATGGTGGAGCAATCGGCGCGAACGACCTACCCTCCTCGACAGGCCATGTCCCGAGAACGCGTCCCACCCGAGAAACGCCACCGCGCCCGACTGCTGGCCGGCGCGTTTTTCCGCGAGCCGGCCCGGCACCGCGGCGGCGTCATGCGCGCCTTCCTCATCGTGGGCGGAATCCTGCTCATTCTGGTCGGACTTGCGCTCGTCGTGCTTCCCGTCGTTCCGGGCTTCCCGCTGGTCATCATCGGCATGCTGATGCTTGCCGCGGCGAGCGCGTGGGTGCGTGCGCGCCTCAACGGT